>Ga0209056_10007684_pt1 | contig 11095 bp, 10 predicted proteins | sample GraSoiAngelo_114_FD_185876 | JGI IMG/M metagenome (GOLD analysis project Ga0209056, IMG submission 185876) | Grasslands soil microbial communities from the Angelo Coastal Reserve, California, USA - 14_0903_13_40cm (SPAdes) (version 2) | ecosystem: Environmental > Terrestrial > Soil > Grasslands... | reverse complement strand
CCGCGCTCAGTCGAACTTCGCTCCGGTTTCGCGGATCACGCGAGCGATGACGCTCGCGTCTTCGCGCAGGAACGCGGCAAAGTCCTCGGGCGAGCGCGAAGCCGCTGTCTCGGTTCCGTCGCGCGCGAGTATCTCCTTGAGACGGGCGTCCTGCAGCGTCTGGACCGTCGCGTCGAACAGCCGCTTCACGATGTTGCGCGGAGTGCCCACCGGGGCGAAGAACCCGTACCAGATCGACAGGCTGTAGTTTGCAAGTCCGGCCTCTTCCATCCCGGGCAGGCCCGCGATCAGGGGCGAGCGGGCGCGCGTGGTGACCGCAAGGCCGCGCAACCGCCCGGCCTGAACCAGCGGCATCACCGAGGGCGCGGTCGCGAATGTGACCTGTGTATCGCCGGCGAGCACCGACTGCACCGACAACCCCCCGCTCTTGTAGGGAATGTGGACCATCTCCACGCCGGCAAGCGCGTCGAAGAGCGCCGTGGCGAGGTGCGGCAGCGAGCCGTTGCCGGAAGTGGCGAAGTTAAGCTTGCCCGGCGCCTTCTTCGCCTCGGCGATGAGCTCCCGTATCGAGTTGACCGGCAGGGACGGATTGACCGCGACCACCAGCGGCGAGCTCGTCACCTGCGTGATGGCCACGAAATCACGCTCGGTGTCGTACGAGATGTTCTTGTTGACGATCGGGTTGATGATCATGCCGCTCTGGCTCGCGATCATGATGGTATAGCCGTCGGGCGCCGCCTTGGCCACGTACTCCGCGGCGAGGCTCGAGCCGGCACCGGGCCGGTTGTCGACGATGACGCCCTGGCCGAGCGCGCGTGTGAGCGGTTCGCTCATCGTGCGCGCGATGATGTCGGCGGCGCCGCCCGGGGCAAAACCGACCACCAGGCGGATAGGCTTAGTGGGGTACGTTTGCGCCGAGGCCGTGCAAGCGCTCAACAGGATGACCAGTACGGAGGCTATCTTCATTTTTTGAACCCGCCGAAACAGAATTTACTTGCGACCGGTCCAGTAATCGGGCTTGCGCCGATGATGGGCAAACGCAATAACCCACAGTTCTTCGCCAATGACGTAGTAAATGATGCTGTAGGGAAATCGGCGCAGAGGGAAGCGGCGCCTGCTTCTCCACGGCGCGCCAAGCCGCGGATACGCGCAGAGAAGCTCCAAGGCACACTCGAACTCAACGATGAACGCAAGACCCAGGTCGGCGTTTTTTGCTTCTCTTGCGTAGTAGACAGCTCCGTCGGTGAGTTCCCGTTCAGCGTCCGGCCCGACCGATGGGGTCATTTAATCGCGGCGCGCGCGCGGGCAATGGCGTCAGCGGCAGGACTGAGCTGCGCTCGGCCACCCTCGATCTCCTTGATGCGCCGCTCGACCTCGACGGCCCAAGCATCTTCAATCTCGTTGTCCTGGAAAAGGCTGGCAATCAAGCGGTCCGCAAGCTGCGCGCGCTCTTCCGGAGAAAGCTTGAGTGCCTGAGCTTCCAGCATTTCGAGTTCACTTGACATAGATTCCCTCAACTACCGGTCATGAACGCCAATAATAACCCGTTCAACCATGACTCTGTTAAAGCACAAAGCCGAGCTCCCGGATTGAAACATCAATCCAAACTTCGTGACTAAGCCAGCCACCGCTTCCTGCGGCGGTAGTGCTTCACGTCCTTGAAGCTCCTGCGGGCGCCCGAGGAAATGCCGAGATAGAACTCCTTGACGTCCTCGTTCGCGGCGAGCTCGGCGGCGGCACCGTCCATGACCACGCGGCCGTTCTCGAGGATGTAGCCGTGATCGGCGTAGCGCAGCGCGACGTTGGTGTTTTGCTCCGCGAGCAGAAAACTCACCTTCTCCTTCTGATTGAGGCTCTTCACGATCTCGAAGATCTCTTCGACGATCTGGGGCGCAAGCCCCATCGAAGGCTCGTCGAGCAGGATCATGCTCGGATGGGCCATCAGCGCGCGCCCAAGGGCGGTCATCTGCTGCTCGCCCCCCGAGGTATAGCCGGCGAGCGCGCCGCGCCGTTCCTTCAGTTGCGGAAAGTAGCCGTATACCCTTTCCAGGTCCCGCTTGAGCTGCGCACGGCCCGCGCTGCGCGTATAAGCGCCGGTGAGGAGATTCTCCTCGACGGTGAGATGCGCGAAGCAGTGACGCCCTTCCATCACCTGCACCACGCCGAGCCTCACCAGCTCGTCGGGGCTCAGCCGGTCCACGCGCCGCCCGCGGAATTCGATCGTTCCCTTGGTGACCTCGCCGCGCTCGGCGCGAAGGAGGTTCGAGATTGCCTTGAGCGTGGTGGTCTTGCCCGCGCCGTTCGCGCCGAGCAGCGCGACGATCTTTCCTTCGGGTACCGAAAGCGAGACGCCCTTCAGCACCAGGATGACGTGGTCGTAGATGACCTCGATGTTGCTGACGGCGAGGTAGGGCTGCTGCGATTCGGGCCTCGGGACGGCGGACATTGCCCTCACCCTGACCCTCTCCCGCGAGAGCGGGAGAGGGAACTGGAAATAATGCTCAGCCTTCCTTCGAACAGTCGCGCGGTGTGATGCCCTTCTCCTTGGCGTATTTCGCCGCAGACTCCTCGATCATGGGCCTCACGATCGACTGGTCGGAGGTGATCCAGTCGGTGATCGTGTTCCACTTCGCGCCGTCCCACTGCAGGAATTTCACCGACCCGCCGCCCTCGTGATCCATGCAGGACACTTTCAGCGCCTGCATGAAGCCGGTCGCGCCGAGCTGCTTCAGTTTCTTGTCGTCGATGTTGAGGTTCTCGAGGCCCCAGCGGATCTGGTCGCCCGTCATCGGCTTGCCCTTGCCATATCTTTCCTGGGCCGTGCGGATCGCCTCGGTGGTGACGATGCCGAAAACGACGCCGCGGTTGTAGTAGATGCTGCCGACGCGGCTCTTGTCCTCCATCTCGCCCTTGCCCTTGGCGTACACGAACTTCTCGATCTCCTTGACCACCGGGTAGTTGCTGCCGGAAACGTTGAACGCCGCGGCGATGTAGCCCTTGGCCGCATCGCCCGCCGGGATCACGTCTTCCTCGGCTCCGCTCCACCATACGCCCACGATCTTGGTGCGCGGGAAGCCGATTTTCGCCGCGGCCTTGAGCGCGGTCGGGTTCATCACGCCCCAGCCGCGCAGGATCACCCAGTCGGGCTTGATCTGCCGGACCTGCAGCCATTGCGCCTGCTGCTCGTTGCCCGGGTGCGCGACCGGGATATGGCTCACTTCGAAGCCGTATTTCTTCGCTTGCGCATCGAGCACGGGAATCGTTTCCTTTCCGTAGGCCGAGTCGTGATAGATGTTCACGATCTTCTTGCCCTTCAGCTTGTCCATCCCGCCTTCCTTCATGCCGATGAACTTGATCTTGGCGGTGTTCTGGCTCCAGTAATTGGTGATGAGCGGGAACACCCACGGGAACACGCGTCCGTCGGAGGCGTCGGTGCGGCCGTAGCCGATCGACACGATGGGAATGTGATCGGATGTCCCTTTGTCGATGAGCGAATAGGTGATGCCGGTCGAAAGCGGGTGCACGAGCGACGCTCCCGTCGGGCCCCGCTTCTTGGTGCGCTCATAGCACTCGACACCGCGCGCGTTGTTGTACTCGGTCTCGCACTTCTCCCAAGTGACCTTGACGCCGTTGATTCCGCCGTCGCGGGCGTTGATCATCTGCATGTAGTCGATCAGGCCGCCGAAGATTCCCGAGCCGCCGGCCGCGTAGGGACCGACCCAGTAACCGTTCATCGGGACGAACTGCTCGTTCTGCGAATAAGCGGTGCCCGCGACGGCGAAGGCCGCGGCGCCCAGGAGCGCGGCGCGTCTGATTTTGCGCAACATTGGAACCCTCCTTCGAATGGCAATCTCCCTGTTTCTACAGGTTATCGGAATGAACAGCCGCGCCTACTATAGCCCAATTGTCGCGCATGGGAAAACCGGGACAGAGTGAGATTCTCCAGCGAGAAGTACCGCTCGGGAGCGTTCACGATCCCCTGCGCCTCGGCTCCCAGCTCGCGGTCGAGCGGGCGGCCCCCGGATGGCCCGCATCGTCCGATCACGGCCTTACCAGCCAGCGAACGACGCTGTAATGCGCCGCGGCGAGCTGTTGCGGAAGCTCCAGGTGCCCGTAATGTGTCATCGGCAGGTCCCAGTTGATCAACCGTATCTGCGCGTCCGGATTTTTCGCCCGGTATTCGTTCGCGATGAACACCTCGATGCTCCTCATCGGTTCCTCGGCATTCCAGTGGTTGCGGTCGAGTTTCGCCGTCGTCCAGACCATGCGCTGGAAACCGTCCATGCGGGTGAAATTGGTGGCGTACAGATCCTTCTCGACGTCCTCGACGGCGATGCGCCAGGGATTGCCGGTGCGCTTGAGCAGGGATTCGATCTCGTTCTCCACCCACGCCTTTTCTCCGAGGTCGGCCCCGTGCTCGAGGTTCTGCAGCTGCTGCTTGAAGTTAGGACGCCGGCGCGCCTCCGCCGCGAGCCAGCGTTCGGCGATCTGAAGGTGCGTCATGCCCGCTTCGTACAGCGGGTTGAGAAAGCCGCTGTAGCCGCGGGCGTAGCTCGGCGGGTCGCGGCGTTCCAGAACGTGGAGCGGCGTCTTTCCCGCCTGGCTGGAAGCGCCGGCACGGGCCACGATTTCCTTGCCCCTGACCTTGCGCAACAGCTCGAGCCGCGCCGGTCCCCCGCTGCCCCAGCCCAGGTAACGGCCCTTGAGCCGGGCGCGCAGGTCCGGATCCTCGTAGGCGAGCATCGATAGCTCGCCGGAGGTCGAATGCCCGATCAGCAGAATGTCGCCCGACGTGTGCCTGGTCACCAGCGCCTTCAGCCCCTGCAAGATCAGGCTGTTGGTGTAGATGGCGTTGCGCATTTCGTACTCGTCCATGGACAGATCGCGATCGAGCAAATATGCGGGCTGGCGCCTGGCGTCCAGGACCGGCAGGTCCCAGCCGCCATATTTGAAGTTACCGGGAATGGTCACGATCATGACGTTGAGCTTCTGCGCCAGGTATTGCGCCCAGCCGGGACGGTTCTTCAGGTCGACGTAGAATTCGTAGAAATTCGCCGCGCCGCCGTTGATGATGATGAACCACGGGTAATTTTTCGCCTCCGGATTGAGGCTGGTGAGGCGCAGGGCCGTGATGTCCCAATCGAGGTTGTAGCGGCGAAAACGCTCGACGACCCAGTCTGCCTTGTAGCGCCGCCGTCAGCCTTCCCTGCCAGCGCGGTAATCGATCTTCCGCCGTCCGGCAGATCGAGGCCCGCGCCGAGGGCGCGCAAGTCGGACTCCGCCAGCGAGACGTACGCCGCCTTCCCGTCGTCGAGCAGAGTCCAGATCTTCTGTTCGAGACCTTGGGATTGCGCCAGGATGAATCCGGCCGGAAGGATTGCCGCGAAAAGAGCGAGGCCCGCGTCGAAGCCTTTCTTCATGTTGGTGTCTCCCCGTGAAAACCGATGGCCGCCCCGGTTTGAGGTCACAAATTATGGACTTAAGTTTGCGAGGGATTGATATAAATGCGACGTGTCTCATCACAAGAACAATTCAATCAAATAGTTATTGTGGTTTTTCGGTCACGGAATAAAGTTCTAGTGAGGGAAAGGCCACAGCCGCAGCTTTTCCTTGGCGATTTGCCACAAGCGCGCAAGGCCCAAGGGCTCGACGACGAGGAAAAAGATGATGAGCGCGCCGAACAGGATCAGGGTCAGGTTGGACACCAGCCCTGCGGGAAGGGCGAAGCCGAAAGAGCGCTCGATCGAGGCGGCCGAAAGGTCCATGAAGATCGGCAGGAGCACGATGAAGGCGGCGCCGAGGAACGATCCCAGGATGCTGCCGACGCCGCCGACGATGATCATGAAGAGGATTCTGAAGGAAAGTTCGAGCTCGAATCCCGCCGGTTCGACCGTGCCCAGATAGGCAAACGCGTAAAGCGCGCCGGCCACGCCGCAGTAAAAGGAGCTGATGGCAAACGCGAGGAGCTTGGTTTTCATCATCGGGATTCCCACGACCTCGGCCGCGACGTCCATGTCGCGCACCGCCATCCACGCCCGGCCGATGGAGCTGCGCACCATGTTCTTTGCCGCCAGCGCCATGACGCTCACGATCGCGAGCACCAGGAGGTAGCGCTTCACCGGGGTGTCGACTGCGTAGCCGAAGACGACGAGCTTCTGCGCGGTGATCACGCCGGAGGAGCTGTAATTGGAAAGCCAGCCGAACTTGGTCAACGCCCATACGACGAAGAACTGGGCCGCAAGCGTCGCGACCGCGAGATAGAAACCCTTGATGCGCAGGCTCGGCAAGCCGAAGACGATGCCTATCAGTGCAGCGACGAGACCCGCGAGGATGAAAGAAGCGAGCATCGGCATGCCCGGCACCCGAAGCTCGAAGTTGTAGGCGGCAAAGGCGCCCACCGCCATGAACGCCGCGGTGCCGAGTGAAAGCTGCCCGGCGTAACCGGTGAGGATGTTCAAGCCCAGAGCAGCGAGCGAGAAGATGAGGAACGGAATCAACACGCCGCTGAACCAGTAGTTGAAGTCGATCGCGCCGGCAATCGCGGGCGTCTCAGCGGCGAGCGGCACACCGACGAAGACGACCGCGAGGAGGATCGCAATGCCGATCCGATCCTGGCGGATCGGAAAGAGCTGCTGGTCCGCGGCGTAGGTGGTCTTGAACTGCCCGGCTTCGCGGTAGAGCATGGCCGTTCGTCAGACCCGGTCGATGCGCCGCTCGCCGAACAGGCCCTCGGGGCGCACCAGGAGGAAAGCGAGCGCGAGCACGTAGGGGAACCAGGATTCGATGCCGCCGCCGACGTGCGGGCCGATGTAGACCTCGGCGAGTTTTTCCGATGCGCCTACGATGAGCCCACCGACGACGGCCCCGGCGATCGATTCGAACCCGCCCAGGATCAGCACCGGCAACGCCTTCAGCGCGAGAAAGGTAAGCGCGAACTGCACGCCGTTGCGCGCACCCCAAAGCAGCCCGGTTACAAGCGCGACGAATCCGGCGACAATCCACACGATCACCCAGATCCTCTGAAGCGAGATGCCGACGGCAAGTGCCGCCTGGTGGTCGTCGGCGACCGCGCGCAGCGCCCGCCCCGTGCGGGTCTTGTTGAAGAACACCGCGAGCACTGCCACCAGCGCGGCCGCGATCCCGGAGGCGACGAGGTCGAATTTGCTGATGTTCATCCCGGTATTGCGCATCAGCCATTCGATCGGCTCGTCGGCGATGCCCAGGTCGAGCGCGTGGACCTGGGCGCCCCAGGTGAGCTGCGCGATGCCCTCGATGAAGAAGGTCAAACCGATGGTCGCCATGAAGAGCGTGATCTGAGGCTGATTGACGAGCGGGCGCAGCACCACGCGCTCGGTGAAAAACGCGAGCGCCACCATCGCGAGAAGCGCGAGCGCCACCGCCAACCAGAACGGGGCGCCCATCGACATGAATCCCACAGTCGTGAGGGCTGCGAAGAACACCATCGCGCCCTGCGCGAAATTGAACACGCCCGAGGCCTTGTAGATCAGCACGAAGCCGAGGGCGACGAGCGAATACATCACCCCCGCCAGCAGCCCGCCGATCAGCACCTCGAAGAAGAATTGCATGTTAGCGGGTTAGTGGGGGTGCGCGACTCCCAGGTACGCGTCTATCACACCGCGGTTGTTGCGCACCTCATCGGGCGTGCCGTCGGCGATCTTGCGGCCGTAGTCCAGCACGACCACCCGATCAGAGAGGTCCATGACCACGCTCATGTCGTGCTCGATCAGCACGATTGACGTGCCCATTTGGTCGTTGACGTCGAGGATGAAACGGCTCATGTCCTGCTTTTCCTCTAGGTTCATGCCGGCCATCGGCTCATCGAGCAGGAGCAGCTCGGGTTCGGCGGCCAGCGCGCGCGCTAGCTCCACGCGCTTCTGCAGGCCGTACGGCAGCCGGCCCACCGGGGTCTTGCGTATGTGCTGGATCTCGAGAAAGTCGATGATCACCTCGACTTTGGCGCGGTGCTCGAGCTCCTCGCGCCTCGCGGAACCCCAATAGACTGCCTGCTGCAGGAAATTGGATTTCATCTTCAGGTTGCGTCCGGTCATGATGTTGTCGAGCACCGTCATGCCGCGAAAGAGCGCGATGTTCTGGAAGGTCCGGGCGATACCCTGCTGCGCCGCCTCGTGAGGATCCACGTTGCGGCGCTTGCGGCCCTTGAAGGCAACCGTTCCTTGCTGCGGGTGGTATACGCCGTTGATGACGTTGAGCATCGAGGATTTGCCGGCGCCGTTCGGGCCGATGATGGCGCGGATCTCGTGCTCCTGGACGTCGAAGGAGACGCCCTGGAGCGCAACCACCCCGCCAAAGGCAAGCGAGATGTCGTCGATCTCGAGGATCGGTCTGCCGGTTTTCCTGCCTGCGGTCATGTCGGGCGAAAAGGAATTCAGGCCGCTTTCCTGGTCGCGGCTGCGCTGAAGGTCTTCGCCTCCACGATCTGCAGGTCGGCCGACACCGTTCCGGTGCGGCCGTCCTCGAAGCGCATCTGCGTCTCGACGAAACAGCTCGTCTTGTCCGAGTAGAGAGCGTCTACCAGCACCGCGTACTTGTCTCCGATGTGGCGGCGTCGTACCTTGCGCGTGCGCGTGAGCTCGCCGTCGTCGGCCTCGAGCTCCTTGTGCAGAACGAGGAAACGACGGATCTGCGAGTTGGCTAGCGTGGAGTCCTGCGCGAGGTCGCGGTTGACCTTCTCGACGCATTCGCGGACGAGATCGAGCACCGCGGGCTGCGAGGCGAGGTCCGTGTAGCCGGTATACGGTAGGTTGCGCCGCTCGGCCCAGTTGCCGATCGCGGCCATGTCGATGTTGATGAACGCGCAGACCTTGTCGCGCGCCGGACCGAAGCACACTGCCTCTTTGATGTAGGGGAAGAACTTGAGCTTGTTCTCGAGATACTTTGGCGCGAACAAGGTGCCGTCGGCGAGCTTCCCGACGTCTCTCGCGCGGTCGATGATTTTCAAGTGGCCCCCGGCGTCGAAATAACCCGCGTCACCGGTGTGGAAGAAGCCCTCAGGGTCGATCGCCTCGCGCGTCGCGTCGGGCCGCTTGTAGTACTCCTTCATGAGACCCGGGGAGCGCACCAATACTTCGCCCGAATCGGCGATGCGTACCTCGACCCCGGGCATGGGCGGGCCCACGGTTTCGAGCTTGACGTCGCCCGAGGGGTGCATGCACACCGTCACGCAGGTTTCGGTCATTCCGTAGAGCTGCTTCAGGTTGATCCCGATGGAGCGGTAGAAATCGAACAGGTCCGGACCGATCGCCTCGCCCCCGGTGTAGGCGACGCGGATGCGCGACATGCCGAGCACGTTCTTGAGCGGCCCGTATAGGAGGATCTCGCCAAGCCGATAAAGCAGCCGGTCCCGGAGCGGTATCCCGGGCCTGCCCTCGAGGATTCCCATCCCGACGCGCTTGGCGACGGCCATGAAGGTGTGGAACATGCGGCGTTTGATCCAGCTCGCGTCCTCGATACGGATCATCACCTGGGTCAGGATGTTTTCGTATACGCGCGGCGGCCCGAAGTAATAGGTCGGGCCGATTTCGCGCAGATCGGTCATCACGGTGTCGGGGGACTCGGGGCAGTTGAGACAGAGACCGGCGACGTGCATCTGCGCGTAGGAGTAGAGGAAATCTCCGACCCAGGCCATGGGCAGGTAGCACAGAATGTCGTCCGTATCCGCGAAGCCGTCGAAGGCCACGAGCACCCGCGCAGTCTGGATCATCGCAGCGTGCGTCTGGGATACGCCTTTGGGATGACCGGTGGTGCCCGAGGTATAGAGAATCACCGCGACATCGGAAGGCCGGCCTCTTCCGAGCTCGTCGGCGAAGAATTCAGGGTTGCGCTGCGCGAACTCCCGGCCGGCCGCCTGAACGTCCTCGAAGCCGGTCAGCTCCGTCTGCGCGTAATGGCGCAGCCCGCGCGGGTCGTCGAAACAGATGTGCTTCAACTGCGGGCACTGCGGCAGGACTTCCAGCAGCTTGTCGACCTGCTCCTGGTCTTCGACGACGGCGAAGCCGATATCGGCGTCCTGGAGCACGAACGCCATTTCGGCCGCGACGGCGTCCTGGTAGAGCGGGACCGGCACGCCGCCCAGGGCCTGCGCGGCCATCATGGCCCAGTACAGGCGCGGCCGGTTGTCCCCGATCACCGCGAGGCGGTCGCCGCGCTTGAATCCCTGTGCAGCAAGACCGCAGGCGAGAATACGCACCTCGCCGGCGACCTGAGCCCAGGTCCAGGTCTGCCAGATGCCCAGGTCCTTCTCCCGGAACGCCGGCCTGTCGGGCCGGGCGCTCGCTTGGTGCAGAAGCAGGCGCGGAAAGGTGTCGGGCTGTTCCGTCACGGGGTGCCCCTCGGTAGCGTGCCGTCTCAAACATCGCCGGCGCGGTCCCAGCCGGCGAATCTTACAGCAGATGAAGGGACGGGATTTGCACCGTCGGCTGCCGGCGCCAAACAGCTCCCATGTCCGCCCATAACGCTTAACGCACTGAAACCAAAGGGAACTGATTTTGAGGTCTGAACCTGGACCCGCACCCGAGAAAACATCTCGGTTGAGTCGATCGGGGAGTCCGCTGGTTTGGGCAAGCGAGGAGCCAGGGAGATCGAATCACCAATTCGCGAGGCACACTCATTCGCATGCTTGATACGTTCCTGCGGGGCGACGGCAGTTTCTGCAAATGGGCCGAATCGCCCAGCTTCAAAGCCACTCAATTTCACGAGATCGGATCACTTTAGTCTGATTTTCTATTACACTTCGCAGACAAAAAGAACCCTCTTGGGTCCGAAGATTCGCGCGGTGCAGTAACTCGTTTGGGGGGCAGCGCTTCATCCTGTGACGATCGCAAATGTATAAGATCTTGATCGTCGAGGATGTCCAGGTCGTTGCCGATCTGCAGATCCTCATGTTGATTCGCGCGGGAATCGCGTTCGAATCACGGCGTGTCGAGACGGCCGAGGATTTCACGCGGCAAATAGAACTTGCCGCTCCGGACGCCATTCTTTACAGCGCCTCCATGCCGCACTTCAGCGGGTTCGTCGCATCGGCGAAGGCGCAAAGCCTTTGCCCCGATACACCGTT
>Ga0209056_10007683_pt1 | contig 11095 bp, 12 predicted proteins | sample GraSoiAngelo_114_FD_185876 | JGI IMG/M metagenome (GOLD analysis project Ga0209056, IMG submission 185876) | Grasslands soil microbial communities from the Angelo Coastal Reserve, California, USA - 14_0903_13_40cm (SPAdes) (version 2) | ecosystem: Environmental > Terrestrial > Soil > Grasslands... | reverse complement strand
GCGGTCTGACGAAGGCGCTCTGTCGGAGGCCCGGGGGCGAGATGCCATCGCTCGCGCGACCGAACCTCTTCGTGCCCCCCAACCCCGTTGACTCCACCGTTCCCCCAGGCCTCCGGCACAGCGCCTTGTCCACAACTGAGGAGAAGCGCCGCTTCTCCCCTCCCGCGCTCAGCTTCTGGCTGCCGCCGCCCGTCGCTCCGCACCGGACGCACGAATCCCTGAACGACAGCGAAACCGGGAGGCGCACATCGGAGCGCGGAGAGTTGGCGGAAGAGGGAAACCTGAACTCGGTGACGTCCTTTTAGCGAACTTCGGCCGCGGCTGTCAAGGAAAAAAGTTAATAGAGCCCGCGACTCACGCGGCGTCGCGCGAGGGCGCAGCGCCGGGGGCGTGCATCACCACGCGCAGCGGCGGACGTTGCTTCGGCGGAACGGACGCCGCACCCTGAATCAGCACGGCGCCGATCGCGACCAGCGCGGCGAGCAGCATCGCGATGACGAGAGGCGTGCCGACCGACACGAGCACGGTCGCGCCGGCCGGCAGCACCGCCGGAGGAACTGCGGTCGCAAACGCGGTGACCATGGCAAGTCCTCCTTCCACGCACACGCTACGGCCGCGGCATGCGTGAGGCAAATTAATAATCCCCACACTTATCCATAAGCTGAATGCATTCTTGAGGAGGCGCGGGGGGTGGTGCTACCCACGTCGCCAGCAGGGGGGACCGACCATGCTGAAGGACTTCAGAGAGTTCATCGCGCGCGGCAACGCCTTCGACCTCGCGGTCGGCGTCATCATCGGCGGCGCGTTCGGAGCGATCGTGAACTCGCTCGTGAACGACGTCGTCATGCCGCCGATCGGCGTGCTGCTGCGCGGCGTCGATTTCTCCAACCTCTTTCTCCCTCTGAAGGGCGGGACCTACCCATCCCTTGCCGCCGCGAAGGCGGCGGGCGTTCCGACCATCGCCTACGGCGCCTTCGTGAACACGCTCATCAACTTCCTGATCGTCGCCTTCGTGGTCTTCCTGCTGGTACGGGGCGTGAACCGGCTCAAGCGGCAGCCGCCCGCGCCCGAGCCCGTGCCGACCACGAAGGCTTGCCCGCTCTGCCTGTCGACGATCCCCGTGAAGGCCACCCGTTGCGCGTTCTGCACCTCCGACCTGCGGGCGGCCTGAGGCGTCCGGCTTGACCTTGCGGCCGACGGGGCGGAGGAAGGAAGTATGGAGCGGCGGATGCGGGTGGGGGTGGTGTACGGAGGCCGGTCGGGCGAGCACGAGGTGTCGCTGCGCTCGGCCGCGTCGATCATCGCGGCGCTCGATCCGGCGCGCTACGAGGTCGTCCCGATCGCGATCACCAAGGACGGGCGGTGGCTGACCGGGCCGGAGAGCCTGCAGGTCCTCGAGGCCGCGCAGCGCGACCTGGCGCCCATCCCCGAGCACGGGAGCGAGGTCACGCTGCCCGCCGATCCCACCCGCCACGGGCTCCTACCGCTCGGCCAGGGCCAGCCCACGCCGCTCGACGTCGTCTTCCCCGTGCTGCACGGCACGTACGGCGAGGACGGCACCATCCAGGGTCTCCTCGAGCTGGCCGACGTCCCCTACGTCGGCGCCGGGGTGCTCGCCTCGGCGGTCGGCATGGACAAGGCGCTCATGAAGTCCGTCTTCCGCGACGCCGGCATCCCGGTCTGCCGCTGGCTGGCGGCGCGCATCGGCGCGGAGGAGCCGCACGCCCTCGCCCGCCGGGTGGGCGAGGAGCTGGGCTTCCCCTGCTTCGTCAAGCCGGCGAACCTGGGCTCGTCGGTCGGGATCACCAAGGTGAAGGAGCCGGCGGGCCTGGCGGCCGCGGTGGCCGAGGCGGGGGCGTACGACCCCAAGGTGGTCATCGAGGAGGCGATCGACGGGCGCGAGTTCGAGTGCGCCGTGCTCGGCAACGACGCGCCCCAGGCGTCCGTGGTCGGCGAGCTGGTCCCCTCGCGCGAGTTTTACGACTACGCCGACAAGTACCTCGAGCAGGGGGCGGAGATCGTGATCCCGGCGCGCATCCCGGCCGAGACCGCGGAGGCGATGCGCGCGCTCGCCGTGCGCGCCTTCCGCGCCGTCGACTGCTCGGGGCTCGCGCGCGTCGACTTCTTCCTCGGGCGCGGCGGGCGCGTCCTGGTGAACGAGATCAACACCATGCCGGGCTTCACCGCGATCAGCATGTACCCGAAGCTGTGGGAGGCGAGCGGCCTCGCCTACCCGGCGCTCGTGGACCGGCTGATCGCGCTCGGGCTCGAGCGCCACGCCGCGCGCGGCAAGCGCCGCCTCTCGTTCAGCCCGCCGGCGCCGGCCGCACCGGTCGGCTACCGTCGCGCCGGGCGGTAGGCCGCTAGAGCAGCACCAGAACCGGGTGGTAGCCGGTCTGGCGGAGCCGGGTCGCCACCCCTTCCGCCTTGGTCGCGCTGGTGAACGACCCGATGCGGAGCGTCCGCCCCGCGAGCACCACCCGGTAGCCGCGCTGCGCGAGCCGCGAGCGCGTGGCGAGGGCCACCTGCTGGCTCCGGTACGGCCCCAGGCGCACCGCGTAGTGCGCGATGCGCGCGTCGGCCGTGGCGTCGTCGTCGCCCTCGGAGCTGGCGGGCCGGGCCGCCGCGTGCCGCGCGAGCCCGCGGTGCCGATGCCTCGTGGCGCGCGCCATCACCACCGGCGGCGCTTCGCCGAAGCCGTACGCGAAGAGCCGCCGGGCGTCGCTCCACAGGTCGCGCGCGCCGAGGAGCGCGATGATGAGCTCGCGGTCCCCGTGGCTCGCGGCGCCGACGAAGCAGCGGCGCGCCGGCCGCGTGTAGCCGGTCTTGCCGATCACCTGATACGCGTAGCCGCTGAGCAGGCGGTTGTGTGAGTGGAGCGCCACCCACTGGATGTGGTTCGACTCGAGCGGCACCTGCACGCTCCTCGTCTCCAGTATCTCGCGGAAGAGCGGCACGTCGAGCCCGTGGCGGAAGATGAGGGCGAGGTCGCGGGCGCTCGCCTCGTGCCCCGGGGCGGTGAGCCCGTGGGGGTTCGCGAAGTGCGCCGTGCCTGCGCCGAGCTCGCGCGCGCGCGCCGTCATGTGCGCCGCGAACACCTCCTCGGAGCCGGCCAGGCCCTCGGCGACCACCTCGGCCGCGTCGTTGGCCGAGTTGAGCAGCACGGCGTAGAGCAGGTTCTTGAGCCGCATGCGCTGCCCGGCACGGAGGTGGATGCCCGAGGGGGGCGTCTCGGCGGCGTTCTCGCTCACGCGGAAGCTCTCGTCGAGTCGGCCGCTCTCGAGCGCGAGGATCGCGGTCATCACCTTGGTGGTGCTGGCCGGCGGCAGCGGCTCGGTCGAGTTCCGCTCCCAGACCACCTCACCGGTCGCCGCATCGATGACGATGGCGGCGCGCGCCGTGATGTACGGCCCCGCGGCGTGCGCCGGCGCAGCGAGCGCCGCGGCCAGCACCAGCCCGATCCCTGCCGACCTCATCTCCCCCATCCTCCACCCCCCACGGGGTTCAGCAATACTGCCCACAGGCGATTATTCCCACGTCGTCGGGCGAGGCTCAAGCGAAATGTGGTCAGGGGTGGCGGGAAGGCTGCCGGGCCATGGGGACGAGGGCAAAGGCGATGCGGGGAGTACCGGGGGGAACCGTCCAGGCAGGGCTCACCCCGCGTCGCCCAGCGCGCCCGCGCGCGCCAGATCGCCGGCGCCGCGGTCGGGCATCCTCCACCGCCAGCTCGAGGATCGCCGGCAGGCCGCGGAACGCCGGGTGCCGGGCGATCGAGACCAGGCCGAAGCCGGCGCGTCGGCCAGGCGGTCCCCGCCTCGGGCCCCGAGAGGTTCGCGCCGCGAGCTTGCGCACGGCCTGCTTCTCCTAGAGATCCTCGATGACCGTGGCGCCGCGCCAGCGGCCGGCCTCGTGCTCGACCACGACGAGCCCGGCGTTGCGCGCCACCTTGCCCGTCCGCCACTCGCCGGTCACGTGCCACCAGAGGGCCATCATCACCCCGCCGTGGCTCACGACCACGACGTCGTTCCCAGCTGCGCCGGCGGCCACGCGGTCGAGCGCCGCGCCCGCGCGCGCCGCGACCTCGAGCAGCGTCTCGCCGCCCGGCGGGCGCCAGAGCCAGTAGCGCGCCGGGTCGTAGTCGCTCGAGTCGCGCAGCGCCGCGTAGGGCTGGCCGGCCAGCTCGCCGAACGACTGCTCGCGCAGCTCCTCCTCGACGCGCACCGCGAGGGCGAGCCGCTCGGCCAGGATGGCAGCCGTCTGGCGCGCGCGCAGGAACGGGCTCGACACGACCGCGACTGGCCGGTAGCGTGCCGCGACCCACTCCGCCGCCGCACGCACCTGGGCGTGTCCGGCGTCGGTGAGCGGCACCTCGGGCGTGTGCGTGAAGATGCGGTCCCGGTTGCCCTCGCTCTCGCCGTGCCGGATGAGGACGAGCCGCCCCATCAGCCGTCGTGGTTGATGCGGTCGATCAGCTGGCGAAGCCGCCCGAAGTTGGTGCGGTTGAAGTGCAGCACGAGGCGCGGCAGCGCGGCGAGCTCGGGATCGTCCTCCTCGGCGAGCGCGGGCCCCTGCGCGATCGCGCCCGAGAGCAGGATGTCGGCGAACTCGCGCGACAGGCGGTCGACCAGCTTCTGGGGGAGCGCGCGGTTCAAGCGGATCACGAGCTGGCGTCCGACCGTGCGCGAGGAGTGGTAGACGCGGTAGAAGCGCGTGATCTCCTCGACCGCCTCGTCGACCGAGGTGGTCACCTTGAAGAGCGCCATGTCCTCCGGCGAGATGAGGTGGTGGCGCAGCAGGTGCTCCTCGACGTAGCGCTTCCACGTCTTCCAGTACGTGCCGCGCGGCGCGTCCACGAACACGATCGGCATGAGCTTCGTCTTGCCGGTCTGCACGAGCGTCAGGCACTCGTAGGCCTCGTCGTGCGTGCCGAAGCCGCCCGGGAAGAGGGCCGCCGCGTCCGCCTCCTTCATGAAGATGAGCTTACGGGTGAAGAAGTAGCGGAAGGTGGTGAGCTTCGCGTCCTTGCTGATGATCTCGTTCGGCTCCTGCTCGAAGGGGAGCCGGATGTTGACCCCGAAGCTCCGCTCGCGCCCCGCGCCCTCCTGGCAGGCGCGCATGATGCCGCTGCCCGCGCCGGTGATGACCATGTAGCCGTGCGCGGCGATGCGACGCGCGAACTCGTGCGCGGTGCGATAGGTCGCCGCGTCCGGGCGGGTGCGGGCGGAGCCGAAGATGCTCACCTTGCGGACCCCGGCGTAGGGCGCGAACACCTTGAAGGCGTAGCGCAGCTCGCGCAGCGCGGCGTTCAGGAGCTTCACGTCGGCGAGGCGCGTGCGGTCGCGCAGCAGCTTCAGGCACGTCTCGACCATCTCGCGGACGAACTGCTCCTCGCCGTGGAGCTTGCCGTCCGTCTGCAGACGCGGCAGCAGCTCGGTGAGCAGGCTCTTTCGGCGGCGGATCCTGGGCGACTTTTCTGGCAGCAACTTGGGTCTTCCTCCTTGCGACTGGCGCCACGCCATTGTGCCGGGAAGTGCCGCCGGTTGCGAGCTTGCCGCTCACGCCGGCGCTCGGCTATCTTCCCGCCCGTGGCGTCGCCGCGCGAGCTACTGCGCAGCATCCGGGAGGAGCTCGGCCAGATCTTCCTCGAGCGCGACGAGCTGATCGACGGCGCGCTGGTGGCGCTGCTCGCCGCGCAGCACGTGCTGGTGATCGGGCCCCCGGGCACGGCCAAGTCGATGCTGGCGGACGAGGTGTGCCGGCGGCTCACGGGCGCGCGCTACTTCCAGTGGCTGCTGACGCGCTTCACGACGCCCGAGGAGCTCTTCGGCGCGGTCAGCCTGAAGGCCCTCGAGGAGGACGACTACCGGCGCCTCACCACGCACAAGCTGCCCGAGGCCCACATCGCGTTCTTGGACGAGGTCTTCAAGGCGAGCTCGTCGATCCTGAACACCATCCTGACCCTCATGAACGAGCGCCGCTTCCACAACGGGCGCGAGGTGGTGGAGGTGCCGCTGCTCACGCTCTTCGCGGCCTCGAACGAGCTCCCCGAGGACGACGAGCTGCTCGCGCTCCACGACCGCTTCCTGCTCCGCTTCGTGGTGGACTATCTGGGCGAAGACTTCCGCTTCCTGAAGCTGCTCCAGGCCCGCTCGCCCGCGGCGCGCACGACGCTGCCGCTCGGGGCGCTCGAGGAGGCGCGCGCCCGGGCGGCCGCGCTCCCCGTCCCCGGCGAGGTGCTGCGCGCCATGACCGATCTCCGCCGCGAGCTGCGTGCGAAGAACGTGATCGTCTCCGACCGGCGCTGGGCGCAGGCGGTGGGCGTGCTGCGCGCGCACGCCTACCTCGCCGGGCGCGACGCGGTGGGGGACGAGGACGTGCCCTTCCTCGAGCACGTCCTCTGGCGCGATCCCGCGGAGCGCGCGCTGGTCCGCACGGCCATCCGCGAGCTGCTCCGCGGCTACGAGGACGAGGTGCAGGTCCTCCTCTACCAGTCGCGCGAGCTGCGCGAGTACGCGCTCCGGGCCTGGGACACGCACGAGCTCCGCAGCCGCGCCGCGCTCGAGGCGCACACCAAGATCCGCAACATCCTCGGCAAGGTCGACGTGATCCTCTCGCAGGCGCGGAGCGGGGGGCGGCCGCTCCAGCGCGCCCTGGCGCTCCGGCAGGAGATCGCCGACATCGAGCGCGAGATGCTCGGGCGCCTCTGATGCCCCGGCGCCGCAAGGAGGCCGCGGCCCGGCCGCGCACCGTCTTCATCCCGCCCGACGAGCACTGCTGGATCGAGAGCGACGCCTACGACCGCAGCGCGTTCGCGGCACTGATCGCCGACGCGCCGTCGCTCGCCCGGGTGGCCGAGGACGGCGGCACGCTCGTGCCCCACTTCCGCGCGCTCCTCGAGGACGTCTTCTGCCTCCTCTTCAAGCTCGAGCCGCGCCTTAGGCCGGCGGAGGCGGTCGCGCCGGCCGCGGCGCTCAACCGCACGCTCCTCGAGGCCTTCCACGGCCACCCGCTGCTCGAGCACCTGCGCGAGCGGACGCAGCTCGACGAGACCCAGGCGGGTCTCGGCACGCTGCTGATCGCCGAGCAGGTGCTCGCCATGCTGCGCGAGGAGACCCTGCTGCCGCGCGGCGACCTCCTCGACCTGTGGGACCTCGAGCGGCGCGAGGAGGAGCTCCGCCGCCGCGGCGAGGAGCTCGCGGACGCCGATCGTCTCGCCGAGGAGGGCGACGCCGCCGCGCGCCGGGTACGCGACGACGCGGCCCACGCCGCGCGGGTGGCCGAAGCGCGGCTCCGCCAGAAGGGCCAGCAGGTGGCCGAGCGCCTGCGCGAGATGCCGGCGCGCGCCCGCGCCGCGCTGCCCGTCGCGGCCGCCGGCCTCGCGCGCCAGCTCGAGGAGGCGGGGCAGGAGTCGGAGAGCTGGGGGACCGGCCTCGGCGCCGGCGGCCGCACCTCGCCGGGGCGGAAGATCGAGCTCGGCCGGCGGCTCGCCACCAACCCGAAGCTCCGGAAGCTCGCCGCCGCCGTCGGCCGCATGCGCGAGCAGGCGCTCGCGCTCCGCCGCAGCCCCTTCGAGCGCGCCAGCGAGGAGATCTTCGAGGTGCGCCTCGGCAGCGACCTCGAGCGCCTCCTCCCGCCCGAGCTGCTGGCGCTGCACCACCCCGTCTTGCGTCGCGACTTCGCGCGGCGCCTGGTCGAGGGCCGCCTCCTCTCGTACTCGCTCCGCGGCGCCGACCAGCGCGGCCGCGGCCCGATGATCGTCTGCCTCGACGGCTCGGGCTCGATGGCGGGCGACAAGGAGATCTGGTCGAAGGCGGTCGCGCTGACGCTGCTCGAGATCGCGCGCCGGCAGCGGCGGCTCTTCCGCTTCATCTGCTTCTCGTCGGCCGACACGCCGCTCTTCACGCTCGACTTGAACCCGCGCGAGCGCCACGACGTGCAGGAGGACCGCGCCCTCGACGTGGCCGAGTACTTCCCGGGCGGCGGCACCGACTTCGAAACGCCGCTCTCGGCGGCGCTCGCCTGTCTCCGCGCCGCGCGCTACCGGCGCGGCGACGTGGTCCTCATCACCGACGGCGAGTGTCAGGTGGGCCCGGAATGGCTCGCCCGCTTCAAGGCCGAGAAGGCGCGGCTCGGCTTCTCGCTCTACTCGGTGCTGATCGACGTGGGGCCGAGCTCGGTCGAGGCGCTGCGGGAGCTGTCCGATCGTGTGACGGCGGTCTCGACCTTGACCGACGACGCCGTCCGCGAGCTCTTCCTCCGCCTGTGACGGGCGCGCTGGACGGCGTCCGCGTCCTCGATCTCTCCGATCAGCAGGGCGCGTTTGCGGGGAAGCTCCTCGCCGGCCTCGGCGCCGACGTCGTCCTCGTCGAGCCGCCAGGCGGCTCCCCGCTGCGCTCGATCCCGCCCTTCTGGCAGGGCGTCGAGGGCCCGGAGCGGAGCCTCTTCTTCTGGTTCTACAGCGCCGGCAAGCGCGGCATCACGCTCGACTGGAGGACGGCCGCGGGCGCGGCGACGCTCCGCCGCCTCGCCGCCCGCGCCGACGTGCTCATCGAGAGCGAGGCGCCCGGCACGCTGGCCGGGCTCGGCTGTGGCTCGGCGGCGCTCCGCGCCGCGAACCCGCGGCTCGTCGTCGCCTCGATCACGCCGTTCGGGCAGACGGGGCCGTACCGCGCCTGGCGCGCCTCGGACACGGTCGCGCAGGCGATGGGCGGGATGATGTTCGTGAACGGCCATCGCGACGGGCCGCCGCTTCGCTCGCTCGGCCTCCAGGCCTACCACCAGGCGGGCATCTTCGCGGCCGTGGGCGTGGTGAGCGCGCTCCTCGCCCGTGACACGACCGGCCGCGGCCAGGACGTCGACGTGAGCCTCCAGGCCGCGGTGGCCGGCGCGCTCGAGCACGTGCCGGGCCTCTGGCACCAGATGGGGCTCGTCGCCCCCCGTCAGGGCACGCTCCACTGGACGCGCTACTTCTGCGTCGGGCGCTGCCGCGACGGCTGGGTGATGCACTGCACGCTCGGCGACTGGACGTCGCTCGTCGAGTGGATGAAGGCCGACGGGATGGGTGCGGGCCTCGACGACCCCGCCCTCGAGGACATCAAGACCCGGCAGGCGGAGGCGGATCGGCTGTTCGCGGCACTCGACGCGTGGGCGGCGCGTTACACCGTCGAGGAGCTGGTCCAGGGCGCGCAGCTCCGGCGCATTCCCTACGCGGCGGTGCGGCCACCGGAGGCCCTGCTCCGCGACCCGCACCTCGCCGAGCGCGGCTTCTTCGTCCCGATCGAGCACCCGGACCTGGGGCTCACCGTCCCTTACCCGGGCGCGCCGTTTCGGCTGACCGATGCGCCGTGGCGCGTCGCGCGACCCCCGCGCCTCGGCGAGCACACCGAGCAGGTCCTCGCGGAGCTCGCCTGATGCGCCCGCTCGACGGCATCCGCGTCCTCGACTTCACCTGGGTCGTCGCCGGGCCGGTGACGACCCGCATCCTCGCCGACCTGGGCGCCGACGTGATCAAGGTGGAGCGCCGCGGGAGTCTCGACTTCGGCGACCGCCGCGGCGGCCTCTCGGGCTCCCTCATGCGCGGCAAGCGGAGCATCCTGCTCGACCTGAACGACCCGCGCGGCCTCGACCTCGCGCGCCGGCTCGCGGCCGTCTCGGACGTCGTCATCGACAACTTCAGCGCGCGTGTGATGACCAACCTGGGGCTCGACTACGACGCGCTCGTGCAGATCCGGCCGGAAGTGATCTGCGTGCGCATGACGGGCTTCGGCCTGACGGGGCCGGACCGCGACCACGTGAGCTACGGGCCGACCCTCCAGGCGCTCACCGGCTACACGCTCCTCATGGCCGAGCCCGACGGCCCGCCGGCCGGCTTCGGGTACTCCTACTCGGACCTGGCGGGGGGAAACCTGGGCGCGCTCGCGGTGCTGGCCGCCATCTGGCACCGGCGGCGGACGGGGCGCGGGCAGCTGGTCGACCTGGCGCAGCTCGAGACGGTGGCGGCCGTGCTGGGGCCCGTGCTGCTCGAGCGCGCCCTGCAAGGCGGCGCCTCGGCGCCGGCCGGCAACGCATCGCAAGAGGCGCCGGCCGCCCCGCACGGCGTCTACCCGTGCGCCGGCGAGGAGCGCTGGATCGCGATCACGGTGTTCACCGACGCGGAATGGGAGCGCTTCGCCGACGCGGCGGGCGGACCGGCCTGGACGCGGGACACGCGCTTCGCCACGCGAGCCGGTCGGGTCCGTCACGCGGCGGAGCTGGACCGACAGGTCGCGCAGTGGACGCGCGGGCAGAAGGCCGAGGAGGCGATGGCGCTCTTCCAGCGCGCCGGCATCGCGGCGGGCCTGGTCGCCAACGCCGAGGACCTGTGCGCACGCGACCCGCAGCTCGCCGCCCGCCGCCACTTCGTGGAGGTGCCGACGCCGGAGGGGCGGACGGTGCGCATCGACGGCCCACCCTTCGTGCTGTCCGAGACGCCGGGTGCCGTGAGCGGCCCGGGCCCGCTGCTCGGCGAGCACGCGGACGAGGTGCTGTCGGGGCTGCTCGGAATCGGCGCGGAGGAGATCGCCGCCCTGCGTGCCGCGCGGGTGCTCGGGTGACCGGTCCCCAGCCAGCGCCTACGGCGTCCGACCTCGCTTCGCTGCGATCTCGTCGACCGCGTCCTTTGCGGTCTTGAGATCGGTGCGGTGTATCTCGCGGTAGAGCTTGATCGCGTCGATCTTCCGGCCGAGCGCGACGAGCCGCTCGACGTCCGCAGCGCTGCCTCGGCCCGGCGGCGGAAGGAGGCCGGTCTGGCGGAGGTCGTCGGTCTTCCGCCGGTTCAGGGCGTTGAGCGCCAGCGCCGCCGCTGCGAGCGCCACGACGACGTAGAGAATGATCATGGTTTGGGCGCCGCAGGTGCTCCGGGACGATGCGAGGAGAACACCCTTGCCTGCCCCTTCGAGTCCACGGCGAGCACGTCGAAGGGCTCCGGGTTGGGCCCTTCCATGCCCGGCGACCCGATCGGCATCCCCGGGAGCGCCAGGCCGGCGATACGAGGGCGCTTCTCGAGCAGCCGCTTCACGTCGTCGGCGGGAACGTGCCCCTCCACGAAATACCCGCC
>Ga0209056_10007680_pt1 | contig 11099 bp, 8 predicted proteins | sample GraSoiAngelo_114_FD_185876 | JGI IMG/M metagenome (GOLD analysis project Ga0209056, IMG submission 185876) | Grasslands soil microbial communities from the Angelo Coastal Reserve, California, USA - 14_0903_13_40cm (SPAdes) (version 2) | ecosystem: Environmental > Terrestrial > Soil > Grasslands ... | reverse complement strand
CGAAGGCACGCACAAGACCACGGCCGAAGAGCTCGGCCTGCCGCCGGGCGCCGAGAACGATCCGTTCTTCCAGTTCTTCCGTGGCCTGCCGGGCTTTCAGCGCGGCCGGCCCAACTCGTCGGTGCCGTTCCGCGGTCTCGGCTCGGGCTTCATCATCAGCGCCGATGGCTTGATTCTCACCAACGCGCACGTCGTGCGCGAAGCCAAGGAAGTGACGGTCAAGCTGAGCGACCGGCGCGAATATTCGGCCAAGGTCCTCGGTGCCGACCCGGCCACCGACATCGCGGTGCTGCGCATCGACGCGAAGGACTTGCCGACGGTGCGCTTGGGTGACCCGAATCAACTCGAGGTCGGCGACCCGGTGCTCGCGATCGGCTCGCCGTTCGGCCTCGAGCAGACGGCCACGCAAGGCATCGTCAGCGCGAAGGGGCGCTCGCTGCCGGGTGACGCGGTGGTGCCGTTCATCCAGACCGACGCCGCGGTGAACCCCGGCAACTCGGGTGGCCCGTTGTTCGACGGCAGCGGCGCGGTGGTCGGCATCAACGCGCAGATCTATTCGCAGTCCGGCGGCTACCAGGGCTTGTCGTTCGCGATCCCGATCAACGTTGCGTTGAAGGTGAAGGACCAGATCGTCGCGACAGGTCACGCAACGCACGCGCGTTTGGGCGTGACGGTGCAGGATCTGAACCAGTCGCTGGCGCAGTCGTTCGGACTGTCGCGGCTCGACGGTGCGCTGGTGGCGAGCGTCTCGCCGAACAGCGCAGCCGCAGCGGCGGGCTTGAAGTCGGGTGACGTGATCACGCAGGTCAACGGTGAGACGATCGTTCGATCGGGCGCACTGTCGAGCATCATCGGCATGTCCGCGCCGGGCGAGCGCGTCAAGCTGAAAGTGTGGCGCGATCGCGCGTCGCGCGACATCGACGTGAAGCTCGGTAGCGCCGAAGAGCACGGCAAGGAAGTCGCGAGCGACGACGGCGCTGCGCCAGGTGGCCAGCTCGGCCTCTCGCTGCGTCCGTTGACGCGCGAAGAAAAACGCCAGGCGCGTGTCGAGCAGGGGCTCGTCGTCGAAGGCGCGACGGGCGCGGCGGCACGCGCCGGCATCGAGGCGGGTGACGTGCTGCTCGCGATCAACGGCAAGCCGGTGCAATCAGTCGAGCAGGTGAAGAGCGTGCTGCAAAGCAAGCCGAAGAGCGTCGCGTTGCTGGTGCAGCGCGAGGGCGAGAAGATCTTCGTGCCGGTGAACCTCGGCTGAGTCGCTCGGGTCAAAACGGATGGGAGGGAGATCATCAGGAGCCGACGATGAAGACACGATCCCTCACACCCTGGCCCGCCGCAGCGGCGCTGGCCCTCGCCGGCGCCGCTGTGCTCGGCGCTGGCCTGCCTCCCGAGCAGCGCGCGGGCGGCGTGACCTATGTGACCGGCGGCGTCGCCGCCGATGAATCGGCAGCGTTCAAGCAAGCCCGTGCCGACTATCCGCTGACCGTCCAGCTCGTCGAGCGGGCGGGCGCGCACAACGCCTACACCGCCAACTCACGCGTGAAGCTTGTCGACACTGCGTCGGGTGTGGTGGTGCTCGACGCGCAAGCCGATGGCCCCTTCATGCTCGTTCGCTTGCCGAGCGGCAACTACCGCGTCGAGGCGACGCTCAACGGACGCACCGTGCAAACCAAGACGGTGACGGTGAGCAGCACGGGTCACACGCAGGTCGATTTGGTGTTCCCGCAGGGCACGGACTAAAGATCAGTTCGCAGTTTCCAGATCTCTGGGAACAGCACCACGTCGAGCATCTTGCGCAGGTAGCCGACGCCGCTGGTGCCGCCGGTGCCGCGCTTGAAGCCGATGACGCGTTCGACCGTCGTCACATGGCGGAAGCGCCAGAGGCGGAATGCGTCTTCGAGGTCGGTCAGTTCCTCGCCGAGCTGGTACAGGTCCCAGTGCGTCTCGGGGTTGCGGTAGGCGACGAGCCAGGCCTGCTCGACGGCATCGCTCGCGACATAGGGCTGGGTCCAGTCGCGCTCGGTGTGTGTCGCAGGAATCGCAAGGCCGCGCCGGGCGAGCAGGCGCAGTGACTCGTCGTAGAGCGACGGCGCACGGTAGGCCGCTTCGACCTTCGCGAGAATTTCGGGGCGGTGCGAATGCGGCTTCAGCATCGCCGCGTTCTTGTTGCCGAGCATGAACTCGACGCTTCGGTACTGCCAGCTCTGGAAGCCGCTGCTGGTGCTCAGGTAGGGGCGGATCGCCGAGTACTCGGGCGGCGTCATCGTCGCAAGCACGTCCCAGGCGTGCACCAGCTGCTCCATGATCCGGCTCACGCGAGCGAGCATCTTGAATGCGCTGCCGAGCTTGTCGTCGGCAATGCAGGAGACCGCCGCGGCGAGCTCGTGCAGCATCAGCTTCATCCACAGCTCGCTCGTCTGGTGCTGGACGATGAACAGCATCTCGTTGTGGTCGGGCGACAGCGGATGCTGCGCGTTCAGCACCTCGTCAAGGTGCAGGTAGTCCGCGTAGCTCATGTCCGTGCTGAAGTCGAGTTGCGGCCCTTCGTCGGCGACGATCTTTTCTGTGCTCATGTGACTGCAGCTCGCTGGTTGAATTGGGCTTCGCGCCATTCGCCGCTTTGCAGCACTTGACGCAGATGCTCGACCGCGTCCCACACCTCGACGAAGCGCGTGTACAGCGGCGTGAAGCCGAAGCGAAGCAGGTCGGGTGCTCTGAAGTCGCCGATCACGCCGCGCGCGATCAGTGCTTGCATGATCGGGTAGCCGCCTTCTTCGCGGGCGAAGCTGACTTGGCTGCCGCGCAGCGCCGGGTCGCGCGGCGTTGCGAGCGACAAGGCGTGGCCGCTGCAGCGCTCCTCGACGAGATCGATGAAGCGCTGCGTCAGTTCGAGTGACTTGCGGCGCAAGGCGTCGATGCCGCCGTGCGCGTCGGCCGCGAGCAGCGTATCGACGCCGCATTCCAGCGCCGCCATCGACAGCACGGGTGGCGTGCCGCAGATGAAGCGCGAGATGCCCGCCGCCGGCCGGTAGTGCGGCATGAAATCGAACGGGGCCGCATGGCCGAGCCAGCCCGACAGCGGCTGCCACAGCGCTTGCGCGTCCATCCGCGCCGCGTGTCGCGGATGGGCCCAGACGAACGCCGGCGCGCCGGGGCCGCCGTTCAGGTACTTGTAGCCGCAGCCGACCGCGAAGTCGGCCGCGGTCTCGGCGCGGCCATCGTCCTTCAGGTTCACCGGCAACGCGCCGGCCGAATGCGCGAGGTCCCAGACGACGAGCGCACCGGCCGCGTGGGCGGCGACGTTGATCGCTTGCATGTCGTGGATGCGGCCGGTGCGGTAGTTCACATGCGTGAGCATCAGCACGCCGAGCGCGTCATCGAAGTGCGTTGCGATGTCGTCGGCGTCGACGAGGCGTAGCTCGAATCCACGTTCGCGCGCCAAGCTCTCGGCGATGTAGAGGTCGGTCGGGAAGTTGCTGCGCTCCGAGACGATGAGTCGGCGCTGCGGCGCGTCGGCGCGAATCAGCGTCATCGCGGCGCTCATCGCTTTGTAGAGGTTCACCGAGGTCGAATCGGCGACGACGACTTCGCCATCGCCGGCGCCGACGAGCCGCGCGATCTTGTCGCCGACGCGCTGCGGCAGGTCGATCCAACCGGCGGTGTTCCAGCTCTTGATCAGATCGCGGCCCCACTCGAATGCGACCACCTGTTGCACGCGCGCGGCGGTCGCTCGCGGCATCGCGCCCAATGAATTGCCGTCGAGATAAATCACGCCGTCGGGCAGCTCGAACTGCTCGCGCAGCGGCGCCAGCGCGTCTTCGGCGTCGAGGCGCAGCAAGTCTAGTCGTGTCGTCATGCGAGCTCCCGCAGCACCGCGCGCACCGGCGACGCGTCGGCGGTCGTGAGTTTCAACGGCAGCGCGATCAATTCGTAGTCGCCTGCCGCAACATCGTCGAGCACCAGGTTCTCGAGCACGCGCAAGTCGAGCGCGAGCAGCTCGTGGTGAGCGTCGAGCGTTTTGCTGTCGGCCGGGTCGACCGACTGGCTGTCGATGCCGACCAGCTGGACACCGAGACCGGCGAGCCAGCGAATCGTCTCGGGAGCGAACGACGCGAACTCGCTCGACCAGGCGGTCGGCGCACGCGAGCACGTGCGCACCAGTACGCGCGGCGGCAAATCGGCGATGGCATGGGCAAGGTGCTCGGGCCGAACCAGCGGCCCGCAGGCGATCGCATGGATCACTCGGCAGCGCCCGAGGTAGGGCGCGAGGTCGACTTGGCCGATCGCTCGCTCGCCGTCCGCGTAATGCAAGGGCGCGTCGGCATGCGCGCCGATGTGCGGCGACATCGTGATCGCGCTCAGGTTGACCGGGCAGCCGGGCGCAATGCGCGCCGTCCACGCTTGCGAGAACGGCTCGTCGCCGGGGAACAGCGGCGAGTCGGGCGCAATCGGCGGCGAGATGTCCCAGAGTTTTTTCATCGCAGCATCAAGCTTCGATCATATTGGCCGCCGCGTCTTCAGGGTTTGCATTTAGTTGACACTTAAAATATCAAGGCATAAAGTTTGATCCCGACGCGAGTCACAGGCTGGCGTCGAACATAGGCGAGAGACACATGCGCATCACTTGCATCGGCGGGGGCCCGGCCGGCTTGTACCTGGCCTTGCTGATGAAGAAGATCAACCCCTCGCACGAGGTGACGGTGCTCGAGCGCAACCGCGCCGGCGATACCTTCGGCTGGGGCGTCGTGTTCTCCGACCAGACGCTATCGGCACTGCAGCGCGCCGACGCAAAGACCGCGACGCAGATCCTCGATGCCTTCAACCACTGGGACGACATCGAGGTCAATTTCAAGGGCCGCTGCATCCGCTCGTCGGGCCATGGCTTTTGCGGCATCGGCCGGCGCAAGCTGCTGCAGATCCTGCAAGACCGCTGCGCCGAGCTCGGCGTGGATCTGCGCTTCGAGACCGATTGCGCCAACGACAGCACGATCGATGCCGATTTGATCGTCGCCGCCGACGGCCTGAACAGCCGCATCCGCGCGAAATACGCCGACACCTACCAGCCCGATGTCGACCTGCGCCAATGCCGCTTCGTCTGGCTCGGCACGCACCAGCTGTTCGACGCTTTCACGTTCGCGTTCGAGAAGACCGAGTGGGGCTGGTTCCAGGCGCACGCGTATCGATTCGATGCCGACACCTCGACCTTCATCGTCGAGGCGCCGGAAAGCGTGTGGCGCGCCGCGGGCCTGGACGCGATGAGCAAGGAAGAGGGCATCGCGTTTTGCGAAACGCTGTTCGCGAAGATCCTGGACGGCCATGCGCTGATGTCGAACGCGGCGCATTTGCGCGGCTCGTCGCAGTGGATTCGCTTTCCGCGCGTCGTCTGCAGCACCTGGATCTACCGCCATGGCGGCGCGGATCGCGCGACGCCGGTGGTGCTGATCGGCGACGCGGCGCACACCGCGCATTTCTCGATCGGCTCGGGCACCAAGCTCGCGCTCGAAGACGCGATCGATCTGGCGACGAGCTTGACCGCACAGCCTGATTTGTTGGCAGCTTTGCAGGCTTATGAAGCGCGGCGCAGCGTCGAGGTGCTGAAGATCCAGAACGCGGCGCGCAACTCGACCGAGTGGTTCGAGAATGTCGAGCGCCATGCGCGGCTCGAGCCCGACCAGTTCGCCTACTCGCTGCTGACCCGCTCGCAGCGCATCTCGCATGAGAACCTGCGCCAGCGCGATGCGAGCTACGTCGGCGACTACGAGCACTGGATCGCCGAGCGTGCGGGGCTCGATCTGCCCGCGGGCGTGCCGCCGATGTTCACGCCGTTCCGCCTGCGCGGCGTCACGCTGAAGAACCGTGTCGTCGTGTCGCCGATGGCACAGTACAGCGCGGTCGACGGCCTGCCGACCGATCACCACCTCGTCCACCTCGGCGCGCGCGCGCTCGGCGGCGCGGCGCTCGTCTTCACCGAGATGACCTGCCCGACGCCCGACGCGCGCATCACGCCGGCCTGCACGGGGCTGTGGAGCGACGCGCAGACGGCAGCCTGGAAGCGCATCGTCGACTTCGTCCACGGCGGCACCAGCGCGAAGATTGCGCTGCAGCTCGGCCATGCCGGCGCCAAGGGATCGACGCGCGTGCCGTGGGAGGGCGAAGACGTCCCGTTGGAGCAAGGAAACTGGCCGCTGATCTCAGCGTCGCCGCAGCAATTCATCGACGGCGTGAGCGCATGGTCGCGGGCGATGACGCGCGACGACATGCTGCGTGTCACGGCGGACTTCGCCGCGTCGACTCGACGCGGCATCGAAGCAGGATTCGATTGGCTCGAGCTGCATTGCGCGCACGGCTACTTGCTGTCGGCGTTCCTGTCGCCGCTGACCAACCAGCGCACCGACGAGTACGGCGGCACGCTCGAGAACCGGCTGCGCTGGCCGCTCGAAGTGGTCGCGATGCGCGCGGTGTGGCCGGAGCATTTGCCGATGTCGGTGCGCATCTCGGCGCACGACTGGGTCGCAGGCGGCAACACGCCGGAGGATGCGATCGCGATCGCTGCCGCGTTCAAGCAGGCGGGAGCCGACTTGATCGACGTGTCGTCGGGACAGGTCAGCAAGCTGCAGAAGCCGGTCTACGGCCGCATGTACCAAACGCCGTTCGCCGAGGCGATCCGCAACGAGGTCGGCATCGCGACGATGGCGGTCGGCGCAATCTTCGAGGCGGATCACGTCAACAGCATCATCGCGGCCGGGCGCGCCGACCTGTGCGCAATCGCGCGGCCGCATTTGGCGAACCCGGCATGGACGCTGCTCGAAGCGGCCAAGATCGGCCACACCAGCGGGGTTGGTGCCGACTGGCCGAAGCAGTACTTGTCGGGCAAGAGCCAGCTCGAACGCAATCTCGAGAGGGAGCGAGCGCTGGCGGCGCAGACGCAGGGGTTATCGGCGCAGGAGCGGGCGGATTGGGGGTTGGGGGTGTGATGAGCGCGCTTGCAAACCCCGATCCGTACGTACCTTCCGGCCCGTTCGCACTGAGCTTGTCGAAGTGCCCGTGCGAGTCCGAGCATGAGCTTCGACAAGCTCAGCCCGAACGGGAATGGTTTCAGCGCAAACGGAATGGTTCTCCCGTTCGCCCTGAGGTATCGAAGGGCCCGCGCGATGCGATGCACTCGAAGTCTCTGACATGAACCTCGCCTTCGACCATCCCACCACCGACCTCGAGTCGCGTGTCATCGACGACCACCACGCGGCGCTCAAGCTGTGGCTGCGCCTGCTCGCCTGCACGACCCGCGTCGAAGGCGTCGTGCGCAACCGGCTGCGCAGCGAATTCGCGACGACCTTGCCGCGCTTCGACTTGCTGGCCCAACTCGAGCGCGAGCCCGAGGGCTTGACGATGGGTGAGCTGTCGCAGCGCTTGATGGTGACCGGCGGCAACATCACCGGCATCACCGATCAGCTCGAAGCCGAAGGCCTCGTCAAGCGTGCGCCGCACCCGAGCGATCGGCGTGCCTTCGCGGTGCAGCTCACGCCGACCGGGCGGCGCCAGTTCCGCCGCATGGCCGCTGTCCACGAGCAATGGGTCATTGAGCTTTTCGCCGGCTGGAATGCCGATGAGAAGAGCCAGGTCTATGCGTTGCTCGCGGGTCTGAAAACGCATCTCGCGAGCGTCGACACGACAGCAGTCAAGCGCAAGTCGAAGGAGAAAACATGAGCATCAGTGCCCATCTGGCGAGCGGCAACCGGCGCGATGCCGCGGGCTTGTCGCTGCAGCATGTCGGCTGGAGCGTGCAAGGCGCGGTCGGCGTCGTCACGCTGAACCGGCCCGAGCGCAAGAACCCGCTGACCTTCGACTCCTACGCCGAGCTGCGCGACCTGTTCCGCTTGCTCGCGCATGCCGACGACGTGCGTGCGGTGATGGTGCAAGGCTCAGGCGGCAACTTCTGCTCGGGCGGCGACGTGCACGAAATCATCGGCCCGCTGACGCAGATGACGATGCCCGATCTGCTGACCTTCACCCGCATGACCGGCGACCTCGTGAAAGCGATGCGGGCGTGTCCGCAGCCGATCGTCGCGGCGATCGACGGCGTGTGCGCCGGTGCCGGCGCGATCATCGCGATGGCGTCGGACTTGCGGGTCGGCACCTCGCGCAGCAAGGTCGCGTTCTTGTTCTCGCGCGTCGGCCTCGCCGGTTGCGACATGGGCGCGTGCAGCGTGCTGCCGCGCCTCATCGGCCAGGGCCGTGCGTCGGAGTTGCTGTACACCGGCCGCGCGATGGGCGGCGACGAGGCGCTCGCCTGGGGCTTCTACAACCGCATCGTGCCGCCCGAGGAACTGAGCGCGAACGCGCTCGGCTGGGCCGGCGAGATCGCTGCGGGGCCAAGCTTCGGCCACGCGATGACCAAGCGCATGCTGCATCAGGAGTGGGCCATGGGTGTCGACGAAGCGATCGAGTCCGAAGCTCAGGCGCAGGCGATCTGCATGATGACGCAGGATTTTCATCGCGCGTATCACGCGTTCACCGCGAAGACGCAGCCGGCGTTCGAGGGCGATTGACGATGAACCGCACGCACCTCGACTGGCCGTTCTTCGACGATCGCCATCGCGAGATGGGCGAGCGGCTCGATGTCTGGGCTGCTGATCACTTGCAGCATGGCGACGGCGACGTCGATGCGCAATGCCGCGCGCTCGTCAAGCAGCTCGGCGACGCGGGCTGGCTGCGCCACGCGGTGGCCGGCACGCGCGATGGCGGCATGGCCGACGCGATCGACACGCGCTCGATCTGCTTGCTGCGCGAGACGCTCGCCTGGCACCACGGCCTTGCCGACTTCGCGTTCGCGATGCAAGGCCTCGGCTCGGGTGCGATTTCGCTGCACGGCAGCGACGCGCAGCGCGAGCGCTACCTGCCACGGGTCGCCCGCGGCGATGCGATCGCCGCCTTCGCATTGTCCGAGCCGAATGCCGGATCCGATGTCGCGGCACTGGCCTGCGAGGCGGTCGACGCCGGCGATGCCTACGTCATCAACGGCGAGAAGACGTGGATCTCGAACGGCGGCATCGCCGACTTCTACGTGCTGTTCGCCCGCACAGGTGAAGCCCCCGGATCGCGTGGCATCTCGGCCTTCATCGTCGACGCCGCCGCGCCGGGGCTCGAGATTGCCGAGCGCATCGCGGTCATCGCGCCGCACCCGCTCGCGCGGCTTCGCTTCAACGACTGCCGCGTGCCGAAGTCGCAGCGGATCGGTGCGCCCGGCGAAGGTTTCAAGATCGCGATGCGCACGCTCGATGTCTTTCGCACCTCGGTCGCTGCCGCTGCACTCGGCTTCGCCCGCCGCGCCTTGCACGAGGGCTTGCAGCGCGCCACGTCGCGCACGATGTTCGGCCACCCGCTCGCCGACTTCCAGCTCACGCAGGCCAAGCTCGCGCAGATGGCGACGACCGTCGACAGCGCCGCGCTGCTGACCTACCGCGCTGCGTGGCTGCGCGACCAGGGCCGCAACGTGACGCAGGAAGCGGCGATGGCGAAGATGGCCGCGACCGAGGGCGCGCAGCAAGTCATCGACGCTGCAGTTCAGCTGTTCGGCGGCGAAGGCGTTCGATCCGGACGGATCGTCGAGTCGCTGTACCGTGAGATCCGCGCGCTGCGCATCTACGAAGGTGCGACCGAAGTGCAGCAACTGATCATCGCGCGCGAGTTGTTGAAGAGGTCTCCATGACGCGCTCAGCCCACATCGACAGCTTCGCGCGCGAGCACCTGCCGCCGCGCGAGCAATGGCCCGAGTTCCGCTTCGACCTGCCCGAGCTGCAGTTTCCCGAGCAGCTCAATTGCGCGAGCGAACTGCTCGACCGCTGGGTGCGCGACGGCGAGGGCGAGCGCCTGTGCATTCAAGGTGCGGGCGTGCGCTGGACCTATGCGCAGCTGCAGGCCCAAGTCAACCGCATTGCCCGCGTGCTCGTCGACGAGCTCGGTATCGTGCCCGGCAACCGCGTGCTGCTGCGCGGCGCCAATTCGCCGATGCTCGCGGCGTGCTGGTTCGCCGTCGTGAAGGCCGGCGCGATCGCGGTCGGCAGCATGCCGCTGTTGCGCGCGAAGGAACTCGCGCAGATCGTCAACAAGGCACAGGTGAGCCATGCCTTGTGCGACGCGCGGCTCGCCGACGAGCTGGCGTCGGCCATGACCCAATGCCCGACGCTGCGTCACGTGACGCACTTTCACAGCGATGCACCCGACGCGCTCGAAGCGCGCGCAGCGTCGAAGCGCTCGGCGTTCGACGCCGTGCCGACCGCGGCCGACGACATCTGCCTGATGGCCTTCACCTCGGGCACCACCGGCACGCCCAAGGGCACGATGCATTTCCATCGCGACGTGATGGCCGCGTGTGCCTGCTGGCCGGCGCATGTGCTGCGTGCTCATCGCGACGACAGGTTCATCGGCAGTCCGCCGCTCGGCTTCACCTTCGGCCTCGGCGGCTTGCTGCTGTTTCCGCTGTCGATCGGCGCGTCGACGGTGCTGCTCGAAAAAGCTTCGCCCGATGTGTTGCCGGCGGCGATCGAGCAATACCGCGCGAGCGTGTGCTTCACCGCGCCGACCGCATACCGCGCGATGGCTGCGACGGTCGCTGGTCACGACATTTCGTCGCTGCGCAAATGCGTCAGCGCCGGCGAAGCGCTGCCGGCCGCGACGCGCCAGCTGTGGAAGGACGCGAGCGGCATCGAGATGATCGATGGCATCGGCTCGACCGAGCTGCTGCACATCTTCATCTCGCACACCGAGGAAGAGGCGAAGCCCGGCGTGACCGGCAAGCCGGTGCCCGGCTACATCGCCTGCGTGCTCGACGACAACTTGCGGCCGGTTCCGCCGGGCACCGTCGGGCGCCTCGCAGTGAAAGGTCCCACGGGGTGCCGCTACCTCGCCGACGAACGCCAGCGCCAGTACGTACAAGATGGGTGGAATCTGACCGGTGACGCCTATCTCATCGACGCCGACGGCTATTTCGTTTACCAGGCGCGCACCGACGACATGATCATCTCGGGCGGCTACAACATCGCCGGCCCCGAAGTCGAGAGCGCGCTGCTGCTGCACCCGGCGGTGGCCGAGTGCGGCGTGATCGG
>Ga0209056_10007676_pt1 | contig 11103 bp, 11 predicted proteins | sample GraSoiAngelo_114_FD_185876 | JGI IMG/M metagenome (GOLD analysis project Ga0209056, IMG submission 185876) | Grasslands soil microbial communities from the Angelo Coastal Reserve, California, USA - 14_0903_13_40cm (SPAdes) (version 2) | ecosystem: Environmental > Terrestrial > Soil > Grasslands... | reverse complement strand
TTCCCCGTAACGCCGTGTAGTGACATTGAACTGGTTTGTTTTTTGCGTGAGTTGAGAAATTCGAGCCAGCGTTGCCGCGGTAACGGGCGATATTTCGGCCTCCTGATCAAGAAAGCGGTAGAAGTCTTCCTTCGACTGGAAGTTCTGCTCGGCCTGGGCGCGCTCGCGTTGCTCCGCGTAAAAAGCGGTGCGCTGCTGGTCTTCTGCGGAAAGGCTCAAACGTTCGAAAGCAGGGTGGTCCCGAATCGCAGCCGCATATTGAAGTGGATCTCCCGGCAGATCAATCACCGTGACCTCAGGAAGGGTCGCACGGACCTGCTCACGCTCGAACGGATTGTCATCCAGAAAGGCCAAACTCTCGATGCCGATGTTCAATTCGGCAGCAATCTCGCGCAGACCCTGCACTTTGTCATTCCAACTGATACGCATGGCGGCAAAATGTTTAGGGCGCAGCAGCATGCCCGAATGCTTTTCCAATACCTCTATCGCTTCGTCAGGATTATTCCTGCTGCAGACGGCTAGCAGAATGCCTTTGCGGGTTAGATCGAGCAGGGCGCGCTGCACTTCCTGATAAGCGACACCAGGATATTCCGCACTTAACTTGATGCCGGTCACTCCATCCTCGCCAATAACACCGCCCCACAGAGTGTTATCAAGGTCGACCACAAGCGCTTTGGCTGTCTTGCCTGTCAGAGGCACGAGAAAGCGCAGCCACTCGCTAGAAAGATGGATGAGCTGGTAGGCTGCGATCGGCAATCGGGCCATCAGCCATTTGCGGTCATCTTGCCAGCGAAGCCGGCCATGTCGGGCCACTAAGGCATCATAGTTCAGCACATACACGCCGCGATATCCATTGGCGGCACGGCGTAGTTCTTGATTGATCTGTTCAATCACGCCCGATTGGCTGGTCTCGGACATATTGTCGAGCACTCCGAAACTCGGCCGAGGCGGTTGTTCGAGACTCTGCACGATCAGGGCCGCCTGGCTGTGATGTCGGAAAGCGCGTATCCACTGCTGGAAGCTGCTGGAAACACGTCGCACTGCGTCGCCAATCTCATTCGAGCTCAGGCTGGCAAAGTCCTGCCAAAGTTCAGGTGCCACATCAGCCGTTCTTACGGCGAGAATCACGGCGTCTGGTGAAAAGCTGTAAAGCTGACCTTCCTGGTCAAGAATTTCCTGGGCGTAGGCGTTGAAGTCACCAACGTGGATCCGAAGATCAATTCCGCTGCAAAAGGCAGCGGCCCGAAGCAAAGGAACCACTGGTTCCACGGTGAACGAGCGGAGAATCGCCAGGCGATAAGAAAGGAGAGAGAGCTTATCTCGGAGCTTTTCGTAGCGCGAAATCAGAAAAGCTGCTGAAGCCGGACCACTTTCCTGTCGCCAGAGTTCATGCAAGCGGAGCGCGGTCGCACGAGGCATGCCGGCAGAAATTAGCCGATCAACTTCACCGCGCAAATCGAGGGCCTTATCTTGCGAGGACATCTTTCAACGTTCCAGATATTCAATCAGCAGCTTGGTTTTCGTATACACCCAGGCGATCCGACGGCCGCCGAAGGCGGCGGCGGGAAGGGGTGGACGAACCACAAGTTCACGCCTAGCACGGCACAACTCTAGCTGTTGTTCCAACGAGTGCACCACATAACATACGTGGTGCAGTCCACCCCCGCGCTTCGCCAGAGCAAGCACTGGGGACTTCTCTCCGGCAGGCTCGATCAATTCGAACAGGGGATCAGCGGCACTTTTGCCGCGGAGAAAAGTCACACACACGGCCTGATTAGAGTCTTTGATGATCTCTCCGTCCCATTCGGACTCAATCGAATCTGCGAAATCTTGCGCCGCTTCGCGAATGGAGGCGACGACAAAACCAACATGGTGAAATGTGCCTTGTGGGGTCCATGAAAGAGCAATTCGAGCCATAGCAGATTTGCTCACTGGGAGCACTTCGCCGTGCCTGATCGAGATTGACGAAATTCGTCTGCGAGGCAGCCGCCTAAAGTGCTCCCGTTGAATCCTCTGTTCTTCGAAAGTTAACATCGACTCTAGCATAGGCAACCAGTGGGAACTAAGACTCGCGGCGGCGAAACGCCTTCAGTACTCCGGCAAGGGCCAGGACACGTTGCCGATGCATCAGAAACACCGTGGCGCAGTAGGCGGATGCTCCGACGAAGACTTCGAGCGTGAGTGCCAACAGGAGTGACTGCGACGGATGCAACCGCAATTTCACCAGTAAGACAGCCGCCGCCATTACCAGAACGCCATCCGTTGCAGGACGTAACGCACGCAAATATTCGCTGGTTTTCATTTTTATCGCCTGAAATGTTTTTCGAAAGAGCGGGACAACCACGAAGGGGTAGGCCGCCACCCAGCCGTAGGCGATTCCACGCGTGCCCCAATGACTGCCAATGTAAAACGCGATGGGAAGAACCACTAGTGCAGCCAGGTCGTTCCACATAACGTAACGAGCGTCTCCCACCGCCGTAAGCACTTTGGGCACAAGGGCCATGATGGAGCGGAATCCTGCATACAGCGAAAGTATTTGCAAGGGGGCGACAACCCCGTCCCATTTGTGTCCCAGTGCTAAAGGAACCAACTCATGGGCTACCAGTCCAAGACCCACGGTTGCAGGGAAAGTTACCAAAGCTATGGCCTCCGTAAGAGCACGCAAATAACGGCGAAGCGCAGCGGGTTCATTCTGTACTGTGGCCAGGTAGCTCGGGATAACCGTGGTGACAAGGGAGGTGACTTTCTCGATGGGAACATTAGCTAGTGTCCAAGCCATACCGTAGAAGCCCAGGGCTGCTCGCCCCAAAACCCGCCCGGCGGTGATGTTATCGAGACTCTGGTAGGAATTCAAAGCGACCAGGGAGACCATCACATGCCAGCCGAAGCGCAGTGCGGCACTGATCGAACTCAGGTGTGGCAGGGCGAATCGATGCGGCCGTGCTCTCACAATCAAGACCGTGCGGATGGCTGTGCCAGCCAAGTTACCCAGTACCAAAGCCCAATATCCGAAATGTAAATATGCCAGCACCAGGGTGGCAAGCGCAGCCACGATGGCACGCACCGCCTCGCACCCTGCCAGGAGTCGGAAGCGCATTTCCCTGCTCAATAGGCCTTCTGAAACCGCTCGGAATCCCTGGGGAATAAGGGTTAAGCTAGTTACGATGACGACCCAGGTCAGTGCGGAAGTCCTGAAAAACGCAGCAAATGGCTTAGCCAGAAGTGCGGCGATAGTAAAGCATCCCACCCCGAGCATTAATCCGACGGTGTTCAGCTGCGCAATCTGATCCTCAGTGAGATCGCGCATATTAATGATGGTGCGGGGAATCCCGAATTCCCCGAGATACCTTAGGTAGGGAAGCAGGATGACAGCCATGGCTGCGATGCCAAAATCAGTGGGCGTGAGCAGGCGGACCACGATGAGGAGTGACGCCCAGCTGAGGATTTGACTGATCCAGTCGCCAGCCGCTCTCCAAATCAGGTTTCGGACCAGAGACTGGTCCATTCTCCTGTGGGGTGAGGCCGCAGCTGCGGGGAACGTCCCCGCAGTAGTCTGTTTCGAGTTAAATATAACGATCGCGTTTGGATCCAAACGGTCCCTTTTTAGCGGAACTCAACGATGAAGACATCCGTCCGATAGTGCTGGCCATCCGGCGCTCGCCCAACTGATCTTCCCAGTCGGAGGTGAACATGAAAAAGTTTTCATCCCGCGAAACATTGCCGCGTGCGGAAACTGTGAATCTTGAAGGCGGGGTGGTGTGTCCGGCCCAGGTGTTGGGTTGGGGACCTGGGCGGCCATGGAAGTGCACAGGCCTGCAGCTAAGCAGAGGCTCGCCAACACTCTTACCCGGATATTCGCTCCAAAGTTCCTATGGACAGTTGATGCCATGATCCTTTCCGATTGCGGGCCGACAGATAACCTCGGCGCGCATCGCCTATTCAGAAACAACTGCAGATTTTTGCATAATCCTCAGTGCGTGGACGCCATCCCAGAAGCCGAGTTGCAAAGATCCTATACTACGCTTTCGCTGCTATACAAATAACACGCAGTAAAGAACAGAGGTGGGGTTTTGGACTCCTGAGTATGTCGTTAGCGGCCCGAAAAAGCTTAACTCCGGGAAGTTTGTCAGAACTGTAACTGTGGTAACTGCGGCAGGTGTGCTTACCAATGCGACGCGTATCGATCCTTCCTGACTTCCTGATATATTTAGCCATAGATCATCGCCAAAGCTGGAGATTCGATGCCTAGCCCGCAGAAAACAACCAGAATCCTGCTGCAAGCGCGTGAAATTGTATACTGAACTCAGACTTCTGAATGGACACCGAGCCTAAGATGAAGTTCCGCGAGCGCTGGCCTCTGCAGCGAATTTTGGGTGTATTTGCCCATGCTGGGCGTGTGCTGATGGGACGTCAGATGGCGGGTCGCGGCCTGACGATCTATCCCGATGATGTTTACCTGGTGTCTTATCCGCGCTCCGGCAATACCTGGACCCGATTTCTGATCAGCAATCTGCTCCACCCCAACGAAGCCACAACATTCCGCAACATCGAATCCCGGGTACCGGAAATCTACTTCAATCCCGATCACGTCTTGCGCCGTTTGCCTCGGCCTCGGTTGCTGAAGTGCCATGAGGCGTTCCATCCCAATTATCCGAGGATTATTTACATTGTTCGCGATCCGCGGGATGTGGCGGTCTCCTTTTATCACCATAACGTGAAGGCGCGTAACATTCCTGATACCTATCCGATGGACGAGTTTGTGCCGCGGTTTATTCGGGCCGAGTTCGACCCGTGGTGGGGCTCGTGGGGCGACAATGTCCTGAGCTGGTTATCCATGCGCCATCGGCAGGATAGTTTCCTTCTGCTGCGTTATGAAGACATGCAAGCAAATCCGCGTGGCGAATTAGTGAAGCTGGCCGCTTTTTTGGAGGCGGGAGGTTTCCGGAATGTTCAGACCGCCCCTGAACATCTGGCACGCGCCCTGGAATCGAGTTCTCCTGAGCGGATGCGGGCTCTAGAAAAGGAGCAGGCCCGCGAATATGCGCAGCTGAAGCGGACGCGCCTCGATAAACCTTTCGTGCGCTCGGCAAGGGCGGGAGGCTGGAAGAATGCGCTCTCCAAGGAATCAGTGGTAGCCATTCAGGAGGCTTGGGGCGCTCTTATGCAGCGTCTTGGCTACGCGCTCGACTTCGGGCCGAGGAACTGTGAGCAAAACGGCCGGCGGGCGCCGAGTCGTGCTGAGGCAGCCAGAAACGAATAACTCCGGAAAGCTATTGGCAAGACCACCGGTTATAGTTTAATTACTCGGGATGTATGCCGTTGCAGCTGAGCGAAACAAAAATCCCAAACCATGGGTCTCGAATTCCTTTCGGCTGATTCCTCGCTTTTGCCTAAGATCGCGGATTTTCTTCGCACGTGCTTCTGCGCCAGGCCCGACTCCGTGTCCTTTCGATCGGAAGTGCTGCACTGGAAGTATTTTCGGCCTCGCCCGGGATGGGACGGCAGCCGTAGTTTTGTTGCCATGCAGAATGGTGACATAGCGGCGCACGCCGGTGTGTGGCCAGTCCACTTCTTAAGCGCTGAGAAGGAAGTAAACGGCGTCCATCTGATCGATTGGGCCGCCAGCCGCTCCGTGCCCGGCGCTGGGGTGCATCTTCTGAGGAAATTGGCTGCGCTGACTGACGTCCTCTTGACCATCGGTGGATCTGCGGCCACCCAACAGATTCTGCCTAAATTGGGCTACAAGAAGGTCGGCGCATTGAAGCGGTCCGCCCGGGTAGTTCGTCCTTTGATGCAGTTTCGCGCGGCTCCTCCACCACAGTGGAAGAGGGTATTGCGATTTCTCCGCAATTCTGCCTGGGCTTACGCCGCTCGCATTTCATACCCGCAGGGCTGGCGAGCACAATACGTTTCGAGTTTTTCCTCGGACTTGGATCGGATAATTAGTTTGCGGCGAGCCTCCAAAGCCTCCAGCGCTCGCACGGTGTCCACCTTAAATTACATGTTGGCGTGCCCGGCGGTACGCTTCTCTGGTTTCTTGCTTTTTCGCGGTGATGATTTGCAGGGTTATTTCATGGTGAGTCAAGTAGGCTGTCAAGCTCGCATTGTAGATTTATGGGTCATCGAGGACACGCCGGCTTGTTGGCGGTCGGCCTGCGCGATCGCAGCGCGAAGTTTGGAGGAAAATTCTGATACGCATGAGATTGTTGCCGCCACTTCGTTCGAATCGCTGCACAATTCTTGGTTGCAGGCAGGATTTCGTCAGCGCCAGCTCGATCCTGTCTATCTTTATGATCCTGCGAACTTGCTCGCCGATGCGCTGCCAATCCACCTCAGCCTGCTAGACGGGGACCAATGCTTCCTGCATGATGCCGCTCACCCCTATTTAACCTGATCCGTGAATCGTCTCCATACTGCGGTTTCAGGAAAAAGACCTTTGCTCTCAATAACTGCCGCAAGCTTCGTCCAGCGTGGATGATTTTGACTGTTCAAAGGCTATGAGTAGATTTTCATTGCACATCATGCGTGCGTGTGGATTGTTCTCTCTGATTCGGTCAATGTCCGCTAAACAGGCGTGGGTTCTCATGTATCAAAACTTCCGCAGAGCCGACAACGCAGAGCCGGGCGCACTTAGCGTGTCGGCCGCAAAGGTTCAGTTTGAGTATCTACGCCGGCAAGTTCAGATTGTTCCTTTACTCGACTCGTTGAGCAATTGGCTTCGCGAAAAGGCTTGAATCGGAACGTGGCGGCGCTCACGAACCTCCGGCCCGTTATCCAGAACGATCGCTTCCGGCAGCCCCCTCCCCGCCGCTATTCAATCCAGCACCCCCCGCACTCGCCAGCCGCCCAGCGGAGTATCGACCTCAATGGCTGGGCACTCACGCGTGCAATCGTACACCATGGTCAATCACTTTCCCCGTGCTCACGCAATCACGCCAGGTTAGCACAACTATCCGCGATTACGGTCTTGCGAAAGAGTCCCGAGGATGATTAGCGCGCAGCCATCGAAGAATGCAGATGGGGGAACAGAGTGATGAAGATCCCATAGTCCAGGAAGGCCTTCTCGTTGAAGCCCCTGGGCCACTGTACCTGTGGGAAGCAGGTGGGACGGATGTTGGATGAGGCTGGCACGCGGGGGAAGGGGCAGCGCCTCTTCCCTCGCTCAGCGCCGTAGCGGCGGCAGAGAGTTCGCGAAAGCGCAGACTCTGTCCGCGAGAGCGAATGCGATGTCTCGGGCTTGATTCTCCCGCACCAGCACCCGGCTCTTGGCCGGCGCCCAGTGACGATTCTGCCGCGCGAGTTGCAGCAGGTGGTTTTTGTAACGCACCACCAGTCGGCGCTGAGCACGCGTTCTTGCTCCAGCCAGAACACTTCGTCCAGTTGTCGCGCCGTGGGACGTTGCCGATGATAGTCGGCTTCAGCCGTCGCCGGTCGCGCGTAGTGGTGATTGTGCTGGGCGATGTAGTGCTCCTGCAGATAAGCATTGGCAGCCTCATAGTGGCTGACTCCGGCCAGCCGCAACTTCTTCACCAGTCGGTCCTGATGAGTGCCGTGCACCCATTCGATGCGCCCTTTGGCCTGGGGTGAACTGGCGGCGATGATGCGGATCCCCAGCTTGGCACACATCTGCCCGAACTGGGTCACCGCTTTTGTTCCCCGCAACCGCTCCTGCGCATTTGCCGTTCGCACATACACGTTCTTCCAATCGGTGTACAACGCACGCGGCACCCCGTAGCATTCGAACCAGGCACGCAGCAGATGCGCCGCCGCCCAGGTGGTCTCCCCCGCGCTGAACTGGCACAACACCGTGCCGATGGCGTCATCTACCATGTGCATGAGACAGCCGTTGGCGGCGCGATCTTCCAGCCAGGGATGAAAGCTGGCATCCAACTGCACCAGTTCGCCGAAATGTGGCTTGCGCATCCTGCGCTGGCGATACGGCTTTCGCGCTCGCTGGCGGCGCCAAAGTCCGGCCGCTTTCATCCAGCGCCGCAGGGTCTCGGCGGCCACTTGCAGTCCGTCTTCTTCCTCCAAGTGTTCCGCCGCCAGCGTCGGCCCGAAGTCCGCATAACGCCTGCCCACCTGAACCAGCACCGCTTGGCGAAACTCCTCAGGGTGAGCTCGGTTAGAGATCCGCCCGCAGTTACCATGCTGCAGGGCTTTCGCACCCCCGCCGCGATACCGCGCCCACACCCGCTTGGCTTGCCGATAGCTCAGCCCCAGCAACTCCGCGGCCTCTTGCAGCCGCAAGCTGCCCGCCTTCACCCGTCCCATGACCTCGACACGACTCAGCTCTTGGCTGCTCAATCCCCATCGCCCCAATCTAGCCTCCTTCGGAGGCACTCTAAAAGGGGCCGACCCAAATTCGGCGCTCACTCAGCGGCAGCAAACCACGGCACCAGCCGAGCACCTTCTCCTCGCCGATTTCCTTCAGGTCCACAATCTTATCTATCTTCAGACTCTTTGGATTGGCGATCACGACTCGCCCATCCACAGTGGTGAAGTAAATGCGGTCACCGCGGAGCAGGCCATCGTGGGGAGAATCGACAGCAATATCGATCCGCTTTCCCGAGGGGCTCAAGGAAATTGCATCGCGCTGGCGCAACCGCGTGGCCCAGACCTCCTCATCCATTTCGAAGACAAAGTTAGGATGTGACTGGTGCGGCTTGGTGCTGTCGACTTTGCGGTAGTCAATGGACCGCGAGAAGCACGACCACGGATCCTCGCCCAACACGCTCCACTCTGCCACGACCTTGCCTTGAAGAGTGAGCTTGACCACCATGTCCAATCCGGTATTGGCCACCAGGAGATGGCCATCTTGAGTCGGAGTAACGTGATGCAAATCATTAAAGCAGGAAAGTGAGATATATGCGATGCGCTCAAAATTGGGTAGTCGGAAAACCAGCACCTCAGTCGAAGTGCAGGTATATAGGGTGTTTCCCATCAGCGCTCCGCTCTTGAACACGTTTGAGAGAGTGTTCATTGGCGCGAGGCTCACGGGGTGTTTCATACTCAACGCAGGTCCGCACTTCCCCCGCGGTCGGGTCTAAACGAAAGATTAGAGCTGATTCGTAAAGATTCCATTCTTCCTCTTCCTTCAACAGCAGCTTTCGCTGTCGTGCTCCCAGCACGTACAAGCTCTCCATGTTCTCGTGTTCGTATGGCAATGTATTGATTCGAAATTTCTGCTGTATTCCCCAGCGCCCCGCACAATTTTTGTCAGAATGGCAGAACGTTATCACTGAAAATTACGAACCTGGCCCGCCGGGTCGGCGCGTCACAAGCTGGACCTGGCGCTCGAGCGCAGTGAACAGTTCATCCCGCAATCCAGGAGCTCCAGCGACTAAGCCTGAAATTAGAGGATTCTCGTTATTGCAGCGGAATGGGGTCGCTGCCAGGGTGCTCATAAATCCTCCGGCGCTTTCAACCAACGCAGCGCCAGCAGCGACGTCCCATTCGTGTTTCGGTGTCAGCGTGAATGTCAGATCTGCGAGTCCGGCTGAAACCCGCGCTAATTTGTAGGCGACCGATCCCATAGGCTGAATCTTGAAGGGAGCGTTCTCAAACGACTTCCACTCGCCGCGTTTTACTTCGCTACGGCTAGCCAACACGAGGGCGCCTTCGAGGCTCTTGCGCTGGCTCACACGTGCCGATTTGCCGTTGTACGTGAGACCAGTCTCCGTGGCGGGATTGTAGATCCCCCCCGCTATCGGACGACCATGTTCCACCATCGCTATGCTCACACAGAATTCGGGTATGCCAGCGACAAACTCGCGCGTGCCATCCAGAGGATCCACGACCCAGATGCGGTCTTTCTCAAGGCGTGACAGGTCATCGACGCTCTCTTCCGACAACCAGCCTTCGCCATCGCGAAGTAGTTCTTGGCGCAATAACACATCCACGGCGCGGTCGGCCTCGGTGACTGGGTCGTGCCCCGCTTTGTACTCGGCTTCGATGGCGCCTGGTGTAAAACGACTGAGAACGACGCGAGCAGCCTCCAGACCGCCTTGGATGCGGCGTACAGCCTCGGCTTGGAACTTGTCGGTCATCAGGTTTCTCTGAATCATGCCCAAAGCATTCGCGCTCCAGTCGCCAGCAACACGGAGCAAAGAATTCGTCTTAGCCATGGCACCGGCACTCGCGTGGTCAAATAAGAGCCGAACACGCCACCTGCAATGGAACCGATCAAAAGCGAGGCTACAAGCGCAGGATTCACGTTGCCGAGGCGCCAATGCAATGTGCTCGTGACCCCAGTCAGCACAACCGCGTGCACGATATCAGTGCCCACCATCACTTTGGGAGGATAGCTGTAAAACATAAGCAGCAGCATCATGATAATGCTGCCCGAACCCACCGACGTCATCCCTACCAGGATTCCCGCCAGTAACCCGATCACCGACATTCCCGCGAAAGACCTCATGGTTGGCGGGCGATTCGCCACGCGTTCCTCAATCCGGGTTTGGAATAGTAGCAGCGTGGGGATGCAGATCAGCAACACGCCGATGGCGTGGGTGATGAAGATGTTGACCCAATCGCCATGGACATGCCGCAGATGGGCCAGAAAACTGACGCCGAGAACGGATCCAGGCACGCTGCCCGCGGCAAGCGCCACCACCACCTTGCGCCGTACTGTGCCCCTGCGCAGGTGGACCCAACTCGAACCGATTTTGGTGACGAAGTTGAAAGCCGCGTCCGATCCCACAGCAATAATCGGCGGCACCCTAAGTCCAAAGATCAGAATGGGCAGCAGAAGCACGCCGCCCCCCATTCCGGTCATGCCGATCAGGGTTCCTACTGTGAACCCAACCAGGATCTTAAAGGCGATTTCCATCTCCAATTAGCCGGCTTTCCCTCCGCGGCGGGCCCCTGAGTTCCGCAGCTAAACTGAGGTTCCGTTGACTCCGATGAAGCCTTCCCGCTCCAGGTGCAAAATAATTTCCTGGGCCGCCTCTTCTGGCGTGAGGTCCCCGGTGTTGATCACTACTTCTGCATCCTCCGGTTCTTCATACGGGTCCGAGATTCCAGTGAACTCTTTCAGGACTCCCGCCCGCGCCTTCGCATACAGGCCCTTGCGGTCGCGTTGCTCGCAAACCCCAAGAGCAG
>Ga0209056_10007673_pt1 | contig 11106 bp, 7 predicted proteins | sample GraSoiAngelo_114_FD_185876 | JGI IMG/M metagenome (GOLD analysis project Ga0209056, IMG submission 185876) | Grasslands soil microbial communities from the Angelo Coastal Reserve, California, USA - 14_0903_13_40cm (SPAdes) (version 2) | ecosystem: Environmental > Terrestrial > Soil > Grasslands ... | reverse complement strand
CCAGTAAACCATTTTCAGTCTCCGCCGAATCAATCTCCCCTCATCAGCAACTCGCCCGCGACATCCTTGCGGAGTTGGTCGAGATCAATACCGTGACAGCGACTGGAGATACCGCCAAGGCCGCCGAAGCGATGGCAGCGCGACTCCGCACCGCAGGCTTTCCCGACGCTGACATTCAGGTATTCACCCCTGCGCCCCGCAAGGGTAATCTGGTGGCACGGCTGCGCGGCACTGGTGCACGGAAGCCCATTCTGCTGCTTGCGCATCTCGATGTGGTGGAGGCCAAGCGCGAAGATTGGTCGGTCGATCCGTTTAAGTTTCTTGAAAAAGACGGCTACTTTTATGGCCGCGGCAGCTTCGACGACAAGGCGATGGCTGCGATCTTTGTCGCCAATCTGATCCGCTACAAACGGGAGGGCTACAAACCCGATCGTGATATTATCGTGGCGCTGGAGACGGATGAAGAGGTTCTGGATGCAAACGCGCTGGGGATTCAGTGGCTGCTCAAGAACCACCGGGATCTAATCGACGCCGAGCTTGCGCTCAACGAGGGGGGAGGCGCCTTCTCGAAGGACGGCAAGCCCTACTTCAACGGCCTCCAGACCAGTGAAAAGGTGTCCGTGACCTACAGGCTCGAGGTGAAGAATCCCGGCGGCCATAGCTCGCTGCCCGCGCGCGACAATGCCATTTACCACTTGGCCGATGGGCTGGCGCGGTTGGCCAAGTTTGAATTCCCAGTCAAACTAAATGAAACGACTCGGGCGTCCTTCGAGCGGATGTCGGCCTTGGAGACAGGACAGCTTGGCGCCGACATGAAAGCCGTAACGCTTGCGAGGCCCGACCCGGAAGCGGTAGCGCGGCTTTCAGCCAAACCCATCTACAACGCAGAGCTTCGCACCACCTGCGTGGCAACGATGCTGGAGGGCGGCCATGCATACAATGCACTGCCGCAACTTACCCGCGCCACTGTCAACTGCCGCGTACTGCCCGGGGAGCCGGTCGAAGAAGTACAGAAAACACTAGTGCGCGTGCTTGCGGATGACCAAATTTCCGTGACGCAAATTGCACCCTACACACTGAGCCCGCCGTCACCGCTCAACCCTGAGATCATGCAAGCCGTCGAAAAGCTCACGGCCGAACTTTGGCCCGGCATTCCCGTTGTGCCAATCATGTCTCCTGGAGCGACGGATAGCTCGTTCCTGCGCAACGCCGGTATACTCAGTTACGGACATTCCGGGCTGATGGTCGACATCTTTGACAACCGCTATCACGGCAAGGATGAACGCATCGGCGTCAAATCCTTCTATGATGGGCTTGAATATTTGTACCGGCTCGTGATAGCCCTTTCCTCCAAGAAGTAGTTTGGCCCACCAAGCCGCTCGTTTCTTGTGCGTAAATTTTATCGCTAAGGTTGACAGCTCGGGATTCTGACCGCGCGAATCGCAGATTCGAGTTCGAGAAAGGCGGTCAATTTTTCATCCGCACGCACAATGAAACGCTTTCCGTCGCTACAATGTGCATCTGCAATGAAGATTGTTCGCCCGTTGGAATCCGCAGTTGAGGCGCAGCCCCAACTCCAACCGGCTTTGCTGAGATTGTCAGCGATAATTTCCCAGTACTTCGCGCGCGGCGCGCCGTTATGCCTTTTTTGTTCTCCAAAGGCTGGCACCTGATTGCATCGAATGATTGCGGCTGCACATTTATCGCTTGTGCACCGGTCAATGGGGATGCTGCCACCCTCCTTTACCTGCCGATCATCTTCGAGACCCCGCGTGGTGGGGCGGTCCGGCTGAGGAAGTAGCAAGGGCGCTGAATGAAGGCAAGACGCACCTGTGAAGCGAACGCCAGTGAACGAACCTATGGGCCGTTTCTGGGACGACCCACGCACAATCGCAAAGGCAGACGGGCCACAGGCCCGTGGGTACAGGAGCATCGCTTTTGCCGCGTATCGGGTATTTCTCCTTTTGCCATCGACAAGTAACCGACGCCGATATCTCCCGCGAGATTGGAAAGCGTGCCGCCTACTTCGGCGCGAGGGACGCGACGATCTTATCGAAGCGCGGGTCACCGCGCAGCGGATCCCAAAACGGCAGCAGCTTCAGTTTGCCATAGCTGACGGTGCTCGGGGGACGAACGACGGTGGCAAGCTGTTCGCACGCGAGATCCTTATCGCCCACCCACGCAGCGATAACCGCCAAATACTCGATCATGAGCGGACCGTTAATTGCATCTTTTTCCACGGGCAGAAGCTCGACCGCGCGCCGGCCTTCGCGCAGTGCTTCCTCTTTGCGTCCAAGACCAGCGTCAATTAAACCAAGGACACATAGCGGCGGGCCGTAATCTGGTTCAGCTTGCACAGTTTTCTCCTGCTCCGCGCGTGCCGCAGTGAAAGCCGAGCGTGCTTTACCCTCGTTTTTCGTCATCCGAGCGAGAACGCCCTCTATTACCAACCGGTTTAAGTGAACAGCGTAATCGGTTAGGGGTGTTTCGCCCAGAGCGACTAAAGCATTTTTTGCGGCACGGGCGTCGCGCTCGGCCAGCGCGCAATTGAGCCAATCATCGGCGATATGCGGCACCGCGTCGGGATTTGTGGCCCGAATTGAATCGATCGTTTCACGCAACGGTAGGGTATCTGCTTTCCAATGGAATTCTACAGAGGCACTCGCTGTTTTTGTATCGATATCATTCGGCTCGATGGCCAACGCGCGATCCAACATCGCTTTTTCTTCCGCGTAGCGCCGGAGATATCCGTAACTGATCGCAATCTGTTGCAGCATGAAAAAGTTGCGCGGGTCGAGCTCGATCGCGCGCTCGAGGTTTCGTGTGGATTCTTCCCAGCGCCCTTGGCGCCTCTCGATATAACCCTTCAGCTCGAATACGCGGAGATCATTGGGCAGGGTCTGGCGGGCAACTTCCAGTTCAGCCAGTGCGCCGTCATAATCGAGATATCCTCGATAGAGATTTCCGGCACGTGCGAGGTGTGCTTCGCCTGCATCGGGCCGGAGGCGAAAGGCCGCTTCGACGGCGGCTCCCGCCAAGGCCAGGCGGGCGGGAGTATGGTCGAAGCCAAGGGAATAAAGCGCGTCATGCGTGTAAGCGAGTTGACAATACGCTTGGAAAAACGATGGGTCATGCGCGACAGCCTGATTCAGCAGATCGGCCGCCTGGAGGAAATTCGCTTTCGCGCTACTGCTAAAGCTTGTCGTTAGAAGAAGATTTTTGGCGCGCGTGTAGAGATCGAACGCCGTGATGTCGCCTGTCGGGGGACGTTCGATTGCGTTCTCTTCACGTGGCGAGAGTTTCGCCTGAAGCTGGTCGGCAATGGCCTTTGCGATCTCACTTTGAATCGCGAACACGTCCGTAAGATCGCGGTCATAACTCTGCCCCCAGAGTTGTCTGTCGGTCCGCGCATCGACTAACTGGGCGTTGACACGCACGCGATTGGTAGAGCGCTGAACGCTTCCTTCCACGACATGCGCCACCCCGAGTTGCTGGCCGATCTCGCGCAAATTCCGCGCAACTCCGCTCTTGTATTGCATCACTGAGACGCGGCTGATTATTTTCAGGTCCGCGATCTTGGCCAGGAGAGTGAGGATTTCATCCTGCACGCCGTCTGCGAAATAAGCGTTTTCTTTCTCGGCGCTCAAATTTTCAAACGGTAAAACCGCGATGCTCTTTTCGGGAATAAGAACTGCCGTGCTACCAGCTATTGCCACGGGAGCGGTGGATTTGGTCTGAAACGGCGATGCTCGATGGAAAAAGATCAAAGAACTGATCACCAAGGCGAGGGCCGCTACAACTAATGCAACTGCAAGCAGAAGCTTTGGCCATCGGGGCGGACTGACTGGACGAACCACGGCAGATTTGTACTTCCATTTTCGACGCTTGAGTTTCTCAGGAACCTCTGGGTTGCCGAGGCCATCTTTATAGAGATTAAACAGGTGCAGGCGCAGCCCGTGTTTCACCTCGCACTCGCCCAGATCCTGCAAGTACGGCTGCCAGTGCCGGTACTGGGCTAAATCTTCCGCCACGTGCGCGGACAAAAGAACATGCCCCGCGTCGCCGCAATCGAGCACGCGCTGCGCGACGTTGATCCCCGCCCCCGCCATGTTCGTCTCGTCGTTGACATCCCCGACCGGATTGACCGGACCGCTGTGAATTCCCATCCGCAACTGAATGTGCGGCTGCTCTTGCAAGGCTCTACTGATTTCAAGCGCACAGCGCACCGGCTCTTCCGGACTGTGGAAGAAAAGGAGCGCCATGCCGTCGCCGGTCGGCACTCGAATGAGTTTGCCAGTTGCTTCCGCCGCACGAAAAGACTGCGTTCCGTGCACGATTTGGTTCAACTTTTGCAGCAATTCAATCTGCTCGTTGACCAGGAGTTTTGAATAACCCACTACGTCGATTAACAAGACGTGTGCGATCTCGAGTTGGAGATCCGGCTTAGTCTCCGCAGACGTGTCTTGGGGGTTCACGCTTTTGCGCACACTAACAATACGCTCGCCTGCGGCCGAGAGCAATAGCACAAGCGCCACGGGAAAACCGAGCGCAATCGCCGTAAATCCACTCTGGCGCGTGACAGGCGGGCATGACCGTCGCGCTTATCTAGATGACGAGCCAGGCAACCACCGCATAGCCGACCGCGACGCGGTAGACCTTCCGTTGTTTTAATTCACGGAAGAAGGAGTTCATCTTGGCCTCCGTCGCCTACGTAGTGTCGGCTATTCGGAGCATTCCGTCGAGCTTGCAATCGGCTACACCAAATTTTACAGCCGCTCATGATGCTGATCACCAGCTCGTCGCCGGTTGAAATGATTGCCGCCTTCACCTCGCCGCCGACTGTCACATCACCAAAACCTTGCGACGCCAATAGAGCAATCGTCGCGGTGCGAATTCGCTCGCCCTTCGCCAGAGTCCTCTGGCCCTTCGCAAGATCGCAGCCGCGCCCGCCGCACGAAATCGCCAAGATCGACATCGACATTTATGATGATCTCCGCGCCATCGCGCGTCACGTCCTCCTGCATTACGACGGCGTCTGCCCTCTACGGCAATGGCGCGCCGGTAAAAATCCGGATCGCTTCACCAGGAGAAATGCGGAGTTGTCGATCGCGGCCCGCCGACTGTTCGCCAATCACACGCAGGCGCTCGCCCTTCTTGCATGAGCCTGCCCTGACCGCATAGCCGTCCATTGCCGAATTATCGAAGGTCGGCAGCGGCAGCCTTGCAGCAACATCACGTGCGTTAAAACAACCCAGCGCACTCGAAAGCGGAACTGTTCGCTCGCGCAGCGGACTAACATTCTCCAAAATTCGCCTCCGCGCTTCCTCCTCGCTGATCATTCCAATCATTTCAATTAGCAATCGGCGATTGGCAATGGGCATTTCTTCGCGATATTCTCGCAGCCGATTTTTGGTGAGGTGGCTGAGTGGTTGAAAGCAGCGCTTTGCTAAAGCGCCGTAGCCCAAAAGGCTACCGAGGGTTCGAATCCCTCCCTCACCGCGCTCTCTAGTATGCGGCCACTGACAGCGCAGATTTTATCTCGAGGAACGTCGCTCCTAGTTCAGGCGGGCGAATCAGTCCTAAGAACGCTAATGATGCGTGAACCGATGTTATCCGTCAGCCGCCAGGGGCAAAGCAGACTCCGCCAGGATACGATCGAAGCGGGGATCGTCCCGAAGGTCATCCCACATGGGATTCAATTTCAAATCGCCGTGGTTCAGACTAAACGGCAGCTTCACCAGTTTGCCTAATTTGTCGAAAGCGCCGTCACGATCTCCCGTCTTAGCCAGCACTTGCGCGAGCCGGATCTCGCACATGGGACCGGCCACTGCATCCACGCTTGGCGGAAGCATCTCGGCTGCGTGACGCGCATGACGGAGTGCCTCTTCGTTCTGGCCGAGCGCTGCCTCGGCGACCGATAGTTCACCAAGGAGTTTGGGGTCATCTGGCCGCGGCACGAGCGCAAGTAGTGCCACTCGCTTCGCCTCCGCATTGGCCTGACGCTCCTCATTTACCTTACCTTCCGCATGAGCAACTGCTGCCAGGGTGAGCCAGAAATCCGGCATTCTCTTTACCTCGTCGGTCGCCTTCGCGGCGAAGGCTTTGGCTCCACTGTAATCTTTTTCTATTAAGTAGAGCGAGAGTCGCGCGGTCTGATAATCCATGTCATCCTTATTCTGGATTGAGTCGAGCGCGGCATGCGCTTCTTCTACATTCCCCATCCCGAGTGCCGCTTCGTTCTTCACCACCAAAAGTCCGATCGGCTTTGTTCCACGCAGACGCGCAATGGCTGCGTTCGCAACGCGCTCGGAATCGCCGAATCGTCTCAACCCCGAATACGTCTGCACGAGACTAGTAGCGAGCGACGCATTCTGAGGATCAAGCTCAACCACTTTTTCGCCATTGCGAATCGATGCCGCAAATTGCCCCAAACGGCGTTCGACCAACGAAGCCAGGGTAAAGAACTCAACTTCATGAGGCGCGGAAGAAGGGATACTCGATAACTCCTGCTCCGTCCGGCGGTAGTCGCTCAACCCATGATAATAGTATCGAGCAACAGCAAGGCGTGCTTCTTCGCGATTCGGCTCGAGCCGCAGGGCTGTCTCCGCTGCATCTTTCGCGGCAGCGAGATGCTGCGGCGAATGAGCCTCTCCAAAACGGTACTCTAAGACGTAAGCCTCGTTCAGCAGGCAATAAGCGAGAGTGAACTTTGGGTCGCGAGCGATCGCCCTGTTGAGAAGAGTGACCGCTACGTTCCAATTCTCGTGCGGAATAGTTCCACCTTCACCGCGCAAGGCGGCGCGGGCGCGGAGATAAAGATCATAGGCTTGCAAATCCTGCGTGGGTTGCCGCCAAATCTCAGCCTTTTCGCCGGTGGAGAGGGTTGCTTTGAGTTGGGCTGCGATCGTCTGCGCGAGCTCGCTCTGGAGCGCGAAGATGTCCTCCAACTTGCGATCGTATTGCTCCGCCCAAATCTGGGTGTCCGTCTGGGTGTCGATGAGCTGGGCGTTAATCCGCACGCGATCGCCCGAAATCTGCACGCTTCCCTCCAGCACGTTCGCAATGCCCAGGTCGCGCCCGATCTGCTTCATGTTTCTATTCTTGCCCCGGTAGCCTGCGACACCACTGCGGCTGATGACCTTCAGGTCTGCCACTTTGCCGAGATCGGTCAGAATATTGTCCTGAACACCATCGGCAAAATACGACGGAGAGTTGTTGTCACCCAGGTTTTCGAAGGGCAGGACTGCAATACTTTTCCGGATATCCCAGGCTGGTGCACCGACTCCCCGCGCCCGCATGCCCGCTGCCTCACGGGCATTTTGTTGAGACCGAGCCCAAAACGCGAACAGAACTCCGGCCAACACAATCACGACAACCGCGCTCGCCACGAGACGTGATCCATTTCGCTTGACCAGACATTTCGCGCGATAACCAAGAGTAGGGTGACGCGCGACAACCGGCTCTCGCGCAAGATGGCGGCGAATATCAGCCGCGAGATCCGCTACTGTGGCATAACGCATCCCAGGTTCCTTCTGCATCGCGAACAGGACGATCGCGTCGAGATCACCGCGCAACAGCCGTGCGGTTTGCGCATCAGAAGCAACCGCACTGGGCGGCGGCGGAACTTGCTCACCTACCACTAAGGCCAGTTCTTCACGCGTGGGACGGGCAGTGGAAAACCGGTGCGGCTTTCGGTCGCTCAACATTTCATAGAGCAGCGCGCCTAACGAGTAAATGTCAGTCGCGAATGTTATCGGATCTCCCTTCGCCTGTTCGGGCGAAGCGCAAATAGGTGTCAGATGCTGCTGTGCCTCGGTAGTCGATTGCGCCGCGTCTTCGTCTTTCGCCAGGAGCTTGGCGATCCCGAAATCGAGCAGCTTCGGTTCCCCTTCGGCGTTCGCCAGAATGTTGCTTGGCTTGATGTCGCGATGAACAACCAGATTCCGATGCGCAAATTCAACCGCGGCGCAGATCTTCAAAAACGGGTCCAGTCGTTGACGCGTCGACAACCTTTGCGCGACTGCAAATCGAGTCACCGGTGCGCCCACAATGTAGTCCATGATGAAGTAGGGCAGACCATCGTCGGTCGTGCCTGCATCGAGCAGCCGCGCGATATTTGGGTGATCGAGCCTGGCCAGGATCTGGCGTTCCGCCCGGAAACGGCGCAGGATCTCAGCCGTGTCGGCGCCTCGATTTAGTATCTTGATCGCGACTTGTTTCTCAAATTGACCATCAGCGCGCTCTGCCAAGAAAACTGTGCCCATCCCACCGCGGCCAAGTTCACGGACGATGACATACGCGCCCACGCGCTCTCCACCGCGCGGTGGTCCTTCCTGCCAGAAAGTGGAGGCTGCGTTCTGCGCGCAATCTTCGAAGCTGTCGGTACGCTCCTTAGAAAGCGCCTCCGCTTCGGCCAGGAGCGACTCGGCCTCTTCGAGCAAATCCGTATCTTGACCGCAGCGTCTCTCTACCAAGGCAATCCGGGCCGCAGAAGAGTTTTGTTCCAACGCTTCGCCCAGAATCGTTTTCAAGCGATCCCAATGTTGCGAATCGATGTTCCCTTGCCGGAATCGGGTAGTTCTTGTGGTCACGGAGAATTTGAATTTCTAAGTCGCAGATAGTTCTCGCCGAAGCCAAATTTTCGCTAGCGTCCAGTCCCGCTTCACCGTGGCCGGCGAAATTTCCAGTAACTCGGCTGTCTCCTCGACCGTCAGCCCGCCAAAAAATCGCAGTTCGACGATGCGCGCCTGTCGCTCGTCCAGGGCTTCCAGTGCTTGCAACGCCTGGTCGAGCGCAGTCACATCAATTTTGCGGCTATCGTAAAATTCGAGAGTCAGTCTCAGAGGATCTGAGCCACCGCGTTTCAAACGGTGTCGCGCCACCGCGTAGTTAGTCAGCGTCTGTCGCATCACCCGCGCGAAGATTCCGATAAAGTGACTACGATTCTGCCAGACAAGATTCTTCTCGCCAATCAGGCGAAGGAAAGCCTCATGCACTAGCGCGGTTCGCTGAAGAGTATGAGCGGTCCGTTCGCCCCGCAGAAAGGTCTCGGCCAGGCGACGCAAGTCATCGTAAACTTCCGGCATCATCTCGCTAATCGCGGCGGCCTCGTTGCGCTCGGCATGATTTGCCTCACGCACAAGAGGCGGAGTCAACGGCGCCGCGTGGGACGGCATGGGCCTCTCGGTGCGAACCCTTGCCATAACGGCAAAGCCTAATGCATCTTGTGCCGAGGCGTCCAGCCAGAGCTCATCGCCCCGCGCGTCGATCCCTTGTCGCACCTCTACAGCGCTTCGCACCACAACCGGATTGATACTAAAATTCTTTATACCTCCACCGGGCTTAGTGCCGGACTCAATCTTTCGTAGGCGATGATTCAGGAAGGTTATGGCTCTTGCGTAGCGGCATCGGTCGAGCAGGAGTTAGTGGGGCAAGCCCAGCGCAAGCCCCTCCCCTTCTCGCACGAAGCCGTGAACCACGTTGTTCGGATCCAAGAAAAACCCGGTCACAGCTCCGTTCGGAGCAATGCCGAAGACGAGCGGACCCTGGCCGGGGCCCGTGCCAGCGCCTGGAACGTCGAACTCAACGATGGCGCCGAGCTTATCGCGCACAAAGCCGTGATTCACATCTGCATCGTCAACATACCATCCCGTGATCGCGCCATTCGCGTTGATTCCAAATGGGTAGGTACCCTCGAAGGAACCCGGGACGCTACCAGCCTCGGGAGCGTCAAACGTGGTGAAGACGCCATTCTTATCCAGCAGGAAACCGTGACTTAGATCGTCCGCGTCAAAGTAATTTCCCATAATGGTTCCATTCGGAGTAAAGCCCCCGCCATAAGTACCCTGCAAGAAGCCTGTGCCGGAGCCCGGAACATCGTAGGTCGTGATGACGCCCATATTATCCCGCAGGAAGCCGTGGCTCGCATTGGTCCCGTCAAAGTAGAATCCTGTGATCTCCCCACCTGGGCTGATCGCGAAGCTAAACGTACCCTGGTCAGCTCCCGTGCCCGCGCCCGGAGCGTCGAACGTGGTGAAGGAGCCATTCTGATCGCGCAGGAAACCGTGATTCACGAAGGCCGAGTCAGTGTAATACCCCGCGATCGCCCCGTTCGGGTTGATGATGAGGGGGCTGACCACAAAGGTACCCTGGCCGGGGCCCGTGCCGGCGCCAGGCGCATCGAAGACGGTAATCACGCCTTGATTGGAGCGAACGTAGCCGTGGGCCGCAGTAACTGAGTCAAAGAAGAATCCCGTAATCGCCCCACTCGGGTTTATGGCGTAGGCCCACGTCCCCTGGCCGGGGGCCGTGCCCGCACCGGGCGCGTCGAAGATGGTGAAACTGCCATCCTGCGACCGGATGAAACCGTGCCGCACATCGTTCGCGTCACGGGTGCGTCCTATGATTGTCCCGGACGGGCCGATGTTGAAGGCAAAGGTGCCTTGGCCGGGGCCCGTGCCCGCGCCCGGCGCGTCAAAGGTGATAATGGTTTGCGCAGACAGTGGGATGGATATTGCCAGGGCGACCAGGATGGTTGCCGCCGGCACAAGCTGGAGTTTCCTTTTTGCGAAATAGAATGGTTTCATACTCCTTAATGCAACGACGGGCGCGAAAACGGCTCATTCTGCGGCAAATTTCGCGCACTTGGGTAACGGTCGTAAGGTGCGTTTCGTTTGCGCCGTAGCCCAAAAGGCTACCGAGGGTTCGAATCCCTCCCTCACCGCGCTTGTCATTCCGAAGGAAGTCGAGGAATCTCTCGATATATCCGGAAGTGCGCCGGCTTGCCATGACCGAAGGCTCCATCCAAATCCAAAATTTTATCGACGGTCAATTTGTTGAGCCCATCAGCGGAGAATACCTCGACAACATCGAGCCGGCGACTGGCAAGCCGTACTCGCAGGTGCCGGACAGTGACGCCCGCGATGTCGATCTCGCCGTCGCCGCGGCAGAGAAGGTGTTCACAGATTGGGCAAACACGTCTGCAGCGCGGCGGTCGCAGTTCCTTCTGCGCATTGGCGATTTGATCGAGCGCGATCTCGAGAAATTTGCACGCGCAGAATCAATCGACACCGGCAAACCACTCTCGCTCGCGCGCGCTCTCGATAT
>Ga0209056_10007672_pt1 | contig 11106 bp, 9 predicted proteins | sample GraSoiAngelo_114_FD_185876 | JGI IMG/M metagenome (GOLD analysis project Ga0209056, IMG submission 185876) | Grasslands soil microbial communities from the Angelo Coastal Reserve, California, USA - 14_0903_13_40cm (SPAdes) (version 2) | ecosystem: Environmental > Terrestrial > Soil > Grasslands ... | reverse complement strand
GCACGCGCACGAACATGCGCGAGATACAGGTCGCGCTGAAGTATATGTTTTAACGTCCGTTAGACCACAAAAACACGAAGACACAAAGAAAGCCGCCGTCAAGCATCGTTAACCGCGGCTTTCTTTGTGTCTTCGTGTGCCAGCAGCATCGCCACAGCGGTTAAGATGACTGGGTCGTCGGGGCACGTCGTTGTCATATTCGGCTGTAGTGTATGGGAGGATGGCTTTGCAAGGAATTCTAAAGTGGCCGTTGATTGTTGCGGGAAGCGTTGTGGTTTTCAGAGTGGTCGTGGAACGGGCCGGCGCGCCGCGCGCCGTTAGCAACCTGGTCAGTGTCGCAGCGTTGACGACCGTGCTTGGTCCCCTTTACTTCGCACTTCAGATTGGACTGGCCCGTAAGCCGCGTCCTTATTTGATGCTCATCCAACTCGTCTTCACGTATGCGGTGTGCGCTCGCGCCATGGTTCTACCCACGTACTGGGCGGCGCGCATGCTTCACTGGACGGAGCCTCGTTTTGCGGGGGTTGACGCAGCGAATCCTCTCGTCGGTTTCATCGCGCTTCCTTTTCTCACCGCGGCCGTCTGGATCGTCGCGTCGATGGTGACCGGCGGCTTAATCGGATTCATCACGCTCGCTCTCATGCGCTCCCGCATCAAAACAACTTGAATTGCAAGGTCGCGCCTACGTGAAAAGTCGGCAACCCGGACTTGTCATTTCGGTTCAACGCCAGTACGGGATGCCAGTCCTTGCGTTTTGAGGTTTTGAGTCATGAGTTTTGAGTCGGACCGGATTCACTCAGGACTCAAAACTCAGAACTCACAACGCCGCTTATGGCCTGCATAACGAGAACAAAATTCTCGTTACGACCCCCATAAGCGGCTAACGCTAGCGACTACTCGTAACGGCACGGCACTTACGCGTCATCCATACATGGCTACCCCTATTGTTTCACTATCTGTGCTAGCAGAATGCATGCAGAGGATAGAGTTCCGCGGAACTCGGCAGGCGCCACCCCCACAATGGTGAAAGGATACTTATTCACCTGAACAGCACGGCCCACCACGCCGGGATCATCGTGAAAATGGCTGTGCCAATAAGCGTGGGAGCACGATGTACGGAGCGCTGTTCGCGCCATGCTCATCGGAGGAGTGGAACAAACGGCCAAGATACGGCTGGACGCGTAATCCGTCGAAGTAGTTTCCGGTCACCAGCACTGCCCAGGCGCTGGATGGATTTGCGCCCGTATCGAGCCCTACTACAGCGCCGTCACACGCTACCAGATCATCGAAGCTGCGGTTGCGATCGCGCAGATCGAGATAGTCTGGAAAGGATTGATTGCCCGCCTTGTCTTTACCGCAGAAAAGTTGATAGAGGCGCTCTGCGTCGGGCACATTCAGCGGGCGCAGTATGAGCGCGTTCATCACACTAAAAACCATGGCGTTTGCGCCAATCGCCAAGGCCAACGTCACGATCGCGACCGCAGTAAAAGTTGGGGTCTTGCGCAGGATCCGCAGGCTAAGGCGTATATCCTGTAAGAGCCGCTCCAGCCACACGACGGTCCACACCTCGCGTGTCTCTTGCTTCACCCGCGCTACGTTGCCGAACTTGCGCAGCGCCGCAGTGCGAGCGTCTTCAGGAGACATGCCGCGGTCGATGTTGTCCTGGATTTCGTGTCGAATGTGTTCCTGGATGTCGCTATCGAGGTCGTCAAGCATCCGTTTGCGCCGCTTCACGTTCGTCCCTCCTGCTCCGCAGGACGAGTTCGTAGTACTTCGCGCGCCGATTGTTCTCGGATGTGCCGTGCTCGACGTCGATCCATCCGCGCTTGATCAACCGGTGCGGTGCCGGATAGTGCGAACCCTGCTCGACCTTCAACACCTCGTCAGAATTCATGTGTCGCAGTTCGACCGGAGGACATTTGGGAGTCTTGGCCAGCCCTGTTCAAGAACTTGTACGGCCCCTCGCTTTTGTAACACGGTTTTATTAAGGATGAAGAAGCCCTGTTGTTGCAGTCATGCTAAGGTAACTTCCATAGCCCAGCCCATCCGCCGCAAACGCCAGCGGCTTTCTTCAAGTCTCGTTATCGAAATCCTCGGCAACATATATCCGGCTCGATCTGCACACGGCCGACTTCGGACTCTTCGCGGACTGGAGGCGGCCTTGACGCCTGAGGCAGGCGTAAGACTTCCACAAGCCTAAAGCAAGCACTGTGTCCCTTTCTGATTCTGGAATTCTGATGCCCGTCAGAAGTCCTGACGCTTACTAATCCCTCGCTGCTCCCGACGCCAATTGACCTATTACGCGAGATCCCAATCGAAAGTGCTCCGGACAAACCTCTTCCCATTTGCTACCTTTTTCCGCCGGAGCACTTCCGATTGGGATCTCGCGTTACACGGGCATGTGACCGGCTAAAGAGTCAAACAACCGACACCGAAGCTTGAAAAACATCAGAAACGTCTGATAATCGTTGACAGGAGTGTGTATATGAGAACAAACGAGCTCTTATGGGTCTTGCTCCTCATTTGTTCTCTTCTGCCTTTCGGGTTTTCAAAAATAAGGCCTCCGAAAACTAGTCAGGGCATACCCTGGCCATTCCGGGTCGGTTTCAATATGTGGAGGCGTTCGTCCGAACATTGGAAAGAGGCGGTATCGTTGTGCAGTCCGTGGACCAGTCGACTGCGGAAGCCTTGTTTCGCGACGTTCTTTTCCGTCTTTCAAAGAATCATTTCCGTCTCGAACAAAATCATTTCCGTCACGGAAATAATTATCGATGACGGCGAAGAAGCCGCCATGCTATGGATTTGCCAGGATTTGCCTGCGATTCGAGATAATTATTTCCGTCACGGAAAGGATCCTCGCCGCGCCGCAAACGATTTTGTCCGGAACGGAAAGGAGTCTGTTCGTGACGGAAGGGATCGTGGCCGTCACATCGATGATCATTTGTGGGATGGAGAAAACCGTCTCGCCGGCGGATTTCATTCCCGATGCGATGGAAATGATGTTCGTGAAGTCATCGGGGATTGCAGACGAAACGGAAATCATTACCGTCGAGGCTTCAATAAACCTGTCGGGATTGGAAATGATCGAGGCGATTTCCCGTTCGATCGATAGTTTGCTTTGTGGCGGTTGCTTTCATGACGCGCCTATATGGCACGTCGGCTTCCGCTGCTAACGCCACAGGTTTGACTGAGTTGTCAAGAGTTTGAGGCGAAAGGGAGGCGGTGGAAGGTGTCGCCTTTGGGCGACTTGTCGCTCTTGGGCGACAGAATTTATAAATACAAGCGGTTCGCGTACTCAGTAGTATCGATACCGACCGTCAGGATTAAACAGGAAAGCGAAACGTAAAGGGATCGATATTCTCTTCACCTTCGTTAGAATAAGGCTGAGATGGAACGGGTCATTCATACGCCTCCCGGGGGGCCTCCTCAGGGGTCCGGCCCCAACAGCGAAATCTATGGAATCATGGGCGAAGGCAACATCTTCAAGATGATGTCGGATTTTTATAAGGAACTCGAGAAGTCCGAGATCCGACGCCTTTTCCCATCCAACATGGACGAAGCATCGAAAAAGTCGGCTGCATTTTTCGTGACTATTTTGGGAGGACCACCCCTCTACTCTGAAAGGTACGGCCCGCCACGCATGAGGGCCAGGCATCTTCCCTTTGAGATCGACGAGCGGGCTCGCCAGGTTTGGCTCAGTTGTTTCGAGAAAACACTCGAAGGCGCCGATGTGAAATACCAATTCCCGCCGCAACACCTGGAAGGCTTCAAAGACTTCCTGAAGAGTTTTTCCGCCTGGATGGTCAACAAAGCCTGATCCCCGAAGAGCCCGCCAACCAACACTCAGCGAGTTGCATTAGTGCGCGAGTATCGATAAGGTGGCTATGGCCAGCTCGCCTACCAGAATGGAGGCGGGAACATCACCGCCGCGCCAGATGCACCGCAGAAGTGGATCAATACCAGTGGCGTCCGGCGGACGATGGACCTGGAGCACGGCAGGATGTGCCTCGAGCAGCGCCTGGTGCAAGATTTCGTCTTCGCATACGCACGGAACATGACCGGGGAAGTCCGCGTCAATCAGGTGTCGGACGGAGACATCGCATTCAATATGGGCGCAGACGGTAGACCGGCGCGGGCTGCAGATGCTGTGGTGAAGGCGCGACGCATCGAGATGCTCAACAACCCCGTCACGATCATGCGGACGGCGCTGGACCCCGCGACGAAGGTCAGCAACTTTCGCAACGTGGGTAAGTTGCAGCTCGTCGATATCACGACCGCCAAGGGTATTTGGTTTCTAAAAGGCCAGGGGGGCAATTCCACGCTATTCGAATTTGATGATCATACGACGCTTTTTGAGTGCTACGGCAGCGAAGCGTTAACCAAGGCAATCATCGACAAGGCCCGATCTCTTGTGTCCTCTAAGCCGCTCACCGAGTGCATCGTGTCCCATCACCACTTCGATCATAGCGGCGGCCTGCGTACCGCTGTGGCCGAAGGTTTGACGATCATCACGCATCGGGGCAATGTGGATCTCTTCAAAGAAATGGCGGCTCGGCCGGCCACGATCTTTCCGGATGCTCTCGGAAGGAATCCGAAACCGATCAAGATCAAGGCCGTCGACGAGCATCTCAAGTTGAAAGACGGATTGATGGAGGTGGACATTTATCGCGTCATCTCGAATAGCCATATGGCCGATGGCGTGTTTGTGTACGTGCCACGCGACCGCCTGGTCGCCGAGGGGGACCTTGTCGATGAAGGCTGGGATATATCTGACCAATGTTCAATTCTCAATGTTCAATTCTCGTCCGAAGTGAATATCGCATTGGGCGGCGGCAGAGCTTATCAGATCCTGCTGTTATGCGCCGCCGGTACCCCTTTCCGATGAGAATTGAACATTGAGAATTGAGCATTGATCAGATCCCCGGGTCTGATTCGAGATAGGGGATACTGCCAAGTTATTTTTGCGCGAGCCCGAAACTGGCGCAGGTTTCATTCGGAAAACGTTACCGGGATTTCTGGGCATCCGACCCAACACACTTCCCACCCTCGCACCTATTGTTTTCCTCGCAAACGAATTCAAAGATATTCCAGGTCGGGTGCAGCTTCATTTGAAAATCTTGCGACCACGGTTTCGTAAAAATCTTCGGGTCATCGATTGTGATTTGATAGGAAACGGTCGTCGCGTCGGTGTGGCGGAGGCGTTCAATCACATGCAGGGCGTCGCTGTGGTACGGTATGACCTTGACGCCGCCGCCGTTCCTGCCGGGTTCGTCACCCGCGAACGGCCATTCTTTCAGGCCGATCGTATCGATGACCAGCGTGTCTCCCTCCCACTTGCCGACGGAGTTTCCCATCCAGCTCAGCTCCGAGTCTTTGGGATGAGGACGCCCATCTGTGGGAATGACACGAAAGAAATGCATATACTCGTAAAGCACCACTATAGTTCCAGGCACTTGAACCCACTGCTGTGAATAGGGCGACAGAGTGATCCGTGGAAAGCCGACGGGCAAGCAAATCGCTTGCGGGTCGTCGTGGCGGAGATCTCCAGTCCAGTTCTGATAGAAGAGTTCCTTCCCGCCGGGACGGAACAAATCGACATAGTTCTTGGGATTGAATCGTGTAGGCGTGGAGGCGTCGGTATCGCCGGGTCCTACCTTGTGCGAAAACGCTGGGCCGGCCCAAACTCCAGTAAAGTCAGGTTTGCCGTCCGCAGCGCGGCGGATCGCCGGAGTTCCTGCTGCAGCGGACTGGGCAGCCCCCGGCATCGTCGACAGAGCCAGACTGGCCATGACCGGCAACGAGGTAACGAAGGACACGACGACACGATTTCCCATGTTGGAATCTCCTATGAAATTGAAACGGAGTGTAAAAGAGGATTCTTACGATGTCAAATGTGTAGCCTGCAAGGAGGGGAATACGGTTGCCGAACCACCTTGCTTTTGTTAGCGGTCGCGACCGGCGTCGCCGAGCGTGGGCACCAGGTTGATCAGGTCCTTTTCGTTCTCCAGACAGGAGTGGTCCATAATACGGTCGCCAATTTGACGCTGGAAGGTTCTCCTGGTGGTGAACGGTTTCGTGAAGAACACGGGATCGTCGTAGGTGACGATGTGTTCGAGGGTGTTCGTATCCGCCAGCCTGAAGCGTTCGGTCATTTTCAACTTGTTGCTGTGCTCGTGGCCGGATGTGTCCAGCCAGGTCCGGTCATTGATGCTGACGGTATCCACGACCAGCGTGTCTCCCTCCCACTTGCCGATCGAACTTCCCATCCATTCCGGATAGTCATAGACATCGCTGGGATGACCCCGCCCGTCCGTGTAGATTAACCGGAAAGTCCGCTGAGACTCGGTGAGGATCGTGACCAGGTCCTCGCGCTGAACAATCATAGCGGGATGGGCCATCATGATCATCCTTGCAGGACCGGGTGGCAGGCATTGCGTATTGGGATCCTTGGAGTGGTCGACCGTGTCATACCGCTGCTTTCCATAAGGGGTCAGAACCATCTCTTGACCCGGCAAGGTGTTCTGCGAAAGGTCTCCACTGCCGCCTCCAAACCAAACGCCAGTCAGATCCGGGTGCTGCGCGGCAGGTTGAGCTATTCCTCTGTACCACCAGGCGCCCACATTTGGCGCAGGCTTACGCGGCGTAGCCCCACGCTGTGGCGCACCTCCGCGTTGTGGGGCAGCCCCGCCACGCTGTGTGGGAGCGGGCGTGGCCGCCAAGATCAAGAAACCCAACGTGGCCGCTGCCGTAACGATCGAATTCGTTAAACGACTTCTCATTTTGAATTCCCTGAGGTCATGAGACCTGCATTTAGGAATTTAGCGATTTCCTGGTGTGTACTCCGTACCAGGGCCGCCATCGTCCGCGGAGCCACCAAAGACCCTTTTACCGCCTGGCAACGTGACTGTTCTGCCATTCACGTGGTTCGATCCGTTCTTGGCCTGGAAGCCGTCCACCGTGACCGTGTCTCCCGTCTTCAGCGAATCCTTTCCCCAACCCTGTCTGCGAAGGCTGTTCGGGGTGCCACCCTCAACTGCATAATTCGTTATCTTGCCGCTTTGGTCTTTCACGTCGACATAGTAGTAGATGTGAGGATTCATCCACTCCACTTTCGTCACCGTGCCAGTGAACTTGATAGGTTTGCTCCTATCGTACTCCGCAGCAAAGGAGTGGTGCGCCATGACCGGCGCCGTGGCCGACAGCAAACCGAGGCACACCGCGACACAACCGAACGCTCTTCGTCTCATTGCGATACCTCCATGAATGGATTCCATCGTTGGTGTTGGATTATTGATTGGGCACATCAACATGTCAAGTAAAGCGAACTATCGGACCTCAGCCAGGCGCGGGACGGGACACTAGAAAATATACTTCATTGCAAACTGCAGAATTCTCGGGTCGAGCGCGTTTCGGACCTGGCCGAAGGTGTTACTGGCGAGGGACAAATATGCGCCTGAACCGGACGACCCCTGCGTTGCGAGACTTCCAGGCCGAAAGCTGTTCGTGATGTTGTACGCCTCGACTCGCACCTCCAGCCTCTCGGTTTCGTGGACACGGAAGACTCTCGACAGGGCCGTATCGAACGACCATGTTCGGGGGCCGCGAATGCTATTGCGGCCAATAGTTCCAACTGTGCCCAAAGCCGGCAACGCAAACGCAGCCGAGTTCAAGTAATTGGTCAGGGGACGGGCGGACTTGTCGCCGTACGGATCGGCCAGAACCTGATTCGCGCGTTGGTTACTGGCGGATCCCAAACCTGTACCGGTTAACGATCTGTCGCTTCCGGTAATGATGGTGAACGGCGAGCCGGAGGACAGTTTGTAGATTCCCGACAGCCTCCAACCGGTCGCCAGCGTACGCAGCGTGGCGTTCGCAAACTGCGGCGTCTCCGCCACCCCCGTCAGGTTGAAGACTTGACGCCGTTCTGAGATGCAATCGCCGCGATCCGCACGCCGGTTGGTGGGATCGCTGTAGGTTTCGTCAGCGGCGGGCCCGACCGAGTTCAGGTCCGCGTAGTCGGCGACGCAATGAGACCACGTGTAATTCGCATTGAAGGTCAGGCCGCGGGCGGCGCGGCGTTCGATGGAGAGCAGCATGCCGTTATAACTCATGTTGCTGCCATCGTCGGTGTCACTCACGTAAGCCATGAACTGTCCGTCCTGCGGCCGCTCGATACTGAACCTGCGGCGCTGATTCGTGTTGGCGGTCGTGGAGCACGTGTTGTAAATCACTCCACCGAGTGTGCAGGGCCCACCGGGGAAGTAGATAGCCGGGTTGATTGGCTTCTGGCTCCATATATGCGCCGTCTCGGTCCCCAGATAGCTCGCCGACAAGAGCCAGTCCGTCGCAATCTGTCTTTGGATGCTCAAGTTCCACGACGAAGTGGCCGGGGTTCTGACATCGAAGGGCATGCTTTGCATATTCGAGTATGCGGAAAATCGCGCATCGGGACCATACGATAGAGGGAATGGATTTCCGCCCGGGAAGTCTCGCCACGGATCTTCCAGCGGCACGCTTTGCAAACTCGTTCGGTTTCCCCAGGGCGCCGAGCCCACCGTGTCTTCGCGCCATTGCCCGTTAACGAAGTTGTAGCTGTATGCATAGGACGCCCGAACCGACGTCCGCCCGTCTCCGCGCACATCCCAGGCGAGTCCCAGGCGTGGTGCGAACTGTGGCCACTGTGTCCTGGTGCCCTTGTCGCCAGGAAATCCGGGATCACCCGGGAAGTACCAGCCGGCCGGCGCGTTCTTAAAGACGGTGCTCTTGATGCCCTGATAAAGCCTGTTTTCGTCGAAATTTTCAACCGAGCCCTGGCCCATCACCTGGCCAAGGAATGGCTCCCACCGAAGGCCATAATTCACGGTCAGCTTCGGCCTGGCCTTCCAGGTGTCCGTCGCATACATCGAAAGAAGATATTGCGTTACGGTCAGTTTGTCGTTGGGCGTGCCCTGGACGAGTGTGCTTATTTTCCCCACCATAAAGTCGCCCATCCCCAAGCCGGTTTCCTGGCCGTTGAATGTCATCGTGCCGGCGGAAACAAAATCCGCCTTCTGCCGGTGGGAGCCGTGCGTCAAGCTTCCGCCGAAAGACATTTGATGCGTTCCGCGAACAAGACCCAAGTCATCGCTCAAGCTGTAGGTGTGGGGATGGTATTTGTTGTCGCCGACCGCATTACTGGAAAGCCCGAAACCGCCGGTGATACTGAAAGTCATGAATGTCGGGGCGTAACCGCAATACATCTTGATGCCCACGTCGCACGCCGAGAAATACGCGTTGCCAATGCGCCAGACATCCACGAGATTTGCCGCGACACGAAACGAGTTGACGGTGTTGGAGCCGATCAGATACGTATCGCCCAAGGCAATCGACTTGGACTGGCTGTCGTAACCAACACCGCCGGCCGTCAATAAGATGTCCGGTGTGAATTTATAGGCAGGTGGATTGTCAAGAGTGCTACGTACAAAGCGTCCGAACACGGAGTGATTGTTGCTCCATTGGTAGTCGATCCTGCCCACGATTTGCCCCTCGTTGGATACATTTCTGTTGCCGTATGTGACTTGGCCGCACGCATCCGGCTGCGGGTCCTTCGCAAGAATTCGATTTACGACGTTCAGCGCCGGCTGATTGTAAAGGGCGGGATCGATCTGATTGTTGACGAAGGGGGACTTCAAAGTGATCTGCCGGCCGGTGTTGCAGACGGGTGAAGCGAAGGCAGTCCAGTCGCCCGCCATCATCGCTGGCGTGGGAATAAAGGATCTGGTGTCGGACGGGTCCTGGCGAGTGGTTGTACCTTGGTAGCCAGCGAAGAAAAAGAGCTTTCTCTTCACGATCGGCCCACCCAGAGTTCCTCCGAACTGGTTGCGCTTTAGCGTGCTGTTCTTCGTTGCGAAATAGTTCCGGGCGTTGAACAGGTCGTTCCGTAGAAACTCAAACACATTTCCGTGTAAGTCGTTCGTGCCCGATTTCGTCACACCACCGACCGCCGCCGAAGCCGAGTGCTGGGCGGTCATGCCGCTAGTCTCCACCTTGAATTCTTGCAGCGCATCCGGAAAGGGCATCTGCATGCTCACGCCGGTAATAAAATTGATATGTCTGGCGCCATCCAGACTATAGTCCACGCCGTAGCCCAGTCCGCCTGCGACAGAGACGTAATTCATGCCAGAGAAATTCTTCGCGAGAGGCGCATCCGTCACGATGGCGCCGCCGGCCAGCGTGATCAAATCGGTCACCTGGCGTCCGTTGAGCGGCAGCTCCAGAATTCGCGCATTCTCGATAACCTGGCCCACACCGGAGCTTCGCGTTTCCACCAGAGTCGCGTTTGCTTGAACCTCGACCTGCTCAGCGACCTGACCGACGTCAAGGACCACGTTGATCACCGGATTGCTGTTGACTTGCAGCACAATTCCAGTCTGTACAAACGTACGAAATCCCGGCAGAGCCGCCTCCAACCGATAGGGACCAAGCGGCAGGTTTGGCAGCACGTACAATCCGGTCTCATTGCTAATCGTGTTTCGACGGACACCCGTGTCCGTTTGCGTCACTGTGATTTCCGCGCCCGGCAACACAGCCCCGCTTTGATCCCTGACCGTGCCGCTGATCTGAGCTGTCGCCTGCGCCCAGATGAAAGGGGAACTAAGAACGGCAGCCAACGATCCCATCGACAAACACTTTACGATACCCTTCATACAGTTTTTTGATGGTAAACAGTGGCGCCAGTTTAACAGGTCACTTCCGATAGTCAATAATCGACGCGGGCTGAAGCCCGCGACTGGAGTTTGGACATTTTCCCGAACTCTTGGTCAATAACAAAGCATCGATGTCTTCAAGTTCACGCTTCGCCCACAGGTATGTCATGTAGCGAAACGTGAGTCCGAATTCCCCTCCTAGGTTAGGAGGGGTGGCTGCGCCACTAAGAAAATGCTCCCGTTCCTTATTGGCGCAGACGGGGAAGCTGTGAAAAAATTGGAATCAAGCGCTATACCCCTCCTTGCATCACTGCAAGGAGGGGTGGCCGAGCGATTCAGAAAATATCGCGAAGCATCCGCTTATCGCGAGGCCGGGGTGGTTTTCCGATGAATCCAAAAGGAAAACCACCCCGGCTGCGTC
>Ga0209056_10007670_pt1 | contig 11107 bp, 11 predicted proteins | sample GraSoiAngelo_114_FD_185876 | JGI IMG/M metagenome (GOLD analysis project Ga0209056, IMG submission 185876) | Grasslands soil microbial communities from the Angelo Coastal Reserve, California, USA - 14_0903_13_40cm (SPAdes) (version 2) | ecosystem: Environmental > Terrestrial > Soil > Grasslands... | reverse complement strand
TGATGCCGACCAGGCAGGCGCCGCGCGTGAGGGGATGCTCCAGCGCTTCGGCGGCCGCCGCGTCGGTGGGGAATCGGTCGGGGCGGCGCGCCCGCAGATGACGGGCGAGAAACGGCATGCGCGAATCGGGAGCGCGACGCCGCAGCAGCTCCACGACCGCCAGGCCCTCGCGCTCGACGCGCTTCGCCGCCTCCTGCACGCGCGGATCATCGCCTTCAGGGAAGACGATGCGTGGTTTGGTTTCCCGCGCCCGCTGATAGACGCGGTCCAGGAAGGTCATTTCCCGAATTTGCGCTTCAGCGCCTGCTGGACCATCGGATCGACGAGCTGCGACACGTCTCCGCCGAAGCGCGCGACCTCGCGCACCAGGCTCGAGCTGAGATACGTCAGGTCGAATGCGGGCACAAGAAAAACGGTCTCGATCCTCGGCGCCAGGTTGCGATTCATCAGTGCCATCTGGAATTCATACTCAAAATCGGACACCGCCCGTAGCCCACGAATAATCACCGACGCCCCGACCTTTTTAGCGAATTCCGCGAGCAGTCCTTCGAACGATTGCACCTCGACGCGCTTGTCCGGTACCGCCTGCTTGATCAGCGTGACGCGCTCCTCGAGCGAGAAGAGCGGCTGCTTCGCGACGTTGACCGCCACTGCGACGATGAGCTGATCGACAAACTCCAAAGACCGGTGAATCAGATCCTCGTGACCCCTCGTAATCGGGTCGAAAGATCCGGGATAGACCGCGACTCTTTTCATGGTGCGTAGACGAACGTGATCGCCGTATCCCCGTAGCGGCGCGTGTCGTCCCCCGCCAGGGCCCGATCGGCGGAGTGCTCGATGGAGAACGCGCGCGCGAACGGTGTCGCGCGAAACAGCGTCACCAGCCGTTCCGCCTCATCGGTCGCGTAAGGCGGATCGGCAAAGGCCACGTCGTAGGCAGCTGGTTGCAAGCGTTGGGCGAAGCGCAGCGCATCACACCGATGGATCGTCACCCGACCCTCCACTTTGAGAGCCTCCGCATTTGCTTTCAAAGCTGCAAGTGATGCACGGTGAGTCTCCACGAAATCGACCGCGACAGCTCCGCGCGACAACGCTTCGAACCCGAGCGCTCCTGAACCAGCAAACAGGTCGAGCACTCGCGCCTCCGCGATCGACTGCTGCAGGATGCTGAACCAGGCCTCTTTCACCCGGTCCCCCGTTGGTCGTACGGTGCGTCCGGCGGGCGTCTTCAAGCGCCGGCCTTTGAACTCACCCGCGATTATGCGGAGCAAGACTCGCGACCCGCGCCTGAATCGTCGTGCGCCCCTGCCAATCGTCTCGCTCCAGCCGGAAAGCGACATCGAGCGGGTTCGTCAGCCAGTCTTCCGGTACCACATCCGCCCAGCGGAATCCGATTGCGGGCAACACGCCCGAGCCGTCATCCAGCGTAAACCGCAAGTGATTCGTCCCCACGCGCCGCGCGCCGACGGCCCGCGCATTGCGCACGCCGAACACCGGCGCCGGATTGCCCGCCCCGCACGGCTCCAGATGCCGAATCAGTTTTTCCAGCTCAGAACTCACCTCGGCGAGTGGCAGCTCGAGGTCAATGCGCTGGCTCGGCGCGAGGTCCTCGGGGGTGAGAAGCTCGCCCGCCACGCCGAGGAATGCAACGCGGAAATCGTCAAACCGGTCACGCCGGATCGTGAACCCGGCCGCCATCGTGTGGCCGCCGTACTTCTCGAGATGCGCACCGACTCTGTGAAGAGCACCGTGGAGATCGAACCCGGGAATGCTGCGCCCGGAGCCCCGGCCCAACTCGCCCGCTTCATCCCACCCGATGAGGAACGTCGGCCGGCCGTAACGCTCCACGAGCCGCGAGGCGACGATTCCGATGACGCCCGGATGCCACGTCTCGGCGCCGAGCACGATGGCGGCGTCGGCGGGATTCAGCGTCTTGTCCACCAGCTCGATGGCTTCGTCGAGAATCAGCTGATCCATCTCCTGGCGGCGCGCATTGATCGTCTCGAGCTCGCGCGCGAGCGCCGCTGCTTCCTTCGGATCCTCCGTGAGGAGCAGGCGCAGACCGTCATTCGCGTCGCCAATCCGGCCCGCGGCGTTGAGGCGCGGGGCGAGGATGAACCCCACATGGGCCCCGCGCAGCGGCTTGCCACCCAGGCCCGCCGTGTCGATCAGGGCGCGCAGCCCGACCCAGCGCGAGTCGGCGAGTTTCTTGAGACCATAGCGCACCAGGATGCGGTTCTCGCCCACAAGCGGCACGACGTCGGCGATCGTCGCGAGGGCGACGTAGTCGAGGAAATGCAGCGGCAGATTGGGCGACAGGCCAAGCACCTGAACCAGCGCCTGCGCGAGCTTGAAGGCGACGCCGGTGCCGCAGAGGTTCTTGTCCTCCGACTTGCAGTCGGGACGGCGCGGGTCGAGGACGGCGTTGGCGGGCGGCAGCTCGTCGCCGGGCAGATGGTGATCAGTCACGATGACATCTATTCCAACATCCCTTGCCGCCCTCACCGCATCCACCGCTGTGATCCCGCAGTCACACGTTACGATCAGGCTTGCTCCGACGCGCCGAGCTTCTGCGAGACCGGCGGGCCCGAAATCGTAGCCGTCGCGAATGCGATTCGGCACGAACGGATGCACGGTCGCGCCCGCGCTGCGGAGAATGCGCGTGAGCATCGCCGAAGCGCACTGACCGTCCACGTCGTAATCGCCGTGCACCAGGATGGTCCGCTTCTCGCGGACTGCGCGCGCCAGCAGGTCGAGCGCGACGGACATGTCGGCCCAGGCGAGCGGGTCGGACAGGCGCTCGAGGTCGGGGCGCAGGAACGCCTTGGCGAGATCTGCGGACGCCAGCCCGCGCTGCACCAGAATGGCCGCGAGCGCGTCCGGAATGCGCAGCTCCGACGCCAGCGATCGGGTCGCGTCGGGATCTGCCTGAGCCGTGACTATCCAGCGAGCTGGGATCATTCCTTGGCGTACAATAATACGCCGCAGGCTTCGCACCCTTCGATCGTGGCGCCGCGCTGGATCAGCGCTTTGCGCTGCGTCGGGATCGCCGTAAAGCAGTTGCCGCACGAGCTGCCGTGCAGCGGATAGATCGCCAGCGGGGCCTTGCCGCGCCGAATACGATCGTAACGGGCCAGCAGCACCGGGTTCACACCGCGGCTCGCCTGCTCTCGCTCCAGGCACGCGCTCTCCCGCTCGGCCGCGATCTCCCGGCGCCGGCTCGCGAGCGCCTCGCGCTGCGCCGCCTGCGCATCGCGCACATTCTGGAGCGCGTTCTCGGCCTCGGCGGTCTTGCGCTCCGCCTCACCGACCGCATCGCCCGATCGCATGAACTCGGCCTCCTCTTTCGCAAGCACACTACGCGCGAGGTCGAGCTCCGCCATCAGCGTGGACGCTTCTTTCGCGCCGCGCACCCACTCGAGCCGCTGGCGGCGCTGCTCCTGCATCGTGCGATAGCTCTGGATCTTCCCTTCCAGCCCGTCACGCCGATCGAGCGCCGCCCGGATTCCCGCACGCGCCTGTTCGACCACGCGCTCGGCCGTGACGATCTGCTCGTCCAGCAGGCGCAGCTCCGGGTCCAGCGCTTTCAGCCGGGCGTCGCAGCTGGCCACGGCGACGTCCTTGTCTTGTAGAACCAACAACGCTTCAAGATCCGGGTGCACCCTTCCTCCTTGCAGACTGAATGATTCCATAGGTCGGCCGCTTGGCATTGCGCTCGGCGGCGAGTCGCTGCTTCTCATGCGCGAGTTTCGCTTTCTCGTCATCGCTGGCGAAGGGGAGTGCGCGATTGATGCGCTCGATTTCCCGATCGAGGCGACGTGCCTCGAGTCGATTGACCGAGCGCTCGAAGACCACGTCGGGCTGGACGGTGCCGAGCCCTTCGGCTTGCAGAGACTCGTACGCCCGGGCTGCCGTTTCATCCAATCGGTCGGGGGCGTCATCCGCCAATGCTTCGAAGACCGTGCGATACACCGGAAACTCGAACTCTTCTGCGTCGACGGCCTCGACCACGCGCGAGCGCCACGGTTCACCGGCCATCATGAGCACGAGGAGAGATTTTTCGGCATTCGAAGGCAGGGCGGTAACGGGCGGTAAGGGGCGGTAGGGGGCGGTACTCTGTTCTTTGGGATCTACTTCCCTCTCCAATACGTCCTTCCGTACTCCGGCTACCTCCGCGACCCGCGAGATGTAGAGATCCCGCGTAATCGGATCGGCAGCCGCCCTGATCGTCGGCAATAGCCGGTCCAACGCTCTTCGTCTTCCCGGCAGACTTCCGAAGAAGCCTTTGCGCTCGAGGATCTGGATCTTGCGCTCGAGGACGTCCACCGAGTCTTTGATCGCCTGCTCGAGGGCCGCCGCGCCCTTGTTCTGGACCAGCGTATCGGGATCCTCGCCTTCGGGCAGCGTGGCGACGCTGACGCGCAGCTTGTGGCGCAACAGCACGTCGCCAGCACGGAACGTCGCGCGCAGACCTGGGTCGTCCGAGTCATAGAGCAGAATCACGTGCGGCGTATGGCGCTGCAGCAGCGCCGCCTGTTCGTCGGTCAAGCCGGTGCCCAGCGGGGCGACGACTTCCTCCAGGCCGGCCAGCGTGACGCGCAGAACATCAAATTGCCCTTCGACCAGAATCCCTCGTTCCGCTTTGCGCATGCCGTGCTTGGCGAGATGCAGGTTGTAGAGCAGCTGTCCCTTGTGAAAGATCGGCGTCTCGGGGGAGTTCAAGTACTTGGGCTCACCTTCACCCAAAACCCTTCCACTAAACGCAACCACCCTCGAACGCAGGTCATGAATTGGAAACAACAGCCGGCCTCTGAAACGCGGAGTCTTGGAGCCATCATCCCGTTTAACGAGCAGCCCTGCCTCGAGCAACACTTCTTCACGCACGCCTAAGCCTTTCATCGCGTCGAGAAAGGCGGTGCCGCGCGGCGCAAAGCCGAGGCCCTGGACCTGCGCCTGCTCCATCGTGACGTGGCGCGACTCGAGGTATTTGCGTGCGACCTCGGCTTCGGGGGGGGGGCCGTCGCGCAGCTGCCGCGCGAACCAGTCGGCGGCGGTGGCGACGGCGGCGAAGAGCGGCTCGCGCGGATCGGGGCCGGTGGGACCTGAGCGCTCGGGGATCGTGATCCCGACGCGGCGCGCGACTTCGCGCACCGCCGTCGGATAATCCATCCCGAGCTTCTTCATGAAGAACGTGTAGACGTCGCCCGCTTCATGGCAGACGAAGCAGTAGAACATCCCCTTCTTGGGAATGACGGCAAAGTTGCGATGCGTGCCGCCATGAAACGGGCAGCGGCCGCGGTAGTCGGCGCCGGTGCGTTTCAGCTCGACTGTTTCGCCGATGATGCCGACGAGGTCTGCCGCCTCACGCACCGTCTCTATAACGTCATCCGGGATCATGCGTCGGACCGTCGGACGGTCGGACCGTCGGACTGAACGACCTCCAACAGCTCCGGCGCGATAACGAGTCTCACAGCCCCGATTTCAACCACCACACGCCCATCGGAGCGAATCTCTGCGACGACTCCCACTTTTCCCTGCCCCGTCCGCACGCGATCCCCCACGTTCACGCTTTTCTGTCCAACCGTCCGACCGTCCGACCGTCCGACGTCTTTTATCGCATCTTCTACTATCCGCCGCGCCTCTTTCGCGGTGGCCTCGTTCACCGCCGCGCGCGCCTGCCCCAGCGCCGCCTCCACGGTCTTGCGCGCTTCCAGGAGGTATGCTCTCGCCCGTTCGCGGGCAGCGGTATCCAGACCCTTTTCTCGAGCCTGGAGACTGGTCTCGAGGGCCTCGAGGTTCTGGAGGTTCTGGAGGTTCTGTTCGATCTGCGCCGCTCGGATATCCAGCTCGGCGGCGCGGGCTTCGAGCTCTCGGCCCCGGCCTTCGACCGACGCGAGCAGCTTGTCGAGAGTGCGCTCGGCGTCCGGCACGCCGCGCTCCGCCTCCGCCAACACGTCTTCTGATACGCCGAGCCGGCGCGCGATCGCGAGTCCGTAGGAGCGCCCGGGGACACCCTTCAGCAGCCGGTATGTGGGCGTGAGCGTCTCGGCGTCGAACTGCAACGACGCATTCACGATACCGACCGTCTCGGCGGCGAGCTGCTTCAAGGCGCCCAGGTGCGTCGTCGCCAGCGTGATCGCCCGGCGGCGCGTGAGCATCTTGAGCGTCGCCGCAGCCAATGCCCCGCCTTCCGCGGGATCGGTGCCGCTGCCGATTTCGTCGAGCAGGACGAGCGAGCCGGGTCCCGCGCCATCGAGAATCTCGCGCAACGCCGCCACGTGAGCGGAAAAGGTCGACAGGCTCGCGGCGATCGACTGGCGATCGCCAATGTCGGCGAACACTGCGGTGAAGACCGGCAACGACGAATGCGGCCCGATTGGCGGGACGATTCCGCTCTGGGCCATCAACGCGAGTAGTCCGACGGCTTTGATCAGGACGGTTTTACCGCCAGTGTTCGGTCCTGAAACAAGAATGGTGAACTCGTCGGGAAGAAGCTCGAGATCGAAGGGGACGACGGGATCGGCCGCCGTTAAGTCCTCACCGGGGCCAGGGGGTGAGGACAACAACAGTGGATGTCTGCCATTCTTGATTTTTAAAGTGCCACCCATCTCCGGCACGAACCCGTTCACCTCCACCGCATACCGCGCCCGCGCGCAGAGATCGTCGAATGCGATGCACATCTCCCACGCCGCGCGGATCGTCGCCCGATGGGGCCGCAGCAGATCGGTCAGCTCGCGCAACACGCGCAGCACTTCCCGGAGCTCAGCCGATTCCGCGGCACGCAGCTCGTTGCCGAGCTCGATGATCTCGGGCGGCTCGACGAACACGGTGCTGCGCGTCGCCGACTCGTCGTGCACGATGCCCCCCACCCGCGCGCGCGCGGTGCTGCGAATCGGGATGACGTAGCGGCCGCCGCGTACGGTGACCGCGGCGTCCGGCGCGCGCTCGGTCTGATCGAGCGATCCCAGAATGGCGCCGAGCCTGTCCATGACGTGCTTGCGCGCTTCGCGGACACGCTGGCGCGCGCGCGCGAGATCCTTCGACGCGCTGTCGAGCACCGAGCCATCGGGCGCGATAGAGCGCAGCAGCGTCGTCTCGAGGTCGCGCGGCGGCGGGTCGACGCGCAGCGCCGCGGTGCGGGGCGCGCTGCCTGAGAGTCGCTTCAGGTCGCCCGCGACGACTCGCATCGCCGCGAGCGCCACGGTGAGCTCGGCGAACGCCGGTGCTTCGAGCGCGCTGCCGGGGACGTCGAGCAGCTCGAGCGACGGCGCGATGTCGGGAACCGGCTCCGCGCGGATCGACTCGTCGGTGATCAGCAGCGCCGCCAGCTCGGCGACCTGGGCGAGCGCGGCGCGGATTGCGGCGGCATCAGTGGCCGGGCGACGGGCGGCGATCCGGGCGGCACCGAGTGGCCCTGCGGCGTGCGCAGCGACGCGCGCCAGTGCCTGCGGGAATTCCAGTGTGTCTAAGACTTGTTCGATGCTGCCAACTCCTCACGGACGATCGTATTCACGAGCTTGCCGTCAGCGCGGCCCTTGAACTTCGGCATGACGGCGCCCATCACCTTCCCCATGTCCTTGGCGCCCGCGGCGATCGCTTCGCGCACGGCGACGCGGATCTCCTCGGGCGCCACGCTCGCGGGAAGAAAAGCCTCGAGTGCTTTGATCTCGGCGCTCTCGGTGGCGGCCGCCTCGGTACGGCCCACTTTCTGGTACACCTCGACTGACTCTCGACGCCGCTTGATCCCACGCCTGAGCACCTCCGCCGTTTCGTCGTCGGTCGGGAGGTGATTGAGCTCGATTTCTCGGTTTTTGATGTCGGAGAGGATGGTCGAGAGGAGGAGGGTGCGCGCCTGATCGCGTTGCTTTCTCGCTTCGTTCATCGCGGCGCGCAGCCGGTCCGCTAAGCTCTGAGCTGCCATTTACGCGTAGCGCGGCCTGCGATTCTTGCGGCGCGCCGCATTCATCTTGCGCTTCTTACGCTCACTGGGCTTTTCGTAGTGACGGTGCTTGCGCAGGTCGGCGAGAATCCCTGCTTTTTCGCATTTCTTTTTGAAGCGCTTGAGCGCACGCTCAAAGCTCTCGTCATCGTGAATGATGACTTCCGGCATAAGCCTCGCTTTTCCTAAGTGATTAGAGACACACGAAGTTAGCTGAGAGATCTGGATGGGGCAAGCGTTGGTGGACGTTGGTGGAGGATCGTGGAGGTTGTGGAGGTCAACAACCTCGCTCTATCCGGGCGGCCATTTCATCGACCGACCACCCAAAACGTGCAGATGTAGGTGAAATACGGTTTGGCCACCGTCGGGATTCGTGTTCACAACGACGCGATAGCCTTTGGTGCCAATTCCGGCCTCCTGTGCCACGTCGCGCGCGAACGCGAGGAGTCGTCCGAGCATGGGGGCATCGTTTGCATCGTTTAACGTGCCGACGTGAGTCGTGGGTATCACGAGGACGTGGGTAGGCGCCTGCGCGTTCAGATCCTTGAAGGCCAGCATGCCGTCGCCCCGCTTGACGATGGTCGCCGGGATCTCGCCGCCCGCGATCTTGCAGAACACGCAGCTGCTCATAGCTGACCCAGCGCCCGGCGGATCGTGTCCCAGAATTTCCCGCTTTCCTTCTCCGGGGGCGCATCCTCGACCTCGCTCAGCTTCTCGAACAGCTTGCGCTGCTCCGCCGTCAGCTTGGTCGGCGTCCACACGTGGATGCGCACATGCAGATCACCGTGCCCGCCCTCGCCCAGCCGCGGCAGCCCTTTGGCGCGCAGCCGATACGCCATGCCCGTCTGCGTTCCGGGCTCGACGCGCAGCGTCGTCTGGCCGAACGGCGTCGGCACCTCGACCTGCGCGCCCAGCGCCGCCTGCGTGAACGTGATGCCGAGGTCGTAGACGAGGTCGTCGCCGTGGCGCTCGAAGCGCGGATCCTCCTTGATGTCCAGCACCGCGATCAGATCGCCGCGCGGGCCGTTGCGCGGGCCGGGGACCCCCTGCCCGCGCAGCGTCAGATAGTGGTGATCGGCGACGCCGGCCGGCACGTCGATCTGAATCGTCTTCTCGCCCTTCACGCGCCCGTCGCCGCCGCAACGGTCGCACGGGCTGGGGACGACGGTGCCCTCACCGGCGCAGGTGGGACAGGGCGAGACGGTGAGGAATTGGCCGAAGAGCGATTGCGCCTGGTGACGTACTTCGCCGGTCCCGCCGCACGTGCCGCAGAGCACGGGCTGCGTGCCCGGTTTCGCGCCGGTGCCCGCGCATTCGGGACAGGGCTCGAGACTCTTGATGCGCACCGTCTTGGTGGTGCCGGTGGCGACCTCGGCGAGCGTGAGCTTCAGGCCGACTTTGATGTCGTGCCCGCGGCGCCGATCACGCCTGGTGCCCCCACCAAACAGGGTTTCAAAACCGCCAAACCCTCCACCGCCCTCCCTACCACTTGCAAAACCAAAATCTCTCATGAACACCATGAGCGCTTCGGAGAGATCGACGTGCATCGAGCTGAAGCCCCCCCCGCCCGCCCCGCCCGCCCCGCCCCGCGCCCCCTGGTGCCCGAACCGGTCATACGCCGCGCGTTTATCAGGATCGCGCAGCACCTCATACGCTTCGGTGACGAGCTTGAAGCGCTCTTCGGCGGCCTTGTCGCCGTTGTTGCGGTCGGGGTGGCACTCCATCGCGAGCTTGCGGTAGGCCTTCTTGATGTCGGCTTCGCCCGCGTCCTTCGCGACGCCGAGGACGGCGTAGAAGTCCTGCTTCATGCTATTCGAGCAACTCCCCCACGAGCCGCGACGTGTGATTGACGAGCGCCGCGATCTTGTCGTACGCCATGCGCGTCGGCCCCATCACGCCGATGACGCCGGTGAGCGGCCCAAAGCGGTAGATCGACGTCACCAGTGTGAACGGCGAGAGTCGAGCGTCGGTGTGCTCCTGGCCGATGGTAATCGTGAGCCCTTCGCCGCCGCGCGCGACCAGCGCGTCGCGCAGCAAGTCGCGCCGCTCGGTCACCTCGAGCAGGCCCTGGAGCTGCGCGCGCGTCGCGAATTCGGGCTGCCCCGTCAGCGGTTGCGTGCTGCCGAGATGCACCGGACCAGAAGGAGCCATCGGGACGTCGAACAGACCTTCCGCTTCCTGCACGAAGATGTTGAGCAGCTCGGTCGAACCTGGCTCCGACGCCGTCGCGTCGCGCAGCCGGTCGGCGAGGGTCGAGCGGATTTCCTTCAGCGTCAGTCCGGCGAGCCGCTCGTTCAGGACGACCGTCACTTTCTGCACCGCGTCGGGCGCGAGCTCCGCGGGCACTTCCACGAAGATCGTCCGCACGGCGCCGCTGCGCAGCGCGAGCACGAGCAGCACCCGCTCCGTCGAGACCTGCAACAGATCGAGGCGATCGAGCACCGCTTCGTCGATCGTGGGCGTCACCGCGACACCGAGCTCATTCGTCAGGACGCCGAGCACCTGCGCGGCGCGCGACAGGATCGTCTCGACGGCGGCGCGCTGGCCTTCGAGTTCTCCGCGCAGGTGTTGGGCCTGGGCGGGCGCGACGGCCGGCGGGCGCATCAGGAAGTCGACGTAGACCCGATAGGCGAGGTCGGTCGGAATCCGGCCGGCCGAGGTGTGGGGATGATAGAGGTATCCCTTTTCCTCGAGGTCGCTCATCGTGTTGCGGATCGTGGCCGGCGAGAGGCCGAGCTGGTGGCGCTTCGCGATCGTGCGGCTCCCCGCCGGTTCGGCGGTTTGCACGTACGTCTCGATCACGGCCTCGAGCACGGCCCGTTCTCGCTCGGTGAGCGGCGCGGTCACTGCTGGGACTCGGTGTGCATGGTCAATTCGCTGACTAGAGAATCTAACCTTAACCATCCCTCTGGTGTGCACTTAAGCCTTCCGTCCCTCACTTCCACCCAGCCGTGGGCGGCGAGGTGAGGCGGCGGCGCAGGGCGGCGAGGTGATACGGGGGCGAGAGGCACACCTTCTACCGTTCTGAGTCCCAGGTAGATCGCCTCCATTTCCTTCTGCTCATCCGTCAATACCTCCTCTGACTCCACGGCTGAGCGTCCCTCCGCAATCGCGCGGCGGTAGGCTTCCCAGGCCCGCAGGTTCCAGCGGCGCGTCGTGCCATCGAAG
>Ga0209056_10007669_pt1 | contig 11108 bp, 7 predicted proteins | sample GraSoiAngelo_114_FD_185876 | JGI IMG/M metagenome (GOLD analysis project Ga0209056, IMG submission 185876) | Grasslands soil microbial communities from the Angelo Coastal Reserve, California, USA - 14_0903_13_40cm (SPAdes) (version 2) | ecosystem: Environmental > Terrestrial > Soil > Grasslands ... | reverse complement strand
CGGTCCGGCATCGTCGAAAATGGAAGCCAATCTCCATTCAGTTTGCCGTCTTATATGCGATCTCATTGCCTCGATTATCGTTCTGCGGAAGGAATGGCAGGGAATTTGAGGGAACCGGCAGACACAAGAGTAGTGATAATCATCAAGGAATCCCCGATTTTCGGTCCTCTTGTTAAACAGAGAGTAGACATTTCCCCGGCGGGATTTGAACCCGCGTCTGCACCGTGAAAGGGCGATGTCCTGTTGGATCACGTTGTAATTACAAGGCAGCGGTCGCTCTGCAACGCCCTTTAAGGAGCCGGAAAGAACGCAATGGAACACTGTCAAGTTGTACCGTCGTTGTACTGCGAGTTTCAAGCCAGAATTCGGGAAAAATCGGAGATCTGCGTCTTTCAAACGAAATCTACTTGGGAAGCTGATCCGTGCCTCGAACACTTGCAAGGTTAAGACCCGCTACCTTCGATGCTCTGCCCATGCCCACACATTCGCGCCAGATGCCGAATGTTTGAGATGTACCGGCACACGCAGGCTGGACCGTTGCCTTTAGCTCATGGACCGCAGTCGTTCGACATGTTCACAAAACGAGAAGAGGTAGTGCCGGAGGGCTACCTCCGACGCCTTACAGTCGAGCGCATCCCTCACTTGTTGGGTCGGATCATCGAGTTCCAATCGGATCTCTTCTACAATCCAGTCCAGCTCTTCGGTAGAAAACTGCGAGACAAACTTTTGCGCTATTCTTGCGGCTTGTTCGATGGGAGCCTCGTATGGGTAGACCTCGTGCAGGGGTAATGTAACCGCCTCTAGCCAACGCGAGGTCAGGGCCTTGCCCGGTTCGAGCGCATAACGCCTGCTGCAGTTTGAACAGAGGAAGAAGCGAATCTTCCGGTCGTGGTCAGTCTCAGCTAACAACACCGTTTTACAGCGGGGACAGTAGTGTTCGCCCATCAATTCTCCTCGTTAAGCATCGGGTCTCCCCATTGAGCACCGAGAGAAACACAGCGAAAACGATCGATGCTTTCATGCTTTTCACGTCCGGCAAACGCACGTTCCTCCAGAATTGTGGACTGCCGAGTCCGCAAGGTCAATTGGCGAAAAATCTGCTTGTCGGACATTGAGATGTCCGATCACGGCGTGAGATGGCGCGCGACCAGATGGGCAATCATTAGCGCGGGGGGCATGGAATAAGTGGGTGGAATATTTCCTCCTGGGCGATGCCCGGATTCCGAACACACCTGCCAGAAACTAGCGTCTGCGGCCACCTGGAATGTGCCGGCCGGAAAGGAATCGGCTCACCAGTTCTCGAGCACTCAGTTTTCGCGCGTCACTTCCGGCACCTGTGAACTTCTGCACGGGGCGAAGTTGAACGGTGTTCAGCCCTTGACCGCTATCCTGGCAGCCTGCACTGTCTCCATGCTCGACGTTGCAAGGTATGAGCACTATAGCGTGGAAGTCCCCGTTAGGAAGCATTCCGGTGCCAGCAATCTCTCCGCCGTCATTGATTGTTTCGCCATCAGTCACCGTAAGATCGGAACCAGGGGGAACAAAATCATTGAGATCAATCATGAAGCCGCCGGGCTGCCATATGAAGCCATGTAGCTCGCCTGCGCAATCACCAGAAGTGCCAGAGACCTCACCTTTCGCATTCATGGAATGTACGACACTGCAAGTGTCAGCACCGATGGTTCCGAGGTCGGTCATCACTCCATTCCGCCAGAAGAAGGCGTGAAACTCCTGATCGTCCTGAGTGGTCGCGCCACCGGCCACGTCTCCCGCATCATTTAGGGCCGTAGCCAGACCCTTAGAGCCACCCAAGGTACCCAGATCTTGGAGGTGAGGGCTTGCGTTCGGGTCCCACAAAAAAGGATGAGCGATGGTGTCCCCGATTAGGTCGGACCAGCCGATGACCTGTCCACTGTTGTTGAGTCCATTCACAAACCCGCAGATGCCACCGAGCGTACCTATGTCAACCATCTTTCCCGACTCCCACAGGAACGGGTCTTGCGGGGGAACATTCTGTCCGCAGTCAGTCTCTGAGGGATCCGGGATCGTGCTGGTGTAAGATACACCGGCAATATTCCCACGGTCGTTAACGAAGATTGCGAAGGAATCCGGGCCACCCAAGTCACCCAAATCTCTCATAACGCCTTTTTCCCATAAGAACGCCCGGGTCTGCGTTCCCCAAAACCCTAATGGTCCGGGAAAAGTATCAGGTATCGAATTTGCCGCTCCGCCGACGACCTGACCTCGGTTGTTGACTGTGGCGGCAAGGCTCTCATTCCCTCCGAGGGTTCCCAAGTCGACGATTTGCCCGTCTGATTGCCAAAGGACCGCGATACCTTCCGGTGTTTCCAGCAGCGGATCAATCTGTCCGTTTAGCGATTGGCCGGCAATTTGACCGTTATCATTAATACCGTTGCCTTCGCTTCCAAATCCGCCCGCCAGAGTCCCAAGATCGGCAAACACGCCCTTGCGCCACCTGTAGGTGTGAGTGACGAAGCAGTCGGGCTCATAACAATTCGGAGCATTCGGATCGGCCTCGGCGGTATCCGCCGCGCCGGTGACCTCGCCGCGTTTGTTAATCAGCGGCGCGGCGAACTCCGAACTGTTCGGGCCACCAAGCGTCCCCAAGTCAATCAGCTTGTACCGCAAATGAGTTGGCGTTGCTTGGGGCGACTGTGAAGCGGATTGAGCAACTAGCCAGGGCAAGGACACGAGGAGCATTGCAATTCGATTCACTTGACGAAATCCTACGGACTTGTTCATCAGAGCCTCCCCGAAGATGAGCACATTCGTCTTCTACTTACACATGCGGAGACCGGGATGAAAAGCGATCATGGTGAGGGAATATGTTTTGACTCAAGCCGTCGGTCGCGCAAAAGGGTGCTATTGCCGCTTTGGATTCCATCGATGGCGATGTCGAAATCACCGCGAGGATGTGCGGTTCACAGCTCTGCCCCACCCATAACGATCCAATTCCGCCGCAACGCCGCGCAGTACATCTCGCGGACTTAACCTGGCTCGAGTTGATAGGGTCGCTGCCGGGCTTGAGATGACATTTGTTCGCAGAGCCGGACCCCGACAGCCTTCACTGTCGGCAGGTTCGTCATCACATGGGATCAGTAAAACGGTACGACGGTTGCCGTCGGGAGTTGCCGCGAAAGCGGCGATTTCTCCTCTGTCGTTGATGGTTGCGCCAGCTCTCAAATGCAGGTCGGAATCAGGTGGAACGAAGGCATTCAGGTCGATCATCGGTCCCTCGTGTTCCCACAGAAATGCGCTGGCCTCATCCGAGCCGCACTCGGGATTCGAGATACCAACGACTTGATCGCTGGAGTTGACTGATCTCGCCTCGGCGCACTGATCCGTGCCCACGGTGCCAAGATCTATGAGACCGTGACGCCCCCAGAGTGTGGCGTGTACGACCTGGTCGCCTGGGCGAGCGGCGGCCCCCACAACATCGCCGGTGTCGTTCATCGCAACGGCAATGCTGAAAGTCCCTCCCAGAGTGCCCAGATCTCTGAGGTGAGAATGAGTAGCTGGGTCCCAACGAAACGCATGGTAAGCCTGGTCACCGGCCAGATTGGACCATCCGGCGACCTGGCCCTGATTATTGAGGGCACTCGCCAGCGTGCAAGTTCCTCCCAGGCCGCCAAGGTCAGTCATTTTTCCTTTTTCCCAGAGGAAAGCTCCCGTAGTGAGTGGGAACACATTATTGTTGTAGAAACAGAACGGGCTCGGATCTGTGCTGGTGTACGAGTCCCCCGCGACTTGTCCGCGCTCATTGATCAGCAACGCGATGGCGTTGTTGCCGGTTCCCAGCGTGCCGAGGTCCTGCATTACCCCGTTCTGCCAGATAAAAGGACGTGTTTGCTGAAACCCGATTCCATAGAACGAGCCGATCATGGAATTCGGATCCGGAGTTCTATTCAGCGAAAGCCCTACCACTTGACCTCTGCTGTTGACCGCGTGGGCGACGCTTTCGTATCCGCCATCCAGCGTTCCGAGATCGACAATATGACCATCCTTCCAGACCACGGCTCGAATCTCTGGGAAACCTGGGTTAAGAGGATCGAGTTCTCCGTTCTCCGAGTCTCCGGAGATTAGTCCGTTGTTGGTGATCCAACGCGCGTCGCTGTTCGCACCATCGACCAGCGCCCCAAGGTCGGTCGTGACGCTGTCTTGCCACTCGAATGTGTGTGCGAGAAAGCAGTCGCCATCCCAACAAAAATCCTGATACGGATCGAGCGTAGAGGTGGTGGCCCATCCTGTGACCGCCCCGTGCTCGTTAAGTATTCGAACCTCGGAGACCCTGTCACTGCCGTACAGGTAGGCGGCCGGGCCACCGAAGGTCCCCAAATCGACGAACCGGTAGCGATGAGGTTTCTTGCGTCCTGGTGTGACGGGCTGTTCTTGCGCGCCGACGGAAACCGGGATCACCAGCGCAACCAACAGCGTAACCGCGGGGAACATTATTGCGAAAGAGCTTTTCATTCGATTCTCCTTCCGAAAGTCACCCCTATTCACTTGTGACTACACATCATTGCTACTGGTAAAGCTCCGCCGAACTGCCAGCACCAACCGGGAACCGGCCAAGAGTTCCGACCATAAGGACAGTGCCGTCCTTCAATAGCGTCGCAGTATGACCGATGCGCGCTCTTGTCATGCTGCCGGTGAGCGAGAAGGTGCCGGTTGCGGGGTCGAAGAGTTCTGCGGAGCTGAGTCTCGTACCTACACCCCCTCCGGCGACAAGAACCATTCCGTTACTAAGCAACGTCGCGGTGTGATTGGATCGCGGATCGGCCATGCTTCCCACCGTGGTAAAACTTCCGCTGGCTGGATCGAAAATCTCTGCGGTTGGAAGGGTCGTTCCTCCGGTTACAAGGACCTTCCCATTCGTAAGCAGGGTCGCAACGTGAGCAGCGCGCGCGGTTGCCATGTCGCTGGTTGACGAAAAATGACCGCTGACTGGGTCATACAACTCCGCCGTTGCCGTGGGATTGGCGTTTGGACTCCCGCTAACATCCGATCCTCCAGTCAGAAGTACTTTTCCGCTAGTTAGGGTGGCGGTGTGGAACGACCTCGCACTCCCCATACTTCCTGTCCGTGTGAAAGTTCCGGTCGCAGGATCGAAGAGTTCTGCTGTGGTTAGGACCGCATTTCCGTCCGATCCACCCGCTATCAGCACTCTTCCGGTTGGTAATAGCGTGGCGGTATGGAAACAACGCGGACTTGTCATGGCTCCGGTGGAGGCAAATGTGCCGCTCACCGGATCGAAAATCTCAGCTGCCGCAAGGAAGGTGCTGCCATCGTATCCACCCGCTACGAGAACCTGGCCATTGGGGAGGAGGGTCGCTGTGTGGCAGTGGCGGGCATTCTTCATGCCGCCGGTACGAGAGAATGTGCCTGCAGTTGGGTCATAGAGCTCCGCAGTCGACCGGTAAGTAACACCGGTGGTTGCAAAGCTGACGCCGCCCGCAACAAGTACCCTTCCGTCCTGGAGCAGCGTAGCGATATGGTCTCCGCGTGGAACGGACATGCTGCCGGTTGCTTTGAAACCGTGTGCCGCAACCACGATCGTGAAGTTTTGGGGCGTAGCGGTAAGTCCGAGGGAGTCTGAAACCATTACCGTAATCGGGAAGGAGCCAAGAGCCGTCGGAGTACCGGCGAGGGTTCCGTCCGTCGCCAAGGCCAGACCGGGTGGTAGCGCCCCGGTTTCGCTCCAGGTAAAAGGACTAAGTCCGCCTGTCGTAGTAAACACGAAGCTGTAGGGAAGATTTATCGCGCCTACATTTGGTGAAGGAATAGTGTTGATCGATGGCGCGGGAGGAGTGGGCGGCGCAATCGTGATCGCGTACGCGATGCTTTTCTGCGCGGCTGGAGACTGTGAGTCCGTGAGAGTTACCAGAATGTTGTAGGTATTTGCTTGCGTGGGCGTGCCCGAGATCGTCGCATTGGACAAAGCAAGTCCCGGTGGTAAACCAAAGACGCCGCTTGATCCTGTGGTTCCCGCCGTCCAACTCCAGTTGTACGGTCCTTTGCCGCCAGAGGCCGTGAGAGGAAATCCGTTTCCGGCATAGGAGGTGCCGACCGTACCGGATGGCGGAGCCGTAGAGGTAATCGCCAGAGCCGGAGGCGGAGTTTTTATGATCGTCTGCGATGCTCCACCGCAGCCGGAAAGCAGCGCTGTTATGAGCGGCATGACTGTACTCAAGATTCCGAAGGCCTTGTTCTCCATAAGCACACCTCTTTTACCAGTGAGCGGTTTCATAGTTTTCTCTCGTCCTCTCCAGTCGAACCCCCACAGTGAACAACGTCGGTCTGCCCAAATTCCTTCTACTTACACATGCGGAGAGCGGGGCAAAAACCGATCATGGCGAGGTAATCTGTATTGACTCGAGCCCCATAACGGCGACAAGAAAGAACTCTGGGCGTTGTAAAATGCCGTCACTGCCGAGGTTGGGGTTTTGTCCGCGCACCATGCCCGCTACCCACAACGTCACTGAACTCCTGGCCCAGTGGGCGAACGGAGATGAGCAGGCGCTCGACGACCTGACGCCCATCGTGTACAAAGAGTTACGCCAACTGGCGGCTGCGTACTTACGGAAAGAACAGCAAGGCCACACGCTGCAGCCCACAGCGCTTGTTCACGAGGCGTACCTGCGCCTGGTTGACCAAAAACAACCGAATTTCCAAAACCGGTCACATTTCTTTGGAGTGGCGGCTCGACTAATGCGTCAGATTCTGGTGGACCATGCGCGCCGGCGAAATGCGGCGAAGCGAGCGGCTGTATCAGTTCCCCTCGAGTCGGTTGTGAGCTTCGAGAAGGAACGCAGCGGAGACCTTCTGGCCCTTGACAGTGGCCTTAATGTACTGGAGAAGCTCGATCCGCGAAAATGCAAGGCGGTGGAGCTTCGGTATTTTGTCGGCCTCTCGATGGAAGAGATAGCGCAGGCTCTCGCGGTTTCCGAAGTGACCGTGCGGCGCGACTTGAGGATGGCGGAGGCATGGCTGCAGAACCAAATCGAAGGCGGGTAGGCATAACTTGACCCCGGAACGCTGGGCGGAGATCGAAGAGCTGTTCCATCGCGTGGCTGAGTCTGACCCTGCGTCTCGCAATGCGTTGCTGGACAATGCCTGTTGCGACGATCCCGCACTGCGAAAAGAAGTGGAGGCACTGCTGGCCCGCGACGGCGGAGTTGCGGCAGCGGCAGTGGAAGCCAGCGTTCGCGAAGAGCTTCAAAATCTGCTTTTTCCGCTGACTGGCAAAACGGTTTCTCACTACCAGATTTTGAATGGATTGGGTGGTGGAGGTATGGGGCTCGTTTATCGTGCCCAAGATATCAAGCTTGCGCGCCGCGTCGCCCTGAAGTTCCTTCCTGAAGAGTCGGCCAAGGACCCGGATGTCCTACGGCGTTTCGAGCGTGAGGCACGGTCCGCGTCTGCGTTGGAACATCCCAACATTTGCCCCATTTACGAATTTGGCGAGCACGAGGGACAGCCATTCATCGTGATGCCGCTGCTCGAAGGTCAGACGGTTGAGCAATTCATCCATGCCCAGGGTGCTCCCAAGGGACCTCAGCAAGTACAAAAGGTGATTGACCTCGCTTCTCAAGTTCTCAAAGGCTTGAAGGCGGCGCATGAGCACGGCATTATTCATCGAGACATCAAGCCGGGCAATATTTTTCTCACCGCCGACGGACAATCAAAGATCCTGGATTTTGGCGTCGCGAAGCTGACTCACGCAGAAATTGAAGAAGATCATCTCGGCCACGAGAGGGCAGAGACCGCAACAACGGTCAAAAGCATTGATCTGACCGTCAGCCGCACAGGTGCGGTCTTCGGAACTGCAGCTTACATGTCCCCGGAACAGGTACGCGGGGAAAGAGTAGATGCGCGAACCGATATCTTCTCCTTCGGTTTGGTGCTTTACGAGATGGCAACGGGAAAACGCGCATTCGGGGGAAACACCTGGCCAGTGTTACAGGAAGCAGTCCTCAGAGCGACCCCAAAACCCGTAAGAGGATTGAATCCCGAAATTCCGGCCCGACTCGAAACCATCATCAGTAAGGCGTTGGAGAAGGATCGCGCGGCCCGTTATCAAACCGCATCCGAAATGCTGGCCGACCTGGAAGATTTGCAGCGGCAATTGGCTCCGAAGCATCTGCCTCGTGCCTGGGCGCTGAGACTGGGAATAGCCGCGGCCATTTTCATTGCAGCTTTCATCGTTGTCTTAGCAAAGAAGCCGAAAACCGTCTCGGTTGTCCCTGAGATCAAGTTACGTCAGCTCACAATCAATTCCAGCGAGAACCCGGTGATCGGCGGCGCGATTTCTCCGGACGGTAAATATCTTGCATACAGCGACACCCGAGGACTGCACATCAAGCTCCTTGATACTGGTGAGACCCGCACCGTTCCTAAGCCGGAAGCCCTCAAGGATCAGAGTGTCAAATGGGAGGTTGGGTTCTGGTTTCCCGATAGCACGAGATTCCTGACTACTCTTCATCTTGCCACCGAAGAGTGGGGTGAATGGAGTTCGGTCAACGGCAGCATCTGGGCAGCTTCTGTCCTCGACGGGGCACCCACAAAACTCCGTGACCATGCTGTCGTAGCGGGCGTCTCTCCTGATGGCTCGCTAGTTTCGTTTGGAACAAACAAGGGCAAGCTCGGCGAGCGCGAAATCTGGCTCATGGGACCGAATGGCGAGCAGGCGCGCAAATTGTATGAAGTCAAGGAAGACAGCGCGATGTGCTGCCTCGGGTGGTCCTCCGACGGCAAACGATACTGGTACGTTTTGACCAATGCTTCCAGCGATACCATGTTAAGCCGCGACGCGAACGGAGGTGCACCGATCACCCTGCTTCCGTCGTCAGAAATGAAGGAGATAAAAGACATCGTCTGGTTGCACGATGGACGCATGGTTTATGCCGTGGCAGAGTCTGGAAAGGGCGATGCTTGTAACTACTGGACAATGCGCCTCAACCTTGCAACTGGCAAGCACCTCGAGGAACCCCGACGGCTGACGAATTGGCCCAACTTTTGCGTTAGCAGCGGCAGTGTCACAAGCGACGACAAGCGGTTGGTATATTCGCTGTCTTCTTCGGGCTTTCATACGTCATACGTAGCCGATCTTGAGGCTGGAGGAACGCGTCTTCGCAACACTAGACATTTTACTTTGGAGGACAGCGACGACGTTGGACTTGGTTGGACTGGCGACGGCAAAGTTCTCGTCGTTCAAGACCGGGGAGACGGTTGGAGTCTGTACAAACAATCTCTCGATTCGGACACGCCAGAACCGATTGCGTCCCTGGCGCACGGAGGTACACTGCTCTCCGGAGCCACGAGTCCAGACGGCAAATGGTATATCGCTCGCGTTTGGCCAGCAGGGGAGAGTGCTGAACACTTCGGGATACCTCTGCAGATCTTGCGAATTCCGCTGGCTGGCGGCGCCCCAGAAACAATACTGCAGCTCTCGCGTCACGGCAATGTTTCCTGTGCGCGGCCGCCTTCGAAGACCTGTGTGATAGCTGAACAAAGCGAGGAGCGCAAGCAAATGATCGTCTCGATTCTCGACCCGATCAAAGGCCCCGGTCCCGAGTTGACACGGTTTGATTTTGATCGGGAGCTTGCTGTACTTGAAGTCCCGACTTGCGTGATCTCCCCGGACGGAGCTCGTCTTGCGATTGCGCGAAGTCCGGAAAGCCCGATTGAAATTCATTCGCTACACGGCCAGCTCATGCACAAAATCCCTTCGCAATCAGTAGGAGAATTACTCATGTTGGTCTGGTCGGTGGACCAAAAGGGACTATTTGTCACGAGAAAGGCGCAGAATGGTAACGAACTGTTGCATCTCGATTTCCAAGGAAACGTGACATCCCTACGGAGGTGCATCGGCGGCGAAACCTGTTTTGGTTTTCCCTCCCCCGACGGTCGGCATCTTGCGATTGGTGACAGGAATCAGAGCAACAATATGTGGATGATGGAAAGCTTCTGAACTCGGTTGGGCCTCAAGGATCTCAGAATCGCAGCTCCGCCTTGAGTTGAATCATCCTCGCACTACTGCCGCCGCCAAGAATGCCAGTAGGAGACTGTTCCCCGTAGAAAATCAATCCGAATGTAGGATTGGAGCTCCCGTTATCAGGAAACCCAAAGTTGGGATGATTCAGTACATTGAAAAATTGAACACCGAGCGCCAGAGTTCCTGCTTCCCAGCCTGGTATTTTGGTGTTCTTCATCACGGCGAGATCGGTATTGAAATACGATGGACCGCGGAAACGGTTCCTCCCTTGCGCAAATGACACCAGACGACCACCGCATGGATCGGTCGCAGGATCAATCGCAGACGGCAAGTGGCCGCTATTGAACCCGGTTTCGCAACTTGACTGCACAAAGAGCGCATTTGGATTCGGCACGGTAGTACTGTCAGTTTGGACGAAGAACTGCGGCGGGAGACACGGGTGCAGATTCAATTCGACTGCTGCCGTTTCGCCGCACGCCGATCCTTTCGGGAGCGGCCCAGCGGGAACGGCGTAGATCGCTCCGAAATAATTGTTCTGTTGAAGATTCCCTGAACGAGCAAAGTCAAAAACGGTGTACGGAAAGCCAGTGCGCGCAAAAAAAGTTCCAGAAACCTGCCAGCCGTTAACTAAAACATTCGGGCCATGTCCGCGCAAAACTGACTTCAGCGGAAGCTGCCAGACGTAGTTGGCATTCATGGAGTGGCGGACGTCGTACTCCGCAGGGCCGTACGCGCCACGCAAATTGGAGGGATCTTGTGAGAACAATGAACTTCCCTGTGTGAAACTCAACACGCCGCCGTTGGAGACTTCATCAAGGGCGTGCCCATAGGTATAGTTCACTTGCACAAGCCCGCTGCCCCAACCGCTGAACTGATGCCGGAACGAGGCCACCATGCCGTTGTAGTTGGAGATTGCCCGTGTAGCCCATTGCGTGACTCCGGCAAATCGCGGATCACTGCAAGGAAGAACCGGTGGGCTGCCGCATTGGCCGGGAGGTAGCGATCCGAAGCCATAGGCATTCGCGTTGGGATTGCTGACTAGCTCGTGAATTCCATGGTGCCCGAAATATCCGACGTTTACAGATGTTCTGAT
>Ga0209056_10007668_pt1 | contig 11108 bp, 9 predicted proteins | sample GraSoiAngelo_114_FD_185876 | JGI IMG/M metagenome (GOLD analysis project Ga0209056, IMG submission 185876) | Grasslands soil microbial communities from the Angelo Coastal Reserve, California, USA - 14_0903_13_40cm (SPAdes) (version 2) | ecosystem: Environmental > Terrestrial > Soil > Grasslands ... | reverse complement strand
TCCTTGAGGACCATGACGTGATGCTGCTGGACATTGCTGCATCCGCTCAGTGCGCTGACTGCAGCAGCGAGCGTTGCTCCTCCAAGGAACAGTCCAAGTTTTCTCATATGCATTACCTCCGCTGGTCAGACTTGTTGCCGTAGTCTCCTTCATTGGTAAATGAAGGTCCATCGCTTGCGCCATACTCTAACTGATCCTTTTAGTACCGGCCAATACTTCTTAGGGCGTCAACATCGGTCACCTGGCCGACGCGCAGATGTGCTTTTTGAGACGGGATCATTGGGGAACGAACACGTCCACGGCGATTACCCTCGACAAACGCCGCGAGGTTCTTGATTACCATGCAACGAGGAGTTATCGACAAGGTAATGAAAAAACGATAGTTATATGCCGGTTCAGCCGATCTCTGTACGGATTCGCCACCCTATTTAATGGGGCGGTCACCTGCCTAAACAGACGGTGCACCCACCATTAGGTTCTTATTTCAGAACTCCTGATTGAGGTATGAGAACGCGATGGGTTCTTAGCAGCTTGGAACTCTGCTTGCACACTCGCGGAGCAGGGAGGATCCCATGAGCCCACAAGCAATGCAACGCAAGACGCGCAAGCGCCTCATCGATATTCCGAGTGCGGCCTTTCAGGCGGGCTATTCGCCACGCCATTTCCGCAGAATCATTGAGGAAGATCACATTCCAGTAGTGCAGGTCGGGCAGAAATACTTCATCACTGCAAGCGATCTGGAGACCTGGAAATCGACTCACGGCGAAGCCAGACTTGAGCAATGCCTCCAACAACTTGATAGATGGTTGACGCAAGACTTTCGACGTACGGCTGAACCAGTAGAGGATTTCGGCGACGACGATTAGAGACGACGTTTAAGTCGGTCAAGGTGTTGGATTTCGGATTGGCGAAAGCTATCGGACGTGCCAACCGGCACGACGCAAACTCACCGAGGCTGCTGAGCATGGCCGCGACGAATGCGTTCTGGCAACTCCGGGAGCAGCCGAACGCATTGCGTGGGCCTCAGCACATCGTGCCGTCCTTTAATACTGCGCGGTATGTCCGGTCGCAGGAGCAACCTCAGAATTGGGATCGAGTAATGCGCGCTGCAGTTGCTGAACGATGGCGGCCGGCGCCGGCGCTGGAGGCGGAGGTCCGAAGAAGACGGCCGCAGGCCGTGGAGCACCGATCGCCGTGAGATCAGGTCCCACGCGCGAACCGTTCTCACCGACACGATGGCAATTGAGGCACTGACCCTTGACCTCAAGAATCGCCTGGCCTCGTGATGCGTCGCCCAGTGCAGCCATATCCCCGGATGGGGTTCCCGCTACCGCTTGGCATTTTGGATGTTCGCCGCAACGTTGGCTTCACATCCTTCCATCTCGGAACCAACAAAGTTTGACACTCCCGTTCAGATTGTTTGCCACGCCGAACAAATTCCGGATACTATCAATAATTCAAGCTCTAGTTGTAAAGCTGGACCCAAACCGGTATCCCAAAAGAACTCTGAGGCCCTGCGCAACAGTTTTAACTGGATGTGCTCTATGCCTGGACGCAAAAATACTTGAACTTTCTTCTGGATTGAGACACGAATCCTAAATCTGGGCAAGTCTGATCGAATGGGTGCCGGGATCGGTTCGACGTTGATACTAACCCGAAAACGGTGGGTGGTCAGTCTGTCGTGGTTCGCACGAGGCGTTATACGTCGTACTCTCCAGAATTGCCGCCCAGAGATCAATGACCAGAAGCACCAACCCGTACAGTGGAAGTGAAATTGCTAGGGGCGACGACTACTTGGTGCATCAGTGCATTAAGGGCAATGAGGAAGCGTGGTCCACCCTCATTGACAAATACAAGAACCTTATATTTTCCATTCCTGTGAAATATGGGTTTATCACGCACGACGCTGACGAAATCTTTCAGGAAGTATGCCTAGACCTGCTTACGGAACTACCGAAGTTGCGCAAACCACAGGCACTGCCGGCTTGGTTGATCCAAACGACGGCACATCGATGCTTTCACCGGAAACGCGACCAGAGTCGTTATGTCGCAACAGAGCCAGATGAAACGCTTTCTTCAACCCCGGCAGCGGACGATATCCTGCGTGAAGTTGAACGAGAGCAGATGCTAAGGGAGGCTTTGTCGGAACTGCCGCCCCGATGTTTCGATCTCGTCGAGATGCTTTTCTTTCAAGAACCCTCGATGCCCTACGAACAGCTGGCAAAGAAACTCAATGTGGCCAAAGGCTCGATTGGATTCATCCGTATGCGTTGTCTCGAACGGCTGCGGCGACTGCTCGCGAACAGGGGCTTTTAATGAAGAAAGATAAAAGCACAACACCAACGCTAGGAAAGCTTCTCACCACCCTCTCCGGTCTTCCCGACCAAGCCAGCCGAAGGAACTACGTCGATTGTCATCCTCGCGTAGTTTGCCCGGCGATCGTCAAACAAATTGCCGATACCGTACGGGAAGACGTGCGGGTGGACGTGACGCGGGCCATGGCTCTGTCGGAAGCTGCCGTCGCGATCGCCGAAGAGCTTCACGACGCGGAATCCGTGGCGCGGGCGCTTCGGGCGAAAGGGAACGTCCTGTGGGTTAAAGGCCAGTACAAACGCGCGGTCCGGCTTTTGGAACGCGCGGTGGAACTGTTCCAAAAGACCGGAAGCTTGTCGGAAGTCGGACGCACGTTGAGTACTTCGATCCAACCCCTCGCCTTGCTGGGCGAGTACGAGCGGGCGCTGTCGGCTGCCGACAGGGCCAGAGAGATTTTCAAACAAACTGGCGAGGATTTGCGGCTGGCCCGTTTGGAGATCAACATCGCAAACGTCCTTCATCGCAGAGGACACCCTACTGACGCGCTGACACGTTATGAGCGCGCGTATAAGCAGTTGCTGCCCTACAAGGACACGGAAGGTATCGGCGTCGCTTTGCACAACATGGCGGTCTGTCTAATCAGCTTGAATGATTTTCATCGAGCGTTGCACACCTACGAGACTGCGCAAAAGTTCTGCCAACAACACGGCATGCCACTACTGGTGGACCAGGCGAACTACAACATCGCTCATCTTCATTACCTTCGTGGAGACTACGACCGCGCACTTGAAATGTTACGGAGAACGCGGAAAACATGGCGGGAAAATAGCGATACCTATCATTGGGCCTTATGTAATCTAGATGAGTCGGAAATCTATCTGGAATTGAATCTGATCAAAGAAGGTGAAGAATTGGCTCGGCAGGCGGCGCGGCAGTTTGAGCAGCAGAGCCTAAGTTATGAATCGATGAAGGCGCTAACGAATGTAGCGATTGCCATAAGCCGGAACGGCGACGCTTCTGGGGCTTTGAAATGTTTTGCGCAAGCCAGGCGCAAGGCTATTGCCGAGAAAAATCCGGTGTGGCCACGGCTCATCGACCTTTACAGAGCCTTGGTGCTCCTCGATCAGGGCCAGCTTTCAAAAACTCAACGTTTGGCCACGACCGCTCTGAATTTCTTCTCATCCTATCCGCTTCCTCGGAAAGCAGCGATCTGCCATCTTTTATTGGCGCGGGTCGGTCTTCAAGCCGGTGATCTCAAAGACGCTCATCACAATTGCAGTATGGCACTGGAACAGTTGCGGAATTTAGATGCTCCGATGATGGTCTACCAGGCACGCCTTGTGATGGGGCAGGTGCAGGAAGCTGAAGGAAACCTTGAAGCGGCTCACAACTCGTATCAGGCTGCGCGCCTCGCCCTCGAAAGGCTCCGGAGCAGCCTGCGTGGCGAAGAAATCAAGATTGCCTTCATGAAAGACAGGCAGGAGGTCTATGAACGTCTCATTCAACTTTGTCTACGTCGCTTGCCTGATCCAACCGCAGCCGAAGAGGCCTTTCTTTATATGGAGGAGGCGAAATCCCGCAGCCTCAGGGAATTGCTCTTCAGCCGCCTCCACGTTTGCTCTTCGTCAGATTCTGGGTCTGAAGAATTCGGGCCCCGGCTGCGTGATCTTCGACAAGAGTTGAACTGGTATTACGGCCGCATCGAAGCGGAACAGTTGTCACGCGAGGCTATTCGTCCTGAAGAAATCCAAAGGTTGCAGGCGGAGGCACGCATTCGTGAAAACGAATTCCAGCACGTTTTGAGGGAACACTCTTTGAATGTCGTCGATAGGAGACTCGAGATTTCGGCCACCCTGACAATAGAGAAGATCCGAGACGCTCTTCAGGAGGAAACGACGCTAGTGGAATATTTCCGCGTACGCGACCGGCTGGTGGCAACCGCATTCACCCGAGGCGGGCTCCAAATTTTCCCTTTAGGCCTATTGTCTCGTGTCACGCACTCACTGCGTAGCCTGCGGTTTCAGCTTTCTAAAGTTCGATTGCATCTCAAGACCGCTGTTCATTTTGAAAGATCTTTCCTAGAAGCGACGCAGGCCTATCTTAAGGATTTGTATGAGGAAGTGGTTGCGCCACTGCGTCAGAGCCTCCAAGGATGCCATCTAATTTTCGTTCCCCACGACATCTTGCACGGTTTGCCCTTTCATGCGCTGTATGACGGCACGCATTACCTTGTCGATTCCTTCACCATATCCTATGCTCCTAGCGCGAGTATCTACGCGCTCTGCCACGCCAGGCACGCGAACAACTCTGGGCCGAGTTTGATTTTGGGCGTCCCTGATGCACGGACTCCACATATCCTGCGCGAGGTTCAGTCTGTAGCGGCTGCGGTCCCCTGGCACGAGCTTTTTGTGGGATCGGAAGTGAGCCTGGACGTCCTGAAGAAAAAGGGTCCGGAAAGCCGTGTCGTGCATATCGCGACACATGGCTATTTCCGGCAAGACAACCCTCTTTTTTCGGGAATACGTCTCGGCGACTCCTATTTGAACTTGTATGACCTCTATCAACTTCATTTGCCGGTGCAACTGGTGACGCTGAGTGGGTGCTCCACCGGACTCAATGCAGTGGCTGCCGGCGACGAGTTGCTCGGTTTGATTCGAGGACTACTATACGCGGGTGCGCAATCCGTGATACTCACACTATGGGATGTAGCTGATAGCAGTACTGCGAAGCTGATGGAACGATTCTACCGCCTGATGCAGCAGCACGGTAAAGCTCGGGCATTACAGACCGCAATGCTTGAAATCCGCGAAGAGTACCCGCACCCTTATTATTGGGCGCCGTTTGTGCTTATCGGGAAGGTCTTCTCTCAGTAAACCAATCTTCATCTTCCTTACTCCATCCCGCCACACTGCGTATCGATTTGCTTTTCCGAAAAGTTTCCTGTGGGTATATTTTCCGTGAAACAACGCACCCTTCTAAATGGCCGACCAGGAACGCCTGTGCCCGCCAGAATGTGAGCAACCTAAGCGTACGGCCCGCGAGATGCTGCATCTTAGCGCATCGGTAGTACGCGTCGTGCTCTATTTCAGCCTTGGCCTACGAAACGTTTTATTGGTTGCAAGGCAGAAAAATCGTTCGGAGAGATTGGAGCAAACGGAATGAAAGTGAAGAGTCGTTTCTTGTCCGTCGCAGTTCTGTTCCTACTTTTTGCTCAACAGGCCAGAGCCAACCACCGGTTCATCGTACGTATAGGTGCCGGTCTCCCGGGCATACAGCGGATTTGCACTGCACTTGCCTGTACCGTAACCCGAGGATTGGATGGCACACTCGGCCAGTTGTTTCTGGTCAGCGTACTCGATTCCGCCAACCCCGACACAGTGCTTCAATTGCTGCAAAGTCAGAATGGCGTGTCCAGCGTGGAGTTGGACATACCAATAAAGATTCCACAGATTCCTGACAGCAATGTCATAGTGCCCCGTGGATTATACGATTGGCGCCCCTTCAACTATTTTGGCGCAACTGTCTGGAATGGCTACGCCAACCAGCCAGCGGCTCAAGTGATAGGCTTAAACGTGGCTCGCACGAGTTTCAACGTTTTGGGGTCGGGGATCGTAGGAGTCATTGATACTGGGATCGATCCTAGCCATCCGGCGCTGCAGCGCGTGGTGGTCATCGGCTACGATTTCACGCGTGATACGCGGGGAATTCCCGCTGAATCTTCAGACTTGACGCAGCCGGTTTCGCCAACGGCTACTGGAACGGCGGTTCAGGTGAATGATTCCACTGCGGCCGTGCTTGATCAGAACTCAGCGGACATCCTCACGCAGTATGCGGCGTTTGGCCACGGCACGATGGTCAGCGGTGTCATCCATCTCGTAGCTCCAAATGCACTGATCATGCCGCTAAAGGCATTTAGAGCCGACGGTACGAGTACCTTGTCGGACATCCTTCGCGCGATCTACTACGGCACACAAAACGGCGCCAAGATTCTTAACATGAGCTTCAGTACTCCCAATTATTCGAAGGAATTGCAGCGCGCACTGCAAAATGCAGCGGCCAACGGAGTGATCAGCGTAGGTTCGGCCGGGAACGATGGACAGGAGATCTTGGTATATCCGGCTGCCCTCGATGACGTTATGGGGGTCGCCTCCACTGGTTACCTGGACGAACGTTCCTGGTTTTCGAACTATGGACGTGTGGTATGGGTTGCCGCTCCCGGCGAAGCGATTATTAGCCCGTACCCTTTCGGCACCTACGCGGCGTCGTGGGGAACTTCCTTTAGTGCACCATTCGTTTCAGGCACGGCAGCACTTCTGTTAGACGTCCGGTCGGATTGCAACCAGACGCAAGCCGCAGGCGCGATATCAAACGCCCGTTATCTGGGTCCGGAACTGGGCTATGGCCGGCTGGACGTCTACCAGGCAGTGGGAGCCCTGATCCATTCACGCGGAGTGCCATAAAATTTTGTCCAGAGCTCTATTTTTTCTGTCGAAGCTTCCCCTTTATGTGCAGGGAGCCGATAAGCTTTCTCGGAGGACTGCCGGCTTTGGGACGAACCGAGATGAATCACTTTTCCATCGAAACTTTGATTGATTTCGCCCGCGGTCTCTTACCATCCCAGAAAGCGGATGAGGTGAAGCATCACCTGGAACGCTGTAAAGAGTGCCGGCAGTCTTACGACATCTGGCGCGCTGTAGTGGAGGCTGGTCGCAGGGAAAAGAAATATCGACCCAGTGAAAGTGCAGTGCAGCGTGCGAAAGAGGCGTTTGGCGGACGTGGTTTGTGGTGGCCATCTGGGCGAAAGACGAGATCTCGATTGATCTTCGATAGTTTTCTTCAGCCCCTACCTGATGGAGTCCGAAATTCGATGGCCGCGACGCGACAACTCCAGTATCGGTCTGGATCGCTACTCATCGATATCGATCTTACGAAGGAATCGTATGGTGCGGAAGGTCCGATATTGCTCATGGGCCAGATCCTCAATGCCGAGAATCCCGATCGACAGTTTAAGGATTTGCGGGTTTTTCTGCTCCGTGGAAAACGTGTCAAAGCGCAAACGACTCCCAGTCCGCTAGGCGAATTCCGTTTCGAGCTTGATGACGGCAAAAACTGGAAGTTGTCTTTCGAAATCGAGGGCCAGGAAGTCATTCCGATATCTCTTCCGGAACTGACGTCACGGCCGACCAGGGCAAGCCGATAACTACACGTTCGGTCCAAGGCTTGCGCCTTTCAAGAAAGTAGGGTGAGGCTCGTTTGTTAATGAGTCGCACCTGACGGGGCGGTAGCCTAGTCTTGCTCCCTTGCGTTTTTGAGTTCTGAGTTTTGAGTGCACCCAGCCGCGGAGCGATTAGAGAACAGCCCCGGGGCGCAAGCCCGGATCAATAACCACAAGTCGTCCGCTGGACACGGGCGTCGGGGACAACCGGCGGGAAAGGCGAAGCCCCCCTCCTTGTGCAAGGAGGGGATTTCGGCTTTCCTTAGGCAGATTCGTAACGAGAAGAAAAGCCTAAATCACGATGCGTCTTTCAGAAGCGTATTCCTCTTTCGAATCCGCAAACAAGAAATGGTTTGCTCTTTACGTTAAACCTCGCCACGAAAAAGTAGTTGTCCGGTCACTGGATGGCGTAGGACTGGAATCTTTTCTTCCGCTGTATGTCCGTCGCCATGTGTACGCGTGCCGCCGCAAGGAAAATGAGATCCCGCTATTTCCCGGATACGTTTTCTGCCGGTTCGACCCGTTTAAGCGAACACCGATTCTATCCACGCCCGGCGTTATTTCCATTGTCAGTGTCGCAAGGACGCCGGTGCCGGTGGATGACATCGAGATTTTCTCTCTTCGGTCGGCAATCAAATCACGACTATCCCTTGAACCATGCTGTTTCGTCGAAAAAGGCGAAAGGGTTCGTATTACGCGGGGCGCGCTGAGCGGGATTGAAGGGGTTGTCTTAGAAGTCAGCAAATCGCTTCGTTTGGTTTTGTCCGTCACACTTCTTCAACGTTCAGTTCAATTAGAGGTCGATTCCAGCTGGATAGTGCCGTGTGATTCCCCTCTTCGATTATCACTGTCTCCGGTCAGTGTCACGCCGTAGGATGGAAACAAAACTCAAGGAGAGTTATGAAGAGCCTTTTGCAGATTCTGCTGGCTATGCCGGTTATTCTCGCGTCGGCCGCGGTTAGCGTCGCGGCCCGGCAGACGATCGAACCAGGAAATCCGGTTGTGTCCGACTACATTCTTGGACCAGACGACCAAATCTCAATTCGAGTGGTTGATGCGATGGAGATATCCGACAAGCCGGTTCTGATCGGTACCAGCGGCTACATTACTCTGCCCATGGTGGGCCAGTTCCGTGCGTCCGGCTTGACGGTAACGCAATTGGAGGCAGAGCTTGTCTCGCGCCTGAAGCCCTACATTCGTGACCCCCAGGTTTCGGTGAGCATCGTCGAATTTCGCAGCCAGCCCGCCTCCGTCCTCGGTGCGGTAACCAACGCCGGCGTGATCCAACTTCGCGGTCATAAGACCCTGTTTGAAGTCATTTCGGAGGCCGGGGGTCTGAAGAACGACGCAGGGAACAGCATTAAGATCACCCGTCCCAAAAAAAATGGCCCCATCGACCTCCCCACAGCAGCCCCAGATTCTTCGGGTCAGTTCAGTGTCGCTGAGGTGAGCGTTAAGTCCATCATGGAGGGTCGTAATCCACAGGAGAACATTCAGATCAAGCCCAACGATGTAATCTCCATCCCGCGCGCGGAACTCATCTATGTCATCGGCGCCGTGGGACGCCCTGGCGGATTCGTGCTCAGCGAGCGTGAGCACATTTCGGTACTCCAAGCTCTTTCCATGGCTCAAGGCCTCGATCGGCTTGCGTCTGGCGGGAATGCCCGAATCCTGCACGCTTCCGGCGATGCTCTGACACGCACGGAAATTCCGGTGGATGTGAACAAAATACTTACCGGCAAAACTAATGACGTCCCGATGGCGGTGAACGACATCTTATTCATTCCCACCAGCGCAACGAAAAGCGCCACCGTTCGCGGCATCGAGGCGGCGATCCAACTGGGCACCGGCCTTGCAATTTGGCGAAGATGACCGAACCGATGGATAAACACGCGTTGCCACCCGCAAGCCACGACCTCGTACTCCGCAAGAGTGAAGGCTCTCCCGGACACGGCGAAGCGGGGAGTTACCTCTACGGGCACCGCGACGAGTTGGAACACGGCGGTTTCGTTGAAGACTGGCGCATCCTGTGCCGCCATAAAGGCATCCTCGCTGGGATCACCTTGATGGGAGCACTCGCCGGCGTGCTTCTCAGCATCTGGCAAAGCCCGGTCTACCGGGCGCGCACAGCGCTCGAAATACAGAATATCAATGAGGACTTCCTCAACATCAAGCAGGTCACCCCAGTGTCGGAAGGCAACAGCTCGACGGCCCTCACCGAGATCGCAACTCAAGTCCGGCTTCTCCAGAGCGAAAGTCTCATCAAACGTGTCCTGACCAAGTTAAAGGATCGCTTTCCGGAAGATCCAAAGGTCAGAACCAGCCGCTTCTCCCTTTGGCGCAAAGCCTCGTTGCCGGAAACGAAACCCTCCGATGAGTCCGGCGCGGCCCAGGCAGCGGCTCGCAGCCTCAACGCCCGTGTCTCCGGACTAACCCGCGTTGTCGAGGCGTCATACGACTCTACGGACCCGCGCTTTGCCGCCGCGTTCCTCAATACTCTGGTCCAGGAGTTCATGGACTCGAACATGGAAGCCCGCTTGAAGAGCAGCGAATATACCAGCCAATGGCTTTCCCGCCAGTTAGAAGATATGCGCATCAAGCTCGAGCATTCCGAGGATGCCCTCCAGTCCTATGCGCGCAGCACTGGCTTGATATTCACTTCGGAAAAGACCAAGATCTCCGAAGAAAAGCTCCAGCAGTTGCAGGGGGAGTTATCGAAAACCCAGACCGATCGCATCACCGCTCAGTCTCGCTGGGAAATCACGGCGGCTAGCCCGCCTGACGCGCTTCCCGATTTCCTCAACGACAGTGCACTGCGCTCTTTGCAGGAAAAGCTCACAGAGTTGCGCCGCCAGCACGCCGAACTGATCACCATCTATACGGAAAAGCACAACAAGGTGAAGCAGGTGGAGGCACAGATCGCATTGCTCGAGGCTGCGCTTCAAAAGGAGCAGACCGCCATCGTCGAGCGCATCCGGAACGACTATAAAACTGCGTTGCGCCGTGAGAAACTGCTCAGCGCTGCATATAGGAACCAATCGCGTCTAGTCACCGACCAGGACGAAAAATCCATCCAGTACGGGATTCTCAAGCGCGAAGTGGACTCCAACCGCGAGACCTACCAAGCGATGCTGCAGCGAGTGAAGGAAGCAAACATCGCTTCCGCTGTTCGGCCCAGCAACGTCCGCATCATTGACGCCGCTGAGCCGCCGGAGCATCCCTATAAACCAAACCTTCCGATGAATGCCGCCGTGGGCCTACTCTCCGGTTTATGCATTGGAGTTGCCTTCGTGGTCACGCGCGGACGGGCCGATCGTACTTTCCGAGCGCCGGGTGAGGCGCAGTTGTGGCTGAACGTCCCTGAGCTGCAAGTCATTCCAACCGCAGTTGAGGAGTCGCGGCGCTGTCTCTACACAGAAAGATGTAACAAAACCACGACCTTGCCGGCCCCCAGGCGGCAACGGGATTCGGGCTTGCAGCGCACCAGGAAGCAAGCGGATTCCCTCTCTGTGGAGCTTGTAACTCGGTATCGCAAAGCGAGTCTGATCGCCGAGTCCTTCCGCTCGCTCCTGACCTCCAT
>Ga0209056_10007666_pt1 | contig 11109 bp, 6 predicted proteins | sample GraSoiAngelo_114_FD_185876 | JGI IMG/M metagenome (GOLD analysis project Ga0209056, IMG submission 185876) | Grasslands soil microbial communities from the Angelo Coastal Reserve, California, USA - 14_0903_13_40cm (SPAdes) (version 2) | ecosystem: Environmental > Terrestrial > Soil > Grasslands ... | reverse complement strand
GCTTCCTGACCGACCACCAGATTGATCCCGCGCCGCACTTGCTGCTTGAAGCCTGCCAGTTCTGCGGTGATTTCGTAGGCGCCCACCGGAAGAAACTGCACACTGTAAGCGCCGGTCTCGTTGGTTAAAGCGGTGCGCGTCAGTCCGCTCTCGGTGTGCTTGGCCGTAACCATCACGCCCGGTATTACCGCTCCGCTGATATCGCGCACGACGCCCGAGATGGTTCCTGTGGAGCCTTGCGCAGAAACCAGACAGGTTCCGAGAGCGACCAGTCCAACGATCGCTGTTCCGAATCTGAACAATGCCTGCAGATCTGTTATTTTCCTCATTCCATCCTCCTTCTTGCCATGGACTCTATCATTCGAACATTGATCCAATACCGATAATTGTTTGAGGGAAATTAAGGCGGTGTTTCGGAATTTGTCAATAAATCTGTTGCGCATTTTACATTTTAGGCCAATCGGGCAGCACCTGAGCCGAATCTAAGCACAACCCCAGAGCCTTCCGTTCGCCACCATCGCCTCGAATCACCTCACCCACAGCAACATACCCTTGTATGGCAGGACCGCCGGACCAGCTTTGCCTGCCCTCTGCAACAACGACCCGGGTGCGGGCCGAACACACTTCTGTTTTTGGACACTACCCGGCAAGAGGATGAAACGAGTGTGCAATCGCTAAGGAAATATAAGAATTTATCGGAAAAAATGGCCATTTCGTTTGTCACAAACCTTCCGGCCAAAACCCACACACCAACCATACCTGTAAGCGAAAATGCGCCACAACGGAACGTCATGCGGCAAAATGGCTTTCTACAGACATATCTGACTGCAATCTGCCCGCCTCTAACCCCCGCGAACCCTGGGCTAATCCCGGCGACATGGGTTAACACTGAAAGTTAAACTCATCGTAATGCACCCATGGGATGTGTCGCCAGCAGACAGAGCAGATTCATATGTACGGATAGCCGACTCGTCCTTGGATTTCAGGATTGGTAAATACTGCGGCGTCAATGAGGAGTAATCGCCGCAGACGTGCTTTTCGCCAACGATCCCAGGTTCCCGACCGGATCAGCACGTTGGTGCTGCCCTAGAGTTGCGGGCATTTTGCGGGAGACCCATTGGAGAAGGATTATGGTTTCTAAAGTCGGCCTGAAGAAAGTTTTTGCCGGTTTTGTAGCAGCGTTGGCGCTCTATGCGCCCGTTCCCTCAGCGGGAGAACAGTCCGCCAAGACAGCCGCCGCGCAGGCGACAGATGCGGCAAGGCCTGCTCTTGATTACGAGTTTTTCAAGGCCCGCGTCCAGCCTATTTTCCTGAAAACGCGGTCGGAGGACCATGTCCGCTGCTACGCATGCCATCAGGTACCCCGTCACCCCGCCGGACTTCACCTGGAGTTGCTGCTACCGGGGCAGAACACTTGGACGGAGGAGCAGTCTCGTCGCAATTTCGAGACCGTCTCGAAACTGGTGGTTCCCGGCGCCCCGCTCTCGAGCCTGTTTCTGTTAATGCCGTTGGTGCCGGAAGCGGGTGGCATGGCCGATACCCACCAGGGAGGAAGGCAATTTGCATCCCAGGACGACCCCGATTGGAAGAACATGGAGGCATGGGTGCGCGGCCAAAAGGCGTCAGGTTCCTCTGCGCCGTAGCGGCAAGGGCCGAATGGATTTGAGGGAGCCGCGCTAGGCAAAATAAGCAGGGTGCCGTGGCGGGGAGGTAGTACCGAGGGCGTGCCGAGGGCGTGACGCCGTTTTTCGGTCCCGCCGCTCTCACAACAGACTTTAAAATTCCTACGCTTTGCGGCTGTCACTTGGCCTGCTGAGCCAGTACATTGCCAGGGAACCGGGCCTGGATGTACGTGATGTGGCCGTTAATCTTGTTGAACCAGTGAGCGCTCCCGGGCGGGATGACCATCAAGTCTCCCGGCTGGAGTTTGACCGTCTGCCCTCCCTTGATCCCCGCGGTCCGGTTCTTCGGATCGGGCATGGATCCGCCCGTCGTATAGGTAGCACTGCCTTCAAGGACGTAGTAAACCTCCGTCACGTCGTTACCATCACTTTCCTTCGTGTGCACGCTCGCGTTATTCGGCCCGTCGACTCGGCGGCGAATAGTGAAATTTTCCGGTGGAATGATTATGGCGGCCTGACCAGCTACGACTGACTGCGGCGACTTGTCGTCGTCAAGAGTCTTCTTCAACTGAGCGGACGGAAAGAATTTGCCAGGCGGGGTCATCACGGCCTGGGCCATTCCCGCCAGGTCGTGCAGCGACAGTACCGCCATGATTAACAGAAGCGCACTAAACAACACTTTTTTCATCATCTTTCTTCCTCCTTGCAACAATCGTCACCCGTCGAGTGGAACGAGGAAGCGGTGAGCCGCTACTCCGGGCTAGGAGAAGCTACACCGCTGGCGCGGAAATGGCCGATGATGCCCCATATCGTTGCCAGGAGTCGTCGTCTTGAGATCACGGACCGGTACGGGATAACGACTGTCTTCAGGATGATAGCTTCAACACCCGTTCCATCGCCAGACGCGCGTTCCGGCAAGTCCAATACACGGGACTTCAGAGCAAGCCCAAATAGACACAAAGGCGCCAAAGACACAAAAGAATGGGCTGGCTTTCAGAAACGGCGATACAATTGCAGCCAATTGCTCAGATGACGAGGAGGGAAACATGATTACCGTGGTGCTCATGGTGATGATGCAATTGACTCCAACAACATCATTCATCGTTTCCACAAGAGCAGGCTTTGTGAATTACGTTCAAGGCTCGGCGACCGTTAAGGCGGCCACAAGCATTCCTGCAGGTCAGCCTGTCGGCACGGGGCCGGGAGGCGCCGTCGAGATTTTGCTGAATCCGGGTTCCTATTTGCGAATGGGTGAAAACTCGCAGGTCATTCTCGACAACGTCGACTTGTCCGCGATCGCCCTGAGAATCATGCAGGGCTCCGCCGTCATTGAAGCGAATGAAATCGATAAGGAGTCGCCGATCAAAATCGGCATCGGCAATCTGAAAGTGGAAATCGTCAAAGACGGCATTTACCTGTTTACCGACGGCAAGGTTGTCGTCGTGGACGGCAAAGTCCGCGACGCGAGCAACGGCCTGTTCTACGGCAAGGGCTATCAGATCGCCGATGACGATCATGGATACCGTGCGCAGAAAGTCAAAACGTTCACTACCGCGCTCGAGCTGTGGAGTCAGAAGCGCGACGAACTGATCGCACAGGCCAATTTGAACGTCTCAAACAGTCTTCGACGTACTCCCAATTTGCCGCTGAACTCCTTCCTCGATGTTTGGCTGTGGTATCCCGCGTACGGGGCTTTCATCTATATGCCCGGCGCTCGATACCGTTCGCCGTATGGTTATCTCTATCGAAGCGTCGGCGAGTTTTTCGGCGGTTCCGGCGTCGCTTCGAGCGGATCCAACTCCGGCGGGTTCGGTAATTCCGGCCGCAGTTCCGGCGGCTCCACCGATTCCGGCGGCGGCGGTTTCGTTGGGTTCAGCAGCGCCGCGCCATCCGGCGGCGGCGCCTCATCGGCCGCTCCAAGCGCGGGTGCGCAAGGCGGATCGTCTTCCGGACATACCGCGACACAGGGCCGTTAGTCACCAAGGCACAAAGGCACGAAGGCACGAAGAAAGCCGGCACCAATTATTTTTGGATGCCGGCTTTCTTAGTGCCTTCGTATTTACAAATCCCTCTCCACTATTCAAAACGTATATCGCACCGCCAGCTGCACGGTACGGGCGTTGCTGTTGAACACCCGATCCCACTTTGCAAAATCCGGACTGGCGGGATTTAGAAAACTGCGGCTCGTCACATAGGTGTTGTTCAACTTCACGGAATTGACGAATCCGGGCGTGTATTGCGGATGATTAAAGATATTCCCAAAGTCGCCGCGGAACTCGATCGCTTGACCTTCCCGCACAACGAACCTCTTCGCAAACGACATATCGAAGTTATCGATCGGCCGCGTCGGCAGAGTATTACGCCCGGCATTCGGAAAAACGCCGAGGCCCGCGCGAATGTACATCGCGGATGGATTCGTCGCGAGATATGCCACAGTCTGTCCCGCGCTGTTCTTCAGAGATGTAACGTCGGTTCCCTTGGTTGGATCGCCGGCCGGATTCACAACGGCTCGATCGCCGGCGCTGTCGCCATTCAAGTTGGAATCCTGATCGCTCTGCACCGTGACATATTCCGGCGATTCGTAAGTGTAGATTCCCGCCCATCGCCAGTTCCCGGCAACGTTCTTCATGATCCAAGTCGCCGAATCGCTGAACCACCGCGGTTCGTAGGTCCAACTCAGCGTCAGCCGATGCCGCCGATCCAGGGCGGACGGGGATTTGTCATTCCTCAGATTCAAGAAGTCCTGCTGCCGGCGCGACGTCAGAAACGTCGAAAAATGCGTCGCGCTGCTGTCGTCGATGTTGTGGCTCCAGGTGTAAGCGCTCACGAATTGTAAACCGCGAGTGAACCGCCGCGTCAGTTGCGCCGCCAGTCCGTGATAAAAAGAGTTGCCGATCGGCGGCCACCATGTCACCGCGCTAAAAAACCCCAACGGACCAAGGATCGGATTGCGCTGCGCGTCGGAGCTGTTCCCTGCGGCGCCTCCCAGATAGAACCCGGTGTCGGTATTGCCGGCCAGAAAGTAAGGCAGCGAATTCAGCGTCGCTTGCGACGGCGCTGACAAGTAGGTTTGAAGCGTTCGATCCGGCTGCACGGGCGCGAAACGCAACATCTGATTCTGTACCAGCAAATGGACGCTGCGCGTTCCGAGGTATCGCACTTCAACGGTGTAGTCCTTGTGCAGTTGGTGTTGTACGCCGAGCGTCCATTGGATCGAGTAGGGCGGAACCTGGTCGGGGATGTAGCTGGACGTCGCCGCCCGAGCGTCCGCCTGGCTCAAATTGCGGCCAAACGTGATTTTGCCGGGAGCGATTCCTCCCTTTGCGAGGAACGGCGCCGTAAACACGGTCGGAAAATTTTCGGCATCGACAGTTGCGCTGAGCTGCGGCGGGTAAGCCGTGCTTCCGACATTGTCAAAGATGACGTCGTAGGCCATTCCGATTCCGGCTCGGATCGAAGTGGTTCCCTTGTTGCCGGGCGAGTACGCGACGCCGAGCCGCGGAGCAAAGTTTTTGTTGCTGACGCCGGGCTCTTTGAAATTGATGACGCCAGGCACGCTCGAAATGGCATTGAGCGTTTGCAGCTGCATGGTTGCGGGAACCGTGGTGCGCTCCCACCGCAGACCAAGGTTCAGCGTCAGTCTCGGCGTGACATGCCACTCATCCTGGCCGTACAGATACGTCGCCCAGTTATTTCCAAAATATTGAGTGGCGCCGCCGAGATCGCGCTCCGCCAGATTTTCCGGAACGACGTCGCGAAGGTAAGACTGCAGCGTTTGATAAATGTAGTCGCCGCGTTCGCGCTGAATGAAATGCTGCGGCGAAATCGAACGGCGGCCATCAAAACCGAATTTGATGTTGTGGCGGCCGGCGCTCCAGCTCATGTTCTCAACCGCCTGATACGTGTTTTGAACCGCCGACTGCGGCGCATTCGGATCGGGGCCGATGTTCAGGCCCAGGTCGGTTTCAGCCGTGATGTTGGGGAATCGATCGAGACCGGGAAACTGAAAACCCGGATCGACGAAAAACTGCGTGTAGCGGTTTAATCCGATTCTTGTTTCGCTGGTGAATGCCGGCGAGAGCGTGTGGTAGAAGCCTACCGTTGCTAAGGAGTAACGCCTCGGAAGTTTCGTCCAGAAGGCCGGGAGGTTGGCCGTCGTATCGATCGAGTCGACCTTGTTGTAGATGAAGCGGCCGCGGAGTTGATCTCCCCCGTCGAAGTTGTAGTCGCTGCTCCCGACAAGCGCATATTGGTTGGTATAGTTCCCGCCGACAATCGGCAGAATGCCGATCGGAATGGCGACGCCGTTGACCGTCGTCGTTCGATCCGCGGCCGGCGCCGCGCGCGCATACTGCTGGAGAATCGCCAGGTTGGTTTTCGAGACGCCGCCTGTGCCGGCGGCATTCAGCGCGGGCATCGCATCCAGCAGAGCATAGCCGGCGGCGGTCGGCGCTCTCACCGGAGTCGCTGCCGTCGAGCCCTGGCCCAAAGGCGCGTACTCAAAGTTAGCGAAGTAGAACCATTTGTTGTTCACGATCGGCGCGCCGATGCTGCCGCCGATCCGGTTCTGATCGAAGCGGGGATTTTGCGTTTCTCCGAGCCGCTTGAAGGACTGGTCCATCGCATTCAGCTTGCGATTCTGAAAGTACTCGTACAGCGAACCGTGAATGTTGTTCCCGCCGCTCTTCACGATCGTATTGAACTGGCCGCCCGTGGAATGGCCGAATTCCGCGCTGAACTGGTTTTGCAGGAGCGAGAACTCTTGCGTGGCTTCTGTCGGCACATACACGAGCGGACCGGTAATCGTTTTGTTGTTGTTGTCCACGCCCTCGATCATGAAATCGTTGTTCGTCGGCCGCTGGCCGCCTATTGAAGGCCCTGTCCCTTGGCCGATCCCGCCATTACTCGCGATACCGGCGTTGAGCAGCGACAGGTTGAGAGCTCCGAAAAAACTGCCGCTCGATTCGATGATCGGCAGATTCACGGCCTGCTCGGGTTTGAATGTCGATTGCAATTGCGAGGATGTCGTATCCACGGTGGTTGACGCTTCCACGACTGCTACGGAGGCGGTCACGCCTCGCAATTGAACCGTCACATTGGCAGTCGCCGTCTTGTTCAACTCCACCAGCACGTCTTTGACGCCGCTGTCTGCGAACCCTCTGGCCGCGACCGTGACATCGTAGTCGCCGACCGGCAGGTTGTTGAGGCGGTACAAGCCGTCCACGTCGGTCTTGGTGGAATACTTCACGCCTGTCGCCGTATTCGTCACGGTGACCGTCGCATTGGGCACGGAGGCGCCCGTTGGATCCAAAACCGAACCCGTTAAATTGCCGTCAATGGTTTGGCCGAAATCGAGGCGCGAGAAGAGCGTCAGGCAAAACAGCAGCATGATGATGAGCGTCGATTTCATGGGCTGTGATGTAAGCACAGTTGTGCGCGATGTGCAAACACCGCGCATTTCTGGACGCCGATCGGCTTTGGACAAAAAGTCGCAATACACGTGACTCCCCGCCTTGGTTAAGGCGTGGTGACGCCCCGAAGGGCAGGGGCGAGAGCCAAGCACTCGTGGCGAAGTCCCACATCGGGGTAGTTTAGGAACAATCTCTGGAACGCAAAAGCCACGAGCACATCAGGCCCGAGGACTGGGAAAATCCGTAGGTCACTAATTTCCTACATTCATGCATCTGTTCCTTCGTTCAGATCACTTGATGGCAAGAAAAATGCCTTTGCGTGAACATGAACCTGACGAAAGCGGTCTTCATCTTTTGTGTATTCTGCCTACAAATTGACCTGGCGCAAGCGGCGACGGCCCACACCATAAGAGGTGTCGTCGTTACTCCGGATGGGATTCCGGTGCCCGAATTCACAATAACCGTCAGGCACGAGTCACAGAAGCCGGAACTATACCCCCGAAAACGCTACAAGAATGGCGAATTCACGGTCAGACAGTTGACGGGAGACAAATACCAACTCCGGATCTCCTCGCAACGTTACGTTACGGCAAAGCTCGACTTCGATTTCAAGTCCAATCCTCGGTCGACCGAGTACTCCATTGTCGTTTTATATCCCTATCGCAATGAACCGCGGTTCCAGCAAGGCGCAGCAAATACGGTTTCGGTCAGGGCGCTACAAGAGAAGATTCCAGATGAGGCAAGAGACGCATACCTGAAAGGCGTAGAACGGCATCGCGAAGGGCAGCTGGGAGAGGCGATGATGCAATACGGAAAAGCCCTGCGGGTTTATCCAGACTACCTTTCAGCCCTTGGAGATCTTGGTACGATCTATATTCTTTACAACCAGCCGCAGTCTGCACTGACCTTTCTTCGGCGGGCCCAGCAAATCGACGAAGGCAACGTCATCATCAGCCTGAACATAGCCATCGCGTTGAGCGAACAAGGCGAGTACCCGCGCGCGATGAAACTGTTTAAGAACGTCCTCAGTAGGTACCCGCGACTGGCCTTAGCCCAGTACTACGTCGCAAAGATCGATTACCTTCAGATGAAGTATAAAGAGGCCGAAGAGTATGTGAAGCAGGCCCGCGAGACCGATCCGCGCCTACTGGAGGCATCCCTACTCTTGGTCACCATCAGCCTCAAAGAAAACAAGCACGACCAGGCGCGCGAGGCGCTGCTGCAGATTCGTCAGACGATGGACAACAAGATGATTTCGTCATTCATTGATGAGCAGCTGTCAGCGTTTGGGAGTTAGTGTCACAAATTTCGGGAATTCCCACGATTTTCAGTAAATTAGGAGCCCGCACAGCCTACCTGATCGGGACGAAGTGTGTTCGCCCCTCCCGCAATTCAAAAAGAAGTAAGGGATGCGTTCACGGGAATCAGCGATGAAAGAGTCGGCAATGTCGTGATCAACGCGACAAGGTTGTCACGCTACGCCCGGACTTTCTCGTCCTTCCGCTCGCCGCAACCCACACCCTACGGTCATAGACCGCCGCTACAATGGATTCGTCACGTTGATAAGCATTTTTCGACAGCCTTCGAGAGTTCCTCCGGGCGCGCGCCTACAGTCTGAGAATGCTTGAATACTCGGCCCCTTCAGAGTAACGTTGCTATGAAATACCCCATGATTCAGGGAGGTATGAGAATGAACGTCGGAGGTCCGTTGGGGTTTCGCGCCTCTGCTCTTCGCCTCGTGTGGCTCGTTCCGGTTTTTGCGGGTCTCTTCATACCAGCCGCCATTTGGGGGCAGTCGGGGGTGTCTCCAGGCGACCTCACTTTCACGAAGGATATTGCGCCGATCCTGCAGCGGAGCTGCCAGCCGTGTCATCGGCCGGACGGTGTTGCTCCGATGCCGCTAGTCACGTACGAACAGGTCAGACCGTGGGCCCGAGAGATGAAGATGCGGACGAGCCTAGGTCCGAAGGCCGGCGTCATGCCGCCCTGGTTCGTGGAAAAAGACATCGGCATTCAGAAATTCAAGAACGACCCATCATTGAGTGACGAGGAGATTGCAAAGATCGTAAAGTGGGCAGACAGCGGAGCGCCACGCGGCAATCCGGCCGACATGCCAGCGTCCCCCAACTTCGACGACTCCGACAATTGGACGATCGGCGAACCAGACCTGGTGCTGAAATCGAAAGAAGTAACCGTTCCGGCCAGGGGGCCGGATTGGTGGGGAGACGTCGGGCTCATTCCAACCGGCCTCACGGAGGACCGTTACGTCTCCGCTGTAGAGGTCCGCGAAGTCAACGACATTCCAAAAGGCGGCGCGACCAAGACCGTTGGCGGACGCTATGCGTTCCATCACATGACGTATTCCAGCATCGTGCCGGGCCAGCGCGATTCAGCGAGCGCCGAAGAAACTGCGACGACCTGGCCCATTCATGAGGTTGGACGCAACGCAGATATCTTCCCGCCCGAGGCCGGCAGGCTGCTGGCCGCCAATTCGGCGTTGTCTCTGACCGCGGGCCACATTCACCCGAACGGACGGGAAACGAAGGCGCATCTTGAATTCGGGTTCAAGTTCTTCCCCAAGGGCTACAAACCGCTCTTCCGCCGCTCGACGCTGCGTGTGGGCAACGGCATCGACATCGACGTGAAGCCGAATCAGGCGAAGCAAGAGCTGCATGCTTACGCTACGCTGACGGAGAACACCAAGATCATCGCATTCGAGCCCCACTTGCACGCGCCTGGCGTGCGGATGTGCCTGGAAGCGATCTGGGGCCACAACATCCAGACCCTGAATTGCGTCGGCTACGACCACAACTGGGTAAAGCAATACGTATATGATGACGATGCGGCGCCGCTCCTGCCGAAAGGCACCATTGTTCATCTCATGGGTTTCCTCGACACCACCGCTAATAATAAGAACCCTGCCGATCCAAGAAACTGGGCCGGCGGTGGCCGGCGCTCGATCGCGAACATGTTCATCGACCTTGGATATTCCGTCGCGCTCACGGAGGAACAGTTTCAGTCGGAAATGGCGAAGCGGCGAGCGAAGATGAAGAGCCGGAACGATTACGATATCGGTTGTCCTCTGTGCTGGGCGCCTCCCGTGCCGCCGGCGCCCGCAACGCAGCCCGCGGGCGGACAATAGTATCCAATGATGATTCGTGGCCCTATTCTCGCGTTGAGATGGTCGCCGGTTGGGCCGGTTGGGCCGCTCGCGCTTGTGTCGCTGACCGCCCTCCTCCTGGTGCAATCTGCGGGGGCTCAGACCAGGTTCACATACTCGAAAGGACAGAGCGTGTCGCCGGCATACGAAGGCTGGATGCCGAACGAGGATGGCTCCTTCACGTTGTATTTCGGCTACATGAATACGAACTGGCTGGAGGAGTTCGATATTCCTGTTGGGCCGGACAACAACATCGAACCCGGAGGGCCGGATCAAGGACAACCCACGCACTTTTATCCACGGCGGAACCCATTCCTGTTCACGATCCGCGCGCCCAAGGATTTCGGCAATAAAGAACTGATCTGGACCCTCACGACGCACGGCAAAACCGAGAAAGCCTACGCATCGCTCAAGAGCGATTACCAGATCGACAAACAGGTGATTTCGACCGAAGTTGGAGGGGACGGCGGCAGTCTGCGCGACGAGCTCCGGTACAACATCCCGCCGGAGCTTGTCGTCGAAGGAGAAGCACGGAGAACGGTCAAGATCGGTGAACCGGTCACATTGGTGGCCCTAGCCGGCGATCCCGACAACCTGCCCGCGAGACGCGACGGCAAACTGCAGCCGCGCCACCCCGGAGAGCGGCCGGTTCAAGAAGCGGAGAAGGCACCGGCTCCACGCGCGGCACCCACAACCGCGGAAACGAATGCCGCCAATCTTCTCTACAGACCTCCATCGTCGATCGTTCCCTCCAGCGGACCCGGTTTGCGGTTGTCGTGGATCGTGTACCGGGGTAAAGCCTCGACCGTTACGTTCAGTCCTGAACAGATGAAGACATGGACCGACACTCGCGCATGGGCAAACGCACCATGGTCACCTCCCTTCACCATTCCCGAGCCGCCTCTGGCCGGCAAAT
>Ga0209056_10007661_pt1 | contig 11111 bp, 9 predicted proteins | sample GraSoiAngelo_114_FD_185876 | JGI IMG/M metagenome (GOLD analysis project Ga0209056, IMG submission 185876) | Grasslands soil microbial communities from the Angelo Coastal Reserve, California, USA - 14_0903_13_40cm (SPAdes) (version 2) | ecosystem: Environmental > Terrestrial > Soil > Grasslands ... | reverse complement strand
CAAGATCCTGCACATCGAGGCGGGGCACGTGCTGAGCCTGCAGTACCACAACAAGAAGGACGAGTCGATTTACGTGCTGCACGGCGAGATCATCCTGCGGCTGCAGCAGGGCGATACGCTGATCGAACGGCGGATGGAGGAGGGCGAGGCGTTCCACATCACTCCCAAGACGGTCCATCAGTTCGAGGCGGTGGTGACGAGCGACCTGCTCGAGGCGTCGACCCCCGAGATCGAGGACGTGGTGCGGCTCAAGGACCGCTACGGGAGGGCCTAGGTGAAGGTCATCGTCCCGTTGGCGGGGAAGGGCACGCGCCTGCTCCCCCTCACCCGGCGCGTGCCCAAGCCGCTGGTCCACGTCGCCGGCCGGCCGGTGATGGATTACGTGATGGACGCGCTCTCGGGTCTCGACATCGAGGAGCTGATCGTGATCACGGGGCACCTCAAAGACGTGGTGCAGCAATACATCGTGGAGAAGTACGACGTTGCAGCGCGATTCGTAGAGCAGAAGACGTTGGACGGCACAGCGGGGGCGATCAACCTCGCGCGCCCCTACGTCGACGGCCCGGTGCTCATCGTCTTCGTCGATACGCTGTTCGAGGCCGATCTGTCCCTGGTGCGCACGGCCGACGCCGACGGCATCCTGTGGGCGAAAGAGGTCGAGGACTATCAGCGCTTCGGCGTGATCGTCACCGACGGTGGCGGCTACATGACGAGGATCGTCGAGAAGCCGAAGACGCCGGTCTCGAAGCTCGCCAATATCGGGCTGTACTATGTGCGCGACTGGCGCACGCTGTTCGAGGGCATCGCGCACGTGCTCGCCCAGCCGCCCAACAAGGGCGAGTACTACCTGACCGACGCCTTCCAGTACATGGTGGAGCGCGGCCGGCGCCTGCTCACGTCGCGGGTCGCGGGGTGGTACGACTGCGGGAAAGTGGACACGCTGCTCGAGACCAACCGCCACCTGCTGCAGCGGGGCCGCGCCCTTGCGCCCGCTGCGGCCGCGGCTCGCGGCTGCACCATCATCCCTCCGGTGCGCATCGAAGAGGGCGTGACACTGCGCGGCGCCACTGTCGGGCCCAACGTGACGATCGAGTCGGGGAGCACCATCCAAGACAGCACCGTCGCGAACAGCATCCTGGGCCGCAACGTCCGGGTGACGCGGGCCACGGTGCGCGACTCGCTGGTCGGGGACGACCAGGTCATCGCGGACCGGGAGCTGCTGCGCAGCGTGGCGGACGGCGGCGAGATCGCACCGGCGCAATGAGCCGGCTCAGGCCGCTCCACGGAGCGCCTTGCTCACCGCCGCCTTGAGCTCGGGGATCTCGTACGGCTTGGGGAGGAACCCGTCCGCCCGCGCCGCCAGGCCCTGCACCGCCTCGGCGTCGGGGCTGTAGCCGGAGGACACGAGGACTTTCAAGTCCGGCCGCACTGCCTTCAGCAGCTCGACCACCCCCGCGCCCCCGCCGGGCAGCACCATGTCGAGGATCACGAGATCCACCGGGGGATCGGCCCCTTGCAGCGCCGCCATCGCCGTCGGTCCGTCCACGGCCTCGAGCACCCGGTAGCCGAACCGGGTGAGGGCTCGCTTCAGGGCGGCGCGCACGATCTCCTCGTCGTCGACGATGAGGACGGTGCCGCCAGGGCGCGCGGTGGCGGCGATCGCTGCGGGAGCGGCGGCCGGTGCCGGCGCCGTGGCCGCCGCCCGTAGCGCGACGGGGATGAGGAGGTGGACGGTCGTCCCTCGGCCCGGCGCGCTCTCGATGCCGATCGCGCCGCCGTGTGCTTTGACCGCCCGGTATACAGTCGCGAGCCCCAGCCCGGTGGCCTCGTGCAACGGCTTGGTGGTGAAAAACGGCTCGAACACCCGCTCCACGGTGGCCGCGTCCATGCCCTGGCCGGTGTCCGAGACGGAGAAGCGGACGTAGCGGCCGGGCCGCGCCCCTGCCCAGGGCTTGTCCGGTGCGTGCACGACCTCCGCGGCGGCCGACAACACCAACCGATCTCCGGTCTCACCGCGCATCGCCTGGCGAGCATTGAGGAGCAGCTGGACGCCCGCGTGCACGAGGTACTCGGCGTCGCCGAGGATCGGGGGGAGATCGTTGGGGGCCTTGACCTCGATCGCGACCTCGGCGGGGAAGGTCGTGCGCGCGCGCGCGGCGAGACTGTCGAGGATCTGAACGGCGGGCGTCGGCTGCAGCGTGACGACGTCGTGCTCCCCGAAGCGCAGCAGCTCGTTGGTGAGCTCGCGCCCGCGGCGCGCGGCCTCGAGGATCTGATCGAGCTCCTTGGCGACGCCTGCCGTGCTCGCATCTTCGCGCAGCAGCGAGGCGTGGGTGAGGATGCCGCCGAGCAGGTTGTTGAACTGGTGGGCGAGGCCGCCCGCCAGGCGGGCCATCGCGTCGACGCGCTGCTCCTGGACGCGGTGCCGCTCGAGCGCCCGGTGCTCGGTCAGGTCCCGGAGGATCGCCTGGACCACCGGTCCCTGCGGCGCATCGATGCGCGCGAACGTGATGTTCACGTCCACCGCGCGCCCGTCGACGGCGCGGAGCCGCTGCGAGAGCTGGCGCAGCGCGCCCCCCATCGCGGCGGCGTACTCCCGGCTCACGCTGACGTCGCCGACGCCCGGTGCGTCCGCATAAAATTCGCCGAGTCGGCGTCCCAGGATGCGGTCCCGGGGAGCGCCGAGCAGGTCCACGAGGCGGGCGTTGGCCTCGAGGATGGCCCCCGCCTCGTCTAGGACCGCGATGCCATCGCCGGCGCTCTCGAACAAACTCCGGTAGCGCGCTTCCGACGCGGCGACCTGGCGCCGGGCGCGTTGCTGCAGGACGGTGCCCGCCACGCTCGCCGCGCCGATGCCGACGAGGGTGACGAACAATCGGGCGGCACTGCCGGGCGCGAGGTCGCCGGGGGACTCGAAGGTGGCGATCACGACGATGCTCCCCGCGAGCACCACGCCGACGAAGGTCGCTTGCCAGCGCCACGACCAGGGCATGAAGACCGATGCGCCGAGGAACAGTGCGACGAGGGCGGAGCCCTCCTCCCACAGGAGGGACGGCTGCACCGCGATGACCGCGAGGATCGTGGCCGCGGTGACGGTGCCGATCAGGTAGGCGAACCAGCGCAGCGTCGCCACCGGGCGGCGAGGACGGCACAGAGCGGCGATCGTCAGCTCGACGGCGGCGCCGGTGACGCGCACCAGCAGCAAGCGCCGGCCGATCTCGACCGTGGGGAATCCCCCGGCAGCTTGACGGCCGAGGATCACCCCCGCGATGACGAGGGCGACGACCTGCAGCGCGCGCGCGTACGCGGCCGACTGCCTGGAGCGGAGGGGGGAGCCCGGCATAGCGCTTCCGTAGGCTTCGGGTTCAGGTAGACTGTTACATAATACTACCACCGAGTGGGCCTCATGACTGCCGACGAGACGCGCGAGCTGTTTGGCTACAACGCGTGGGCCAACCGCCTGCTGTTCGACGCGGCGGCAGCGCTCTCCGACGAGGTGTACCATCGCGATCTGAAGAGCAGCTTCGGCGGGATCCACGGGACCCTGGCCCATATCGTCTGGGCGGAGCAGCTGTGGCTGTGCCGGTGGCTGGGGCGGCCGAACCCGGCGGTGCCGCAGGGGAGGGACCTGACCTCCCTGGCGGTGGTGCGCGCGCGCTGGAAGGAAATCGAAGCAGAGCGGCGGGCGTTCCTGTCAGGGTTCACCGACGCGCGGCTCGCCGAGACGCGGGTCGTGAAGCCGTCGACGGGCGGGGAGTTCCGGCACAGCTTCGGAGAGATGCTGCGCCACGTGGTGGACCACTCCAGCTATCACCGCGGGCAAGTGGTGACGATGCTGCGGCAGGTGGGGGCGGTGCCGCCGACCACGGGGCTCATCTATTATTATCGTAACTCCAATGCCAGAAAGGGCTTAACAGAAGGTTGACGGCACGCCGGGAACCCGGTTTAATTACTGACCGTTCAGTAACTAACTCCGAGGATCCCGATGCCCGCTGTCGCCCGACGTTCGCGTAAAGCCCGCCCGCGCTGGCAGCGCCGCAAGGCGGCCCGTCCCGCGGAAATCGTCACCGCTGCGCTCGAGGTTTTCGTCGAGCGCGGCTTCGCGGCCGCCCGGCTCGAGGAAGTGGCGCGGCGCGCCGGGGTCACCAAGGGCACACTCTACCTCTACTTCAAGAGCAAGGAAGCGCTGTTCAAGGCCGTCGTGCGCGAGACGATCGTGCCTGTCATCGCCCAAGGTGAGGCCTTGGCGCAGTCGTTCCCCGGGACAGCCCGCGAGCTGGTCGAGCGGCTGGTGCGCGAGTACTGGCGGCTCGTCGGCGAGACTGACCTGGCCGGTATCCCGAAACTGATGATGGCGGAAGCCGCCACGTTCCCGCAGCTCACCCGGTTCTACTACGAGGAAGTGGTGGCCCGCGGCCACCGGCTCATGGCCGGCGTGATCGAGCGCGGCATCAAGAGCGGGGAGTTCCGCAAGGTGGACGTCGCCACCGCCGCCAAGCTCGCCATGTCGCCGCTGATGCACGCGACCGTGGCGCGCCGGGCGTTCGCGTCCTGCATGCCCGAGGGCTTCGACGTCGGCAAGTATCTCGACACTCACATCGACCTATATCTCCATGGCATCACGAACAACCGCTAGTCTCATCCTGGTGGCGCTCGCCGTGGCGAGCGGCGCGGCGGCGCAGGCGCCGGCCCCGCTGCGGCTCTCCTTCGCGGAGGCGGTGCGGCGCGCCGCCGGCACCGCGCCGGTCGTGGAGCTCGCCGGGCTGCGCAGCGACGAGGCGCAAGCGCGGGTACGCCAGGCGCGCGCCACGCTGCTGCCGAATCTCACGGCGACCGCCGGGTGGGTGAACCGCGACTTCAACAAGAACTCCCTGGGCATCAAGCTCTCGTTTCCCGGGGCGGGGTTGCCGACCCTCATTCGGCCGTTCAACACCTACGACTCGCGCCTCCAGGTCACCCAGACCCTGGTGGATTTTTCGAGCGTGGGCCGGGTGCGGGCGGCGCGCGCGCAGGCCGCGGGCGCGCGGGCCGAGGGCGGGGCGGCGAGCGAGGCGTCCGCCGGGGCGACGGCGCTCGCCTACCTGCGGGCCGCGCGCGCGGACGCGGTAGTCGGGGCGCGGCAGGCCGACTCGACGATCGCCGCCGAGCTGGTGATTCTGGCCGAAGCGCAGCGCCGGGCGGGGGTGAGCGCCGCGATTGACGTGACGCGGGCCCGCACGCAGCTGGTGGTGGCGGCGGGCGCGCTGGTCGTCGCGCGCAACCAGCGGGACCGGGCGCGCATCGACCTGGCGCGCGCGCTGGGCATCGACCCCGCGACGCCGCTCGCGCTGACCGACACGCTCACGGCGCGGCTGGGCGCCGCCGACGCGCCGGCGACCCCGGACAGCGCCATCGCCCTCGCGGTGGCACGCCGGCCCGACCTCGCGGCCGAAGCGGCCCGCGCGGAGGCGGCGCGGCGGTCGGCGGCGGCGATCACGGCGGAGCGGCTGCCGCGCGTGGGCCTCGAGGCTGACTACGGCAGCAATGGGCCGACGGTCGGATCCTCGATCGGGACGGGGCAGATCGCCGTGCAGGTGACCCTCCCCATCCTCGACGGCTTCCGACGCGAGGGGCGGGCCGCGGAGCAGCAGGCGGTGGTGCGCGAGAGCGATGTGCGCACGCGTGACCTGAAGCAGCAGATCGCCGCCGATGTGACGGGAGCGTTCCTGGACCTCGGCGCCGCGGGGGCGCAGCAGACGATCGCGGCCGAGCGGCTGCGGCTCGCCCAGGACGAGCTGGCCCAGGCCCGCGAGCGGTTCAAGGCGGGCGTGGCGGGTAACATCGAAGTGATCGACGCGCAGGCCTCCCTGATCCGGGCCCGCGACACCGACATCGACGCGCGCTTCGCGGCCGCGGCCGCACGCGTCAACCTCGCCCGGGCGGTCGGCCTGGCGCGAGACCTGCACTAACCGGCAGCACTCACGAATAACGGACCTATGGCGACGACTATCGAACGAGACGTGACGAAGACCGAATCCCCCTTGCGCGAGTCGCGGACCGCTCCCCCGACCAACGGGGACACCACGGCGGTACCCGGCGGCCGACGGCGCATCGTGTTCCTGGCGCTCGGCGTGGTGCTGCTGCTCCTCATCGCGGGCGGCGTGCGCAAGCTCATCTGGAGCCGTACGCACGAGACCACCGACAACGCCCAGGTGGATGGGCACATGCTGCCGATCTCGCCGAAGGTCGGGGGGTTCGTGGCGGAAGTGCGCATCGTGGACAACCAACGGGTGAAGGCGGGCGACACGCTCGTCGTCCTGGACGACCGTGACTTCCGGGCGCGGCTGGCGCAGACCGATGCCGACTACGCTGCCCTGCTGGCGACAGTGAGCTCGCGCTCCCGGGTGGGGCAGGCGGAGGCGCTGGTGCGCCAGGCCGAGGCCACCGCGCGCAAGGCGCACGCCGACCTGGAGAGATTGCTGCCCCTCGCTCAGCAGGACATCGTGAGCAAGCAGCAGCTCGATGCGGCGCAGACGGCGGTCGCGGCGGCGGACGCGCAGCTCGCGGCGGCGCAGGCGGCGCTCGTCGGCGCCGACGCCCGCGTGGCGGCGGCCCGCGCAGCGCGCGACCTCGCGGCGCTGCAGCTCTCCTACACGCGCGTCACCGCGCCGATGGCGGGCGTGGTCAGCAAGAAGAGCGTCGAAGCGGGCCAGCTCGTCCAGCAGGGACAGCCGCTCATGAGCCTGGTGTCGCTGGACGACGCGTGGGTCGTGGCGAACCTGAAGGAGACCCAGACCGCGGACGTCGCGGTCGGCGACCCCGTGGACATCACCGTGGACGCCTACCCTGGGCGGCATTTCTGCGGGAGCGTGGAGAGCCTCTCGCCCGCCACAGGGGCCAAGTTCTCGCTGCTCCCGCCCGACAACGCCACCGGCAACTTCACCAAGGTGGTGCAGCGCATCCCGGTGCGGGTCCGGTCCTGCGGTCCGGTGGACCCGGCGCACCCGCTGCGGCCTGGGATGAACGTCGAAGTCACCATCACGACGAAGCGGTGAGGCGATGACGGCTGCGACGCTGCCTCTGCCGGCGGCGGTCCCGGAGGGGGGGGACCGCTACAAGTACAAGTACATCATCGCCATCACCGTGTCGCTGGCGTCGGTGCTGGAGCTGTTGGACACGAGCATCGTGAACGTCGCGATCCCGCACATGATGGGGAACCTGGGCGCGACGCTGGACCAGATCGCCTGGGTGTCCACCGGCTACATCGTCGCCAACGTGATCGTGCTGCCGATCACCGGGTGGCTGTCGGCGTACTTCGGGCGGCGGCGCTACTTCGCGGCGTCGATCACGCTGTTCACCATCGCTTCCTTCTTCTGCGGCAACGCCCACTCGCTCGAGACGCTGGTGTTCTGGCGCATCGTGCAGGGGCTGGGCGGCGGCGCGCTGTTGTCCACCTCGCAGGCGATCCTCTACGAGGAGTTCCCGCGCTCGGAGTACGGCACCGCGATGGCGATCTTCGGCGTGGGGGTGATGGTCGGCCCCACCCTCGGCCCGACGTTCGGCGGCTACATCACCGACGCGTTCGGCTGGCCGTGGATCTTCTACATCAACATCCCGTTCGGGATGCTGGCGCTGGCGCTGACGCTGTCGTTCATCAACGACTCGCGCCACCAGGAAAGGGCCGAGAAGGTCGACTACCTGGGCCTCGCCCTGCTGGCGGTCGGCATCGGCACGCTGCAGACGATGCTGGAGCGCGGCGAGCGGCTCAGCTGGTTCGAGTCGCGCGAAGTCACGACCCTGGCGGTGATCAGCGCGGTCTCGCTGGTGTCGTTCGTCTGGCACGAGTTGACCACCGAACACCCGGTCGTCGACCTGCGCATCTTGAAAAGCCGGCAGCTCGCGGTCGGTGTGGTGTTCGGAATGACGCTGGGCGTGTGCCTGTACGCGACGATCTTCGTGCTGCCCGTGTACCTGCAGAGCCTCCAGGGCTTCACTGCCGAGCAAACGGGGTTCGTGATCCTGCCCGGAGCGCTGGCGAGCGCGTTCACCATGGCGGTCATGGGGCGCACGGCCGGCAAGTTCGATGGTCGGTGGTCGATCGTGGCGGGCGTGGGGCTGTTCGCGCTCTCGATGTGGAAGCACGCGCACTTCACGACCGACAGTGGTATGCCGGACTTCTTCTGGCCGCTGATCTTCCGCGGCGTGGGGTTGGGGTTGATCTTCGTACCGCTGACGAACCTGGCGCTCGCCGACCTGCCGATGAGCAAGATCCCCAACGGCACCGGCCTGTTCAACCTGATGCGGCAGCTCGGCGGCAGCGTCGGGATCGCCCTGTCGGCGACGCTGGTGCAGCGCTTCCAGGCGATCCACCGCGCCGACCTGATCGCCTACGTGACGCCGTACGCGGAGGCCGCGCGTGAGCGGCTGGCGCTGATCCAAGGGCGCCTCGCCGCCGTCGGCACGCCGCCCGGTCTGGTGGAGGCCAAGGCGCTCAAGATCCTCGACCTGCAGGTGACCAAGCAGGCGATGATGCTGTCGTTCGAGCAGTTGTTCCTGCTGTTCGCGGCGGTGTTCGTGCTGTCGTTGCCGCTGCTCCTGTTGATGCACAAGAGCAAAGGGATGCCGGGCGGCGGGGGGGCCGCGCATTGATGATCAAGAACGGTGATGTTGCTCCGGATTTCGCGCTTCCGGCATTGGACGGGAGCACCTTTCGGCTCGGCGAGCGGCGGGGGCGGCCGGTCGTGTTGTACTTCTATCCCAAGGATCACACGCCCGGCTGCACCGCCGAGGCGAGAGCGTTCCGCGACCGCTACGAAACGTTCGCCGCGGCGGGCGCCGACGTCGTGGGGGTGAGCTCCGATTCGATCGAATCGCACCAGCGCTTCGCCGGCAGGCACCGGCTGCCGTTCGCGCTGCTCAGCGACTCCGGCGGTCAAGTCCGCAAGTTGTTCGGGGTCGAGAAGACCCTGGGGTTGATTCCCGGGCGTGCCACGTTCGTGATCGACGGCGATGGGATCGTGCGCCACGTGTTCGCGTCGCAGCTCGAAGCGACCCGGCACGTGAACGAGGCCCTCGCTGCGCTCGGGCTGACCGTCCCTCGCTCCGCTCGGGATGACCGGTGACTCCCCGGCAAATGCGCATTCGCGTCGCCATCGTGTTCGGCATGTGGACGCTGCTGAACGTCTACGTCGGTGCGCACCTCGCTGCCGGCGCCGTCGGGGTCGGCCGGGTCCTCGCCTGGGCCGGCGCGCTGGCGCTGGCGGGGCTGCCGATCGCCACCCTCGTCCTGGGGCGGCGCGGGCCGCTGCGGCCGGCGCTGGGGTGGATCGGGTTCACGGTGCTGGGCCTCTCCACGCTGCTGGTCGTCGGGTTCGCGGTCGTGGATCTGGTCCGCCTGCCCGTGGGGCCGTACGCGATGCTCGGCATCGCCGCGGCGCTGACCGTCATCGGCGTGCTCGGCGCGCGCCGGCCGCACGTGGTGCGGGTGAGCGTGCCCATCGCGGACCTGCCGCCGGACCTCGAAGGGTTCCGCATCGTGCAGCTGTCGGACCTGCACATTGGCCCGACGCTGAAGCGCCGCTTCGTGGAGCGGGTGGTGACGACAGCCAACGCGCTCGACCCGGATGTGGTGGCCTTCACGGGGGACGTGGCCGACGGGTTCGTCCCCGACCTCAGAGACGAAGTCGCGCCGCTCGGCCGGCTCGCCGCGCGGCTCGGCAAGTTCTACGTGACGGGGAACCACGAGTACTATTGGGACGCCGCGGGCTGGGGTCGCGAGGTGGAGCGGTTGGGGCTGTCGGTGCTGCAGAACTCGCATCAGATGGTGCGGCGCGGCAACGGCCGGCTGCTGTTCGCGGGCGTGCCGGACCTGTCGGTCCCGTCCGACCCGGCGGCGGCGCTGCGCGGCGCCCCCGCGAGCGACGTCCGAGTCCTGCTCGCCCACCAACCGCGGAGCGCCTTCGCGGCGCGCGACGCCGGGTTCGATCTCCAGCTCTCCGGCCACACCCACGGCGGCCAGTACTTCCCGTTCAACCTGCTGGTGCGGCTGTTCCAGCCGTTCGTCGCGGGACTGCACCGGCTGGAAGCGATGTGGTTGTACGTGAGTCGCGGGACGGGCTACTGGGGGCCGCCGCTGCGGCTCTTGGCGCCCGCGGAGATCACGCTGATCGAGCTGACGGCCGCCTAATCGTCGGACCGCCTGACAGTCTGACGGTCGGACTGTTAGGCCGTAGATTCCCTCGCCATGTATAACAACAAAATCCTTCTCGTGGCACTCGGCCTGCTCGGTGCCGCGGCGCTGCCTGCCCAGCAGAATCCCGCCTTCACGCCCACCGAGGGCGACTACGTCATCAAGGACTTCCGGTTCGCAAGCGGGGAATCCTTGCCCGAGCTGCGGCTGCACTACGCGACCTTTGGTCGCCCCGAGCGCGACGCGCGAGGCGTGGTCAAGAACGCCATGCTCATCCTCCACGGCACCGGCGGCAGCGGGCGCCAGTTCCTGCGCGACGTGTTCGCCGGCGTACTGTTCGGCCCGGGGCAGCTGCTCGACAGCGCCCGTTACTACATCATCCTCCCCGACGGCATCGGCCACGGCCGCTCGAGTAAGCCCAGCGACGGGCTGCACGCGCGGTTTCCCCATTACACCTACGACGACATGGTGCGGGCGCACTATCGGCTGCTCACCGAGCATCTGGGTGTAAACCATCTGCGGCTGGTGATGGGGACGTCGATGGGCGGGATGCAGACGTGGGTGTGGGGGGAGACCTATCCCGACTTCATGGACGCGCTGATGCCGCTCGCGAGCCTGCCGGTCGAGATCGCGGGCCGCAACCGCATGCTGCGGAAAATGATTCTCGACGCGATCCGCACCGACCCCACATGGCTGAACGGCGAGTATGCGTCACCGCCACGTGGAGTGACGACTGCGCTGTATATCCTGATGATCATGGGGAGCGCGCCGCTGGAGTGGCAGAAGGAGGCCCCGACGAGGGTCGCGGCGGACAGCTTCGTCGAGGGGTACGTCAAATCGCGGCTCCCGCAGACCGACGCCAACGACATGCTGTATCAGTTCGACGCGTCGCGGTTCTACAATCCCGGGCCCAACCTCGAGCGCATCGTCGCGCCGCTCCTCG
>Ga0209056_10007660_pt1 | contig 11112 bp, 9 predicted proteins | sample GraSoiAngelo_114_FD_185876 | JGI IMG/M metagenome (GOLD analysis project Ga0209056, IMG submission 185876) | Grasslands soil microbial communities from the Angelo Coastal Reserve, California, USA - 14_0903_13_40cm (SPAdes) (version 2) | ecosystem: Environmental > Terrestrial > Soil > Grasslands ... | reverse complement strand
CAACCCCTGGACGCCCGGCATCGCGGACCGGATGGATTCGCTCCTCGCCCAGGGGATCGCGAAGCCGATGATCTTGGCACTGCCCGATTGCTTCACGCACCTCGGCGGGAGCCAGTACGTGAATTCACCCGCGCTCGGCAATTACGAAGATCATCTCCTCCAGGAGCTCGTCCCCTTCGTCGATTCCCGCTACCGCACGCTGCCGGACCGCGAGCATCGCGGCGTGATCGGAAAATCGAGCGGGGGCTACGGAGCGCTCATGATGGGCATGCGCCATCCGGAGGTCTTCGGCGCGGCCGTCTGCCACAGCGGAGACATCCAGTTCGAGCACTGCTACGGCCGCGACTTCGCCCCCGCCCTGCGCACCCTCCGGAAGGGAGGGGGCGTGGACGCGTGGCTCCGCAAATTCCACGCGAGCCCGCGCAAGCGCCACGCGGACATCGAGGCGCTCAACATCCTCGCCATGTCCGCGGCGTACTCCCCCAACGTGGCGGCGCCCCCGGCCTATTGCGACCTGCCCTTCGACCTGGAGACGGGAGAGCTCCTCCCGGAGATCTGGAAACGGTGGCTGGAATGGGATCCCCTTCGCCTGGTGGACCGCTTCGCGTCCAATCTGAAGAAGCTGAAGCTCCTCCTCCTGGACTGTGGCCGGGAGGACGAGTTCTACCTCGAGCTGGGCGCGCGCGCGTTGGTGAAACGCCTGGAGAAGCTCGGGGTGCGGCACGAATACGAGGAGTTCGACGACGGCCACATGAACATCTCCTACCGCATGGACGTCTCTCTGCCCAAGCTCTCGCACGCTCTTGGACGCTGACCCGGAAGGCCGGGACGCACCGCTTCCGAAATCGGAAGCGCGGCTGGTGGCGCTCTCCTCCGCGATCGCGGCCGGGGACCCGGATCCGATCGCGACCTCGGTGAAGATGGCGCTTCGCGGCGGTGCCGCACGCGAGGAGGTCTACGAGGCCTTGCTCCAGTCCTATCTGTTTCTGGGGTTCCCGCGCGCGATCGAGGCGTTTTTTGCCGCGGGACCGGTCCTTCGCAAGCACAAAGCGGTCCCGCCGCCCGCCGGCCCCGTGGATCCTGCCGGTTGGGTGCAGGCGGGTGAAGCTCTGTGCCATCGCGTCTACGGGCGGAACTACGGGAAGCTCGTGGAGACGATGGGGGAGCTGAGCCCGGACCTGGCCTCCTGGATGATTCTCGAAGGATACGGGAAGGTGCTCTCGCGGCGGGGGCTCAGCGCGGCCCTGCGCGAGTACTGCGTCGTGGCCATGCTCACCACCACGCGCATGTGGCGGCAGCTTCGCTCCCACGCCATCGGCGCCGTGAACGTCGGCGGGACGCGCGCGCGCGTCCGGGAATCGATCGCGCTCTGCGCTCCCACGGCGGGAGCGGCCACGGTGTCGGAAGCGCTTCGAGTCGCCGGCCTGGAGTCTCAAGATGCTCGCGGGTGATTTCGTGAAAGGCCACGGTCTCGGAAACGACTACATCGTCGTGGACGGAGAACGCTTCGGCATCCCGCTCACACCCGAGCGGGTGCGGCTTCTCTGCCACCGGAATCTCGGTCTGGGATCCGACGGCGTGCTGGAGATGGGGCGGCGGCGCGGCCATTTCTTCGCCCGGATCTGGAATCCCGACGGCTCGGAGGCGGAGCGCAGCGGCAACGGGCTAAGGATCGCGGCCAAATTCCTGAGTGACCATGGCTACACGAGCGAGCGCAATTTCGTGATCGAGACGGTGGCCGGCCCGGTGGCCGCCGAAGTGTACCTGCGCCTGGGAAGGGTTCACGCGGTCCGGCTCGAGATGGGGCGGGCGAAGATCGACCGCGCGGTGAAATCGCTCTCCGTGGAGGGACGCCGGCTGGACGTCACGGTGGTGTCGGTTGGGAATCCCCATTGCGTGATCTTCGGCGAGCCGATGACGCGCGAGCGGCTGCTGGAGATCGGGCCGCTCGTGGAGCGGCACCCTACCTTTCCGGAGCGGATCAACGTGCAGCTGGCGGCGGCGGAATCACGAAGCCGCGCCCGGATGCTCGTCTGGGAGCGCGGCGCCGGCCACACGCTGGCGTCCGGCACGAGCGCGTGCGCGGTCGCCACGGCATCCTTCGACCGAGGCCTGATCGAAGGAAAGGTCTCCGTCCTGATGGAAGGGGGACAGCTCGAGGTGGAGGTCGGACCCGATCTCGATCTCATCATGACCGGGCCCGCGGAAGAGGTCTACGAGGGGACGCTCAGCCCCGACTTGAGGCAGCGGCTGCTCGAGATGCAGTAGCCCCCGGACGTCCTTCCAGATAGCGGCCGTACGCCTGCCGCACGAACCAGGTCGCGACGGCGGTGGGGAACACGCTCGCGTATCCCCACGCGAGGAAGAGCGCCGCGAAGAGCAGGCCCAGCGCGAAGAGCACGAACGAGCCCAGGACCTCCTGGCCCGAGGCGAAGGTGGTCGCCCAGACGTGGCAGGCCGGGAGCTTCTGGTCGAGAGACACGACGCCGGTCACGAGCCAGGTATTGAGCAGGAAATAGGTCGTGGCGGAAAGCAGGAGCGCCCCGACGTTCAGGGGCGAGAGCAGGTTCTCGAGACCGTCTCTCCCCTGGCAGATCGTGGTGAAGACGCGCGAAGCCGCGAACACCGCGATGCAGCACACCGCGGCGTTGAACAGCACCTGGTACCAGCGGCGGCGGCGGAACCCGAGATCCACCAGAGCGCCCGCCAGCGCCGTCACGGTGACGGCGAGGGAGACCGGCAGGATCAGGAGCGTCGCGAAATTCGCGGCGGTCGCCATGCTCAGATATCCGCGCTGCTTGGGCGCCGGGAGCCAGAGCAGCTCTCCCAGCATGTTCGCCAGAACCCAGAAGAGCAGCGTGAGAGGCTGCGCTCCGGCCTGACCCGGAGACCACGCCTCCCAGGCGAGCACCAGCCCGCCCAGAATCACCAGTGCGACGTATTCGATCAGCGCCATATGCTTACCAGCCCGCCTTGCCGGCGGCATACCTGGAGAAGTGATCCAGGGTCGTCGTGATGCTCGTGCCGTTCACCGTGGACTTCGCGAACAGGTTCACCCAAGCAGCCTTCGCCGGGTCGTACCAGTACGTGGTGAACGCGGCAGCGTCGATGAGGCCCGGCGAGGAAAGGTCCGCCGTCAGCTGCGCGGGGATCTTGAACTTGTTGGCCGATGCCGGCGTGATCGTCAGATCGCAGATCATCACTGTGGAGTCGGACATGGAGACCGCGACCCCCGCGAGACCCGAAAACGCGCCCGGGGGCAGCATCACGCTGAACCTGCCGGCACGCACGGTTCCGCCGCGGGACCCGTCGATGACGGAGGCCGAGATCAGGAAGCGGGGCGTCAGGGTTCCTGCCTTCAGCGGTGCGCCTGCCTGGTCGCCAGCCGGAGCCCACACGTAGCCCAGGGCTCCTCCTGGACCGAACGAAACGATCGGCGGGGGCGTGGACGTCCCGGGGTTGCCCGCGGGGGCGCCGGGAGAAAGGGGCGATTGCGACAGGCTGCACCCCCCGAGCACGAGAACCGTCCCGACAAGTGCCCCGAGCGCCGACGCCCTCCACCGGAAATTCATACCGCCTCCTGGGAACATGACAGTGCTCCCCGCCCGAAGCGGGGGCTGACCTCGCCCATGGGAAGCGCATCGAATGTGCCCCGGAGCCGGGGACGGGTCTTGCTAAGTTACGGCGCGGGTTGCGGGGGCCAGGGAGCGGCCCCGCGTGCGGCGGGTGGGGTAATTGGCGCAGGCGCGGGGCTGGAATGAGCCACGATCGACCCCGGGGGGAGCGGTAGCCCGGCCCGGCGGAAGGCGCGCACGACGGCGGGGACGCCCTCCTGGATGGTTCGGTATCGAGGCAACCATCCCAGCTGCTCGCGCGCTTTGGTGCTGTCCACCTTCGGACAGTAGGTGAACGCTTCGACGGTCCAAGCGCCGAGCTTGGGGATCAGCTCCTCCTCGGGGATCGAGACCGGGTGAGGCGCTCCCATCTCCTTCGCCACGAGACTCGTGAATTCGGCGAGGGTGCTGGGGCGGTCGTCAGCGAGGAGATAATCCTCGCCGGGAATCCCCTTCTCGATCGCGAGGCGGTATCCCGACGCAGCGTCGGAAGCCTCGATGTAGTGCATCGTCTGCGACCCGTCCCCGATCACGAACGACTCCCCCCGGCTCATGGGACGAACAACGCCGCTCTCGAACCAGCCGCCGCGGCCGTACGCGAACGCGGGATTCACGCTCATCGCGCGGAGCCCGCGTTTCCGGTGCTGCTGGAACACGGGATAGACGGCGCGATGGCGGATCCCGAACCCGCGGCCACGGCTCAGCTCCGAGGTCTCGCGCACCCATCCGTCCGGATCGGGCTCGTACATCAGAGCGCCGAAGGTGTGGATCATGAGCTTCTTGTGTCTGCGGGAGAGCGTGGCGATGCGGTCCAGGACCTCGGCCATCAGCTTGGCGTCCCGCTCCGCGTCTTCGCGTTCCTTGGGTCCCGGCTTTTCGGGCAGGTGGAGCGCCAGATGGATGAGGATGTCCGCCTGCTCGATCGAGTGCTCCCACCCGCCCGGGTCGCGGATGTCGCCGGGCACGGGAATCACCGCGTACGGAAGACGCGCCTTCGCCTCGTCGTTGCGCACCAGCCCCAGAACGAGATAGCCGTGCGTGACCAGATCCCGGCAGACCGCGCGCCCGATCGCGCCGGTGGCGCCGGTGACGAGAATCGTGGGTTTCAGGAAATGATTGAGAACGGCCATGGGTCAGCGCGCGCGAAGGCGCGCGATGAGCTTCCACCCGAGCGGGAGCATCACGGCGGCTGCGGCAATCTTGACCGCGTCTCCCGGAAGGAAGGGGGCGAGCCCGAGCGCGAGCACGCGTCCCGATCCCACGAAGCGTGAAAGCCAGAGGAGACCCGGTGCCAGGATCGCGAGGTTCCCGAGCGCCATCGACAGGACGGTGGTGACGACGCGACGGTCCCACCCGCGCCCGGCCAGGAGGCCGCAGAGCCAGGCGCCCGCGACGAATCCTGCCAGGTACCCGCCCGTGGGTCCCGCGAGCACGTGCGCTCCGCCGCTTCCTCCGGCGAACACGGGGAGCCCGAGCGCACCCTCTCCGAGATAGGCGAGCGCGGCCGCGGCGCCGCGTCGCGCGCCCAGCACCGAGCCCACGAGGAGCACGGCGAAGGTCTGCGCGGTCACGGGAACGGGCGAGAAGGGGAGAGGCACGGCGATCCATGCCGACGCGGCGATCAGGGCGCTTCCCGCCAGCACCAGAATCGCTTCATGGATGATGAGACTGGCCGTGGAGGCGCGCCCTGTAGCCTCAGAGCGACCGAGGGGGAGAACTTCGCTCCCCCTCGAATGGACTGACGGAGCGTAGGCGCGCCGCCATGGCAGCCGAAACGCATCCACCATCGTAATCATAGGCGAAGGAGTGTATCGGCGGGGACCGCGCCCGACAATCCTAAGTTTTCTTCTCTTTCTTCTCGGCCGCGGGGAAGAGAACATTATTTAGTATCAGCCGGTACCCGGGCGAGTTCTTGTGGAGGGAGAGGTCGGTCGGCGGATCCCCGACCGCGTGCTGGTAGTCCTCGGGGTCATGCCCGCCGTAGAAGGTGAACGTGCCCTTCCCGAAGTGCCCGTGGATGTACTTTGCCTCGTCGGCTCCGGGCACTTCCGCGAGCACCGTGATGCCCGGCTTCAGGAGACGCTTCTCGAACCCGGTCGTCTGGCCCATGAATCCCGCGACGTTGGCGGAATGATCCTGCACCAGCATGCTCGGGACGGGATCCTGCTTCGCCGAGAAATCGAAGAGGGTGAAGTAGTCGTTCCGCTGGCCCCGGAGCATGTCCTTGGCGCTGGTGTCGATATTCGAGTACTCGTAGACCAGGGGGCTGGGCTCCAGCTCGAAGTTCTGGAAGGCGAGGCATTTCCCGAAATCCAGCTTCTGCTGCGCGCTCGGATCGGCCGGATCCCCGTCGTACTCCGGGCCCACCATGTCCACCCCCTCGGCCGCGAGCGCGATGTCGAAGGTATCGGTGGCCGAGCACATGGCGAAGAGGAACCCGCCCGCGCCGACGTAGGATTTGATCGCGCGCGCGACGGCTTTCTTCAGCTCGGAAACCTTGGAGTATCCCAGCTTCCTCGCCATCGCCTCGTTCTCCGCGACCTGCTTCCGGTACCAGTCGGTGCCGGCGAAGGCCGCGTAGAACTTGCCGTACTGCCCCGTGAAATCCTCGTGGTGCAGATGGAGCCAGTCGTAGTCCGACAGACGCCCCTGGATCACCTCGGCGTCCCAGAGCTTCGTGTAGGGGATCTGCGCGTACTCGAGCGCGAGCTGGACCGCGTCGTCCCAGGGGGGTGCCGTGGGCGGAACGTAGACCGCGATCCTCGGCGCGGTCTCGAGCTTCACCGATTCCATGTTGTTGTCCGCGATCTCCGCGCGGATCTGCGCCACCTGCGCGCCGCTCACCTGCTCCAGCTTCACGCCCCGGACCGCCGCCTCGCTCGCAATGCGCGGCTCGTCGGGGAGCAGGAAGGAGCCGCCGCGGTAGTTGAGGAGCCATTCACCCCGCAGCCCCTGCTGGAGCGTCCAGAAGGTGAGCCCATAGGCGCGAAGGTGGTCCGTCTGGCTCGCGTCCATCGGCACCAGGAACTCCGCGCGGGCGGGATTCCCCCAGATCAGGGCGAGCAGGAACGCGCCCCAGGCGAGCACGCGAAGCGGTGTCCGTGTCACAGCTGGAGCTTCCTCCTGATTTCCATGACCTGGGCGCGCACCGGCGGGGCGAGCGGGGAGGCGGGATAGCGCTCGAGCAGCGCTTGATAGAGACGGAGCGCCTTCGCGGGGTCGTCCCCCATGAGCACGATCTCGTCTCCGGCGAGCTTGAGCGCGTAGGGGACGAGACGGCTCTTCGAGGTGGAGTCCGCGACCATGAGCGCGTACCGGATGGCCGCCAGGTGGTCTCCCCGCTCGCGCGCGACCTCGGCGAGGAGATACTGCCAGTGATACCGGATGCGGGCGTTCGGGAACCGCGCCAGACCCTCGCGGGCCGTCGCGGCCGCGGAATCGGCGGCGCCCGACTCGCGAAGCGAGAGCGTGCGCGCGTAGAGAAGGAGCGCCTCATTCCCCGGCTCGCGGTTCTCGCGGATCAGGAGGATCCGCTCGATCGCGTCGTTCACGAGGAGGTTCCGCGGAAAGCGCATCGCGAACCGCTGGAATTCCGCGGCGGCGGAATCGAAGAGGCCCGCCACGAAGAGCCGCCGCGCGGCCCGGTAGTCGCCGACGCCCGCGGTGTCCTGGGGTGCCCGGATCGTGAGGTTTCCGAGCAGCGCCCGGTAGATATTGCTCGCGTCCGGAGCGATGCCGGGCTGCACGATGACGGTATCGACGGGAGCGGGAGCCGCCGCCCCGGTCCCCGGCAGAAGGCAAGCGAGCGCGGCCACCGCGAGGCAGACGACGGGATGGGTTCTCAATGCGTCTTTCCTTGCAGGATCGCCTGGAAGTACTGGTCCACGAGCGCCCGGTAGCGCGGGGAAACTGGATCGCGGCCGCCCCGGGCCAGCAGCGCCGCCAGGGTGGGCCGTGCTTTCAAGAGCTCCGGCGAGAGAGCGCCCGGTGAGGACCGGACCACGTCCACGCCGGGGCGCGAAGTGCGCCGCCGCGAGTAGTCGCGCTTCTCGACGCTGCGCGGCGCGTCCAGGAGCCGGCTCAGGATCCTCTGCTGGCGGTCCACCGTCTCCTGGTTGAGCCGGCCGCCGCGAAGATCCTCGGCCACCTTCTTCATGTCCTCTCCGGTGTCGCCGAGCTGCCCCAGCGTGCCGCCCCCCTGACCCAGCTTCTGCATCGCCTCCTCGAGCCCGCGCCGGATCGCCTCCTGCTCGGCGGCCATGCGGCTCAAAGCCCCCGCCTGATCCGGCGTGAGGCGTCCGCTCTGTCCGTCCTGGCCGCCGGGCATCAAGGAGAGCGTCTGGCCGTTCAGCTGCTGCTGCTCGCCCGACAGCCCCTGGAGCATCTGCATCGCCTCCTGGAATCCGGTCGAGGACTTGGCTTGATTCATCGCGTCGCGTCCCCTGAGGAGCGCCGACGCGGCCTGGTTCAGAGCGATGGTCGCTTCCTTGCTCGAGACGAGCCCGCCGATCAGATCCTCCATGGAGTAGCGGCCCACGGCGTTCTGCTGATTCGAGAGCGCCCGCCCGAGCGCCTGGATCACGTCGGGCGTGATGAAGAGGGTCTTCTTGGTCAGATCCCCGATGCGATTCGCGGCGCTCTCGGTCGTCTCCTCGAGCCCCTGCTGGGTCGTGGCGCGCTCGTTGGTCCCGCTCTTCTGGTCGTCCAGGAGATTCTCCTGCGCGTCCGCGATCTCGAGCAGATCGGCGATGGCGGCGTCCATTTTCTTCCCGACGTCGTTCTTCTTCCGGAACACGAAGTCGTCTTTCATCTTGTTCATCGCCTGCCGCATCCGCTCCAGCTCCTGGGCGAGATCCTTCGTGCTCTCCTGAGCCTCCTGCTTCATCGCCTGCTGCATGGCATCGGTGGACTTCTCGAAGAGGGGGTACATCCCCTGGAGCTTGTCGCGCTGGTCCTCGGCCGTCTGCGCCGATTCCTTGTCCATCTGCTCGAGCTCCTGGGCGAGCGAATCCAGCGCGGCGCGCTGCTCGGCGCTCATCTTCTGGATCTCCTTCTCTCCCCGCGAGAGCTCCTTCATCTGGTTCGGGTGTCCCGCGCGAGCCAGCGAGTCGTTCAGCGCGAGCTGCCGGCGTGCCATGTCGGCGGCGCGCTCGGCGACGGCTTCCAGCTTTTCCTCCATCTTGAGCTGTCTCAAGAGCTCGATGGTCCGCTCCAGATTCCGGACCACCTCTTCCTGGGTGAGCTTCATGCTCTGCATGGCGCGCTCCAGCTCCTGGGGCGACATCTTCTTCAGCGCGTCCTGCACGCGCTGCATCGTGCGCAGGATGGACTGGTCGTGGAGCTGGTTCAGGAGCTGATGCAGCTCGTTCAGCTTCTGGACCAGCTCGGCGTTGAGCGCCCGCGACGATGCCAGCTTGTCCGCGTCCTGCCCCAGCTTCTCGGCCACCTTGTCGATCTGCTCGCGAAGCGCCTGCTGCCCCTCGAGGGTCTTCTGGATGTCCTGCCCCTTCTCCCAGGGCAGCTCCTTCTGGCGCCCGAGGTCCCGCTCCAGCTCCTCGGACTTTTGTTGCAGCGCCTTGGCGCTCCGGATCGCGTCCTCCAGCGTGGCGACGGATTGATCTTGTTGCCGCTCCACCGAGGAGAGGATCTCGGCGGCGGAGGGGAAGCGGAGCGTCCGCGGCTCGGACCAGGTGGTCTGAGGTCCGTCGATCCGGTTTCCGTCCACCGCGCCGATCTCGTACTGAATCTCCTCGCCGGGAAGCAGGTCGTAGGTTCCGAGCCCCCACGTGTAGCGGACCGCCAGCTCGCGCACGCCGTCCTTCTCTTCGTGCAGCGTCTCCGTTTGCGGCGCCTCCTCCCGGACGTGATAACGGAGGAGCACCTTCCGCACTCCGTAGTCGTCCGTGGCGCCGGCGAGGATGGTCGCGGACAGGTCGCGCGTCACGTCTTCCACCGGGCTCGGGGAAACGATCGTGACGGTGGGCGCGCGGTCGGGAATCGATTTGATGTCGTAGGGGCCGAGATCCACCTTGCGCCCGCGCGGATCCACGAGGCGGATCCGGTAACGGGCGTCGGAGTGTACCGGCACGGCGAAGCGCGCCAGCCGCTCTCCCAGCGCGCCGCGCAGGGACGGAGCTCCGCCATCGTAAAGGATGGAGGCTTCCTCCACGCTCCGGTTGAGGAGCACCTCGACGCGCGCGCGCGTTCCCCGGGGCGCGGCCAGATCGCCCGTGATGGCGTTCTGGGCCTCGGACGTGAGCCCGCAGTAGGCGGGGTACTCGTAGCGGACCCGGAATCCGGACGCGCGCGGCAGATCGCGCACGGAGATGCGGAACACCGGGGTGGTCTGGTCCGCGACACGCACCTGGTAGAAGAGATCTTCGTTGAGGTTGCGAATCACCGTCGCGTACGCCCGCTCGCGGACGCGAGGATGCGTCTCCTCGACGGACCGCTCGAGCGTCCTCGTGTCCCACGATCCGGTTCCGCCCGCCTCCTTGCTCATGAGACGGGGCTTGCGGTCGCTCCCCGAGACGTAGACGCGCAGCGGGACCGAGGCGCCACCTTCCACCTCTTCCGATCCCGGATCCACGCGGATCCCGATCGGGGCCACGGGCGCCCTCTTCGGATCGGCGATGCGCGAGACGGTGGTGACCGTGCGCGTTCCTCCCAGCATCGCCACTCCGGCCAGCACGGCCACGACGATCGCGAGCCGCTTCATGGACTGGGAACGCCCGCGCCATGCGCGAAGGCGGCCGAGGGGAAGCGAGGCGGCGCGCTCGGCGGCCGCCCGGACCGCGTGCTGCGCGAGTGCCGGAGAATAGCCCGTGGGAACGTCCCCTCGCTTCGGCTCCGGCGGGACGCTCCCGAGCTCGAACGCCGTCAGCAGCCCGTCGTCGCGGTCGTCGATGAGGCGGCTCGCCTCGAGCGCGGCATCGGGCAGCGCCGTCTTGGAGCGCAGCACGCGCGTGAGCGCGAAGCCGAGGGCCGCGAGTGCGGCGAGCAGGAGGCCGGTGCGAAGCGCCCCGTACTCGGCACGGTGGAGCGGCAAGAGGAGCGCCAGAACGAGCCCCAGACCCGCCAGGGCGACGAAGCCCAGGATGGCGATGACGCCCGCGCGCTCGATCGAGCGCCACAGGAGGAACCGCCGTGCGCGCCGGAGCTCGCGAAGCAGCGCTTCGTAGGGAGCGTTCACGGATTCCTCAATGGGTCACCGCGTAGGTCGCGACATTGATCGCGAAGCGCATCGCGGCCTGACGTTTCTCGGGCGGGTCGTCGTGGATGCCCTGGTCCTCGATTCCGTTTCCGATGTCGCAGTCGAAGGTGTAGAGCACCAGCACGCGCCCTCCCTTCATCACCGCGAACACCCGCGCCGGCCCGCCGTCGTGCTCGTGGATCTTGGGGGCGCCCGCGGGAAAGGAGTTCGGGGAGCGGAAGATGGCGTGGCTGAAGGGAAGCTCGGTGAGCGGAGCCTCGGGGTAGAGGCGCTTGACCTGCTCGC
>Ga0209056_10007658_pt1 | contig 11114 bp, 9 predicted proteins | sample GraSoiAngelo_114_FD_185876 | JGI IMG/M metagenome (GOLD analysis project Ga0209056, IMG submission 185876) | Grasslands soil microbial communities from the Angelo Coastal Reserve, California, USA - 14_0903_13_40cm (SPAdes) (version 2) | ecosystem: Environmental > Terrestrial > Soil > Grasslands ... | reverse complement strand
CGCCCGGAGGAGTATAGCCACGGCTGGCTTTGCGTATGGCGCGCAATGCGTTGCCAGCAGAATCGTGCTCGTGTTCCATCATTGACACTGGGTTTTGCACGCTGCCGAACGGCGACGGCAGAACAGGCTCCTTCTGAATAACGGCCTCCTCCATCCTCACGATGTAGGGAAACAGAACCCGCTCTTCTTTCATCATGTGTGTTGTCAGCTCTTGGACTAGGCCCTGAAAACTGGATCGGACATTCTGCAGCTCGGCATGATTCTGGCCGTGGACGGAGCAAACCTTATCTAAGAGAGGAATGAGGCGAGCCATTTCCTCGCGCGTGTACTTATGGTGAGTGCTCTTGATGTGTGCGATCAGGTCGGCCAGGGGCTCGGTTTGCCAGTTTCGGTCTTTCTGGGCGGCATGTGCCGCCTGCTCGGCCATCTCCAGCGAATCGATCACCTGATCCATCGAGAGGTTCGAAGCACGGCACGCTTCTTCCAGCGACTTGTTGCCCCCGCAGCAGTAATCAATCCCTAGCTTTTCAAAGACTCTAGTGGCAGCCGTATTCTCCAGCGCCAATTCACGAACGGTTTTCTCGGCGGTCATGTTCATTGCATTCTCCTCACGACCCAAGCTCCATACCTACAGGTCGCGCTTCATGTTCTAAGCTAACGGAGGGGCGAAGCCATGCCGATGACTTTTGTCACGGAGGGCATCGATGGGCAAAACATTATCCAGATCAGGGGAAGACGGGGGAGGCCGGGCTCCAGAGGTTGCGATTAGTCGGGGGAATCTGTTTCGGCTTCCAAGGCTTTCAAATTGAAGATCGTTACCGTACGGCCGTCGATCTTGAGCATCCCCTCTGCTTGTAGACGAGAGAGATTGCGGGAAACGAGCTCCCGGACAGTGCCAATATGCGACGCCAATTCCTGATTGCTCGTGGGCAATGTGATTTCCACGCCTGAGGCGGAGCGTTTTCCTTCCTTCTGGGCGAGACGCAACAGAAACGAAGCCAGCCGGTGACGCACAGTGGTGAACGAGAGTTCTTCGATTATTCCAACCAGTCGGCGCAGGCGTGCACCGACCACCCGCAAGACTTTCAGTGCCACCTGAGGATGTGCCAGGCACAATGCCTGAAAATCCTGCTTGCTCACAAAGAGCAGCGTGGCATCATCAATAGCCGTTACAGACGCGGGATAGCTCCCGCCATCGAAGACGGGAAGTTCGGCGATCGAACTGCCCGGACCATCAATACTGAGTACCTGTTCACGTCCATTGGCCGAACTCTTAAAAATGCGTACATGGCCGGACTCGACAACATAGAGTCCGGAGCAAGGCTCGCCTTCGCCGAACACGCTTTGCCCCGCTGAATAGTTGCGCGTCACCGCACGTTGCGCGAGAAAACTCAATTCGCTTTCCGTGAGCCCAGAAAAGATGGGGACTTTGGCGAGCGTTTGACCAAGTGTAAGCGTAGGTTCCGGCACGATGGCTATTGTATCGGAGCACGTCCTCCGTCTTTCTGAACGGTGATTAGAGAATTGTCATTCCATCCAGGGGAGGGGGCCGCGGACGTCTCAGACTGTTGTGCGCGCGCGCCGAAAGTCAAGGCCAATAAGACAAACAAGACGAATCAAGGCGAACGTTTTGAGACGCATACCATCCTCTCGTGCTTCATGGATGACTCTACCACCAGCCTCGATGCGTCGCCCTCAACTACGATCGCGCCGGACATGCCGTCAAGGTCCTGGCGAGCACTCTCTCCGTGTGGGTGGGTGTGATACCAATACAGCCCGGGTGGCGAATATGACGGAACAACGACCTTATACTCCAAGATTGCTCCTGGCATTGACATCATCGTGAGCACGTCATCCTGAGGACGCTCGGGCGAAACGTGGAGACCGTGAAAATGCAAATTACTCACATTGCCGCAGCGGCCTGTGGCACACTCCTCATCAGACTTCCGAGGCAGATTGTTTGCATAGCGTAGCTTGATGACTCTGCCAGGCAACACACGAATGACGGGCGGAACAGTTTTGCCGGCATACGCAAATGCATTGTGTCCAGCAGCAGAGTCATACACGGCGGTGAGGGGGAACGGGCCTCTCACTTCCGGGAGATCCGTAATAACCTGCTGTTGCGCAGAGAGCGGACTCACCACCACAATTGCGCACAGGAAAAAAGCAATGGCTCTCATGCTGCAAACCTCAGTGACCTGGCAAACAAAGAGTCGTTCGTGCCGCTGGTGGCCTTGCTAACGTGATCCGATGAGCTCCGGAACACCAGCCAGCTTTACGTAGTCTTCTTCGCTTAAACGTAGTGCCGCCGCGGCGACGTTCTGCCCCAGGTGTTCGATCGAGGACGTTCCCGGTATTGGCAAAATCATCGGGGAACGCCGCAGCAACCAGGCAAGGGCAACTTGCGTCGGAGCAGCGTGATGCGCCTGGGCGATTTGATGGAGAACTTCACCGGCAACCCTGCCCGCCCCAAGCGGGAACCAAGGGATGAACGCGATTCCGTTACGCTCACAATAGTCCACGACGTAGTCCCATTCGCGGTCGGCGAAACTGTAGCGGTTCTGGACAGAGACGATAGGAACGATCCGGCGAGCCCGCTCGATGTGTTCTTGTGTGACATTGGACAATGCGACCATGCGGATTTTGCCCTCACGCCTGAGTTCGGCCAAGGTTTCAACCGAAGAGTCAAAAGACACCACAGGATCTGGAATGTGCAATTGATAGACGTCAATGCGATCGAGGCGCAGCCTCTTCAGGCTACCCTCAACCGCCTCGCGAAGGTGAGAAGGAGTTGCGTCGTGTGTCCACTGATTGGGGCCGGGACGTTTCCATCCGCCCTTAGTGGCAATTACCAGACCGGCTGGATACGGGAACAGCGCTGCCGCGATCAACTCCTCATTTATATACGGCCCGTAGGAATCCGCGGTGTCGATGAAATTGACGCCTAACTCCACAGCACGGCGTAGAACTGCCGACGCGGTTTTGCGGTCTTTGGGTGGACCCCAAATGCCCTCGCCAGTAAGGCGCATGGCGCCATAGCCAAGACGATGCACGGAGATTTCATTTCCCAGGGAAATTTCCCCAGCTTGACTTGCAGAGAGTTCTTTCTTATTCATGATTCATCCTCCAAATCTTCTCTGTTCGTCCGCTCCAGATTGCTTGGCCTGATGAAGATCAATTGGCATTCATCGCCAGCTTTCCGCAGCACTCGGGCCGCTCGGGCAGACTGGTGCTGTCCCATCCTCCGCCTAATGCCTGGATCAACTGGACTGCAGCGACCATTCGCCGCCCGAGAATGTTCACGGCCGTAGCCTCGTCAGAGAGAGTCGCACTCTGCGCAACGGTCACTTCCAGGAAGCTGGTAACGCCACCTTTGTATCGCTGAATCGAGAGGTCCAATGATTTCTGGGCTGCAACGACTGCTTCATTCTGCGTTTTGGCTTCGTTCTCAAGGATGCGTAACGCCGCGAGATTGTCTTCCACCTGCTGGAAGCTGGTAAGCACAGGTTCACGATATGTTGCGACGGTTTGATCGTACGCCGCAACGGCTTGATCAGAGGCCGCTCTGCGCCGCCCGCCATCGAACAGTGTTTGTATCGCCTGGCCTCCTACCGACCACAATCCGGCTGGGCCTTGCAGTAATGTTGTGATGGCCCCGCTTTCAAAACCTCCCGCAGCCGTCAGGCTCAACAGTGGATAGTAGGCAGCTTTGGCCTCTCCGATTCGGGCGTTCGCAGCCGCCATCGGTCGCTCGGCAGATGCAATGTCAGGCCGCCGCTCAAGCAGCTCTGATGGCACACCTGTTGGAATCGGAGGCGGTGGTGTGCGAAGAGGAAGAGGAGCAAGACTGAAGGAGGTGGCAGGTTTGCCGATTAGAGTTGCGACGGCATGCTCACATTGAGCGCGAAGCACTCCGACGTCTTGCGCTTGAGCACGCGTCGTCTCCAGTTGGGTCCTGGCCTGCTCGACCTCAACCTCGGAGCCGACGCCTCCCTGAAAGCGGACCTGGTTCAACTGCAGGGCCTGCTCATACTGTGCGACGGTCGATTGCAGAAGCTGTTCCTGGGCATCGAGACTACGCGCCTGGAAATAGAACAAAGCCAATTGCGCATGCATAGCCAGGTTAACCGTCGCCAGGTCAGCAGCACTGGCTTGCGCCGCTTCACGGTGTGACTCCACATTTTTGCGTACTCGCCCCCACGCGTCGATCTCGTAAGACAATTCAATCGGCAGTTGGAAGTCGTTTTCCGTACGACCATTGGAAATCGCTCCTTGAGGGGGAGCATTCTTGGAGAATTCCTCAAACGCATTCTTCATCGCGGTAATGTCCATCACCAGGCCGTTAACAAGCCCGTGAAGGATGTACGTCAGGATCCTCGCTATTTTTCCGTCGCACAAGAGGGCACTCATTTCTCGGGTGTGGTATTCCACAACGAGAGTGGTGGTCACCAGAAATGATAGCGGCGATAGCACGTTCAATACATCCGAGTTTCTGGGCGCTCTGTTCGCTAGTTCACTACAAAACGCCTACTACCCAAGACATGACCGAAATTTCGGGGACACCATGAATCGCTTTGGTGGTGCCCTCAGCTCGGATGCGATGGGCTATCTTCTGCTCGAATTTACGCCGGATGTGAAGCATTTCTTCCGGAAACATTCCCCGAAAAAAAATCTTGAAGATGGAGGAGAAGCTTCCCATCCCTCCGAGGATAAGCCTTAGCCGGGCCGGTTTCCATCTCGCAGTGTCTGACCGAACTAAATGCTGTGGAAAGCGGGAGGTGATATGAAGATTCTTGCTGCACAACACGTAAAACTCGGATTTATTGGTCTGGGCAACATGGGAAACCGGATCGTCCAACGTCTGCTTGCCCATGGATACAAACTCTTCGTATTCGACCGGAATCGTACTAAGGCAGAAGCTCTGGTACCAAACGGGGCTGTACCCGTGAACGATATCGTCGAACACGCAGCGCAGATGTGATTCTTTCCTGTGTTACCAACGAATCGGATGATGGCGTCCCACTAACCGGGCGCATCCACACGCAAAGCCGTAATCGGTCAAGCATTCTATTGGAGCAAGGCGAGTGTTCTACAGGTCTTGTCGATGACCTCGCGTTGGGCAGGATTCAGTTCCACAAATTCAAACCCATAGCGATAGTCGGAGCGACTGCGTACAACTGCATCAACACTAAGAGGACTGTTTACCAGCGGCACAAAGAATTTGAGATTTACCGCTGTACCCATGTCCCATCCGCCGACGAATAAACCGGCCACGCCGGTTTCGCTGATATTGAGAGCCCGACCGCGCATGACCTCCTGTTTTTTCCCTCCGAACGTGGCAACGTGGATCTCCGAGTCGAAGTCATACCGTGGGAATCGGCGCGCTTCAATGGAGCCTTGGTGCCCCTCGGGGTGGTTCATCGGGAGCTATGATTCCTCACTCCCGTTGGCTTGCCCACCTTTCCCTGCACCGTTACAAAAAACGAACAACTGTCATCACAATCTGGAGTAGCGGCCCGTGCGGTGCTCCGTAAGGCGGGCGTGCCCGGCCCGTCTCGCACCCGTCCGTTAGGATGGTTCGGGCCGTCTGTCAAACGGTTGTTGCCTCTACAAATCTGTAGCGTGTTCGGATTCCGTAACAAATTTAGATTAGTCACTAGGAACTGCACAGATTTACGCGAGAGTGCCGAAAGGAGAGGCACTCGTGCGCCGATGACACAAACTGGATCAAGACCGCGTTTGCTTTCGGTCGGAAACGTTCTCCTTGTCTGCAAGGACGCAGAAGCAATCCGCTTGCTTACTGAGGCAGCACAGCAATTCGCACTGTCTTTGGACGTACACCACCAGGCGGAAACAGCAGCTAGTATTCTAGGACGCCAAAAATTCGAGGCAGTCGTGGTAGACCTGGAACTCGGGGATAGTGCTAAGACAGTTCTGAGAGAAGTTTGCCTATCTTCCTCAAATCAGACCGCAGTCACGTTCACGATCACGAGTAGAAACGCGGAGAAAGATTCGGGAATGAGCATTGGCTCGACCTTTACCTTCGTTAGACCGCTTTCGGTGGAATCTATAAGTCTTACCTTGAAGGCTGCGTACGGACTCATCGTGCGGGAGCGGCGGCGCTATTTCCGGTTTCCACTGGCGGTTCCGGCGTTCCTCAGAACGGCGGAGGGTAAGGAAATTGCATCCCAGACCGTGAACATCGGCGAGGGTGGGATGGGGTTGCATACCTCTCATCCATTTAAGGCAAAAGAGCAAGCCCTGGTTCAGTTTACCTTGCCGGGTCAGCCAAGCCAGTTCTCGGCGAAGCTGGATGTTTGCTGGTGTGACCAGAGCGGCCTCCTCGGAGTGCGATTCCTGGCTCTTTCTGCTCAACAAAAATCTGGATTGCGGGAGTGGGTCTCCGCTAGGTTTGAAGAGAGCATTCCGGAACGCGTGGCAGTCCACTTTCGGAAAAGCGCTGCCAAGCGCTGAATGCTCTCCGCGCTGGTCTCGACAGGACAGAACACAGCACGCCAGCGCAATTCTGTTATTCAAGGCTGGTTACCAAGGCTGGTTACTTTTGTGCCTGATGCGTCGAAGCCATTCCCGAGGCATGAACATCCGTCGCACACTGTAAAAATAGTGGCCCGGCTCGGGGAGGACACCAAACTGAAGAAATTGCCGAAAATTCGAGGCAAACTCCGGCAAGCCTGAATTTTGATTTTTGGAACGGAATGGAACAGACTTAAGGTTTGGGCTAACTGATTGAAAAGATGGTGGCCAGGTACGGAGTCGAACCGCCGCCGCCAGCCCTTTCAGACCTAGTTCAACCTGTACCTACAACTACTTACTGGTTTGCGGGAGACTGCCAAGTACCTGCAAATACGCGCAAGCCGGAGCAATCATGGGCTGGGATCATGGGCTGAGGTTCTCGTAGCGATTCTGTTCCCGCGGTACTTTTGGCACACGCAAGTGTCACTCGCTGCGATGATTACGCGGCCTCTCTTTTTTGCGTGAAAAAGAAATGCTTTGTTCTGGAAGAGACCGGCGAAAAGCCATCCGCAGGGCTGGACGGTTTTTGGGGAGTGACCTCGCTCAAGACGCGTCGTGTGGGGATAACGCGCCTGATCAACGGCGAAAAAAGGGCAGGACTCCCGTCCTGCCCCGCCGTCAATCCCTGGTAACCAATCTGTTCGCATCAACCGTTATCACCACCGGGACGTTGGTGCCATTCGGCAGTGTCAGTGACTGGAAAATCATGCGAGCATGGTTCCTGTCGTTGTCATAGACCAGAGCGAGCAACGCAGTACGTTGCAGTTGGCCGTTTACCAGCACGTTAATAGTCGCGCTCGCCGTGCAGTCTGGATTCACAGTGACGTTTCCGGAAATGTCTTCCACCCCGGAGTTTCCAGCCACGTTCCGGGTCTGGCTGCCGGTGATGTTTCCCGCCGCATCCTGGCTAAAGCGACCCACCGATGCTGTCGGCAGTGAACCGTTCTGGGTAAAGATAGTGCCGGTGTAGGTGTAAGCCCATCTTCCCGCCTGACCGGCGGTGGAACAGGCCCCTGCCTGCAAAGGGGCCAGCGCCAGTATGAATGTGGCGCCCAGCACCAGCAGGGCACGTGCAAAGTTGGTTTTCATCACGATTCTCCTTCCTGGATTTTTCATCACGTTGGGCCAGAGGTGCGTCGCAACAACCACCCTCGACTTGTCGCGCCGCGCCTCTTTTAGCCCTCACGTACCAACGCGGAGAAGCTGGTAAAGAGGGGCCAGTCCGGCAAGGAATCCGTACCCAGCCTGCCCGCACCAGCCTCTGCCATTGACTAAGTCATTTTTAGAGCTATACTTCCGGTAAATTTCGGTGGGGCGGACAAAGGCGCACTACTGCGGTCCGAAAAAAGTTGCCTCTTCTTTCCCTTATTTCTTCCACCCACGCGGCCTATTACGTGATCTCAATCGTTGTAAATCGGTTGTATGGGTCAGCAGGCCGACAAACCGGGTTCGCGGCCGGATGAAGGCGGCGGAGCCGTGCCCGACCCGACCTCGGGGCGGTGGCAGAAGATAAAAGAACTGTTCGGCGAGGCGCTGGAGCTTGACGCTGCGGCGCGCAGAGCCTTCCTTGACCAAGCCTGCGATGGCGATCAGTTTCTGCGCCGCGAGGTGGACTCGCTGCTGACCGCTTCCGACCCCGCCACCCACTCCGTCCCCGAGGGAACCACGCCCGAGCGCGACCTCATGATCGGACGGCGATTGGGGGCGTACGAAATCCTAAAGCTCATCGGCTCCGGCGGCATGGCTGCCGTCTATCTGGCGGTCAGGGCCGACGATCAGTATCGCAAACGCGTCGCCATCAAGCTCATCCATCCCGGCTTGGAAAAAGAAGCGGTTTGCCGCCGCTTCCGCAGTGAGCGCCAGACGCTGGCCGCACTCGACCATCCCAACATCGTCAAACTGCTCGACGGCGGCACCACCGAAGAGGGTCTTCCCTACCTGGTAATGGATTACGTCGAAGGACAATCGATTGACGACTACTGCGACCGACACAAACTGTCGATCGAAGAGCGGTTGCACCTGTTTCGCAGGGTGTGCGGGGCAGTGCAACACGCCCACCAGAGCCAGGTAGTGCATCGTGACCTGAAGCCGAGCAACATCATAGTCACGGCCGAGGGCACACCAAAGCTGCTGGACTTTGGCATTGCCAAGCTGCTGAGCCCGGAGTTTTCCGCCGAGTCGGGGGTTTTGACCCAAACCGGGATGCACCAGATGACGCCGGCATACGCCAGCCCGGAGCAGGTGCGGGGCGAACCCATCACCTATGCAAGTGACATTTACTCGCTGGGGGTGTTGCTATACGAATTGCTGACCGGGCACCGGCCCTACCGGTTCAAGGGCTATACGCCGGCCGAGTTGGAGCGGGTGATCTGCGAGACCGAGGCAGAGCGTCCGAGCACGGCGGTAACCCGGGTGGAGAACTACCACAGTCCGGAGGGATCGACCGCGCACCTGATCACGCCGCAGAGTGTAAGCCGGACGCGGGGAGTACAGCCGGAGAAGCTGCGGCGACGGCTGCGGGGGGACTTGGACAACATTGTGCTGAAGGCCCTGCACAAGGAGCCGAAGCGGCGGTACGGTTCAGCGCAGGAATTCTCAGAGGATATTCAGCGCCATCTCGAGTACAGGCCGGTTAAAGCACGCTCCAGTACACTCCAGTATCGGACGAGAAAATTCATTCACCGGCGCAAGATGGAAGTGCTGGGTTCGTCGGTCGTGTTGGCGCTGGCGGCCGGTTTAGCCTACAGCCTCTGGCACCCAGCTACGACCCAAGAGGGTGATTCCATCGCAGTGGCGCGATTGGTGAGCAGGACCAGCGATGCGACCGCAGAATATGTCACCGAGGGCGTTCCGGCCAGCATCGTCCAGAATCTTTCGCAGATTCCCAAGCTGCGCGTAGTCGCGGTGCGCCCGAAACCGGGCGAGGAAATCGACCCGCGCCAGATCGGTCGCGAATTTCAGGTGAAGAAAATCTTAACGGTCAGGACCCTGGAGCAGGGAGACAGCGTGCGCCTGCAGATCGACCTGCTAGACGCCGCCAGCGGAGCCGAGTTATGGGGAGATCATTATGATCGCAAACTTTCCGATCTGCTCGGTGTGCAAGACCAGATCTCGCGTGAAGTTTCCCAGCGTCTGAGGGCAGCCCTCGGCGAAGGGGGCCGCCCAGCCAAACGCTACACCGAGAACGCTGAGGCGTACCAACTTTTCCTCCAAGGCCGTTATAACTGCGAGAAACGGAGCGCAGAAGGATTTCGCAAGGGGGTTGAGGCGCTCCAGCAAGCGCTACAAATCGATCCAAGCTATGCGCTGGCTTACGCTCAACTGTCGGTTTGTCTGAATACCCCGGGTTATTACGGGACGGTGGACCCGCACCAGGTTTCCCCAAAAGCTAGAGCGGCAGCAATGAAAGCATTGGAGTTGGACAGTACGTTAGCTGAGGCTCACGAAGCTCTAGCGACCAGCGATGTGTTCAATTTTGACTGGGTGTCTGCCGAGCAGGAATTTAAGCGTTCCCTCGAACTGAACCCTAACTACTACCTCGCGCATTTTCACTACGCCATAGCGCTGGCATCCCAGGATCGTTTCAAGGAGGCTGTCAAGGAAGTCCAGGAGGGACAGAACCGGGAACCAATGTCGCCCGTCATGAATGCTGGTGTAGCGTTCATTATGAGTGTTGCCGCCGAGGAAGATCCGGGGATGCTTGATAAATGCGTGCAGCAGTCTCGCACAAATCTGGAGATCGCTCCCCTAACCCTTTCCTATCTTGCTCTCGGCATGTGTTACGAGCAAAAACACATGTACAAGGAAGCAGTGGACAGCTTTCAAAAGGGGATTGACTTGGGAGCTCCTTACGCACTTCTAAGGGCATTCGAGGGACATGCGTATGGACACTCGGGGGACAAGGCCAAGGCCCGAGAGATTCTGGTGGAATTGCAGGATCTGGCCAAGCACCAATATATGTCCCTGTCTCATTTGGCAATGGTCTACGACGGTCTCGGGGAGAACGATCTCGCAATTGAGGCCTTGCAAAAAGCCTATGAAACTCACGACACGTTTCTGATACACGTCAGGGACACCTATTTCTTCGACGATCTGCGCTCCGACCCGCGTTTCCAGGACCTGGAGCACAAAGTGGGAGTGCGGCAGTGAGTGGGCGGACAGAGGGGCCTGGCCTGAACCTGGAAACCTGTATCCGACTGCTAGGACCGGCCTCTGTCATTGACTGAGTCATTTTTAGAGCTGTACTTCCGGTAAATTTCGTGGGGCGGACAAAGGCGCACTTCCGCGGTGCGGAAAAGCTGCCTGTTCTTTCCCTTATTTCTTCCACCCACGCGGCATGTTACGTGATTTCAATCGTGTCAATCGGTTATGGGTCAGCCGACCGACAAGCCGGGTTCGCCCCAGGCAGCGGGAGGCCCACCCGCGCCCGAAATCACGGCGAACCGCTGGCAGAAGATAAAAGAACTGTTTGGCGAGACGTTGGAGCGGGATGCTGCGGAGCGCAAGGCTTTCCTGGATCAATCCTGTGATGGCGACTTGTCGCTGCGGCGGGAAGTCGAGTCTCTGTTGTCATTTGTCGA
>Ga0209056_10007655_pt1 | contig 11115 bp, 9 predicted proteins | sample GraSoiAngelo_114_FD_185876 | JGI IMG/M metagenome (GOLD analysis project Ga0209056, IMG submission 185876) | Grasslands soil microbial communities from the Angelo Coastal Reserve, California, USA - 14_0903_13_40cm (SPAdes) (version 2) | ecosystem: Environmental > Terrestrial > Soil > Grasslands ... | reverse complement strand
CTCCAGGCAGCGGGGAGGTGAAGCTCCACCCCTCAGGATTGGGAATTGTCCGGGCTGGGTAAACGTTCTTTCGAACAGATGGCAAATACCCCCCGATCTGAGCTCCTACCGGTCCTCCCCATGGACGACGTGGTCGTCCTCCCCCACATGTCGGTCACCCTCGCGGTCGAGGGCGACGACCAGAAGGCGGCGATCGAGGCCGCCCGCCAGGGCAACCGCCTGATCCTGCTCGTCCCTCGCATCGAGGGCAAGTTCGGCGCCATCGGCACGGCCGCCCGCCTGGGCGAGTCGGCCGAACTGCCGACCGGGGCCGAAGCTTTCATGATCCGCGGCGAGTACCGCGCCCGCCTGGGCAGTGGTCAGGCGGACATAGGCGGGGCCCTGTGGGTCAAGGCCGACCCCATCCTCGACCCCGAACCTCCAACGGAGAAGTCGGTGGAGCTCGGCCGCGAGTACCGCGCGCTGCTCGAGAACCTCGTCGAGTCCCGGGGCGTGCCCCAGGTCGTCCAGTTCCTGCGCGCCGCGAGGACTCCCGGCCACCTGGCCGACCTCGCCGGCTACTCTCCCGACCTCTCGACCGAGCAGAAGCTCGAGATCCTCGAGATGACCAACCTCGAGGACCGGCTGACCAGGCTCATCGGCTGGACGAAGGGCATCCTCGCCGAGGCGTCGCTGAAGGAGAAGATCCGCAGCGAGGTCGCGGAAGGGATGGAGAAGACACAGCGCGAGTTCCTGCTCCGCCAGCAGATGGAGGCGATCAAGAAGCAGCTCAACGAGGGTCAGACCGACGTCGTCTCGACCTACCGCGAGCGGATCGCCGCGGCCGGCATGCCCGAAGCCGTGCAGACCGAGGTCAACCGTGAGCTCGACCGCCTGGAGCGGACGAGTGAGCAGAACCCCGAGTACGGCTGGATCCGCACCTACCTCGACTGGATGCTCGACATCCCGTGGAACGTGCGCTCGGACGACAACTACGACCTCGTCAAGGCTCGGCAGATCCTCGACGAGGACCACACCGGCCTGGGCGACGTCAAGGACCGCATCATCGAATTCCTGGCGGTGCGCAAGCTGCGCCAGGAGCGCGGCATGGAGGTCCTGGGCGGGCGCGGATCAGGCGCGATCATCACGCTCGTCGGCCCTCCCGGAGTCGGCAAGACCTCGCTTGGCGAGTCTGTCGCTCGCGCGCTCGGCCGCAAGTTCACCCGCGTGTCGCTGGGCGGCATCCGCGACGAAGCGGACATCAGAGGCCACCGCCGCACGTACGTCGGCGCTATGCCGGGCCGGATCGTCCGCGCCCTCAAGGACGCGGGCACCAAGAACCCGGTGATCATGCTCGACGAGATCGACAAGGTCGGCAGCGACTGGCGCGGAGACCCCTCCTCGGCCCTGCTCGAGGTCCTCGACCCCGCGCAGAACCACACCTTCCGAGACCACTACCTCGAGGTCGACCTCGACCTGTCCGAGGTGCTCTTCATCCCGACCGCGAACGTCTCCGAGACGATCCCTGCTCCGCTGCTCGACCGCATGGAGCTGATCCGCCTCGACGGCTACACCGAAGAGGAAAAGGTGGCGATCGCGCGCGATCACCTGCTCAAGCGGCAGGTGAGGCAGGCGGGCCTCAACCCCGAAGAGGTCACGGTCGACGACGCGGCGATCCTCAAGGTAATCACCGAGCACACGCGCGAGGCGGGAGTGCGCAACCTCGAGCGAGAGCTCGGCAAGATCACACGCAAGGTCGCGACCAAGATCGCCAAGGCGGAGCTCACTCCGCCCGTCGCGATCACACCCAGCCGCGTGCGCGAGTTTCTGGGTAAGCCCAAGTTCGACAACGAGGTCGCGGCCCGCACGGCTGTGCCGGGCGTCGCGACCGGGCTGGCGGTGACCGGCATCGGCGGTGACGTTCTGTTCGTCGAGGCAACCGCGACCGAGGCCAATGGAAATGGCGGCGGCGGGTTGACCCTGACCGGCCAGCTGGGTGACGTGATGAAGGAGTCGGCGCAGATCGCGCTGTCCTACGTCCGATCGCACGCCGACGAGCTGAACATCAGCAGGGAGAGCATCAACAAGTCGTTCCACATCCACGTCCCCGAAGGCGCGGTGCCGAAGGATGGACCGTCCGCCGGCGTGACGATGACGACCGCGATCGTGAGCCTGCTCACCGGGCGGCCGGTGCGAAACACTGTCGGCATGACCGGCGAGGTCACGCTGCAGGGATTGGTGCTTCCGATCGGCGGCGTCAAGCAGAAGGTTCTGGCGGCTCACCGCATGGGACTGAAGGAGGTCATCCTGCCGAAGCGCAACGAGAAGGACATCGACGACGTGCCGCAGAGCGTGCGCGAAGCGATGACGTTCCACCTGGCGAGCCGGGTCGATGACGTGCTGAAGGTCGCGCTCGATCCCACTCGGGGCGCGAGGATCGTCGCGGCCTAAGCAAGGGGACGTCACCACCCGGCGGCTTCGCCGCCGACCTCCCCCCATGGCAGGGAGGTGACGATGGGCGCAGAATGCGCCTCGGGATGGGAGCTGACATTCAGCGTTACGCGCGAATCGGCCTATGGGCCTTGCCGATCTATGCCGCCACGCTGTTTGCCGGCACGATCACCCACCAGCCGCCGCCGCAGACCGAACTAGCAGGATGGTCGGCGTATGTCACCACAAACGAATTCCTCTTCAGCCATCTGATCTTCAGCATCGGCGGCGCGGTGTTCGGAGTCATCGGCGCTGTGTCGCTGGGCATCGTCCTGATCGGGAAGGGCTCGGTGAAGCTCGGGCTCTGGGGCTTGCTCACCGGCGTGACTGCCAACGTGCTGGGCACCACCATCTACGGCATTGCAGCCTTTGCCCAGCCGGCGATTGGGCGCTTCTACCTGGCGGGCAACCACGCGCAGGCGCAAAACCTCTATTACGACGCGGCCCAGGGAACGCCGATGGACATCGTCGCGGTCGTGTTCATCGTCCTGCTGGTGACGAGCTTCATCGTTTTCGGTGTCGGCTTCGCGCGACTGGCTTTGATGCCGCGATGGGCAGGGATCGGGTACGCGGTCTCAGGCCCGCTGTTCGCGGTGATCGGCTTCGCCCTGGACAACTGGATCCAGAGCCTGGCCGCGGTCCTGATGACCGCGACCGCTGTCTGGATGGTGATCGCTCTGCGCCGGCCTCTTAGCTCCGGCCTCCCGGCGGTCCAATCGTCGCCGCTTCCGGCCCGAACTTCTTGACGTAGTCGCGGTGGACGGCGGTCCATCGCTCCGGCATGGCCGGCGCTGCGGTTCCGTCGAGCGCATGCTCCAGCGCGTCGAGGCACACATGCCACCCCGCGCCGTCGCGCGCGGCCTTGCCTAGCTCGTCGATGATGTCGATGAGCGTCAACGTGCAACCGGCGCCGCGAGGCGCGACCTCGAATCGAATCGTGTCGGTGCCCCAGCGAAACTCCAGCAGCCTCGGCGGCTCGTAGGCGATCACCTCGCCATCGAACGGCTGGATTCTTGCGTTGGCGTCTTTGAACTCCATCTTTGCGCCTACCGTCCACTCGCTGACCGAGACCTGGTCCGGGAACCACTTGCGCAGCTCGTCGGGCTCGGTCAGCGCTTTCCAGACTCTCGCGGGAGGGTACGGCAGCTCGCGCCGAAAGCGCAGCTCCCACCGCTCACCTGCCTTTTCCAGATCTCCGATCACGTTTACCTCCTTTCGGATGAGATTCGGTCGCATCGAGGTGGCGCTCGAGCGCGTCAAGGCTGCGTGTCCACATGACGCGGTACGGCTCCAGCCACGCGTCCATCTCCCGCAGTGGATGCGGCCTCACTCGGTAGAAGCGCCGCTGCGCTTCGCTGCGAGACTCCACCAGTCCCGCACCTCTCAGCACCTTGAGGTGCTTCGAAACCGCCGGCTGGCTCACCGCAAGCGCGTCGACGAGATCGCCCACCGTGCGCTCGCGCTGCCGAAGCAGATCAAGGATGAGCCGCCTGTTGGGCTCCGCCATGACCTCGAACGTAGCCGCCACAGCCATGCCACCAACATAACTACCCAGCTATATATCTGTCAAGCTATTTATGTCGAGGAATAATCGCCTTGGCTCTCTGTTTGCAATTTCCGATGGCCCGCGCCTCGCACCAGATCCTCGAACGCTCCAGGACCATCGCCGTGGTCGGCGCGTCGCGAGATCCCAGCAAAGCCGGAGGCTCCGTGCCCGCCGGCCTGCAGAGCCGCGGCTTTCGCATCATCCCGATCAACCCCTTCGCCGACACGCTCTTCGGGGAGCGCGTCTATCGCTCGCTGCTCGACGTGCCCGAAAAGATCGACATCGTCGACGTCTTCCGGCCCTCACCGGACACGCCCGAGATCGCGCGCCAGGCCGCGGCCATCGGCGCCAGGGCGCTGTGGCTGCAGCTCGACATCCGCTCCGCGGAGGCGCGGCGGATCGCGGAGTCGGCGGGCATGGACTACGTCGAGGACGAATGCACCGCCGTGGTGGCCTCGCTCTACAGGATTCGCAAGACCGCGGCCTAGCCGATACTCTCGGGTGAGTGGCGCGCCCGAAGCGAGATCGCACCATCGAGTCGGAGCTGAAGTTTCGCCTCACCGGCGAGAAAGACCACGTCAAGCTCCGCGCCATGCTGCGCGAGCGGGGGGCTCACCTGAGCGCGCGCTACCGAGAAGAGAACTACCGCTTCAACGGGCCCGGCAAGTCGACGCGCAACATCACGCTGCGGTTGCGCGTGCTCAACGGCGGCCCTCAGGGCGTGCTGACCGCCAAAGGGCCGGCGAAGTTCGAAGGCGGCGTGAAGACGCGAGAAGAGACGGAGATCGAGGTCAAGGACGTGCACGCCGCGCTCGACATGCTGGAGCAGCTCGGCTTTCGCATCGGCTGGACGTATCCCAAGCGCCGCGCGGTGTGGATGCTCGATGGCGTCTCGGTCACGCTCGACGTGCTCGACTTCGGGTGGTTCGTCGAGCTCGAGGGTCCAGCCAGCGCCCTACCGGAGATGGCCCGCAGCTTCGGCCTGGATCCCTCCCGCGCCCTCAAGGACAGCTACTCGGTGATGGCCAGGAAGCACCTCAAGGCCAAAAGGCTCACCAAGAAGCCGCCGATCCCAATCGAACCCCAGGTTCAGGACGAGAAGCGCAGCTCGTAGCTCTCGGCATCGAAGACGCCGAGCCCGCCTTCCGGCCGCCAGCCGAGCGGTCCCAGGTGCGCGAAACCGACCTTCTCGGCCACTCGCCTGCTGCCTTTGTTCTCGCGACCAGCCCACAGCGTCAGCCGGCTGACGCGCAGCTCGTCTCGTGCCCAGGCGATCAACGCGCGACATGCTTCGGTGGTGAGCCCACGCCCGGCGCGGTCGCTGCGAATCCAGTAATGCAGCTCGGCAGCGTCTGGCCCTTCGCGGTTGAGCCCCGCAATCCCGAGCACGTCACGCGACCGCTTGTCGACCACGGCGAAGTGGAACACCTCATCGTTCTTCCAGGCCTTCTTTCCGCGCTCGGCCGCGGCAAGCGCGCCCGGGAGCGACGGCTCTCGTGCCCAAGGCATCCACGGCAGCAGCTCCGGTCGGGACGCGACGACCGCGGCGTGGATGCCCTCGGCGTGAGATGTGTTCACAGGCTCGAGAAGGAGCCGCTCGGTGGAGAGCGTTACTCGGCGCGTGGAGGTGGTGACGCCTTGGCCCCGTCGGTTTTGGCCGGCCCGACCCAGACCGTCTGGATGTTGGTGAACTCCTTGATCCCGTACTCCGAGAGCTCGCGCCCGTAGCCCGATCGCTTCACGCCTCCGAACGGCAGCCGGGCGTCCGACGCGACCATCCCGTTGATGAACACAAGGCCGGCCTCGACCCGCTCCGCGAGCTTCTTGCCGCGTTCGACGTCGCCGGTCCAGATGTTCGAGCCCAGCCCGAAGTCGGTGTCGTTGGCGACGCGCAGCGCGTCCTCGGCGTCCTTGACCCGGATCACGGCCGCCACCGGACCGAACGTCTCCTCCTGGTACGCGGGCATCCCGGGCCTCACGTTCACCAGCACGGTCGGTTCGAAGTAGTAACCGTCGCCCGCGATCCGCTTGCCGCCGACGACCGTGCGCGCGCCCATGCGCACCGACTCGTTGACCTGGCGCTCGAGCTCGTCCACCAGGTCGCCTCGCGCGAGCGGCCCGACCTGGTTGGCGCGGTCCATCGGGTTGCCGACCCTGAGCGCGGCGACCGCGCTGGTGAAGCGCTGCTCGAACTCGTCGGCGACGCCCTCCTCGACGATGAACCGCTTGGCCGCGATGCAGCTCTGGCCGTTGTTCTGGTTGCGAGCCCGGCACGCGACCGAGGCCGCGGTGTTGAGGTCGGCGTCGGCGAGGACGATGAACGGGTCAGCCCCGCCCAGCTCGAGCACCGTCTTCTTCAGCCGCTTGCCCGCTGTCTCCGCCACCAGCGAGCCAGCCTTGTCCGAGCCTGTCAGTGTCACGCCCGCGACACGGCGATCGGCGATGACGCGCTCCACCGCGGCCGAGCCGATCAGCAGGGTCTGAAAGACGCCTTCGGGCACACCGGCCTCACGGAAAACCTCCTCGACCGCGAGCGCCGACTGCGGAACGTTCGACGAGTGCTTCAGGAGCATGACGTTGCCCGCGCTCAGGGCGGGCAGGCCCGCCCGGAAGGCCTGCCAGAAGGGAAAGTTCCAGGGCATCACGGCCAGGATCACGCCCATGGGCTGGAACCGCACGTAGCTCTCCGCGCCGGTGCTGTCGACCGGCTCGTCGGCGAGCAAGCGCTCGGCGTTCCCGGCAAACCAGTTCGCCGTCCAAGCGCATTTTTCGACCTCCGCCTCGGCTTCGACGATCGGCTTGCCCATCTCCGAGGTGAGCAGTGCCGCGTAGCGCGACTTGTCAGCCCGGAGCACGCCCGCTACCGAGCGCATCTGCGAGGCGCGCAGGCCGACGCCGGCGTCCCGCCAGCCGTAGCGAGCGTCCCAGGCTCGGGAGAGAGCGGACTCGATGGCGCCCTGGTCGGCTTCGGGGAATGAGGCAAGCTCCCGGCCCGTGGCCGGATCTATGGATTTCAGCACCCCCTCGAATCATGGCACGATTTGATGTGTGGCCCGAGCACCGGTAAGGAGGCGTGTCAGCCGCAGCCAGGCGACCCCCGCCGGCGCCCCTCGAGTCGACGGCCGCAGCCGCGTCGTCATCGAGGCAGTCACGCCTGAGATCAACGGCGGGCGCTTCCCCGCCAAGCGCGTCGTGGGGGAGGCGGTGACGGTGGAGGCCGATATCTTCGCCGACGGGCACGACTCCCTGGCGGCGCTCCTCCGACACCGACACGAAGCCGCCTCGGGTTGGACCGAAACGCCTATGACACCGCTGGTCAATGACCGCTGGCGTGGGGAGTTCTCGGTCACGGAGCTCGGCCACTATCGATTCACCATCGAGGCCTGGGTCGACCACTTCGAGACCTGGAGCAAGCAGCTCGCCAAGCGCCTGCAGGCGGGACAGGACGTGAAGGTCGAGCTCGAGGCCGGCGCCCGCATGATCGAGCAGGCCGCGGCGCGCGCCGACGGCACGACGGCCGACGCGGCGCGACTGCGGGAACTCGCCACGTCGCTGCGGGCTCCAAACCCCCACCCGGCGGCTTCGCCGCCGACCTCCCCGGCGAGCGGGGAGGTAGACGGCGAGCTCAGCCAGCTGATGCGGCGGTACGCCGACCGCGGCTACACCACGACCTACGTGCGCGAGCTCGAGGTGCTTGTCGAGCCGGCCAAGGCGCGTTTCAGCAGCTGGTACGAGCTGTTCCCGCGAAGCGCAGGCCCGAAAGGCGCCGGGCGCGCCCAGGGCGCAGCTCCAACAAGACACGGAACGTTCAAGGACGTGGAGCGGTTGCTGCCAGAGATCGCGGCCATGGGCTTCGACGTCCTCTATCTACCTCCCATCCACCCCATCGGCCGCAGCCATCGCAAAGGCGCCAACAACAAACCCGCCAAGCCTGGCGAGCCGGGTAGCCCGTGGGCGATCGGGTCGGAGGAGGGCGGTCACAAGGCCGTGCACCCGGAGCTCGGCACGCTGGCGGACTTCCGCCGTCTGGTGAAGGCAGCCGCGCAGCGGGAGATCGACGTTGCGCTGGACATCGCGTTCCAATGCTCGCCCGACCATCCATACACGCGGGAGCATCCTGAGTGGTTCAAGCACCGGCCGGATGGCTCGATCCAGTACGCCGAAAACCCGCCCAAGAAGTACGAGGACATCTATCCGTTCGATTTCGAGACCGAGAGCTGGCGTGAGCTCTGGCAGGAGATGCTGTCGATCGTGCTGTTCTGGGCCGAGCAGGGCGTGCGCGTGTTTCGCGTCGACAACCCGCACACCAAGCCGTTCGCATTCTGGGAGTGGCTCATCGCCGAGGTGCGGCGCGCCCATCCCGACGTGATCCTGCTGTCAGAGGCGTTCACCAGGCCGAAGGTCATGTACCGCCTGGCGAAGCTGGGCTTCAGCCAGTCGTACACCTACTTCGCGTGGCGGAACACCGCGTACGAGCTGTACCAGTACTTCTCGGAGCTTGCGCAGCAGCCGGTCCGCGAGTTCTTCCGACCCAATCTCTGGCCTAACACCCCCGACATCCTCACCGAGTACCTGCAGCTGGGCGGTCGGGCCGCCTTTCAGGCACGCCTCATCCTCGCCGCGACGCTGGGAGCGAGCTACGGGATCTACGGGCCTCCGTTTCTGGCGCTCGAGAACCGAGCCCGCGAGCAGGGCTCTGAGGAATACCTCGACTCGGAGAAGTACCAGCTCCGCGAATGGAACCCCGACGGCGGCATGAGAGAGCTGGTGACCATCATCAATCGCATCCGGCACGAGAACCCGGCCCTGCAGTCGGATCGCGGCCTCCGTTTTCATCTCGCCGAGAACGACCAGCTCCTGGCCTACTCCAAAAGCACGCCCGACAATGCGAACGTAGTGCTCACGGTGATCAACACAGACCCCCACCACGTCCAGCGCGGGATGGTCAACCTGCCGCTCGAAGAGCTCGGCCTGGATCGCGACAGGCCGTTTCAGGCGCACGAGCTGGTCTCCGGGGCACGCTACCTCTGGAGCGGCCCTCGCAACTTCGTCGAGGTCAATCCTCACGCGATGGCGGGGCAGGTGTTCCGTTTTCGCCGCCGCGTGCGCAGCGAGCACGACTTCGAGTACTTCCTGTGATCGCGACCACACCCCGGCACAAGAAACCGGAGCCGTTTCAGCTCGAGGAAGATCCCCTCTGGTACAAGGACGCGCTCGTCTATGAGCTGCATGTGCGCGCGTTCATGGACAGCGACGCCGACGGCAGCGGGGACTTCCGCGGCCTGGTCGAGAAGCTGCCCTACCTGCAGGACCTTGGTGTCAACGCGCTTTGGCTGCTGCCCTTCTACCCGTCACCGATGCGCGACGACGGCTACGACATCGCGGATTACACCAACGTCAACCCGATGTACGGAACCCTCGGCGACGCCAACCTGCTCATCCGGGAAGCCCACCGGCGCGGCATCCGCGTCATCAACGAGCTCGTCTGCAACCACACCTCCGACCAGCACCCCTGGTTTCAGCGCGCCCGCCGCGCCAAGCCGGGCAGCGCGCTGCGCGACTTCTACGTCTGGAGCGAGACGAACCAGCGCTACCAGGACGTGCGCATCATCTTCAAGGACTTCGAGACATCGAACTGGACGTGGGACCACGTCGCCAACGCTTATTACTGGCACCGGTTCTACTCCAGCCAGCCTGACCTCAACTTCGACAACCCGAAAGTCAAAGAGGCGATCTTCAAGGTCCTCGATTTCTGGATGGACGCCGGCATCGACGGCGTCCGGCTCGACGCGGTTCCCTACCTCTACGAGCGCGAGGGCACCAACGGAGAGAACCTTCCCGAGACGCATGAGTTCCTGAAGGAGCTGCGGCGCCACGTCGACGGCAGCTACCGCGACCGGATGCTGCTCGCCGAGGCGAACCAGTGGCCCGAGGACGCGGTCTCCTACTTCGGCCAGGGCGATGAGTGCCACATGTCATTTCACTTCCCGCTCATGCCGCGCCTCTTCATGGCCATTCGTATGGAGGACCGCTTCCCGATCGTCGACATCCTGGCTCAGACGCCAACCATCCCGGAGACCGCGCAGTGGGCCCTGTTCCTGCGCAACCATGACGAGCTGACGCTCGAGATGGTCACCGACGAGGAGCGCGACTACATGTACCGCGCCTACACGCAGGACCGCCTGGCGCGACTGAACCTCGGCATCCGCCGCCGGCTCGCGCCACTTTTGGGCAATGACCGCCGCCGTATCGAGCTAATGAACGGGCTGCTGTTCTCGCTCCCAGGCACGCCGGTCCTCTACTACGGCGACGAGATCGGCATGGGCGACAACATCTTCCTCGGCGACCGCAACGGCGTGCGCACGCCGATGCAGTGGAGCGCCGACCGCAACGCGGGCTTCTCGCGCGCCAACCGTCAGCGCCTGTACCTGCCGGTCATCACCGACCCCGAGTACCACTACGAAACCGTCAACGTCGAGGCGCAGCAGGGCAACCCGCACTCGATCTACTCGTGGACGAAGCGTCTGATCGCGCTGCGCAAGCGGCACCGCGCATTTGGCCGGGGCACGCTGGAGCTGCTCCGTCCCGAGAACCGAAAGGTGCTCGCGTACGTCCGGCGCTACGAGTCCGAGCAGATCCTCTGCGTCGCCAACCTGTCCCGCTTCCTCCAGGCTGTCGAGCTCGACCTGTCGCAGTGGAAGGGGCTGGTCCCGGTCGAGCTGTTCAGCAGCAACGAGATGCCGGCGATCGGTGACAACCCCTACTTCCTGACCCTCGGTCCGCACGCGTTCTACTGGTTCGCCATGCAGCCGCGCGCGGTGCCGAGCATCCAGAGCGACGGCACGCAGGTCGCCGCCGTGCTGCCAGAGGTGCGGGTCGCCGGGGGCTGGGAGGCGGCGCTGGTGGGCCGGGCGAAGGAACGGTTCGAGAGCGTGCTGCTGGGCTACATCCAGCAGCGCCGCTGGTTCGGAGGCAAGGCGCGGCGCCTGAAGACGGCGACGATCAGCGACGTCATCAGCGTGCCGGGCGCCGAGGGCTACTCATACCTGACGTCAGTGGTGATCGGTTACGCCGAGGGCGATCCGGACACGTACATGCTG
>Ga0209056_10007652_pt1 | contig 11116 bp, 5 predicted proteins | sample GraSoiAngelo_114_FD_185876 | JGI IMG/M metagenome (GOLD analysis project Ga0209056, IMG submission 185876) | Grasslands soil microbial communities from the Angelo Coastal Reserve, California, USA - 14_0903_13_40cm (SPAdes) (version 2) | ecosystem: Environmental > Terrestrial > Soil > Grasslands ... | reverse complement strand
CCTTCGTAGGCAGCGGAATCGTCCAAGCCGGCTTCAGGGAAACGCAGCACGGGGGGGGCTTCCCCGGAGGATGCACTTTGAAGCGCGGCCAGGAAAAGCAAAAGCATGGGCGTAGATACTCCGCCCCCTGGACACCCTTGACAAGGCCCAGCCGGGGCAGCATTTCGGATCGAACAATCCGTTTTGTTGCCGAGTCTGACTTGCCTGCGGAGGTTTTCGATGCGCCTAGTCCGCTACGTCATTCCCGCCCTCGCGTCGCTCTGTCTCGTGTCACAGCCGCTCTCCGCGCAAGGCGGTGCCACCGGCACCGTCCACGGTCAGGTGACCGATAGCGTCACCAAGCAAGGGCTGCCCTCTGCGACGATCAGCATCGTCGGCACCACCCGGGTAACTCACACTGGGCCCGACGGCAACTACTCGCTCGCCGATGTTCCGGTCGTGCGCGTCACCTTGATCGGGTACGCGCCGCAACAACAGTCCGTCACGGTGACGTCGGGGGGCACGGCCGAAGTGCCATTCGGGCTCGCGCCGCAAGCCTCGCTGCTCGAGCCGGTCGTCGTGACCGGCTATGGGTCTCAGCGGCGCGAAGCGATCACCGGGTCGGTCTCATCGGTCAACGCGTCGCAGGCGAACGTCGGTGTGGTGACCAACCCGACCCAGATGATCATCGGGCGAGCTGCGGGCGTCGAGATCACGCAGAACAACGGCGAGCCTGGCGCCGGCGCGCAAATCCTGATTCGCGGCGGGAGCTCCATCAGCAACAGCAACGATCCGCTCTACGTGATCGACGGCGTGCCGATCAACAACGTGGCGACCGAGCCGCCGAGCATCTCCGGCGTCGTCGGCTCACCACCGCTCCCCCGCAATCCGCTGAATACCCTGAACCCCTCTGACATCGCTTCGATCACCATCCTGAAGGACGCATCGGCAACCGCGATTTACGGGAGCCGCGCCGCGAACGGGGTGATCCTGATCGAGACGAAAAAGGGGACCGCAGCCGGTGGGCCTACGATCGAGTACGACAGCTACGTCGCCGCCGCTTCGCCGGCAAAGCGGCTCGACGTGCTCAACGGCGCGGAGTACAAAACCTACGTGCAGGGCCAGTTTTCCGCCTGGCGAACGGATTCGACCGCCTGCGTTGCCCGACCGGCATGCTCCACTGGCTTCAGCGATTCGTCCGGTACCTTTGCTGGGATCAAGCCGTTTGCACTTGGCCCCGCCAATACAAACTGGGAAGACGCGGTCACTCGTACCTCGGTCACCCACAACCACAACCTCTCCTTCACGGGTGGAAACGAGGATACCCGCTATCGCGCTTCACTCAATTACATGAAGCAGCAGGGAGTGGCGATTACCAACGGACTCGAGCGGATTCAAGGACGGCTCGCCGCAACGCATCACGCGTTGGACAACCGCCTGCGGCTGGGTGTGAACGTCACCACGTCGCGCGTCAACAACCGGTATCTGACCTATGACAATACCGGCGGGTTTGAGGGTGGTGTGTTCCAGAACGTCGCCATCTTCGATCCCACGCAGCCGATCACCGTCAAGGACGCCACCGGCGTTCACTACTACGAGGGAGGGGGTAGCTCGGTTCGCAACCCCGTAGCCCTCGCGAACCAGTTGCTCGACCAGGGTCAAACCACCCGTACCATCGGCACCGCGACGGCCGAGCTGGACCTCGCGCCGGGCCTCACCGGTCAGGTCCTTGTCGGTTTGGATCACGCGGGCGGGGGACGCCAGATCTACTACCCCAAGGCCAACCCCATCGGCAATGCGCTGGGAGGCGGCGTGGCGCGCCAGTACGATCTGGAGAACAACGCGCGCACCGTGCAGACCTTGTTGACATACCGCCGCGAGACCGGGGACAACAGCTTCGACATCGTGGGTGGATACGAGTACAACAAGTTCGCCAGCAACTTGTTCATGGCAGAGGGCAAGGGGTTCTCCACCGACGCGTTCTCCTTCAACAACATCGGGGCCGCCACCTCGCGCACCGATTCGTCCGACGCGCAGCAGAGCCTGCTCGTGTCCTTCCTCTCACGCGCGAACTTCGGCTACAAGAACCGGTACTTCGTAACGGGCACGTTCCGTCGCGACGGGTCGTCGAAGTTCGCCCCCGGCCACAAGTGGTCGACGTTCCCGGGCATCTCGGCCTCGTGGCACCTCTCCGACGAAGACTTCATGCGCAGCTCGCCAGTCTCCGATCTGCGCCTGCGCGTGGGTTGGGGCTTGCAAGGCAACCCGGGCATCCCGGCGTATTCATCGCAGCAGCTCCTCGGCATCGGGTCGGGAAGCACGTATCCCTGGGGCGACGTGGTGCAGACCGGCGCCGCCATCACGCAAAACCCCAACCCGAACCTCAAATGGGAGCGGACGGCACAGGTCGACGTCGGCGTGGACTTCGGCCTCATGAGCAACCGGCTCACGGGAACCGCCGAATACTACGTCAAGAACACGTCCGACCTCTTGCTGTCGGTCAAAGTGGCACAGCCGGCGGGAGTGGAAGAACGGCTCGAGAATGTTGGGAAACTGCGGAATCGCGGCGTCGAGCTGGCCTTCGACGCGCTGGCGGTTTCCAGCCCCAGCACGACCTGGCGCGCCGGACTGACGTTTACCGCTGACCGCAACAAGATCGTCAACCTGGCATCGCGCGGGGGGACGATTTCGTCCGGTGGCGTCAGCGGTCAGGGCCAGTCGGGCCAAGTCTCGGAACTCATCGGCCCCGGACTCCCACTCGGCACCTTCTATGGGCCCGTGTTCGTCGGTGTGGATGCGAACGGGAAGCAACTGTTCAAGTGCTCGGGGGGCACGGGATGCACGAACGGTAAGACGACGTCACCGTCGGCTAACGACTACGCCGTGATCGGCGACGCCAACCCCAGCTTCACGCTCGGCTTCCACAACCAGGTCTCCTGGCGGAAGTTCGACCTGAGTTTCCTGGTTCGCGCGGTGGTAGGACAGGATGTCTTCAACAACACGGCGCTCGTGTATTCCACGAAGGGCAATGCGCTGCAAGGGAAGAACTTCCTCAAGCCGGCGCTCACCGACCCGACGGGTCTCCATGAGCCGGCCATCTTCTCATCGCGCTGGATCGAGAGCGGCTCGTTCGTGCGGCTGCAAAACATCACGCTGGAGTATGCGCTCAATTTGCCAATGCTCCGTGCGGTCCAAAGCGCGCGGTTGTACGTCTCGGCGGACAACCTGTTGCTGTTGACCGGCTACTCAGGCCTCGATCCGGAGGTCTATGCCAGCTCCGGCCTGGCCTCGCGCGGGATCGATTATCTCAGTTATCCCCGGCCCCGCACGGTGACCGGTGGTCTTCGTCTCACGTTCTGACGGGGGGTCGAGTCCTATGAAGCGAACGCTGTCGACGATATCGATGCGCGGAGCGTGGATTGCCGCGCTGTTACTGGGATCTCTCCAGGCGTGCACCAAGCTCGACGAAGTGCCACAGAGCAGCATCACGCCGGGCACCTTCTACAACAACGAAGCGGAAGCGCTGGCAGGCCTCGCCGGCGTATATGCGCAGCTCCGCGGCGCGTTCCCCGGATACTGCTGCGCGTACTACGTCTTGAGCGAAATCAGCACCGACGAGATGGTCGTGCCGACCCGCGGCCAGGACTGGTACGACAACGGCCGCTGGCTCGAGATGCACCGGCAGACGTGGACCGCGACCAGCCCGTCGGGTCTCCAGGACATCAACTCGGCGTGGGTGAACGACTTCACCGGCGTCGCCAACGCCAACGTGGTGCTGTCGGCATTGCAGAGCCGGACGGTCATGGACTCCGCGAAGCAAGCAGGAATCATCGCGGAGCTGCGGGCGCTGCGGGCGTTCTATTACTACCAGTTGATGGATCTCTTCGGCGGCGTGCCGGTCGTTACCACCACGGATATCGTGGCGCGGCCACGCGTCTCGCGAGACTCGGTATTCAAATTCGTCGAGTCGGAGCTCCTTGCCGCCCGCAAAGACCTTCCGCTGACCCGTGGCGCATCCGACAACGGGCGCTTTACCCGGGGCGCAGTCGATGCCATCCTGGCCAGCATTTACGTCAACGCGGGTGTGTTCACGAAGGATGGTGGAGGGTTTAGCGCGAGCAGCTATAACTCGTGCGCCGGGATAGCGGTCACGGGCTACGCGAGCGCGTGCGATGCCGCGCGCGACCGCGTCGACAGCATCCTGCAGTCAAACGTGTACCAGCTCGCGGATACGTTTGTCAAAAACTTCCGCGCCGACAACAACCTTTCACCCGAGAACATTTTCGTCGTCAAATTCATCAACCAGGATGGCCTGGGATTCCCGATCCTGCAGACGACGCTCCATTACAACCAGTTCACGCCGACCCCCTGGAATGGGTTCGCAACCCTGGCCCAGACGTACAACGCGTTCGACACGTTGAATGACCAGCGAAAAAAGATTTTCCTCGTCGGCCCGCAGTTCAATCTCGAGACCGGCGATACCGTGTGTATTCGACCGGGCTGCGCCAAGGGGGCACCACGGCTGGTGTTCACGCCCTCGATCGCCGATGTCACGCAGGCGACGGAGGGCGAGGGCGTCCGCATCTACAAGTGGCCCTACGATCCGAAACACGTTGCGCAGAATAACGGCAACGATTTCGCCTACTTCCGGCTCGCGGAGATGTACCTGATCAAAGCCGAGGCGGAGGTCGCCGGAGCGACGCCCACCCCGCCTGGCGGCGTGACTCCGCTCGCGCTCGTGAGGGCGGTGCGCGCGCGCTCGTTCCCCGGAGGCGATACGCTGACTGTGGTCAACCAGGACGCGATCCTGCGCGAACGCCTCTTCGAGCTCGCCTTCGAGGCGAAGCGGCGCACGGATCTCATCCGCTTTGGCAAGTACATAGCGGCCTGGCAATTCAAGGCGGCGGGGGACCAACATCTCACGCTGATGCCGATTCCGCAGTCACAGAGAAGCGCGAACTCGAAGCTCGACCAGAACCCCGGCTACTAGTTCTCGTCGAAGTGGCTGGGTAAGAATTTGAAGGGCTCGCGAACGGAGTAGGGGCGCAGCATGCTGCGCCCCTACGTGTCTTCGGGGTTTACGATTGTTTCGTTTTGATCACGATGACGCCGTTGGCGCCGCGCACACCGTACATCGCGGTACTGGCAGCATCGCGCAGCACCTTGATGTATTCGATGTCATGCGGGTTGATGGACCACAGATTCCCGCCGATCGGCGTCTCGAGCGCCAGGCCGTTCACAACGAACAACGGCTCCTCGTCGCCCAGTAGCGTCGACGTGCCGCGGATATGGATCACGAGGTGCCCGTCGGGGGCGCGCGAGAGCGTCAGGCCCGGGACTCGCGTCACAAGCAACTGCTCGAGCGATAGCCCGGGAGCATGATCGATGTCGTCGGCAGTGATGGTGGCGGCCGACGATGGAGCCGGAGCTGGAGTCGCAGTACGGTTGCGGTGGGCGCAGCCGTTCAGAGCGGCGAGTGCAGCGCAGGCGATGCAAGCGGTCAGCCTCATGACGGCCTCCCGGAAATGAGCGGTTTCACGCTGAATATACAGGCGATTACCCCAGGTGCACGTCACGTAATCGTCAATCGGAGTCACTTATGAAGACTTTGCGACTCTTGTTGCTCTTGGGTGGAATAGTCACCCCCCTATTCTCCCAAACTCGTGTGGCGTCGCCTGATGGCCGCAACGCCTTCACGGTGGAAATCCACGACGGCAAGCTCTACTACTCCGTGCAACGCGACGGCCGTCCGCTCTTGCTGCCGTCGATGCTCGGCTTCGAGTTTCGCGGGTCGCCGCCGCTGCGGGACAGTCTGCGAATCGCCGATTCCTCACGCAGCAGCTACGACACGACCTGGACGCAGCCGTGGGGCGAGGTCTCACGCATCCGCGATCATCACAACGAGCTGAGGCTGAACGTCGAGGAAACCAGCGCTCCGAATCGCAAGTTCACCCTCGCGGTCCGGGCCTTCAACGACGGCGTGGCATTCCGGTATGAATTTCCGGCCCAACTGGCACTCGGTGAGTTCGAGATGATGGACGAGCTGACCGAGTTCACCATCGCCGACAACGCGCGCGCGTGGTCGATCCCGTCGAACCGGCCGCGGCTCGATCGCTCCGAGCAGCTGTTCTCCTCGGCGCCGATGAGCACGCTCGACAGCGTGCAAACGCCGCTGACCATGGAAATCCGCGACGGCAAGACGTTCGTCGTCATTCACGAGGCGAACCTCGTGGATTACGCGAAGATGAACTTGCGGGGGCCGCGCATGGACGGCCGCACGCTGCACGCCGACCTCGCACCCTATGCCGACGGCGTGAAGGTCCGCGGCCATACGCCGTTCGTGACGCCGTGGCGCACGATCCAGATTGCCGACAAGGTGACGGAGCTTTCACCATCCGTCATCGGGCTGAATCTCAATCCACCGAGCGTCATCGCGAGCACCGACTGGATCAAGCCGATGAAGTACGTCGGCATCTGGTGGGGGATGCACATCGGGACGATGACGTGGAGCTCGGGACCGAAACATGGAGCGACCACCGCGAATACGAAGCGTTACATCGATTTTGCCGCGGCGAATGGGATCGGCGGCGTGCTGGTCGAGGGATGGAATGTGGGCTGGGACGGCGACTGGATCCAGAACCGCAACGCGTTCTCGTTCACGCAAAGCTATCCCGATTACGACCTGCCTGAGCTGGCCCGCTACGCCCACTCCAAGGGCGTGAAGTTGATCGTCCACAACGAGACGTCCGGCGGGATTCAGAATTACGAACGGCAGATCGACAGTGCGTTCTCGATGTATCACGCGTTGGGACTGGACGCGATCAAATCGGGCTACGTGACCGATAAGACGAGCGAAGGCCATTCGCACTGGAGCCAGTTCATGGTGAACCACTACCGCCACGTCGTCGAAAAGGCGGCGCAGTACCATATCATGATGGACGTGCACGAGCCGATTCAGGATACGGGCGAGCGGCGCACCTATCCGAACATGATGTCGCGTGAAGGCGCGCGCGGGCAGGAGTACAACGCCTGGGGCGGCGAGGGCGGCAATCCCCCCGAGCACGAGACCATTTTGTTCTTCACCCGGCTGCTCGACGGCCCGATGGATTTCACGCCGGGCATCTTCGACATCATGATCAAGCGTCCCACCGGCCAGCCGCGGCGCGTAGAGGATCCGCATCCGCGCACGACGCTCGCCAAACAGCTCGCGCTCTACGTCGTGATCTACTCGCCGCTCCAGATGGCGGCGGACTTGCCGGAGAACTACGTAAATCAGCCGGCGTTTCAATTCATTCGCGACGTCGCGGTCGATTGGGACACGAGCCGGGTGATCGACGGCAAGATCGGCGATTACGTCGTCGTCGCGCGGCGGCAGCGCGACAGCCGGCAGTGGTTCCTCGGGGCGATCACGGATGAAGAGGCCCGCACGTTCGACGTCCCGCTCACGTTCCTCGATCCGGGGACGAGTTATGTGGCCGATATCTACGCGGACGGAGCAGGCGCGAACTGGGAGACGAACCCGCTGCCGGTGACGATCGCGCATCGCACGGTGACCCGCGCGTCGCATCTGCGACTCGCGTTGGCGCCGGGTGGCGGCCAGGCGATCCGCATTCGACCCGTCACGAAGCGGTGAAATGGCGACATAGCGCGTTGGTGGTTCTGCTCGCCGGCTGCCAGAGAGCGCCCGCTCCGCCGGCGAGCCCGAAGCTCTTCGAATCCCTGCCGCCCGAATCTACCGGCGTCACCTTCGTGAATCGCCTTCCGGATGACACCGCCTTCAACATCCTCAACTACTTGTACTACTACGACGGCGGCGGTGTCGCCGTCGGCGACGTCAATAACGACGGCCTTCCCGATCTCTACTTCACGTCGAACGTCGGGTCCAACCGGCTGTACCTGAACAGGGGCAATTACCGCTTCGAGGACGTCACCGCGCGCGCCGGGGTGGCCGATTCCGAGGGCTGGAAGACCGGCGTGACGATGGCCGACGTGAACGGCGACGGCTACGTCGACATCTACGTCTCCGCTGTCGATTACCTCACGATGCACGGACGGAACGTCCTCTTCATAAATAATGGCGACGGCACGTTCACCGACCGGACGAAGGAGTACGGGCTCGACCACGTCGGTTATGGCACGCAGGCACTGTTCTTCGACTACGACGGTGACGGGGACCTGGACATGTACATGCTGAACCATTCGGTGCACGCCGAGCGGGCGCGCAGCATGCACCCGCAGCGCGTACCGCGTCACCCGCGCGCGGGCGATCGGTTGTATCGGAACGATGGCGGACACTTCGTGGACGTGAGTGAGAAGGCCCACATCTACGGCGGCGTCGAGGGATACGGTCTGGGCGTGGTGGCGAGTGACCTGGACGGCGATGGTTGTCCCGATCTCTACGTCGCGAATGACTTCCAGGAAGACGACTTCTTATACCACAACAACTGCGACGGCACGTTCACCGAGTCCATTGCCACATCCATCGGGCACACCAGCCACGCCTCGATGGGCGTCGACGCCGCCGATTTCAACAACGACGGCCGGCCCGACGTGATCGTCGCCGACATGCTTCCCGACCAGGAAAAAATCCTCAAGACCACCGAGAACTCAGAAAGCTGGGACATCTATAACCTGAAGCTGGAGGCCGGCTATCACCCGCAGTACGCCCGCAACACCCTCCAGTTAAATCGGGGCCGCAACCGCTTCAGCGAGATCGGCTACCTACCGGGCGTGTATGCAACCGACTGGAGCTGGGCGCCGCTCTTTGCCGACTTGGACAACGACGGCTACAAAGACCTATTCGTTACCACCGGGATCTATCGTCGCCCCAATGACCTGGACTACCTCGCCTACGTGGGCACTCCGACAATGCAGGCGGCGCTCGCCAAGGACATGGGAGCGGTGAGTCAGGCATTGATTGGGAAGATGCCGCACGTCCCTATCGCCAATTTCGCTTTCCGTAACAATGGCAACCTGACTTTCACAAACATGGCGGACGCGTGGGGTCTGGGGCAGCCGGGGTTCTCGAACGGCGCCGTGTATGTCGACTTGAATAACAGCGGCGCCCTGGATCTCGTCGTGAACAAGATCGACGCCCCCGCCGCGATCTATCGTAACCGGGCGCGCTCGCTCAACGGCAATCACTACCTGCAGGTGATGCTGCGGGGCGTTGGAAAGAATACGGCTGGTATCGGTGCCAAGGTGATTCTCAAATACGACAAGACACAACAGTTGTTGGAGCAAATGCCGACGCGCGGCTTCGAGTCTTCCGTCGACCCACGCCTGCACTTCGGGCTCGGTCGCTCAACGGAGATCGACTCGCTCACCGTGATCTGGCCCGACCGTCGCTATCAGGTCCTCACGAATGTGACCGCCGACCGAACGCTGACGTTGTCGCAGCATGATGCGAGAGGGGGGGGCCGCTATCACTATCCTCGCGAGCCGCTGACGCCGCCGCTCTTCACGGACATGACCGATCGCCTCGCGCTCGATTTCAGGCACCGCGAGGACGCGTTCTACGACTACCACCGGCAACCGCTGATCCCCCATCTCCTCTCGACCGACGGGCCGGCGCTGGCCGTGGGTGACGCGAACGGCGACGGCCTCGATGACATCTACGCCGGCGGCGCCAAATGGCAGCCGGGACGTCTCCTCATTCAGAATCGGGACGGCACCTTCCGGGCGAGTAATCAGCCCGCGATCGCCGCGGATAGTCTCGCCGAAGACGTCGATGCGGTCTTTTTCGACGCCGACGGCGACGGCCATCCCGATCTCTATGTTGTGAGCGGCGGCAACGAGTTTTGGGGCGACGACGACGCGTTACAGGATCGGCTCTATCGCAACGACGGAAAAGGAAACTTCCGCCGCGATCCTGGCGCCCTGCCCCGGTTCGCCGAAGGCGGCTCCTGCGTCGTGCCCGGCGACTTCAACGGAGATGGCCACGTCGATCTCTTCGTCGGCAGGCGCGCGTTGGCCCGCGGCTACGGCCTCGCTCCGCGCAGCTATCTGCTCGAGAACGACGGCACCGGGCATTTCCGCGACGTCACCCGCGAGCTCGCTCCCGGACTCGTGAACGTGGGCATGGTCACGTCGGCTGCCTGGGTGGACTACGATCACGATGGCAAGCTCGACTTGATCGTCGTGGGCGAGTGGATGCCGATCCGCGTCTTTCATCAAGAAAACGGCCACTTCGTCGACCGGACTTCTGACGTAGGGTTCGCGAGCACCGAAGGCTGGTGGAACACCATCCAAGTCGCCGACCTGAACGGCGACGGCCGGCCCGACCTGGTCCTTGGCAACCTCGGCCTCAACTCGAGCCTTCGCGCGTCGGCGGACGAACCCGCGCGTTTATACGTCGGGGACTTTTTCCAGAACGGCACCCTCGCGCAGATTCTGACCTCGTACAAACATGGCCTCAGCTATCCGCTCGCCGGACGCGACGAGCTGCTGGAATTGCTGCCACAGCTGCGCAGCCGCTATCCCTCATACGCGTCGTTCGGTGGAGCCCGAGTCGAAGACATTTTCAGCGCGGCTGAGCTGCGGAAGGCCGTGCTGCTCGAGTCGCACACCTTCGCCAGCGCGGTGGCGCTGAATCGCGGCAACGGACATTTCGAACTGCGCTCCCTCCCCATCGAAGCGCAGTTTGCGCCGATCTACGCGACAGTCGTGGGCGACATCGACGGCGATGGGCACCCGGATCTGATCGTTGCGGGCAACTTGTACGGTGTGGCCCCCGTCGACGGCCGCTACGACGCGAGTTATGGCCTGCTATTGCATGGCGATGGCAATGGCAACTTCGCGGCGGTCGACATGGATCGCAGCGGTCTCGAGATCGACGGGCAGGCGCGGCACATGGTTATGCTCAAGCGAGCGACTGGCGAGACGCTCATTCTCGTGGCGCGCAACAACGACCGGCTACAGGTGATCCGGTGGGCTCGGCGAGCCGTCTCTAAATGAGATACCCGCGCTTCATCAGGTTGCGGCCGGAGGCGGCATAGCCGGCCTGGTCAGGCAGGTACCATCCCATGGCATCGGCGAGGCGGTCGTACACGTTGAACAGCGTGCAGACCTGAATCGCGTCCTCAATTCCTTCATCTGATATCCCGGCCGCGCGCAGCGGCGCGACGTCCGCTGGGCG
>Ga0209056_10007650_pt1 | contig 11117 bp, 10 predicted proteins | sample GraSoiAngelo_114_FD_185876 | JGI IMG/M metagenome (GOLD analysis project Ga0209056, IMG submission 185876) | Grasslands soil microbial communities from the Angelo Coastal Reserve, California, USA - 14_0903_13_40cm (SPAdes) (version 2) | ecosystem: Environmental > Terrestrial > Soil > Grasslands... | reverse complement strand
TTCGGACATTCACGGGTCAAAGCGTGTTTGCCGCTCTCCGTGACTTATCGCAGCTTACCACGTCCTTCATCGCCTATTGGCACCAAGGCATCCATGATGCGCTCTTTGTAGCTTGATCAATCTGTTCTGATCCGGCGGCTGCCGAACCAGAGATTCTTCGATAACTGAAACTCTCTCGCCACCTTGCGGCGGCGCTTGATTTCAGACTCAGCTCTTAAAGTTGTACTTTCTTACTACCCTGTATGTAGATGTCAAAGAACCAGCTCTTTCGTACATTTAAGCGACAAAAAAACTCAATCTCATGCCGACGATAATTCACGTTTCCGAAAATCATGCCGGGACAAAATTGAGTTTCCAATTTGCAGTCCCAAATGTACGTAGAACCAACTCCCTGATTAGAGGAGTCCCGCTTCCAGCGGGATAAATACTTTACCTCAAAGAGGTTGCTGGTCAACGGGATTTTGGCAAAATTTTTTGCCAGGCTTTCGGAGTCGTAGCGCCTTGAGGCCGAGGCGGTTGCTCGGTTGTGAGCCGCGGCCACGATGATAAATGGTCAAGGAATGCGATTGGCGGAACCGGAAAACTCACTGTGTCCCAGAGCTCATCCGATGACAGTCTAGTCCATCTGAATTCGCCGCGAAACGATTTGCGTGGGCGGTGGCGGTTGGTGCGGCGTGACGGATTTGTGATGCTCCATCGGGTGGGCGAAAAATTTCGTAGAGCTCGTAAATCTTCTCTCGTGCAAACCGGAATTCCTTTACCAAGTGAGATTTGAGCTCCGGGTGAGTTGACAATGAGTCGAGATAGTTCCGCCGTGTCTCGGGGAACGTTTCCTTGGAAGCGGCAAATGTGAGCACAAGGCTCTTACCTTTTGGAAAAATGTGGTTTACTACAGCGCTTTGCTTCTCCCAATTCTTGTTTCCCAGTTCTTTGAATGCTGGCCAGAAATCATGCATCCGCCGCCGCAGTTTCTTGGGCGCGAGCGCGTGGAGTTGGTTGTGCAGACCCCAGTCCACGCAGATTACGCTTTTCGCCTCGAAGCCATGCTCGCTGATGTAGTCAGAGAGAGAATAGATTTCCGGAGACCATCGTGGGTTATAGTGCGAGTTCGTCCGGAAATGAAAAGGTATACGGCGGTGTTATGAACGTTTATGACGAAAAGACAAAGCGCCGCGGAACCAAAAAGGAGAACAGCAAGTCGACGGAGGTTTTCTGTGGCGAACTGTGTGTATAGCGATTTCGCGAGGAAGACAAACGCCAGGAGAGGCAAGGGAAAGATCATTGAGTAATGGTGCGGACCACCGGCCTGAGGCGTAATAACGATCTTGCAGGAAAATCAGCAAGCCAATAAGGAGGCAGAAGAAGCCGTTTTTCCGGTTCTCGCGTGCTTCGGCGTCTAACATCGGAAAAGATAAACATGCCAATGCTAGAAGTCCGTCGACAACAATCAGCCAAGGGGAAGTAAAGCGAATTACCAGTGCTGCATCCCCAAAGATGCGGTGAGCCACTGCGACCCCTGATAAGGTGCTTAGTAGTCCATCCCACTTCATTTGGAGGCTCATCGTATGACGCCTGGCCGGGTGGAAATGCAGAAGAACGGGCAAAATGAAGTACAGCGTCGCGCTCAAGGCGGTCAAAGCGAGAATGACCGCAATATGGCGGGCAAGTCTCGGGGATGAAGCCCATATATTCTTCAAGCTATCCGCGTAGCACAAAGAAATCCCGATAACGAAAGCTAATATCAGCCAAACGAAATTGAACTTGTCGAAGAAACCGAGTCCGAAGCAAATAAAAATAAGGACCATTTTCCAGGTTCCCGGCTTGTTGCGATAGCTGAACCAGAGTGCGAGAATGGCTTGCTTGGAAGAAGTGCGTTAAGACGGTTGGCCCCCAATCCAGCCGACTAGGAAAAACATTGGCCGGATCAAGCGCCATTATCCACAGGGTGACGATGGCCCAGACCCCCCAAGTTCTGCTCGCATGAGCTGAGAGAAGATTAGCAGCGTCACCGCGGCGAGCGGAATGGCGGGTAAGCGGATAGTCAGAGCCGACACGCCGAAAAGGCTGAAAACGGGAGCGGAGATCCATGCCTTTAAGGCCCCAAGATAGGGCATAATAAGAAGCGGTACCGATCCCAGCCGCATATGGATCATGGTGTTGTCCGGAGCGCCTTGGGCTGCGTTGACAAAATCCAGCTCGTCCATACAGAGCCCTGGAAGGTCAATTCGATAGGCTGCCAGAAAAAACAAAAACGCACGCCGCTGCGATGACCGAGCCGTCGGGTAAGCGTCGCCGGAACTCCATTACGAGCTTGCCAGAATTACTCAATTTGTCGCTCCCGCCTGTCGATTGAGGCTTTCTCTTTACTGCTTTTGGCAGTTACTTCAATTATTTAAATAAAACCGGGCTGGTATCGGTATGCAGATTTCCGTACCATCGAGACGCTGGTGGGAATCAGACCAGCGAGTTTGGCTCGCTGTTAATCAGGCGTCCTGGTCTCTGATAGTGCGTTGCCCTGCTTACATTTTGGCGAGGAGGTTCGTGTGATCTGAATTGTTGACGCGAACACTCGGAGACATTCCGCATTCCGGCTGCCTGATACCCGGCCGGCGAAAGTGCACCAGAATAACCGCTTGCGCAGCGCGCAATTCTAATTTTCGTTGCGCGTGGGGTGTTATTTACATTTACTATAGCATCGTCTGCTGGCGCTCTTACAGCTTCCTACTTCTGCCGCATGACATAACCTTATGAATCGGATCGCGATCGGCCCCGGAGGACAGTTTTCCTTGGGAGGTGAAAATTTTGTGGTTGACATGTCACGCAAGAAGGACCGGCGGCCATCGACCTCGGAAGCCTTTACCATTGTGAAGAACGAAGCTTACCTTCGGTTTTATGAACTCTTGGCCTCTACGTTCTCGCCTCGAGCAATCCTTGAATTGGGGATTTTCCAGGGAGGGAGCTACGTGCTGCTGGACAAGCTCTTTAACCCGCGCCGGATGTCCGCCGTGGAGATAAGTCCAGGGCCTGTGGCATCGCTTTTGCGCTATGTCGCCGGTATGGAAGACCGGTTTGTTCATTTTTCCACGTCGCAGTCCGATCGTAAAACTCTGGAGCAAATCGTTCGAGATGAATTAGCGGATGAGCTTGACTTGGTAGTCGACGATGCATCGCACACTTACGAGCAAACAAAAGCATCCTTCGAGGTTCTGTTCCCGCTGCTGCGTCCCGGTGGAATCTACGTAATTGAAGACTGGAGTTGGGCGCATCATCCTGCTTACCAATCGGCGGACGCTCCATTTGCCAAGCGTTACGCTCTGTCCAACCTCCTTTTCGAACAGATCATGCTAATGGGCTCTACGTCGTTGATCGCGGAGATCCGCGTTTGGAAGTTCCTCTATTTGATTCGCAAGGCTGAGGCTGCGTTTGCCGGATTCGGGGTGGGGCAGAACGACGAGAATGGCTCCATATTTGATCAGATCGTAAGCCGCGGGAGAGAGTGGAGGTTGATCTGAAGCGGCTGGAAAATCGGAGTGAATCGCCCTAATTCTAAGGAATCGAGACAATACGGAACACCCAGGTACAGAGAAATCACTATTTGTGCATATGCGTTCATGTCGCGATAATATTTATATGATCACTTGTCCTGCGAGGACGGGCAGCACCATGCTGGTTCAGCTCTTGCGATCGCATCCGGACATCTGCTCACACTCCGAAGTTCTTTCCGGGAACAAGATTACGGGCGTCACAGGCACCTACTGCCGTAAAAGCCGCGAACAGCCAGATTTCCTCGACCGCCTCACTACCGAAAGGGACCGCGATCCGGTTAAGTTTCTCTACAAGATTGTGCTGGATCTTCAGGGAAAAAAAGTCGTCGGATTCAAACTCAAACACGACGAGTTGGTTCTGCCTCAATACAGCCGACTCCGAGACGAGATTGTAAACGACCTCGATTTTCGAATCATTCATCTATGGCGGAGAAATCTGCTTCGTCGTTATCTTTCATGGTACGTTGCGAACAACGTCACCCACGTCACTCTGGCTGTTGAAGGCGACGCTATTCCAGATACGCAGCCTGTGAGGCTTGATCCGCGTGAATGCCAACAAAACTTTGAGACAACGCAAAAACGAGAGGAGGAGTTTAGGCAACTTTTCGCGCGACATCCGAATTTCTCAATTACGTATGAAGAAATAGTCACGGGCGAACCTGGAAAGCTCGCTTCCCTTCTGGATTTCCTAGGTGTGTCGCAGCAGAAACTAACGACGACCACAAAGAAGCTCGGGACCGACAGTCTCCGCAGCTCGATCGCTAACTTCGACGAACTGCGCTCCTATTTCGCGGGCAGTCCCTTTGCAGGGTTTTTTGAAGAGTCATAAAAGGAAAAAGCCGATTACGAAGGCTGAATCTTTTTTGCAAATCGAGCAATTCGCTGGCCCAGGACGTCGTTTCGAGAGTGGCACGGTCGTAGACATCTGAGTCGGGGAATCGGGATGAATATGAGTTCGTATCGCGATAATATTTACGTGATCACTTGTCCCGCGAGAGCAGGCAGTACCATGCTGGTTCACCTCTTGCGATCCCATCCGGACATTTGCTCGCACGACGAAGTATTTTCGGCTCCAGGCACACTTGGCGGAATGACCGGGACCTACTTAATGAAATGCCGTGCAGAACCAGATTTTGCCAGCTACCTGGCTGCGGAAAAAGATCGCGATCCAATCAAATTCCTTTACAAGGTCGTGCTTGATCTCCAGGGAAAGAAGGCTGTCTGCTTCAAGCTAAAACACGACGAACTGGTGCTACCTGAGTATAAGGTATTACGAGACGAGATTGTTAATGACCGGGACTTTCGGATCATCCACCTAAGGCGCGAGAACTTACTTCGCCGTTATCTTTCACACTATGTCGCGAACCGCGTAACTGGCGTCACGTTGGTCGTTCGCAGCCAGACCATACCCGAAGTCCAGCCCGTGGTGCTCGACCCGCACGACTGCAAGAAAGATTTCGAAACGGTTCTCGGCCGAGAGAAGGAATTTGCAGAACTCTTTGCGGAGCATCCCGGCTTTTCGATTTCATATGAGGAGATGATTGCTCCTGATACCGAGAAGATCCAGTCTCTCCTGGAATTCATCGGAGTCTCCCGGCGGGAATTGACTACAACGACGCGAAAGCTCGGACGCGATGATTTGCGCGAGGCGATCGCTAACTTTGAAGAACTGCGTAGTTATTTCGCCAGCAGTCCCTATTCGAAGTTCTTTGATCAAACATGAATCCCAAGGACCCGGAATATGAACGCCGTATCCGTTCGCAGATCGCGCAGTATGCGAATCCAGAGGGCCTCGTCAAGCTTGGACCGATTTACAGTTACTGGATGCGTAAACATATTCGACCTCGCATATCCGCGGTTTTCGGGGTTTCGCATGCTCTGCCCTTTTACGCGCACTTTGCGAAGGAGGCGCTTCGTCAACCCGGCTCAGGACGCCGGATTGTGAGCTTGGGAGCAGGAGATTGTGTTTTTGAGGTCGCTATAATCAAGAAGCTTTTGGAAATGGGAGAGACCGATTTTGTTGTTGAAGCGATTGAGTTATCACCTCTTCGGTTTGACCGTGCGCGGACAAATGCCGTGAACGAGGGAGTTGAGCAGTATCTTGTTTTTAGTGAGGGCGACCTGAATACCTGGACACCACTCGGGAAATATTCTGCTGTCATTGCTAAGGACGCCCTGCACCACGTGCTTGCTTTGGAGCATCTCTTTGAGGTGATCCACGAAGCCTTGGAGGAGACTGGCCTTTTTCTGACTACCGATACGATAGGGCGAAACGGTCACATGCGGTGGCCAGAAGCCTTGGAAATTGTTCAAGGCATCTGGAGGTTCATGCCAGATCATTACAAGACCAACCACCAACTGAAGCGAGTGGAGAAAGAGTATGAAAATTGGGACTGTTCCAAAACAGGATTCGAAGGAATTCGCGCGCAGGACATCCTTCCGCTACTTGTCAAGAACTTCACCTTTCGCGGTTTTCTTGGATTCGGTAATCTACCCGACATCTTTATTGAACGCGGCTTCGGGCACAATCTGAATATCTATGATCCGCATGATACCGGGTTCATCGACTTCCTTGAGCAATTGAACAGCCTGCTTATTGATCTGGGTTACCTGAAGCCGACCATGATTTATGGAGCCATGACGCGACGAAAGCCGAATGCGCCGCAGCCTCGCTGTTATCGGCATTGGACGCCTTCATTCTGTATTCGTGCCGCGGACCCGAGGGCCGGCGTTTCAAGGCAATGAATCGCGGTGAAGCAAAGCATTCAATACTTCCATCGAGGAGAACGACGCTGGGACTGCTTGGTTCCACCGCCATTGAGGTCTTAAGCATCTTGCATTCTTCGACAATCGTTCTCAGTCTTTTTTTCCAGGTTCGATTATGACCCTTTTCGGGATGGTTGGCCATTGGAGCGCATTGATTTCGTCTTCGATCTTGGCGATTTCACGGTGGGAAGTGCGCCATCGGGAATCGGCGGCCAGAGTTTTTTCGAGATGTCCATAACCCATTGACACTTTTCCGTGAGATATTTTTGCTCTGATGCCGGTTGCGTGATTGGTCAGTTTCCAGCGGCGCGGAAGAACGAAGACGCGCGGCCGCGTTCGGAACATCATCGAGCAAATCCAAGAGCCTTTTTGTTCAGATCGTGCTGTTGCGCACCACTGATTTTGACAACTTGCTGCGGCGTTCTGCCGATAAACGTTGACCCCACGAGTTAAGCACAGCCGCTCTTTTTCCACAGCCAAATTGCCTTATGGACCGTGAAACAGGCCGCTTCATCTCGATGAAGAGAGTGTGTGTTTGGCAGAGAACTCGGCGAGATCGAGAACTTGTGTAATTTGCCAAGCTCGTAATGACATCTGGACGCCAACGCGAGGTCTCAATGCCCCGATTATCGGACGGGCTGGCCATCGCAGCGGCGTGTATTTTCATTTTTCTGGCCGCCTATCGAATTGAACTCCCAGGGCTCTATTACGACGAACTGGCTTTTGTCAACGCAGCCCAAGGCGCTCCCGATAACACCTTCATTTATATGCGGCTGGGACCGGTGCCGCTTCTTGTCTTCCCCTTCATTGGGGCTTTGAAGGCATGGATTTACACTCCCATTTTCGGCCTTTTTGGCGTGTCGGCTTTGACTATCCGGTTGCCTGTCATTCTGATCGCGGCTGTGACGCTGCTCATCTTTTATTTGGCCATGCGACGAAATCTTGGGCCCACCTGGGCCACCATCGCCGTATGGATAATGGCGGTCGATCCGGCCAATCTTTTTCTCAGCCGGCTGGATTGGGGACCGACCGTCTTGATGCACTTGTTCCAAGCGGCCATTCTCGCTCTGTGGTTTAGCTATCGCGACAAGCCGCAACTGTGGAAACCCGTCCTTATTTTTATTTGCTTTGGCCTCGGTTTTTTCGATAAGTTCAATTTTATTTGGCTGGTGTCGGCTTTCGCTATCGGGATTTGTTTGTGCTACCCGGACAGCCTGAAGAATCTGTGGGTTTCATTGCCAAGATTCGCCCGCTGGATAGCGGTAATTCTCGTTTTGATTGCGGTCGGTGCGACGCTATACTTAGTGTTGCCTCTTCTTCTGCATTTCCACCATCCCACTATCAGAGCTCGTACAACGGGTCTCCAAGTGAAGTGGGATGCGCTCGTAAACACTTTATCGGGTTTCTGGGTGGCTCGCCGTATCTTTGGGGATGCAGCAGGGGTAATTCGCTTTATTTCCACTTGCCTTATTGCGGTCGACGGATTTCTAGCATTGGCATGTTTATTTTTTCCGATGTTAGACGCTGAAGCGCGCGAGAATCGGAAAAACGGTTTCTTCTGCCTCCTTATTGGCTTGCTGATTTTCCTGCAGATCATCATTACGCCTCAGGCCGGTGGTCCGCATCATTACTCAATGATTTTTCCCTTGCCTCTCCTAGGGTTCGCCTTCCTCGCGAGGTCGCTATACACGCAGCTCGCCTGGAAAAACCTTCAGCGACTTGCTGCTGTCCTTCTTGGTTCCGCGGCCGTTTTTGTTTTCGCCGTGAACGTCCATAATACCACAGTCTACCTCTCACATTTCCGAACGAACTCGCACTATGGCCCACACTGGTCTCCGGAAATCTATTCTCTCTCTGATTACATCAACGAGCATGGTTTCGAGGCGAAAAGAGTCATCTGCGTGGACTGGGGTCTGCACAACCAACTCCACGCACTTGCGCCTATGGAACTCCGGCGACGGATGCGGGATTGCTGGCCAATATTTAAAGAGCTAGATAAGAAAAATGAAGAGAAGCAGACCGCGACGCTACATTACTTTTTCCCAGTAGGAAAAAGCCTTGTTGTCACATTTGTGTCGCAGGAACTGTTTCCCGAGACTCGGCGAAACTTTTTCGCTTCGTTGGCAACTCACCCAGAGCTGGAGTCTCGCTTGGCAAAAGAATTTTGGTTTGGAGGCGAGAAGATTTATGAGTTATATGAGGTTGTTCGCCGACCGGATCACCGGTGAGAGGCCAATCGAAACCGGTACTTGCCCCGGTTGTCGTAAAGCCATCTTCCTGCGGGACCTTCACGTGAGGGGAGTTCAGGTGTGCTGGCGCGCATCGCCGTTTCTTGATAACCTGCACAGGCAGCCGACGAACGGCTCAAACTCTTAGTCAGGTCGCAACCGTCCCTTCTCTCCAGCTAATTTAGCGAGTCATGGCCAAACCCGCGCGGCATTTCTGAGGAAACACTCACGGACGTAGCTCGATAGAAGATAGGTAGTCTCCCGGATACCGTCCTGATTGATCTCACGCTTGTCACCATAATTATCGCTCGTTAGTTACCCCGTGGTTTAGAGTTCCTTGAAATGCGAAATCGGGGTGCGGTTTTCGCTGCATCGTCAACTAGCTTCGAAGAGCAATACGAAAGTTCATGATCCGTTCGACTCAGCATCGGCCCGAGGCATCGTGGGCATGATAAAATCCCTCTGAAATTTACGTGCCTTTGTTTCAAAATCACCATACGACATTCTTTTCCAGCGCTCGTACAGAAGCCGACCTTTATGGGCCGGCGCTGCAACTTGTTCACCCGCACCCCGATGGAACACTTCGGTTCGAAGAAATAGAAGGTAGATAACAGTTTGCGGAAGCAGGCCCAGCCATGTTTTTTTCTGGCTTTTGAAAAATACAATGGATCTTAAGACGGTGAATCCTTCACAGAGCGTAAACCTTCGCTCGCGTCGCTCGACTCTCTTTGGAAGGGGATGGATGACCCGAAAAAAACGGCCGCGCGTGTTGAAGCCATTGTAACAATAGAACTGCCAGAAGCAGATTTCGAGTCCCAAGCGGCGAGCAAGGGCGAGGCCGATGAGAAACGCCGCATCGTGATCTTGATGTCCTCCTTCCCAAGCGGGAGCGTAGATTTCTTCAAACATATGTCCTTCGACCTTTTCGAGCAGCAGCTCGAAGCACTCTTCGAAACGATTGACAAGGTGGCCGTCAGGGATTTGGAATTCACTGCCGAGAAAAACTACCTGCTTCGGAGCAATTCCAAGGTGCCTTAAAAACATGCGGCTTTCGTGGTCTCGAACCGCGACGTTTTGCGCAGTTGAAGCTCCATTGGTCAAGTAAACCAAATACGGCGACGTACCACGGCTGAGCTCAAATGAGATCCGAGTTGCTACAAAAATTTCATCGTCTTGATGAGCCAGTAAAAAAAGAACTTTTCTGTCACAGGTCATGAGAGTCGATCCATATCGAATGGTGATTTGCGGATCAAGCGAAATTTTTTCATCGACAGCGCTGCGGAGCGGATAAGTCTGAAAAACGAAAGTTTACAAAGCAATTCTGCTAGATTAATGGTGCAGGGTGCGCGTGATTCATGTGACAGGTGTTAGCAGTTCCAGGGTCAAACGCACATATCGTCCCCGGGACGCATCATTGATTATAAATTCACTAAGTAGACGTTTAATGCGAAATGTGTTTGCAATCCGCAGCGGCTAGCCTCTTAGGACTCGCAACAATCTTTGGATCGTGGATTCACAAAGTAACGGCCTGGATAAATTCAATCTGGCAGTCGCGCAAGGGGTGGTTCGAACGGAAACAGGTGCCTTAGCAAGAGTAAAATCAAGCGTCTACACGGTGAAGTTCCATGCAGATTCCCGAGAGGATGAAAATCTCAATCGTTATCCCCTGCTACAACGAGAAGAATGCGATCGAGCAGATCGTCGAGGCGATTCGCTCTGCTCCAATTGAGAACAAGAAGATTATTGTAGTGAACGATCGCTCGGGAAACGGCACGCGCGCTGCACTCGAAGAGATGGTTTCTCAAACGGTGGACCGCATCATTTATCATCCGATCAAACAGGGAGCAGAAGCCGAGCCATGAGCGAATTTGCGCGTATCGCCATACTCATTCCATGCCACAATGAAGAAGTGACGATCGCCAAAGTCGTAAGTGATTTCAAAGCGGTGCTGCCGCTCGCCGATATTTACGTGTACGACAACAATTCAAAGGACAACACCAATGAAGTAGCGCGGCACGCTGGCGCTGTGGTACGCACCGAGATGCGGCTAGGCAAAGGCAACGTAGTGCGTCGCATGTTTGCGGACGTGGAGGCCGACGTGTACGTTCTGGTGGACGGCGACGACACGAACGATGCGGCGATAGCGCCTTTGCTTATCCGAAAACTTGTGGATGACGGGCTCGATGTCGTTTCCGGCCGGCGCGTTGCAGTCGGAGGTAGCGCCTATCGGGCAGGTCACGTTCTCGGGAATCGACTTTTGACCGCCCTCGCAGTAATGATGTTCAGGCTGAAGATTGCCGATATGTTGACCGGCTATCGCGTGATGTCGCGGCGATTCGTGAAATCTTTCCCCGTCACTGCGGAAGGCTTTAGCATTGAGACCGAATTGGCGGTGCATGCGGGGCGCCTTCTGATGCCAATTGCAGAGATGGACACATGGTACACCGAACGACCGCACGGCTCTGTCAGCAAGTTGAATACATGGCGAGATGGCTTTCGCATTCTTTTCGCAATCGCGAAGCTGGTGCGGGAGGAACGGCCCCTCGTATTCTTCACGGCGATCTTTGCGCTATTGGCG
>Ga0209056_10007649_pt1 | contig 11118 bp, 13 predicted proteins | sample GraSoiAngelo_114_FD_185876 | JGI IMG/M metagenome (GOLD analysis project Ga0209056, IMG submission 185876) | Grasslands soil microbial communities from the Angelo Coastal Reserve, California, USA - 14_0903_13_40cm (SPAdes) (version 2) | ecosystem: Environmental > Terrestrial > Soil > Grasslands... | reverse complement strand
ATCGAGGTGCTCGGCCGCGCGCTCGTCGCGCTGCGCGAGGCGGCCGGGCTCGACGCGAGCCTCGAGCCCGTGCGCGCCCTCCTCGAGAGCTCGCTCGCCGAGCTGGAGGAGGCCGGCCAGAGCCTCGGCCGCTATGCCCGCGAGCTGACCCCCGACGCGAGTCGCCTGGAGGCGGTGGAGGAGCGCCTGGCGCAGCTCGCGCGCCTGAAACGCAAGTTCGCCGGCACGGTCGAGGACCTGATCCGCCGGCGCGACGAGCTGATGGCCGAGGTCGACAGCGTCGCGGGCGGTGGCGAGGCGATGGTAGAGCTCGAGGCCGCGGCCGAGGCGGCCCGGCGCGCCGCCGCCGAGTGGGCGGGCCGGCTCTCGGTCGAGCGGCGGCGGGAGGCGCGCGATCTGTCTCGCGCTCTCGTCGCGGAGCTCGAGGCGCTGGCGCTCACCGGCGCGCGCTTCGAGGCGCGTTTCGCCGAGTCCGAGGGGCGCGCGCTCGGCCCCGAGGGCTGGGACGAGATCGAGTTCTTCCTCTCGACCAACCCGGGCGAGGAGCCGCGCTCGCTCGCCCGCGTGGCCTCGGGCGGCGAGCTGTCGCGCATCATGCTCGCGCTCAAGACCCTCGCCGCCGCCGACGAGAGGGGCGCCACGCTCATCTTCGACGAGGTCGATGCCGGCATCGGCGGCGCGGTCGCCGAAGTCGTCGGCCGCAAGCTCCGCCAGCTCGGCCGCAGCCGCCAAGTCCTCTGTATCACCCACCTGCCGCTGATCGCGGCCTTCGCCGAGCACCACGTCGTCGTCACCAAAAAGGTGGAGAAAGAGCGTACCGTCTCTACGGCACGCCCGCTGGCCCCGACCGAGCGGGTGGCGGAGCTGGCGCGCATGCTGGGGGGCGAGCGCCTGACGCACGAGGTCCGGGAGCACGCCGAGCAGCTTCTCCGGCGGGCCCAACGGCCGCAACCGGGGATTGACAGCCAGCAAAGAGGTCGCGTAGCGGGGTAGCACCCCACCTCGAGGAGATCTTTCATGCCGGACGCTCCCGTCATCTCGCGCGCGGCGCAAGGCTCGCGCCTTGCCGCCGCGCTGGTGGTCGTCATCGGAGCCGCTGCCGCCAAGCAGGTGTGGCAGGCCGAGCAGCGGAGCGCCGCGCTGCGCGACGAGGTGGCGGGGCTCCGCACGCGGCTCGCGGACAGGCGCGAGCTGATCGCCCGCCAGCGCCGGGAGATGGCCCAGGTGGCGCGCGGGGTCGATCGCCTCGCGCGCACTACGGCGGCGCTGGGCGAGCGCGGCGCCGAGGCGCGCCGCCTGGCGCACATGGAGGAGGGCCGCGCGGAGACGCGTCCACTGGTCAACGTGGCGGCGATGCTCGACGGCGGCATGTCGGTCGTGTCGGAGGACGCGGGCCGCGCGCTCGAGCAGCTCGCCTGGCTCGACGGGCAGGCGGCGGCCGCCAGCGACTCGTTCGCGGTGCTGACCGTGCTGGTGAAGGACCGCGGCGAGGAGGTGAGCCGCGGCGTGCCGACGCTCTGGCCCGTGCGCGGGCTCGTCACCTCGCCCTTCGGCGTCCGCACGTCCCCCTACGGCGAGGGGCGCGAGATGCACCCCGGCATCGACATCTCGGCGCAATACGGCCTTCCGGTGACGGCGGCCGGCAACGGCGAGGTGATCTTCGCCGGGCGCGACCCGGGCTACGGCGGCCTCGTGATCGTCGATCACGGCGGTCGGCTCGACACGCTCTACGGCCATCTCTCCGCGCTCTACGTGCGCGAGGGCCAGCAGGTGCATCGCGGCCAGGCGATCGGCGCCGTCGGCGCGACGGGCCGCGCCACCGGGGCGCACCTTCACTACGAGGTGCGCGTCAACGGCGCGCCGGTCGACCCGCGCCGCTACCTCGGGAAGTGAGGCCGCATCGCGTTGACCCACCCGCGAGGGTCGCGGTATAGAAACGCCTCCGCCCGTCTTCCCGCCTGTGGGGCCGTAGCTCAGTTGGGAGAGCGCTTGAATGGCATTCAAGAGGTCGAGGGTTCGACTCCCTTCGGCTCCACTCTGCCATTCGCTGGGTTAGGCGATCTTCGGGCGGCGAGCGAGGCTGATCGCAGCCGATTCGTAGCTGACGACCACGACCTGTCGCGCAGATTGCTCCTGGTCGACGGTCCGGCGCGTGCCATCCACTGCGCCGACGCCATCCGCCAGGCCAGCCGGGCGCTCGGCCTCGACGTTCGCGCCGGGCTGCACACGGGCGAGTGCGAGATGCGTGGCGACGACTTCCGCGGCATCGCCGTGCACATCGGTGCCCGCGTGGCCGACCAGGCCGCCGGCGGCGAAATCCTCGTGTCGAGCACGGTGCGCGACCTCGTCGCTGGCTCGGGAATCGCGTTCGAGCCGCGGGGCACCCCACGCTGAACCAGGTGAGTGGCAGGTGTTCTCCGCGCGGTGTGAGCCGGCCCCGGGCCGTGTGCGGCCCGGCGATCCGTCGTTTGCAGCACGGTCGAAATGCAGCGCCACCCGCTCTCTCGACGGCAGGCAGGGGAGGTGTGCGAGTGCGAGACGCGAGGTGTACAGCGAGGGGAGGGCCGAGGGGTGAAGCGGAGGTCAAATAGGCGGTCCACCGCGCCTCGCCCCTCCTCATGGGCCTTCGATGTGAAAGGGGACGTTCGCGCTCAGGTTCGGCCGAGAAATCGTCTCCCCTCTTCTGGGTATTGCCGCTCGTCCAGCAGGCGAGCAACCTCTTGTTTTCACGCGTGAAGAGGCCCGTGCGGATGTCGTCCCCCGCGGGAAAACGGAGGCATCATGGGTACTTCGACTCGGACGATCACCGTTGTGGCCGCCCTCTTCTGGCTGAGTGCTGCACCCTCGTTCGGACAGGCGGCGGCACCTTCGTCGCCATGCAGTCGTAGCGCCTGCACAGACGACGCCGGGCTATCAGGGTTTAGCGGCGGGGTGTTGAGCCGCTGTACGAACAACGTCGTCAAAGCGTGCAAGGCGGGTACCTGTACCTGCGGTACCGTCACGACGACCGGCACCTGCGGCTCAATGATCGCGTCGCTGTGCCCACCGACGACCACGACGACGACCGTCGCGGCGCCGACCACGACGACGAGCACCGGGGCGGCGACCACGACGACGAGCAGCGCGGCGCCGAGCACGACCAGCACCACCTGCGCACCGTCGGGCCTCTCGCTCAAGTACACGACGACTGCCGGCACGACGAGTTGTGGCGGGGCGGGCTTCTCGAGCCCCGCGTCCATGCCGTTCACGGGCGCGATCGACTCCGACACCGCCTGCTCGGTAAAGACTTTCGATCTTGGTGCCTCCTGTCTGTACATCGGCGGCGGCAGTGCCAACACGATCCCGCCCGGCGCCACCCCGGCCGGAGCCACCTCCTACCTCGACGTAGGCTGTCCCGGTCAGCTCATCGCCAGCAACGGGACCGGCAAGCTCGACTGCACCAAGGGGTCGGGCCCGGGGAGCGAATGTGTGAACGCGGGGACCTGCACCAGCGGCCCGAACCCCGGCGCCGTGTGTTTCGCCGGCTCGGACTGCTCGAGCGGATGCACCGGCGCTGGGACACCCGCAGCCTGCTGCACTGGAGGCGACAGAGGGTCGTGCGCCTGTCTCGGCCCTAACCCCCACAAGCCCTGCACATCGGACACGGATTGCGGCGGCGCGTTCCCGCCCGCCGGCGCGTGCCAGCCCGTCGAGAACTGTTTCTTCGGGCCGCCGCTCGCGATCCCGGACCCGGCGATCCCCGTCATGTCGACCTGCGTCATCAACGTGATCGCGACCGACGCGAGCGGGACGGGCGATCCCACGACCGGAGCCGCCAGCGTGGACATACCGCTCGTCTCCCGCGTCTATCTGACCGGCAACTTGGCCTCGCCCTGCCCGCAGTGCAACTGCGGGACCCCTCCCTGCAGCGGCACCGGCGCGACGGGCTGCAACGCAGGACCGAGCGCCGGCGGAGCCTGCTCCACCACCGCCACCACCGGGAACCCCGCCACCGGCAACACGAGCCAGGACTGCCCGCCCGAGGAGGGCATGGGGTTCTTCGCCGGCGCCTTGAGCGTGGACCTGAACCCCCTCACCACCGGCAGCGTGAGCGTGACCAGCGCGACCGGGAGCTTCTGCCCGAGCCAGACAAATCCCGGCGCCTTCGGCCAGGGGGGCACGAGGTGCATCACCGAGACCGGCATGCCCGCAGGCGACCTGACCGACGGCATGCCGCACGCGGCCAGGGAGGCGACGGTCTTCTGCATCCCCGCGACCAACAACGGCACGTTTAACCTCCTGGCCGACCTCCCGGGACCGGGCGCCACGAGCCTCCCGGGCATCGCGCAGATCGTGCCGACCCCGTAGCTGCCCCGTGTCCCTGGGGGTGCCGCGCGCGATCAGGCGAGTGCCTGCGCTCCGCCCCGGCGAACGGGCGAGGCGCGCCCATTCGACTTCATGCACCGCGTCACGTTCGCGTAGTCCTTCGCGGCGCGCAACGTGACCGTGCGCCACGGAGCACCGCCACCTCGTCCCGAAGCTGTCCACCTCCGCGCGCGCCGAGAGCCCGTATGCACACAGGCGTGCGCGCGCGAGGCGGCCGTGGTAGAGCGCGCCAGGCCAATGGGACCGGGACGGCACGAGGGCCGCCCGGCACAGTAAGGAGGCTGTGGATGGGGTGGAGGTGGATGGCAGTCGTGGCCTGCGTCGCGATGTCGGCCGCGGCGAGCGCGGCGGTGCTGTGTCGGACGCGGTCGGCAACCGTGAAGGTACGCGATGCGTGCAAGCGGCGCGAGACACGGCTCGACCCCGTCGCGCTCGGCTTGCAGGGGGCGCCCGGGCCGCAAGGACCGAAGGGTGACAAGGGTGGTCCGGGGCCACAGGGCCCGCTTGGACCGCCTGGGCCGACGGGCGCGACTGGCGCCACGGGGCCGCCGGGGCCGGGTCTCGTAGTTCGGGACGCCAACGGTCAATTCGTTGGTCTGTTTCTCGGCGGCACCGCGCTGCGGCGGCGTGTAGGGGGTCAACTGTTGCAACTGCTATTTGACGCGAGTGGCTTCTTGGAGTTCGGGAATCGGTCGGTCCTCTCCTTGTACCAAAGCGCCGACTGTTCTGGACCCGTACTCAGGCAGTACGATGTGCAGCAGCCCTTTGAACAAACCGCATACCTGTTCGACGGAACGTTCTACTACCCGAGCCCATCGGGTGCCGATGTCAGCGCAAATTCACAAGACATCGGACTCCGTGCTCTAGAACCGACTGCACGTTTACGCCGCCGGACAGATGCTGTTGCCCCGCCTCCCAAGGCGTGATGGCACGGCCAGCTCAGACCTTGACGGCGGCATCACTCAGCCTCGTCTCGCCGTTCCACGTCGAGGGGCCGTGAGGCTCAGGAAGACGGAAGGAGACATTCGATGATGCGGTACACGCGATGGATTGTTCTCGGGATCGGTGGGTTGGTCGCCACTGCGACTGGCGTAGGAGCCTTGACCGGCACGTCTCCTACGCAAACGATCGTCAATCTCGTGGCGGTCGTGGACGAGCTGGGCAACGTGCTCTTCGGAAGCAAGCCGGGTAAGGTGGAGGTGACGAACTTCCCGAGCCAGCCAGGCGCAGGCAAGATATTCGACGCCGAACCCGTCACCGAATGGGCGCAAGTCTCCGCGTTCGACACGGCAGAGCGATGCGAGCGCGCTCGGCTCGAAGGACTCCAGCGTGCGGACGCCGCCGCCGAGAAGAAGCCCACGGCGGCTGAGATGCATCCGAAGACAGTCACAGGCATCACCATACCGCCGCCCACCCCCGCTCAGGACCGGGCGATGCGAGAGCTAGCATGGACGTTGGCACTCCTTAAGTCGCTGCGTCCCCGCTGAAGCCGTCTCGCGCCGCAGCAGCCGCAGCAAGGCCGATGAGACAGCGAACGAGAAGGGAGGCCCGTCGATGAGGAGTCCACTCGCCTCCTACCCCGATGACGCCTGGGCAATCGTCAGGGGCATTTTCCGGCTCACGCGCTTGCTCTGTCTGGTCATTGCGATTGCCGCACCAGTGTGGGCGGCAGAGGTTGCCGTTCACGACCTCGCGCGGAGTTCGATGGCAAGGAGGTGACCGTCCGCGGCGTCGTGACCGCTCGCGCGGCAAAGACCTCGCACCGCGGAAACGACTACACGACGTTCAAGTTGACCGACGGGGGCGATGCCGTAAGCGTCTTTAGCTGGGGGCGTCTCCCCGTGCACAACGGGGATCATCGTCGTCGCAGGCGTCGGCGTGCTCCTGGGCGCCCGCCGGGCTCCAAGACGAAGGCAGCCTGATGGCGACGGGACGGATCATGAGAACGGCATACCCACTACCTCCCTTCCTCCTTGGGCGGGTGTCACAGTCGGAGACTACTGCAAATGGCTTCGCTCCACCGACGCGATGAGGAGGCGACCGCCACGTTCGTGACACGGCTCGACACCATCGCGAGCCTGTCGTCCTTGACGCTGCCGGGCGCCCGGCGCTACGTCTTTGGCTCCGTTCGGCGGAAGCGCCATGACAGAGCATCTTGCCTCCTACGCCGTCCACCATTGCTGTCGTATGAGGCCCTCGACTAGACCCAACGAACCTACGCGATGCGAATACCATCCTGGCTCGTGATCGCCACAGCGGTACTCGCCGCGATCCCTTTCGGATGGGGGCTTGGCGTGCTCGCTGCCTTCCTCATCCTAGGTGGCGACTTCGGTCAGCTCCCGGCCCTCACCGTACCCGTCTGCATTATCGCTTCGATCATCTTCGTGCTGTCGTCGTCTCGTAGTCCCTGGGCACGGCTCGCAATCATGGTCTTCGGAACTGGACTGTTCGTGTTCGTCGGGATGCTTCTCGGCTAATGGACGGTAAATCGGGAGTACAGCAGCGGTCTCTCGGTGTCGCTGCGTGTCTCTCGCGGTCATTGCGTGCGCGGCAGGAAGCGCCATAGAATCAGGCGCTAGGAGCTGAATCGCCAGGGATCGCACGGCGTTCGGAGGAGCGCCGAAAATCGGCCGTTCACGAAGGTCGACTTCGGGACGCGGCCGGAGACGGCCCCGCGGGCGACCCAGTAGAACACCGCCTCGCACGCCAACGTGACCCGGGGGGGCTGGTTGCGCCGCGCGGGACGCCGTACGCGCTCACCCCGGCCCGAGTGTGCCAGAACGCGCGCTCGCGCGTCCCGGGACGGGACACCGGCGGCACACGGGATGCCGGCGGCACACGAAAGCCCATGCATCACGGCGCCGCCAGGCTGGCACGGTCCGTGAATTGAGCGGGCATGAACATCGGCCTGCGACTTGCCGGAAGCCACTCGGTCGTTTTCCAATGCGGCTGCTTCTTCGCGCGGGGGGACGACACCGGCGTGCCGGGCTGGCGTCTCTGCACGGAGCACGTGGATCTGCGGCCGATGATCGCCGGAGCCTTCGGCGAGGACGAGGGCGAGTGCGTCGTCGCCTGCCGGCTGAGCCTTCAGCGCGTCTGACGCCGTCGCGCGGGCTTCGGAGAACGGGGCTGGAGCGCAGGGGGCGGCAGGGCGCGAGCCAGGCGCCGATCGCGCCCTCATCTGCGGCGAGCGCGGGGGAAGCTCGGCCCGACACCGGCAGCATCGTCTCGGAGCCCAGCGCGAGCGTTTGCCTCGAACACGACCTCGTGTCGGGGGTCATCTTCGCCGCCGCTGTCGCGGGAGATCTGGGCGCCACGTCGAGGCCGGCGTCGCTCGGCACCTGGTGGTCGCGAGCGGTTCACGCAGCGTAACGCGCGGGCTCGGGCTGACGACGCAGACAGGGCCGGCCGGCCAACCCATTCCCTGCTGGCGCCGCGCGGGGCGCCCGCTATCATCGCGGGATGCGCATCCTCGTCCACGGCGCCGGCGCGGTCGGCGGCTACTTCGGCGCGCTCCTCGCGCGCGGCGGGCACGACGTCACCTTCGTCGCGCGCGGCGAGAACCTGGCCGCGCTCTCGGCGCGCGGGCTCGTGGTCCGGCTGGGCAGCGAGACGCTCCACCTGGCGCCGGTGCGCGCGGTCCCCGATCCCGCCGCGGCGCCGCGGCCCGAGCTCGTGCTCGTGTGCGTCAAGTCCTACGACACGCCGGCCGCTGCGGCGGCGCTCCGCCGCGTCGTCGCTCCCGACACGATCGTCCTCTCGCTCCAGAACGGCATCGAGAACGAAGACGTCCTCGCGCGCGGCCTCGGCCTCCCGCCCCTCATGGTCGCGCTCACGCGCATCGGCGTGGCGCTGGTGGCCCCCGCGACCATCGACTACAGCGGGCGCGGTACGATCCTCTTCGGCGAGCCGGACGGCAGCGAGAGCCCCCGCGCGCGGCGCGTGGCCGAGGCGCTCGCGGCGGCGGGCGTCCCCTACGAGCTCCGGCGCGACATCCTGGTCGCGGCCTGGGAGAAGCTCGCCTGGAACGCCGGCTTCAACGCCGTGACGACGCTCACGCGTCGCACCGTCGCCGAGGTGCTGGCCGAGCCGGCGAGCCGCGCCCTGGTGGTCGCGGCGATGGAGGAGGTGGACGCCGTCGCCGTCGCGAGCGGCGTTCCGGTCCGGCGCCGGCGGACGGAGCGCGTGCTCGAGGAGAGCCAGAGCGGCCTCCCCGACTTCCAGACCTCGATGCTGCAGGACCTGCTGCGCGGCCGGCGCCTCGAGCACGATGCGCTGGGCGGCGCCGTGGTGCGCGCGGCGGCGCGCGCGGGCGTGGCGGTTCCCGTCAACCGGGTGCTGGTCGCGCTGCTCGCCCGGCTCGACCCGGCCGCGCGCTAGCTCGAAGAAGCCGGGGGAGGCTTGGCCGAGCCCCGCGCGGCGGAGCCGTGCGGGCGTTGGACGCGCAGCGCGCGAGCAGCGGACGGGCCCCCGGGATCATTTGAGGGAGGCGAAGGAGAGGCGCGCGAACTCCATCGGCCCGGCGGGGAGGAGGCCGACGCCGAGCGTGACCGCGACGGCAACCAGGATGCTCGCCACGAGACACGGCCGCGCGGCGGGCCGGACGATCGCCCGCTCTCCCTCGGTCATGTACATCGCGACCAGCACGCCCAGGTAGTAGTAGACCGACACCAGGCTGTTCAGCACGCCGATCACGGCGAGCCCGACCTGGCCGGCCTCGACCGCGGCGCTGAAGAGGTAGAACTTCCCCGCGAACCCCGCCGTCGGCGGCACGCCCGCCAGCGAGAGCATGAAGACGCCCATCGAGAGCCCGAGGACCGGATGGCGGAAGCCGACGCCGGCCCAGTCGGCGAGGTCCTCGTTCGGCTCGCCCCGCCGGCCGAGCGCGATCAGGACCGCGAAGGCGCCGAGGGTCATGAAGGAGTAGACGGCGAGGTAGAAGAGGAGCGCCGCGCCGCCGTCCTTGCCCCCGGCGACGAGCCCGACCAGCGCGTAGCCCGCGTGCGCGATCGACGAGTAGGCGAGCATGCGCTTCACGCTCCGCTGTCGCACCGCGGTGATGTTACCCACCGTCATCGTGAGCGCCGCCAGCACCCAGAGGAGCCCCGTCCAGCTCGCCGCCACCCCCCCGAGCGCCGCCACGAACACGCGCGCGAAGGCCGCGAAGGCGGCCGCCTTGACGCCCACCGCCATGAAGGCCGTGACCGCCGTCGGCGCCCCCTCGTACACGTCGGGGGTCCACACGTGGAAGGGGATGAGAGCCACCTTGAAGCCGAAGCCGACGAGCAGGAGCGCGATGCCGAGGAGCGTGAAGGACGTGAGCCCGTCGCGCGCCACCGCCTGCGCGATGACGTCGAGCCGCGTGCTCCCCGCCGCCGCGTAGAAGAACGCGATCCCGTAGAGCAGGAAGCCGGTCGCGAAGGCGCCGAGCAGGAAGTACTTGAGCGCGGCCTCGGTCGAGCGGACTTCTCGGCGCAGCATTCCCGCCAGCACGTAGACGGCGACCGACATGATCTCGAGCGCCAGGAAGAGGACGATCAGGTCGTTGGCGGCGGCGAGGAAGATCATCCCGCTGGTCGAGAGCAGCACGAGGGCGTGGTACTCCCCGGCGGGCAGCGGCTGTTCGCGCAGATAATCGACCGAGAGGAGGACGGTCAGGAGCGACCCTGCGCAGAGGAGCGCCGTGAAGAAGAGCGCGTAGCGGTCGGCCCGCAGCGTGTCCTGGAAGCCGCCCGCGTTGCCGCCGTCCCACCAGAGCCAGAGCGCGGCCGCGCCGGCGGCGCCGAGCCCGAGGATGCCGAGGACGGCCAGGCCGTCACGCTCGCCGGGCGGCTCCAGGGCGTCGGCCGCCATGACGACCATCGCCGTCACGGCCACGAGGAGCCCGGGCAGCGCGACCTGCCAGTTGGCGGTGAAGGGCGCGACGTCGATCATCGCGTGGCCACCTGCGGGGGCGGGGCGAGCCGCTGGAGGATCAGGTCGATCGAGGGCTGCATGCGGGTCAAGAACGGGGCCGGGAAGAGGCCCATCACGAGGCAGAGGGCGACCACCGGCAGGAGCACCGTGACCTCGCGCGCGCTGAGATCCTCGAGCTTCGCGTTCTCCTCGTGCGCGAGCGGTCCGAAGATCACCCGCTCGTACATCCAGAGGAGGTAGAGCGCGCCCAGGATGACGCCGCTGGTCGCCACCGCGGTCGCCCACGGCCAGCGCCCGAAGCTGCCGAGCAGGATCAGGAACTCGCCGACGAAGCCGTTCAGCCCCGGGAGCCCGACCGAGGCGAGCATCACGACCAGGAAGAAGGCCGCCCAGACCGGCACCGCCGTCCACAGCCCCCCGAAGTCCGCGATCATGCGCGTGTGCCGCCGCTCGTAGATCATGCCGACCAGGAGGAAGAGGCCGCCGGTCGAGAGGCCGTGGTTCAACATCTGGTAGACGGCGCCCGCCACCGCCGTCGGGTGGAGCGCGAAGAGCCCGAGCATGACGAAGCCCAAGTGCGAGACCGAGGAGTAGGCGACGAGCTTCTTCAAGTCCGGCTGCACGGTCGCCACCAGCGCGCCGTAGACGATGCCGGCGACGGCGAGGCCGACCATGAGCGGCGCCGCCGTCTCCACCGCGCGCGGGAAGAGGGGCAGCGCGAAGCGGAGGAACCCGTAGGTCCCCATCTTGAGCAGCACGCCCGCCAGGATGACCGAGCCGCCGGTCGGCGCCTCGACGTGCGCGTCGGGGAGCCAGGTGTGGAGCGGGAAGAGCGGC
>Ga0209056_10007648_pt1 | contig 11119 bp, 12 predicted proteins | sample GraSoiAngelo_114_FD_185876 | JGI IMG/M metagenome (GOLD analysis project Ga0209056, IMG submission 185876) | Grasslands soil microbial communities from the Angelo Coastal Reserve, California, USA - 14_0903_13_40cm (SPAdes) (version 2) | ecosystem: Environmental > Terrestrial > Soil > Grasslands... | reverse complement strand
AAAAATTAGACGGTTGCAGCACCAGACGGTCCGAATCCCACGTTGCGGTGAAGATGTACACCTGGCCCGCCTTGATCGTGAGGGCCATCGAAGTTGGCCGGCGCGCCTCCGTGTTCGGCAGGGTCAGCACGGTCACCACATGTCGCCCGGCCGAGAGCACACCGCCGTAATGCTGGTTCCGCCCAATATCCGCCACCTTCTTGCCGTCGATCGACATCCGGATCGAGAGATGGGTCCCAAAGTTCGGCGTCCGCTGCACAATCAAGCGCCCGACTTTCCCGGTAAGAGCGGGACTTACTTTGCTGACGCGCTCGCGCGCGGGCGCACTAGTGCCGGAAGCGAAGATTGACAAGGTGAGGGCGAGAACAAAAAAGATCCTGAGTGTTCTCCTCATGTCCCGACTCTATAATTCGCCCGAACAGCAAACAAATAACTATTAACAAATAACGGGCGGATCTGTCCTCGATCCCGTCACGTGCACGCCACGCTACCCGCTCGCGAATCCTTTCGGAGTAGTCCATGTCTCGCCGTAGATTTAGCGTAGGCCGGAGCGGCGAGGACGGGTCACTTATCACCTCCCGGACCGGCATAATCTTTGCTGAGAAATGCAGGTGTGAACCGACGGGAATTAACGCTTCTCGCGATCGCGGTCGCCCTTCTGGGGCCTGCGCTTTATTCACTGACGCTGCCTCATCGCGCGCAGGAATCCGTTCTCACGCTGATCTCCGATCCATACCGGCTCGATAAAACCTACCGCTCCATGGAAGGCCCGTGGTCGGTTCAAAGTGGAATTCAGCTCGCAAGCGCGAAGAAATCCCGGGTGCAGTGGATCACTCGCCTGGAAACAGAGGTCGTCGATGCGACTGAGAAGACGCCGATCTCCCAAGAATTTTTCTGTCATTCCAATCTCACCTTCGCTGAGCACGGCGCCACGCCCGATCAACACAATAAAGAACTGGGCGGGAAAACGCACCTCGACTGGCGCCTTTTCACTCTCGCGCCGGGCCGGCTCTCGATTGAATTTCCGCCAGGCTTCGGTGTGCCAGTTCCTTCCAATGCTCCTCTGGACCATGTGACCATGTCTTTGAATCTGAACGCGAGGAATCAAATCACGAACGTTCGCTTCCGCACGAACGTGCACATGATATCGGCCGATCAGCCGGGTGCGCCGACCAAGGCGCTTTTCCGCCGCGCCCTCTACGTTCTTCAGCGTGAGAGCGAATCTGGGGAGATCGGGCACGCCTGTATGACAAAGCCCGATGCGCAACACATTGGAGCCGGCTGCGGAGAATTGGTCAAAGTAAAACTGCCCGACGGATCCAGCGTGCTCAAGCCGGTCGAAGGCATGACTAATCATTGGACGGTTCCGCGAGGAGGCCACATCTACAAAATGGAGATCACGCCGCAATTGAATCTGCCGTTCGACACCACGATCCATTATGCGACGATCCACGTGCATCCTTTCGCGCGCGGGATGGAATTGCGCGACCTGACAACGGGTCGGACGATCCTGCGGTTGAATTCGCAAGATTGGCCCGATCGCATCGGTGTTGCTCATGTCGAGGAGTTCAAGTCCAGTGACGGGATCCCGATTTTACGCAGACACCGCTACGAGCTCGCGGTGGAGTACGACAACACTTCAGGTTCCAATACCGACGCAATGGCGATCCTCTATCTTTACCTTTTGGAAAAGAATCTTACGTAGCGGTCAGTGACTTGCCACGCCGCCTGCTCGCGAAAACTTTCGGAGTAGTTTCTCGACACGCCAGTCCGGTCGAAGACTCGCCGCGGAGAGCTCGGACCCTTCTCGGTCGGGCGTTACGCTCGCTCTATTCCACCTCCGACTTTGCTCTTCCCGGTACGAACACTGCTGCTTAGACAGCCTCATGAGCGCGTCCGCCCTCCGGATCTTGGCAGTCGATAACAAGCCATCGGTCATTTTCTCCCTGCGCTACATCTTCAATGGACCGCGCTACGACCTCACCGGCGTCGAAAACGGCGACGCCGCGCTCGCCAGGATCGATTCCGGTTTGGAGCAGTTCGACATCATCATTGTCGATCACAAAATGCCGCACCTAAGCGGCGTGGAATTGGTCGACGAAATGAGAAAACGCGGCATCAGCAGTAAAATCATGGTTTTGTCTGCGCACCTTTCGTCTGAAGTGCGCGCCGCCTACGAACGCATGGACGTCCACCTCATGTTCCCGAAACCGTTCGACGTTGGCCAACTCCGTACCGCCGTCGACCAGCTCGCAGCCTGACCGGTATGCGCGTCTTGATCGCCGACGACCAGCGTAGCGTAGGAACGTCTTTGGCAGACCTGGTTCGTTGCTGCAAGCACGAGATCGTCGGCGTAGTTGGTTCGGGCTTGGAAGCCATTCAAGCTTACAACCGGCATCATCCCGATCTCGTGTTAATGGATTATTGGATGCCGAAACTGAACGGCGCCACCGCCTGCCGCAACATTCTCGCGAAAGATCCGAGCGCACGCATCATTCTCGTTACCGGCTGGGCGCCATCGGACGACGCCAATGGATCGGGCGCGATCGCCATCTTGCCAAAACCGTTGGATCTGGAACGGCTCGAAGCCGCGCTCCACGATGTAGCTGAAACATTGCGCGCGCCCGCGGCAGCAACGACTTCCTGACGTCGCGCGCTTGCGCGCTGCTCTCCGCAGTCCGACCTCCGACATTGGGCGTTATATCTCGGCTGCTCCCGCAGCGTTCGACCGCTAGTTTACAAGATCGAGCCAACGAATCCGGTTTGCCCTTGGAATAAAACAGAAAAGCCGCCGAGGCATTCGTGCGCCCGGCGGCTTCTCGAAACTAAATTTTTACTTTCTACTTTAGACTTTCTTCGTCATCCCATCCCAAGAGATTCGAGCGTCGGCTCGTCGATCACCGCCGTCGCAACGAGTCCTTGATCAGCCTGATAGTCGGCGAGCGCCTGTCGGGTCAATGGCCCGAGCAACCCATCCACCTCGCCCTGGTAGTAGCCCATCTGCTGGAGCTCGGCTTGCACGTCCGCGATCACGCGGTCCGGCGGTTCAGCACGGTGACCCACATAGATCGGGGCATCGTAGGCATAATACTCGGCCGAAGAATCGTAACCCCACGCCGGATACCAGTAGCCGTTGTTCCAGTAATAGTAACCGCCACCGATCAGCTCGACGCGGTTGTAATGCGAGCTGTACCAGCCCCGATCGTGCCGTTCCGGATGGTACGAACGGAATACTACGTATTGCGGACCCTGCCAGCTTTCGCTTCCTTGGATCCGATAGCCCTGACTGAAGGTGACCGCTGGAACTTTGTCCGGCCTCGGTTGCGCGCGGAAGTTCACATGTTGCTGCTTGATCTGCTGCACCTGCTGCTTGACCTGTTGCACCTTCTGCGGATCGGCCTTCTTTGTCCCAGCTGCCGCAGTAGCCCCAGTGCTTTGCTGGCCGGTTGCCGCAACTGATGGAGCCGCACTTGCCGATGCCGCAACTGATGGAGCTGCACTAGCCGATGCCGCGGTTGCCGGAGTAGCGGATGTCTTCGCGTTTGCGCCTGCGCCCTTCATCCCTTTCTCGCCGCGCTGCCCAACCTGATGCTTGCCGCCGGGAGTGGCACTGGCGGTCGCCTGAGCGGAAACATCCGTTCCCGTACCGGCGGAAGTCGCAGATTTCTCGGTCGCCCGAGCCTTCCGACCCTTCCCTGTACCCGTCTCGGTCGTCGCTCCGCCGCTGGTTTGAGCGGAAACGCCCGTTTCCGTTCCGGTGGCGGTGGCAGATTTCTCGGTCGCTTTAGCCTTTCGGCCTTTTCCTGCACCCTGCTCAGTCGTAGCGCCGGGCTCTTTGATCGCGCCGGCTTGCTTCGCGGTGGCCTCGGGCTTGGCCGCTTTCGCGCTGGGCTTTGCTTCGGCAGCCTGCGCTTTCTCAGCCCCCTGGTTCTTCTTTGATGGTGATTCTTCTGGCTGCTGCGCAAAAGCGACGGCTCCAGCCAGCGCCAGCGAACAGCCTATCAATAAACTGGTGAATTTTTTCATATTTAATATGTTTAGTCGTTAGACGGGCGCGACCTATTCAAGCGCCGGCGCGCTCGCCTAACAAAAGAATTACGCCGCTCAACCCGCGACTGGCCGTCTTCGTTTTCCCGCATTCTGCCTTCAGCATTGGGCTTTCGGTGTTCGACGTTTTCTGATTCCGTTCTCTGACCTCTCAACTTCCCCGTCGCGCCGTAATCCGCGAAGGCGGATCAACTCTCAACCCCTTCTTTCCGCTTTGAAACTCGGTCGTTGCCCAACTCCGTCGCTGCTACCCTCGCAGCTACCGCCAGTCCGGTCGAAGACTCGCCGCGGAGAGCTCGGACCCCTCTATGTCGCGTGACCCGCGCGCTCCATTCAGTTTGTCCGCTCGATTGGCATGGAAGTTTCTGCATCTCGAGCTATGCGGGTGTTGATCGCCGATGACGAGAAGGACGTAGGCAAGGTGTTGGCGGAGATGGTTCGCTCCTGCAACCACGAGATCGTCGGCGTGGTCGGTTCGGGCTTGGAAGCCATTCACGCTTACACCCAGTGTCGTCCCGATCTCGTCTTAATGGATTACCGGATGGCCAAACTGAACGGCGCCACCGCCTGCCGCAACATTCTTTCCAAAGATCCGGCCGCGCGCGTCATTCTCGTTTCCGCCTGGTCGCCTTCGGACGACGCCGCTGCATCGGGCGTGATCGCCATCTTGGCAAAACCGATTGATCTGGAACGGCTCAACGCCGCGCTCAACAGCGTGACCGAAACATTCTTAGTGCCGTCGCCCGCGGAAATGCCGATTCCCGAGGTCTCTTTTCAGCAGGATTCAATCGATTACTCTCAGCCCGTTCCTCAGCCCTCGCCGGTCGTTCCGCCTTCTTTAGAAATGAGTTTTCATGCCGATGCCCCGCAGAATCATCTCCAACAAAGCGGAGAAGCGTGTGCGTTGGACGAGGAAAAAATTTCCGGAACGCGTCGCAGCATTCGGCGCCGCGTTCAACGCGTCCGCGTTCGTTAAATGGAGCGAGCGGGATGAGGTGCGAACCGCACTTTTAACTTGTATTTCATGGCCGGTAACGCCGCGAAGGAGCGGTCGAATCCTCTGACTTCTGACAGGCATCCGCTTCGCCTCTGCGATTCGAAATCTGTTTGGGGGACGAGCCATGCATCGCGACATCGCGGATTTCCGAGGGATAACCGGAATAAAGGCGGACAAACATTTTTTTCGTCTTCACAGACCATTCCACGACGCGGTCCGATCGGGGAAGCTATCGGCTGTTACTGAAGTCTTGCTGCGTGCTCAACTTTCCGGAGACCGGGCGCGCCGAACAGCGGAAAAGATCTTAGCCGATGAGCGACGTCGCCGTTTGGTTTGATCGCCGAGTTCTGACGACCGACCTCTTCGCCAACGGACGAAGTCGCCGCGGCCGCCGATGGACGGACTCGCCGTGGCGAGGCGACTGACCTCGTAGGCGGCTGATCTCTGTCAGACGGGTCGCGTGCCGCGGCAGTCTGGATAATTCGGGCAACTCCAGAATTCTTGACCTACGTGCGATCCGCCACGCGGCTTGCGCTTTACCATTTGTGAATGGCAAATCGGGCAATGCCGAATAATGCCGGCAGAACGGACGTTCGTATTCGTAACGACTTTCCCCGCTTGCCGACCGGCGCGTGCCGAACGGACTACGCGAATGAGAGCGTGCTCTAGCCGCTTGAATAAGAGACCAAGCAACGCTGCGGCGAGTATTGCAACGAAGAGCGGCGGCACTGCCTCGGCTTCCAACGCGTGGATGAATTGATCGAGCTGCCCGGTGGGCATACTCCGGAAATGCTGCTAAATCCGTGCCAGGCAATCCGCATTTCGCAGTCCGAAATTCGAAATCTGCGTTTCCCCCAGCTGTTTCGCCTTGAGAGACCAGCCCGGCAAGGCAGGTAATTGGGCCCAATATCCGCCCTCTTCGGCTGAATGAATCAAAACTTTCAAGGTCACGCTGTTAGAATACTTGAGCCACGATGAGTGCGACAAGGCGGTGATTTCTGTCCTCTTTTCATTCCGCATTCCGCAATTTTTCGGCCGTCCTCTGTCCCCTGACCTCCGCGCCTCAGGCGTTTCGTTTTCTACTTTCTACTTTTCTCCTCCTTCCTCCCTCAGCCTTCGCCTGTGCCAGAACCCATGCACCCGCAGCATAATCGCCATCAAAAAATAAACCCATCCGCACCACGCGATTTCTTCTATCGGCAAAGTAAAAGAAAGCACCAGCGACACGAGCCCCACGCTCACCGGGATGCTCCAGCCCGTCAGCTCACCGCGCGTCATCAATTGTTCCCGCGCATTCAATCGCAAGGGCTCGCGCAATTGCCAGGCACGAAAATTCAGGAGCAGGATCTCGGCAGAAATAGCAATTAACCCGAGCGCGTAGATGGCAAAGATCGTTCTCGCCTGCGCTTCGGTGGTGTGGAGCGAGAACGGCTGGCCGACCTGGCCGTTGCTAATGAAGAACCACATCGCCCCGAAGATTGCCTTCAAGGGATAGATAAAGATCAGGATCGTAACGATCACCGCCCAGCTGATCAAAATCGAGACGCCATCTTCGAGGCCGTAACGCCGGCTCCACAACCAATGGCCCCGCCAATAGATGCCCAGCACCGCGATGCTACAGACGAAGGTCGGCACATTTTTAAAAGCGGCCAGGAGCGCCTGGATATTATCGGGGATCTGTTGCGCGGCGATCACCAGCATCGAAATCGCGAACGCGAACGCAGCGTCGATAAAAGTTTCCAGCCGCGTCATCTCTATCCCCCGCAACCGGAACCCGTGCAGCCGCGGCAGCGCATCTAGATCGGCGGGTAACGCCGACGTGATTTCTTCATTCCGCTTGTTCATGCGATTCGCCGATCAACCATCAACCATCAACCGCTTTGCTGGCGTTCTTTCATCTGCCCAAGTTAATCAGGAACGCACGAAAACAGGAAGATCGACATCTGTTTCCCTCGGCAGGGCCTTCCCTTTTCTACTTTCTACTTTTTAATTTAGAAAATCCCTTCCCCTCGGTTAACTCCCTCCCCCAGCGCATGGCAATCATCCTAAAGCCGGAAAACGTCGCGCAGCTCGTCTTCCTGATTCGCGGAGAGAAGGTCATGCTCGACGCTCACTTGGCGATGCTTTACGGCGTCGAAGTGCGCATCCTGAACCAGGCGGTAGCACGTAACCGCAAGCGGTTTCCAGCAGATTTCATGTTTCGCCTTTCTGCGAAGGAATACGAGAACTTGAGATCACAGACTGTGATGTCAGAAGAGAAGAGCGCTCGCATCACCTACCCTTTGAGATCACAATTTGTGATCTCAAAACACGGCCGCGGCGGTCGACGCTATCTTCCTTACGCTTTCACCGAACAGGGCGTTGCTATGCTTTCCAGTGTTCTACGCAGCTCTCGCGCGGTCGAAGTCAACATCGCGATCATGCGAACATTCGTCCGCCGGCTTATGGACAGCAACGCCGATCTCCCACGCAAGATCGAGAGTTTGGAAAAGAAATATGACGAAAAATTCGCTGCCGTCTTTGCCGCGATCAAACAATTGATCGCGCCGTCCGCGCCCGCCAAAAAACGCATCAGATTTCACCCCTGATCTCCGATCTCCGATCTCCGATCTCCGACCTCTGCTAGCCACGCCATCCTGTCACGCCGAAGCATGCGTAGGCGGAAGCCTTGTGCGACGGCGGGTCCTCCGATCTCTGTCTTCTGATCTCGGACTGCTGACCGCTGACTTCCGAAGCCTCCGGCTTCGTCCTTCCTGTCGCGCCGTAGCCTCGGCGAAGGCGGATTGTCCTTCCTACTTTTCTTTTCCCTTCCGCCTTTCGCATTTCGCCCTTCCAATCCGCATTTCCGTATTTCTCCTTCCTACTTTCCCTGGCTCGCCGTAGCCTCGGCGAAGGCGGCTACTTTCTACTTTAAAAACTTCCTCCAAGCACCCAACCCAAAAGCAATGAACAAATATATCGCGGAATTTATCGGCACGTTCTTCCTCGTCCTCACCGTCGGCTGCACCGTCATCCCGGGCGCGGCAGGTGTCATCGCCCCGCTGGGGATCGGCGCAGCGCTCATGGTCATGGTCTTCGCCACCGGACACATCTCCGGGGGACATCTCAATCCGGCCGTCACGCTCGCCGTTTTCCTGCGAGGCAAATGCCCGGCAAAAGATGTGATCCCGTATTGGATCGCGCAGGTCGCGGCCGGCGTGGTTGCCGCCTTTGTCGCCATCTTCCTTTGCGGCAAGAGCGGCGCTCCGATGGAGATTACGAATGTTCCCGCAGCGTTCGTAGCAGAGTTTGTCTTCACTTTTGCGCTCGCTTTCGTTGTGCTCAACGTCGCCACTGCCAAAGGCACGGCGAACAACTCCTTCTACGGGCTGGCTATCGGCATGACCGTGATGGTCGGCGCATTCGCCGTTGGCGCCATCTCCGGGGGCGCCTTCAACCCGGCGGTAGCCGTGGGCGTTGGCGTGATGAAGCTGGTAAACTTCTCCCAAATTTGGATCCACATTGTCGCGGATCTGGCCGGCGGCGCCATCGCCGCTTTCACCTTTAAGATCGTTAATCCCGGCGACGAATAACGATTGATCCTTCCGTCCGGGTTTCTGCGTTCTCGTCGCGCCGTAGCCTTGGCGAAGGAGGATCAGCGTTTCAGCTTTCAGCGTTTCTGCTAAGAATTCCCCTACTCACCAACAAAGAGACGGAAAGTTTGATATTCCAATCTGGAAGATCAAAAGGCCGAGGCGGTCGGCGCCATCGACCTTACGCGTTCACCGAACAAGGCGTAGCAATGTTATCGAGTGTTGGTCACTCGCGCGGCCGCGCTTTTGGCATCGATTAAAGCGAAATAAATTTTGCCGGCGGCTAAATCCTACCGAGCAAATACAAAATGAGGATGATAATGAGAATAGTTCCGAGCAGACCGTGCGACCTGTAACCGAATCCATAACCGCCGGTCGGGAACGCGCCGATCAACAGCAAGATGATAATGATAAGAAGAATTAAGCCCATGCGCTGTGTTTTACTTTAAACGCTCGCCTCCTGGCAACATTTCTCCGTTCTCCGTTCTCCGTTGCTCCTTGCTCTTTCCAGTTTTCCCGATTTCGCATTTCGAAGTTCGCAATCTAATTTCAGTCATGCGCTTCGCCTTCGCTGTCCTCTGTCTTCTGTTGATTCATTTACTCCCGCTCATTCACCGCCTGCCCTCGGCGGTCGGACCATCTACCCGGCGGCTTCCCAGCACGCCGTGTTCTCTGTCCTCTGGCTTCTAACTTCCCATCTCCATGCTCCTACTCCCATTTCGCACTTCGCATTCCGCATTTCGCAACTGCGCCATCTTCCTTCTCGTCACTGCCTGCCGCGCCATAGCTTTAGCGACGGCGGGCCACCTGTCACTGGTCACTTCCGCGTTCGCCGCCGACCCGCCAATCACGGAAGCCGAGCTCGTCCGGCGCACGCAGGAACTCTACGACTCGATTGTTTCCGGAAACCAAACGCCGTGGAAAAAATATTTCGCTGACGATTGCACCTTCTCCGACGAGAAAGGCCGCACTTTCGATAAGACCAAACTGGTCGCCGACATCACTCCGTTACCGAAAGGATATTCCGGCGCCATCAAGATCGACAAAGTCATCAGCCGGATCATTGGCGACACGGCCATTTTGAGCTACGACGCCAACGAAACCGAAACCATCTTCGGTCAGAATTTAAGAGCGCGTTATCACATCACCGACACCTGGCTGCGACGCCACGGTGATTGGCAGATCATCGCCAGCCAGGCCCACCGTTATTATGAAGACCCGGCGGTGGCTGACCCCTCTCAACTCCTCAACTCTCAACACTCAACTGCCGACTTTGTCGGCACGTACGAACTCGCGCCCGGCCAAACTCGGACCGTCACGTCCGAGAATGGAGCGAGCCGGGATGAGCGAGATGGCCGGAAAAGCCGCGAGGTAGCGGTCGAGCGCAGCGGCGAGCTGCCGAGATACAACGGAAAATTATTTGTGGAGCGCAACGGCAAAAAAGAAGAACTCCTCCCCGAAACGAGCGACCTCTTCTTCCGGACAGGGATCGAAGGCCGAATCCTGTTCCACTACGACGCCACCGGCAAAGTCGACGCCCTGATCGATCGTCGAAACAACGAAGACGTTGTTTGGCGCCGAGTGAAATAGCAAATGTCAAATGGCCTGCTCAGCCTGCCCGCCGGGGCGGGCGAATGCTCCCGCTCGCGAAAACTTTCGGAGTTCGGAGTTTGGGACGTGGCGATGCTTTACGTCCTTTAGATGCGACCCCATCTCGTTCTTCAAGATTCCAAACGCTTCTTGCAGATCTCTCCCAAACGTCACAAGGCCTCCATCATGCGCCGCCATCACAAAAATCTTTCTCCTTCTCACCTCTGGTGCTTCGAAAAGACGCCGCACCGCGTAGGCCATTTCGGGTGTTCCATATTCAACCCTCTTCGGCGTCGTCGGTGCTTCGTCCAGGAGCGCCGCCCATAACTTCTTGTCATGACAATGAATCACCGCGCGGGCGGTTGGATCCGATTCGTAAACAGCCGCATGTGTAAGCGATTCGGATGACGCAACTGTGATTCCCTCGCATTCGAGCCAATTCCTCACAAAATCGTAAGCAACCACTTTCGCGTAATGCGCCGGCATCAGCTCCGAGATCCCCGCAGTTGCCGAGCCTGTGATGTAGAAGCGCGGGGTCGCACCGTTCCGGATACTTAGATTTCCGAAGCCGACGCCGCTGGCATCCACGCCGATCATTCCAAGGACAAGAAGTTTGCGCCGGTATCTGTTCAGCTCGGCGAATCCGGCGAAGCGGGGCATCTCCACCGCCACCTGTTGGCACCTAAATTTTACTAAACCCGTTTCACTCACGACGCGTGCTCGGGAAAAAGTTCGAGGATACTCTTTTCGTCCGCTTTGCAAACGCCCCGCTCAGTAATGAGCCCGGTCACCAGACGTCGGGGCGTCACGTCGAATCCATAGTTCGCCGCGGGACTGTTTTCCGGCGCGACGCTGACTTCCAACATTTGGCCGTCTCGCCAACCGTCAGCGCGCTTAATCTCTTCGGCGCCAC
>Ga0209056_10007646_pt1 | contig 11120 bp, 5 predicted proteins | sample GraSoiAngelo_114_FD_185876 | JGI IMG/M metagenome (GOLD analysis project Ga0209056, IMG submission 185876) | Grasslands soil microbial communities from the Angelo Coastal Reserve, California, USA - 14_0903_13_40cm (SPAdes) (version 2) | ecosystem: Environmental > Terrestrial > Soil > Grasslands ... | reverse complement strand
GATGGTGGTCGCTTTGGGCGTATTGGCTGCTGCGTTAGTGATCGCCATTCAAAGTGTGCGCGAAATTTTGCTCCCGCATCATGCGCCTGCTCCGTGGACGCTGGTAGTTCTTGTCGTTGCGGTGGCCGTGAAGGAGACATTATTTCGCTATGTAATCCAATTTGGTCGCAAGGTGGAAAGCACCGCGGTAAAAACCGACGCCTGGCATCATCGCATTGATGCCATGACTTCTATTGCAGCATTCATTGGAATTTCCCTCGCGCTAATTGGCGGTGAAAAATGGCGAAGCGCCGATGACTGGGCGGCACTCGTTGCATGTGCACTCATCGCGGCAAACGGCATTCGCCTCGCACGGCCGGCGTTCTTTGAAATCATGGATACGGCGCCCGGTGAAAAAATTGTCAGGTCAATTCAGCGCGTTGCCACCTCAGTCCCGGGTGTTGTCGAGGTGGAGAAATGCCATGCCCGCAAGATGGGCTTGGATTATTACGTCGATCTTCACGTCGGCGTAGACAGCAACATTTCCGTGCATGACGGCCACCAGATCGCGCATCGAGTGAAAAGCGCGATCCAGCAAAGCGACTCGCGAATCGCCGACGTGCTCGTACACATCGAGCCTGCGGGAAATATGTAGCCACCGGCCTGTGGCCGGTTGATAACGAAACGAGAAAACGCTGACGCCTCACAGAACCGCGGCTACAGATTTGTAGGGCAACCGCTCCGGTTGCCAAACGGCAGGCGATGCGCCTGCCCTACAATTTGTTGATCAGGGCGACCAGCGCGGTCGCCAGAATCTTTCGCGCGCGCGCAATTCTGCGTGCGAACTCGATCAGACGCGGAATGTGATTGGGATGCGCAAGGAGGAATCTCGCCAGCTTTACCAAATGAGTTCGCTGGCGTTCGATGTCGAACAAGACCTTCGGTGGCGCAGGAAATGGTTCATGAGGCGTATCGGTAATGACGCGCAGCGAGAGCAATGGAATGCCATGTTCGGCGCAGGCGCGCGCAATAAATTCCGTTTCCATGTCCACCGCGGCTGCGTCTGTCGAGTGCGCGATTTCATTTCGCTCCTCACTGGAATCGATCAACGCGGGCAGCGTCAACAGATCGGCCTGATGAATTGGCAAGCTTGGAAAGGATTGCCTCTCGGTAAGATCAAGGGTCGAAAAATTTCGCGCGAGCAAGAGATCACCAGAGTGCAGTTGATCATTGAGCGCACCTGCAAATCCAGCGCTGATTAGAAATTCGAATTGCTGATCCTTGAGAAATTTTTCCACTTGTTGGCGGCAAACCTTCTCGCCTACACCGGTATGAAGCACTTCAATTTCGCGATCATCAACCGTGCCACGAATGATCCGGGTGCCATTACGATCGGTGCAGAATTTATTGCCCAGACGCCGCAAGAACTCCGAACTTTCCGCGGGCAAAGCAAACGTGACCGCAATCATAAGGCAGCAGCAAGATTTTTACAGAAGGCAACGAGGGATACAAAGGTTGTAATCGATCTGGAACTCTTCGTTATCTTCGTTTCCTTCTGTTGGACTCCGCTGGGCGAAATGATCAATTGGATCTTGCTGGCTCTTCGACGATCTGCACGACGAAACTCTTCTTCTCCACCGTCGCCGGGATCGTTGTTGTAGCCGGGGTCGCTCTGTCCGCCGTAGCATCGGCGAAGGCGGATGACGCTGGTATTTTTCCAGTAATCGAGTCAATCGCCGCGCGAAATTCTTGTTCACGACTGACTGGAAGATCCACAAGAACGCTGAGTCGACCCTGATCTTGAAGGCCTTTTGTAGCGGAACCGCCAAAGCGAGAGGTGATCGTGACGACTTCGTCAGCGGTGGCATCCAGTTTACCGGCTGCAACTGGCACTGTCATTTCGCCTACTCCCAAAGCGTTTGGGACTGGCGTGAACGTCGCCGCAGCGCGTTCGAGTGATTTGGCGATCTGCTGGCGCATCTGCTTTTCGAGCAGCTCGTGATTTGGGTTCCCTGTTTCGTGTCTCGCGATTAACCACAGGCCGAATCCGACATTAACACCCATGAGAACGATGAACGCTGTGCCTATCCGAAGCGCCATTTTGCGGCCTTGCTCAGTTACATCCGGCCGGGCTGGCAACACAACTTCGCGCGAGTCCCCGCGCATTCCGGCCTGAATCTGCCGAGCGACTGCCAGCTCGCGCTGCAGTTGCTTGTCTGAGATCAATCGCTCTTCCAAAGCAGCCCGCTCCCCCGCCGGCAAGTTGCCCTCGAGATAATCAAAAAGCTTATCGGGATTCATTTGTTTCTCGATTGAGAAAGCGTCACGCGAGAGCTCTTTGCACGCAATGGCTAAGTAGAAAGCCAAGCGGCTGCGGCATTTGCTCTCTCGCAGGGCGGCAATACAATCGCTCTAGTGGCCGAAAACGATCACAAAGAGGTGCGACGCCACGGTCGGATTTGGCATCGTTTGTTGCTCGGCCTCGCTCTATGCGCGGCTCTCCTGATCATTTTCCATCGGCCAATTTTGGCTGCAGTGTGCCGACAAATTGCGCTTCGGTACGCCAGCAGAGCAAACCTAAAGATCGATTTCCGTCTTGAGGGCAATCCTTTCAGTCATCTCACTGCACGAAATTTTCACGCGGTCCCGACCGGGCCCTCCCCGATCGAATCGATCGATATCGACCGACTGTACGTCGATTACGATCTGTTTGGTTTTTTGCGGCACGGTGTATCCCGTTTGTTCGAAAATGTGGAGACGCGTTCGGCGCGTATCGTGCTAAATCCAGCGAAAGCGCCTCTGAGAGCGCGGCCGCCAAAGCCACAACTGGAACTGCCGAAATTTTTTCCGGAACGATTGCGCCTGACGAAGGCAACATTAATCGTCAGAAACCGGCCGGATGATTTCGTGGCAGAGGGCGTCGATCTTGATTTGGATCCGCGCCATCCAGGTGACCTGCGGATTGAAACACTGCAGCTCCCTGCGGGCGACAGGTGGTCCAGGGTCTCTGGCCAGACCTCTTATACGAACAAGAATTTGATTTTGCGCGACCTGATCTTAAGCGATCAGGAGCAGCTCCGTCTGCTCAACATCGATGCATCACACATCGATGCCGATGCCCTCACACTCAATCTCAACTGCATCATCGGCGGCGGCCAATTATCCGCGTCTGCCGCGTTGACCGAAACGAAGTCGGCCCTCAATGCGAAAATAAATGTGGCTGCTCAAAAACTGGCGTCCGAATCACTCAACAAGTTCCTGGTGCTTCCGGGAACCTATCTCTCGGGCGAAATTGAGCGACTCGCCTTAGACGGTGCAGGTGTCATCGACTCGCCCCGTACGTGGAGCGGCAGAATGTCGTTGCAGACGAGCAATGTGGATCGCCCGGGGATCCATTTCGATCGCGGCGTTGTAGAAATCTCAGCAGAACAGGGCAGAGCAATTTTGCGATCCGCCGACATTATCCAGGACGTAAACAACTTTCATTTCCGCGGAGCAATGGAATTGCCTTCCAGTTTCAACGACTTTGGCCGCACACCAAGTAACTTTGAAATTTCCGGCACCGCACCTAGTCTGGAACGACTAACGGCAGGCACACCTGTGGGATTGACAGGCTCGGCGCGGTTCACCGGCAGGATCGACATCGCAAATGCAAATGTTCAGGCAACGCTGGGCGTGACTGGAGAGGCGATTGGCTTTCAGGATGGGATTGTCGACAAGCTGAACTGTACGCTTCGCGCATCCAAACGCGTGGTGCGCGGCGATACAAAAAGAGCGTGGTTCGCGGATCTTCGCACTGCAATGGAGTTCGATTTAACCGGAATTCGTTATCGCGATTACGTCGCCGATTCAGCAGAAGGCTCGCTCAACTCAAGCGATGACATGCTCGGGCTCGATCGCTTCAATGTGCGGCGAAAGCAAAATGAACTGAATGTTCATGGCCGGTATTTGCTTCCAGCGGAGGTCGGAAAATTTTCTTCGCAGCCCGCAGATGTTGATGTCTCGCTGAACGCGCCCGAAGCGGCAGACTTTTGGGTTGCCGATTCGCCAGACAGACTTAGCGGCCCCTTGCAGCTTGCGGCGCAGGTTCAATGGAAACAAGAGATCGCCAACGGACAAATGTGGCTTGCAGGATCAAATCTCAGCATGCGAGACCTGGTCTTCCGGCAAGTCAGCGCTCAATGTTCGATTTCGAACAACATCATTTATCTGAACGACCTCAGCGCGTTGCTAAACGATACGGACTACGTTAATGCGACTGGCAGGTTCAACTTGCGCCGGCCTTATCATTACAGTGGCAGGGTCTCCGCGAATGTCGCGAACCTCTCAACGCTTCAGCCGCTGTTTCACGCTTCCGGCAATCAGAATCAACTGGCGGGATCGACCACATTGGATTGGGAGGGAAACGGCGACGCGCAGACTTTTAACAACTCAGGCAAACTGAAGTTCGTATTGCAAAAAGCGCGCTATGGAAATTTGCAATCCCTGCAGGCGAACGTCGACGCATCCTATTTGCCGGATGGTCTCGACGTGCCGATCATCTTTTTCGCAACCAGCTGGATGGATTTCCGTGCTATCGCGCAGGCGAAAGGTGACAAACTCGAAATTGATAAGATCGAGCTTAACCAGGTCGTAAAGCCCCAACCGCAAGCGACAAGGCGCAGCGGTGCGCGCGCGGCTCCGGCGCCGCCGACCCGTAGAAATTACGCATACGGTTACGTATCGATCCCGTTTGTGTGGAGAAATCTCGGGACCAACGCGGCGGTCATTCCGTCATCTGGCAAAGTATCGGCAACAATTCAGTCTGAGAATCTCGACTTAAAAAAACTTTTCGATGATCTCGGACTGAACGCGAAGACCTCGGGCATCGTAAACGCGAAACTCGATGCGGATGGAACGATCGCCGATTTGAGCGCGCGATTGGACCTTCAGATTCAAGATCTGCGAAGTGAATATTGGCCGAAGATGGAGCCGGCGACGTTCTCGTTGAACGCGCAAGCTGTGCACGATCGGCTGACCGTTTCAGGGAAACTGGAACAGGCGCGGCTTCAGCCCGTTGAAATAAACGCAAGCGTGCCGCTCAACATTCCAAAGATTGTGGCGGCCAGAAAATTTCCGGACGACACGCCGATTACGGCGAAAGCTCACATTGCGCGCACGTCTGTAAATTTCGTTCGGCAATTTGTTCCGGAGCTTGAGCAACTCGATGGCGAGCTGGGAATGGATGTCGATGTGAGCGGTACGATCGGTCACCCGATTTTGAGCGGGGCAGGGGACATGACGGTCAATGTGATGCGTTTTACAAATGCAACGATCCCTGCAGTGAGAGGCTTTGGTGCGCGGCTGACTTTCAGGGACAACGCGCTCACTCTCGATCGCTTCGGGGGCGATATCGCTGGTGGGCCATTCACCATGGGTGGCCGAGTCACGTTTCCCAAACTGATCGAACCGACTCTCGATTTACAATTCAAAGCACAGAGCATGTTGATTGCGCGAAACGACACACTCACCATGCGGGCGGACGCGGATGTGCGGATCACCGGGCCGTTCGCGGCCGCGACCGTCGCCGGGAATGTCGCACTGACAAACAGCCGCTTCCTCAAGAACATCGATTTAATCCCTATCGGGCTCCCGGGCAGACCCGCACCGCAACCTCCATCGGAGCGCCCCGAGTTTTTTTCACTGCCGGCTCCGCCGTTCCGCGATTGGAAATTTGATGTCGCAATCAAGACCAAGGATCCGGTGCTGATTCGCGGCAGTCTGGCGACTGGCGAGGCGACAACTGATTTGAAATTAACAGGGACTGGATTTCATCCCGGCTTACAAGGCTCGGTGGGGATGGAAGATGTCGAAGCTACATTGCCTTTCAGCCGACTCGACGTTTCGCGCGGCTCGCTCACGTTCACACCGGAGGATTCGATGAATCCGCGCGTCGATCTGCAAGGCACGTCGGTTATCCGCGATTACACGGTGCGCGTTTACGTTTACGGAACTTTGCTTTCCCCAGAAGCGATTTTCACGAGTGAGCCGCCGCTCGCGCAGGAGGAAATCATTTCATTGATCGCCACTGGCGCGACCAGACAGGAACTTTCGACCGGCAACGTTCTGGCGGGGCGTGCGGCCATGTTGCTGGTGCAACAGCTTTACCGCAAAATCGTCAAAAAAGGCGAGCCAACCGACAGCAATACGGTGTTCAATCGGTTGGATCTGGATTTGGGAACGGTTGATCCGCGTACCGGTCAACAGCAAGCGACCGTGCGATTTAAGGTTAGTGACAACATTGTGCTTACGGGAGATGTCGGCATCCACGGGGATTTCCGAGGGAAGGTGAAATATCTGATTCATTTTCGCTGAAATGCGATACGGATTCCTGTTCTCTCTTGGAAGCGTGGCCCTGGCATTTGAAGTCGCAGCGCAAAGCGCAGTCGATGTCGCTCGACCGGAGCAGCGCCAGAAGGAGCGGCGAGCGGTGGAAAAAGCGCAGGAAAAGCGCGCGAAGCAGGCGAGCATCATCGAATTTCGCGGTGAACAGGCTTTCAATGAGAAAGACTTACGCTCGGCGCTGAAAGAAGAGATCACCACAATCGAAGATTTTGGATTAAGTCCTGCTCGGGCGGACGATCTCGCATTCTTCCTTGAGGTTTTTTATCGAAAGCACGGCTACGCGAAAGTGAACGTGCACTACGTGATTGAATCGTCGGATCGATTGCGTCTGGACATCACGGAAGGCCCGCGCTTCATGCTGCAGACGGTGCTTTTCGACGGAAACACGCGCGAACCGGCGGACAAGCTTTTCGAGTACATGGTAGGACCGACCCGCGAGCGATATTCGCGCCTTGAGAAAAGGTTGCCCTTCGTGGCGGCCGACATGCAGGAGGGCACCCACCTGGTGCAGCGTTTTTACATTGCGGAAGGTTTTCTCGATGTCGTAGTCGATCCGCCGCGCTATAAGTTTCAGCCGCAAAGTGACGACGTCGATGTCGTTGTTCCAATTCACGAGGGGCGACAATATTCGTTCGGTCACATCATATTTACCGGCCAGACTGTTTACGGTGCGGAGGCGCTTCGCCCACAACTACTCGATTTGCTACAGCGTCCTTACGCCGGTGCGCGCGTGGAGGATATTCCGCGGCGACTCGAGGCTTATTTCAAGGCGCGCGGCTACTACGATGTCAAAGTTGTAGCCAATGGCGCGCCAGAGGAAGCAGTCGGAGGTCGAGTTCCGGTGAATGTGGTGATTTCGGCAGGGCCCGTTTACCAATTTGACGGCGTGACGGTTAATGGGCTACGACGGTTGCATCCTGGTTTTGTGACGAAACGGTTTACCAGATTAAGCGGCAAAACCTACAGCCCCGATGTTCTTGACGAGCGGTTTCGCACGCTGATGAAAACGGGGCAGTTCAATTTGCTGCAAATCAAGCCGGTTCCCGTGGATGGACATCTGTTACGGCTCGACATCTCGGCAGAGGAAGCCAAGAGCAGGGAATTCGGTTTTTGGGTCGGCTTCGACACTTACGAAGGCGCGCTCGCCGGTGTCCAGGTGGGCGATCGCGATCTGTTTGGCTATGGCCGTCCGCTCACGGCGTCGATTGAGGTTTCACAACGCAGTTACCGTGGCGACATTTTGTATGAGGACCCCTTCTTCTTTGACACAGATTTTTACTTCAAGGCACGAGGCTCCGCCTTCACTTTTGATTACGATGGCTACACAAAATTCGAAGTAGGCGGACGGTTCGAGCTGAGCCGCAAAATAACCAAAAACGATGAGGCGGCGCTGATCCTTTCCATCCGGCATGTGAAAATAACCGACTCAGAGATTAGGCCGGATTTCCTTCTTGGCCCGAGAGAGTATCAGGTAGACACCATCGGACTAAGCAACACACTTGATATGCGAGAGAGTCCATACGTAAACCCGCGCGGGTTTCTGGTCAGTAACACCCTTGATGTGGCCTCGAGCGCTCTCGGAAGCGACATTGAATACATCCGCGGTACCATGCGCGTCGGCTATTATCTTCCATTTGGACCGAAGCCGCTCACGCCCGGAGTCGTGGCAGACGAATCCACCGGCACGCCATTTCAGCGGTGGTTCCGGCAATCCTCCATTGCATTTGGTGCGCGCGTAGGAATTATTCACTCACTCACAACGAGTGGGTCTGGAGAAGCAACCGCCATTCCCATCGACGAACGCTTTTTCAATGGCGGCGCCACAACCGTGCGCAGTTTCGGCGAACGCGATCTCGGCCCGCACGATAATCACGGTCATCCTGTTGGTGGGGAATTTTATACCGTTTTTAATGTCGAATACACTTTCCCCATTTTTGGAGAACTGCAGGGCGCGATATTCACCGATGCCGGAAATCTTTTGCCCACGTCAGAAGACATTGGCTTAAACAACATGCGTTATGCGGTTGGTGCGGGCTTGCGCTACAAGCTGCCGGTTGGCCCGATTCGTCTCGATTACGGCATCAATCCCGATCCGCACCAATTCGAAGACTTCGGTGCGTTCCATTTCAGTTTCGGCTTCGCTTTTTAAGCCTGGTGCCCGTCTCATTAACACCCGGCTTCAGCCGGGTGCACTGCAACATGGAACGCCCGAACCGCTTCAGCGGTTTTCATCCGCTCAGAAAACCTCTAAAGCGGTTGCCGAGATTTAGCTGGCGATAGGCACCGCGCTAAAGCACGGTGTTAATGGGAATTGAAGCAATGGAGGATCGGCACTGGCTCGTCGACACTGCGCCCGAGGAATTTCGGAAGCAGCTGCATGAACTGGCGGATTGGATTGCGGATTTCCGTGAAAATATAGAGAAACTACGCGTCGCGCCTGACGACAAACCTGGCGCGATTCGTGCACAGCTTCCTGCGCAGGCGCCCGAGGAAGGCGAGCCGTTCAAGGAAATTTTAAGCGACGTCGATCGGCTGATCGTTCCCGGCATGGTGCATTGGAGCCATCCGATGTTTCTTGGCTATTTCGGCTGGACGGCGACCGCGCCGGGAATTTTGGGCGAGATCATCAGCGCGCCGCTCAATGTGAACGCGATGACGTGGCGGACCTGTCCAGCTGCTACTGAACTCGAGACAGTCGTCATCGATTGGCTGCGGAAATGGGTTGGTTTGCCCGACAAGTTTGGCGGAGTCGTTTACGACACCGCTTCAGTGGGAATCATGCATGCGCTCGCAGTCGCGCGCGAAGAAGCCGCGCCATCCACAAGAAAACTTGGGTTGATCAATCGCGGTCTGCCGCGCTTTCGCATTTACACATCGCATGAAGCGCACAGCGCAGCGGAAAAAGCGGCGATCACGCTGGGCATCGGGGAGGAAAATGTGGTTCGCGTTTCGAACGACAATGAATTTCGCATGGACGTAAAGCTGTTGGCCCAAAGCATCGCGCACGATCGACAGCAAGGTTTTCAGCCAATGGCGGTGGTCGCAACAGTAGGAACGACTTCGACCGCAAGCGTCGATCCCGTTCCTGAGATCGCGAAGATTTGCCAGGAAGAAAAGATGTGGCTCCACGTCGACGCCGCTTATGGCGGGGGGTTCGCCATGTTGCCGGAATACAAGTGGATAAGCAAAGGATGGGAAATGGCAGATTCGATCGTGATCAATCCTCACAAAACGGTTTTTGTGCCGCTCGACTTTAGCGTGCTTTACGTGCGCGACGCCGACCGTTTGCGCCGCGTTTTCACTCTCGTGCCCGAAGTTTTGCGCGGCGACACAATCGAAGGCGAGAAGAACTACATGGACTACGGCATTCAACTTGGTCGTAGATTTCGCGCGCTCAAAGCGTGGGTGATCTGGCGCTCATTGGGGCGCGCTGGAATCGTTTCGCGTCTACGCGAACAAGTGCGCATGACAAACCTGCTCGCGAGCTGGATCAACGCCGATGACCGCTTCGAGCTCGCCGCGCCCGTCAGCATGGGTGTGGTTTGTTTTCGTTTCGTTTGTGCTAATGAAAACAAACTCGACAGGTTGAACAGCGAGATTGTGGAGCAAATCAATGCTTCCGGACGCGCTTATCTCACGCAAACAAAATTGCGCGGCCGGACGGTGATGCGAATTGGCTTGGGTAATGTGCTCACGACAGAAGAGCATCTGCGCAAGGCATGGCAATTGATTGGAGAAAGAGCAGACGCTGTTTGAGAAAAGTTCCAAATTCCAAAACCCAAATGCCAGACAGATTTCAACCAGCCAAATCCCAAAGGATGAAAGCGCGCTTGATGACTTGAAGTTTGGAGTTTAAGCCTTGGGATTCCCGCCGGATTTGCGGGTGAGCTTCGCCGCCGCTAAATTTTCGCACTTATGATGAAGTTACTTCGCAGGCACAAAGACTGGCTGATGATCGTGATCGCCATTCTGGCCATTCCCTTCATTTTCTATTTTGTAAGGACGCCCGATTACGGTGCAATGAAGCAGGGCGACCTCGGCCAAATCTACGGCCGCCAGCTTAGTCAATTGGAGATTGATGCAAACGCGCGCCTTGGCGGTCTGGCACAGGCTCTCGGGATGTCGGATTTTTGGGAAACACTATCGCTTAGGCAGCCGGGCAATGGTGGTTATGGAACATTTGCGGTTGACCTCATTATCTTGCGGCATGAGGCAGAGCGCCTCGGTCTTCGCCCAAGCGGTGCTGAAATTGCCGATGTCGTGCGGAAGTTGCCGGCGTTTCAGGGCGAGTCGGGCTTCGATATTACCAAGTTCAGCGATTTCGTGCGAAACGGGTTGGGGCCTATGGGACTCGGCGAGGAGCACATTGAACAATTGGCGCGCGATGAGATTTGCCTGAACGAAATCAAAGAACTCCTTGGAGCAGGCGTTACCATTTCCAAAGACGAGCTGGATGAAAATTTTCGGCGCGGCTACGACAAATTTTTCGTGAGCGTGATCCGATTTCGTTCAACTGATTTCGAGAACGACATCACTATCAAAGATGAAGATGTGCAAAAGTATTACGATGCGCACAAGTCCGAGCTGAAAACCGACGAAAAAAGGAAGGTGGAATTTGTCCATTTGGGACTGACGGAGGAGCCGACCGAATACACCAACCTTCCAGGGCCGCTGTCGCAACCAACATATTCTTCGGCTTCTACAGACAGGTTCATCCAAAGCCTGATCGACGCCTACGCCCCTATCTCGTCTTTCAT
>Ga0209056_10007641_pt1 | contig 11122 bp, 11 predicted proteins | sample GraSoiAngelo_114_FD_185876 | JGI IMG/M metagenome (GOLD analysis project Ga0209056, IMG submission 185876) | Grasslands soil microbial communities from the Angelo Coastal Reserve, California, USA - 14_0903_13_40cm (SPAdes) (version 2) | ecosystem: Environmental > Terrestrial > Soil > Grasslands... | reverse complement strand
GGGACCATTCCTGGGAGACCCCGGACCGTACCGCCGGCCGATTAGTTCTCAGTCAAATCGACCGGCCGCACCTTAGGCGCAACGGCCTTCAACCGTCGTGGGTTGGTAACGACTGGCGAGCGCCAGAACTGTTTGAGGTCTGCTTCACGTTTGAGGCCTCCTACCAAATCTTCGTCCGCTTTCCATGGAACGGCGATGCTCCGGAAGCTCTGGCGGCACGTGCTCTCGCGACCATCAACGACCGAGATGGTCCGGCTGGTTGGAGCGCCACCTGGCATGGCATAGCCCCTGCCGATCGATACCGTCCTCCGCGAATTGCTCAAGCCGGATGGACGAAGGAGTCGGTCTGACGTCCGACGGCGGCCCTACGTGCATGGTGGTCGGCGGGGGACTCGAACCCTCGACCTCTTGGATGTGAACCAAGCGCTCTAACCAACTGAGCTAGCCGACCGTGCGAGAATTCTAACCCCCCACCCCGACCCTCCCCCACAAGGGGGGAGGGAGATTTCGCTTATCGGCGGACGGCTTTCGCCAGCGCTCTGGTGACCGCCTCAGCGGCCTCCATGGGCAAATACCGGATCGCCTCCGCCACCACCCGCTCGGCCTCCTCGGCCGGAAGCTTGCGGCGAACCACGTCGAGCTGTTGATCGACCAGGTCGGCCATGACCTGCGACATCTCCTGCCGGCGCCGGCGCCGGAACAGCTCCTGCTGGGCGGGATAGCCGTTGCCAAAGGTGACCGGGAAACCCAGCCGTTGGAGCTCGGCCAGGTCCCGGAAGACGGTCCGGGTACTCACCTTGAGGGTCTCCGCCAGATCCACCGCCCGGATCCCCGGCCGCGCCGTCGCCATCGAGAGGATAACCAGGAGCCGATGCAAGCGCGCCGCGCGATTCACGTTGCTGAACGTAGCACTGCCTTCATGGGTCTGCAATTCAACGACCCTTCCTACAACCGCCCGGCGGGTAGCGGCGGCGCGGAGCCACGCCGGCTGAAAGGCCGCCTCCCCAACGTATTCTGGGTTGGCGGCGGGTTAGTGCTCCTCCTGGTGATCATCTTCCTCGCCCGGCAGATCATTCTGCCCTTCCTGCTGGCCATCTTCCTGACCTACCTGCTGCTGCCGCTCGTCAAGGCCATGACCGAACCCGGTCGAGGCCGCCGCCGCACGCCGCGGGCGCTGGCGGCGTTTCTCGCTCTCGCGGCCTTCGTCGGAGTGCTTGTGGTCGCGATCCTGGTGCTGGCGCCGTTACTGGCCGGAGAGGCGAACCGCCTTGGGCGGTTTTTGTTCGGCAGTGGCGGCCAGGAGCCGCAGATCGCTCATCGCCTGAGCGCCGCCTTTCAGGATTGGCGCAACAGTATCTACGGGGCGGGTGTCTTTCCGCCGAGTGTTCAGCAGTCGCTGGACCAGGAAGCCCGTGACTTCGTCAGCGGCCTGGGCGATGCCGCCGCCGCCGCCGTGGGCGCATCCCTGACTTTTTTTCCCAAGCTGCTCGAGCTGATCGCGGTGCCGCTGCTGACCTTCTACATGCTGCTCGACGGACCGCGTTTGACCCATGAGATTCGAGCCTTCCTTCCAGTCGCGCAACAGCAACCGGCCGCGGAGTTGATGCGTCGTTGGGATCGAGTCCTCAGCGAGTACGTCCGAGGTCAACTGATCATCAGCTTGTTTATCGGCGTGGTCGTCACCATAGGTCTGCGGGTGTTGGGGCTGAAAGCGGCGCTGCTGGTTGGGACAATCGCGTTTTTCATCGAGGCGATCCCGTTTTTCGGGCCGCTGATTTGGGGCACGCTCGCCGTATTGCTTGCGCTGGCCCAAAGCCCCGCAGGCAGCCCCCTGCCACTCATCGTCGCCAGCTTTGCGCTCGTCGCCCAGCAGATCGACAGCCATCTGATCGCACCGTTGATCCTCGGCCGCTTTACGAAAGTGCACCCCTTGCTCTTAATCTTCAGCACGCTTCTAGGGGCCTCGCTCTTCGGATTGATCGGCATGTTCCTGGCGGCGCCGGTGACCGCCGTCGCCAGGGAAACGTTTCTGTTCGCGATGGAACGGGTACAAGCTAGACGCGGGCCGGCGAGCCTGACGGTGTCGGCCTGAACTCGATCCCAGTGGTAAGGTGAAGCATTCCATGGCCAAAGAGACCAAAGACGGCAAAGCGAAAGCTCCCAAGGAACCTCAGACCGAGGTCCCCGTAGAGGCGGCCGCCGAAAACGGTGCCGGTGGGGCAAAGGCCCGCACGGCGATCGATGACGTGATCGCCGCGATCGAGTCCGCCCGCGACAAGGTCATGGCCGACGAGGTCAAGGCCCTCAGCAAACTCGGAATTCCGCGCGCGATGGCGTACCAAATGGTCGCGGCCCGCTTCCACCAGAACGTTGTCACCGATGGCGAGGGCGGAACGCCCGAGTTCGAAAACAGCCACTGGAACGATAGATAGGCCACCGTCGACACCGCTGACGGTCGCGCAGGCGCGGGCGCGAATCCTCGAGCGGGTCGCGCCGCTTGACGCGGAAGACGTTCCCCTGACCCAGGCCCACGGCCGCGTTCTCGCCGAGGACGTCCATGCCGAGCGAGACGTCCCGCCTTTCGCTAACTCGGCCATGGACGGCTATGCTGTTCGGGCGGTCGACGTCAAGGGGGCGTCACCCTCGCAACCCGTGCGCCTCAGCCTGCTGGGCGAAGTCCGTGCCGGCGCCGCGCCCCCAACCGGGGTCCGGCCCAACACGGCGCTACGGATCATGACCGGAGCCATGGTGCCCGAGGGATCCGACGCCGTGGTACGCGTCGAAGATACCGCTGAAAATGCCGGCGGCGTCGAGGTCCGTGTCGCTGTCGAAACCGGCACCAGCCTTCGGGCAGCCGGAAGCGACCTCCATCGCGGTGATCTGGTGGCAGCCGCCGGGCGCGTCATTACCCCAGGGCTGATCGGCGTTCTCGCCTCGGCCGGCCGGGCGAGCGTGCGATGCGTCCGCCGTCCGCGGGTGCTGCTGCTCACGACCGGCGATGAGCTGCGCGAGCCCGGTGAGTCACTCGGGCCGGGCCAGATCACGAACACCAATCGGTATACGTTGCTCGCGGCCATCGAAGATGCTGGGGCCGTCGCCATCGATGCCGGCGTCGCTCGCGACGAGCGCCAGGACCTGCTGAACCGGTTCCGAAACGTCCGTGACGCGAACCTGGTTGTCAGCACCGGCGGCGTTTCGATGGGTGCCTACGACCTCGTCCGCGGGTTGCTCGAAGAGCGGGAGGCCGTTGATTTCTGGCAGGTGGCCTTGCGGCCAGGCAAGCCGTTGCTGTTTGGCACCATCAGCGGCGTACCGCTGATCGGGTTACCCGGCAACCCAGTCTCGACCCTGGTCGGATTCGAGCTGTTTGTGAGGCCGGCTCTCCTCAAGATGCAGGGACGCACGGACCTCGAGCGTCCGCGCCTGACCGCCATCACCGAGGATCCGCTCGTTAATCCACCGCACCTGGAGCAGTATTTCCGGGGCATCGCCCGCCGAGACGGCGGTCGGGTCGCCGTTCGGTTGACCGGCGACCAGGGGTCACACGTGCTGCGTTCCATGGCAGATGCCAACTGCCTGATCGTTGTACCGCAGGGCACCCGTGAGGTGGCGGTGGGCAGCCCTGTGGAGATCATCCCGCTGGCGCCCATCGAATAAGCGCCACCCTGGCCCTCTCGTAAGCTGCTCCGATTTACTATCTACTTTGCGAGGGAGAAGCGGTGGCCAGAATCGATCCGGACAAGATTCGTAACGTTGCCCTGCTGGGTCATAGCCACGACGGCAAGACGAGCCTGGCGGAAGCGATGCTCTACGCGGGAGGCACGGTCGATCGCCTCGGGCGGCCGGACGCGGGCAACACGACCTTCGACTTCGAGCCCGAAGAGATCAAGCGAAAGATCTCGATCGGCACCGCCATCGCGCACCTGACCTGGCGCGAGCACAAGATCAACCTGCTCGACACGCCCGGGTTTCAGGACTTCACCGGCGATGTCTGCGGCGCGCTGAGGGCGGCCGAGGGGGCCCTGTTGGTGGTCGGGGCGAGCACCGGCGTCATCGTCGGCACGGAACTCGCCTGGCAGCAGCTGCGAGCCCGCAACCTCCCTACGCTGATTGTCGTCAACAAGATGGACAAGGAAAACGCTGATTACTGGAAGACCGTTGATGCCTTCAAGGAGTTCTCGCCGCGCCCGGTTGCGATCCAGGCGCCCATCGGCCACGAGGCCGAGTTCACGGGTGTCGTTGACCTCCTGACACGTAAGGCCTACGAGTTCGACCAGCAGGGCCGACCAAAGGCGGTCCCGCTACCAGGCGAACTCGCTGCCGAGGTCGAGTCCCGACGGTCACCGCTGGTCGAAGCCGCCGCCGAGACGGACGACGCCCTGCTGGAAAAGTATCTGGAGAGCGGTGAGCTGAGCGATGCGGAGATCACCGGGGCGCTCGCCAAGGGCGTGGCCGCTGGAGCGATTGTGCCGATTCTCTGCGCGGCCGCCGTCAAGTCGACCGGCATCGGCACCCTGCTCGACGCGATCGTGGCGCTTCTGCCTTCGCCGAAGCAGGCCGCGCCAGTCGAGGCGATGAATCCGCGCACCGAGCAAGCCGAGACCTTGACCCGCGAGGCGGCCGGCCCATTGGGGGCCATCGTCTTCAAGACGACGGCCGATCCCTTCGTGGGCCGGATCAGTTACGTCAAAGTTGTCTCAGGGGTGCTGACACCCGGCACTCAGCTCCTGAACGCCGCCAAGGACCAACCCGAGCGGGCCGGCACGATCGGATTTCCGAAGGGTAAGGCACTGGAACCGGCCACCGAAGTCGTGGCGGGTGACATCGCGGGCATCAGCAAGCTCCAGGTGACGGCGACCGGTGACACCCTCGCCAGCCGTGACCATCCACTCCGACTGCCGCCGATCGAGTATCCGGAGCAGACATACAGCGCCACCGTCAGCGCCAAGAACAAAGCCGACGAGGAAAAGGTCAACGCGGCGCTGGTCAAGCTTGTAGACGAAGACCCGACCCTGACGCTGGAACATGAGCCGATCACGAAGGAGTCGATCGTGCACGGCATGGGCGACATCCATCTCGACGTCGTGCTCGAGAAAATGAAGCGCAAATACGGCGTGGAGGGCAGCCTGGCGGTGCCACGGGTCCCGTACCAGGAAACGATCACCAGCAGCGCCAAAGCGGAGAAGAAGTACAAGAAGCAGTCCGGCGGCGCCGGCCTCTACGGCCACTGCGTGATCGACATCGCGCCGGTTCCGCGCGGCACCGGGTTCATCTGGGAAGACAAGATCTTCGGCGGCTCCATCCCGCAGAACTTCCGACCGTCGGTCGAGAGGGGTGTCCGGGAAACGATGGAGCAAGGGGTGCTGACCGGCAACCCCCTGGTGGATATCAAGGTCCGCCTGCTGGACGGATCAACCCATGCGGTGGACGGGAAGGACATCGCCTTCAAGCTGGCGGGCGCCATGGCCATGCGCCAGGCGGTGATGGAGGCCAAGCCGGTGCTGCTCGAACCCATCATGGACGTCGAGGTGCTGGTGCCCGAGCGCAACATGGGCGACGTCATCAGCGATCTCAATGGCAAGCGCGGCAAGATCGCCGGTATGGAACCGTCCGGCGATCACATGGAGAAGGTGAAGGCGCAGGTCCCCCTCTCCTCGATGTACCGGTTTCCGATTGACCTGCGCTCGATCACGCAGGGACGAGGCCGCTACACGATGAGGTTCTCGCACTACGAAGAGGTCCCGGCGCATGCCGCGCAGACCGTGATCGCCGCGTACCAGAAATCGAAAGGCGGCGAAGAGGAAGAGTAGCCGGGCGGCGCCCGTTAGTGCCGGTGCTGCGGTTCGTCCCAGAGGGGAACACCCGCCCAGGCCAGCCCTAACAGGGTCTTGGCGTCTTGAAGCTCGCCGCTGGATCGCAAGACCTGCAGGTCGTGCACGTCGAAGGGATTCACCCTGAAGGACTCATCAAGCTCGGCGTGTCCTTCGGTCGGTGATAGGTCCTCGGCGAGATAGAACGTCATTCGTTCGTCGCAGTAGCCCGGCATCAGATACGCGCTGCCGAGCGTCGTCCACTTGCCCGCTTTCAGGCGCGCTTCCTCCGCGAGCTCTCGACCGGCTCCCTCGGCTATCTCCTCGCCTGGCTTGTCCAGGGTCCCGGCCGGGATCTCCCAGAGTTCGCGGCCGGTGACGTAGCGATACTGGCGAACGAGCACGATCCGACCGTCCTCGTAGCGCGGGATGATGCCAACCGAACCAGGATGGCGCACGATTTCTCTGGTCGTCGTGTTTCCGTTCGGCAGGCGCACCCGGTCCTTGAACACCTGGAACAGTTTCCCGTTGTACACGGGCTGACTTTCGATGCGTTCTTCCATCTGCCTCTCCTTTCACGGACTATCATGGCTGCTTAGATCATGATCGAGCGCACGGTTCTGGAAATTGCCCAGCTCCGCTTCTGGGCCTGGCAACGCCGCACTGCTCCCACCCCCCGCAACCAGCTGCGCGAGACCGACCGGCTGCTCGGCGCGGTTGAAGAGTGCCGGCTGCGCGAGATCAAGCTGATTCCGACGCACATCTGGCGGCGCATCGTGCACCTGCTTGGTCAGCTGGATGGCGCCTACACCGAGAAGCTCGGCATCGACCGCTCCGTCGAGCGAACCGCGGAGGTTCTCTTTCTGGCTCAAGAAGATCTGATGGTGGCCGCCCGTTCGCATCGGCGAGCCCGCGGGGGGAACGTGATTCCCCTGTTCCGTTCCTAGTCCCCTGGCTACCTACGAACAGATGTTTGCATTTCGCCCTCGTTTGTGCTAGCCTGCCGTCATGGGCGAGATGGCAACCCTTATCGAAGGTACCCCGGGAAGCCGACCGGTTGCGGACGTTTCGACCGTGCCCCTGCTGCGGCGGGTAGTGGAGAGCCTGGCGACGATGCGCCCCGGCCGCTATACCGTCTACCTCGGGCGCCCCGACCCGGCCGCGGTTCGTGGCGACTGGGAGACGGAAGCCGCCCTGGTGCGCAGCGCCCGGCGGGCTGTCGTCACCACGCCGGATACCACACCGCTACCGCAGGAGGCGGATCGGCGCGATCCCGGGATGGGATGGCTGGCACATCTGTGGTTCAGCGCGGTCCTCGGCGACGACACGGCCATGGCGCTGATCTGCCGCCCCGACCTGGATCATCCAGAGGAAGCGTGGCTGGTTACGAACCCGATGGCGGTGCGACGCTTCATCGCTGCCGTCGAGGGTGAGCTGGCGCGTCCCGACCCGCAACTGCTGGCGGTCTAGGAGGGTGCAACCCCCGGCCTGACCTCCCCGACCGGTGGGAAGGACAATTCGAGAGAATTGGGACTTCATGACGCCGCCCCCGCAACCGTGGCGCCTGCTCGTCGCCGGCACCATTACCCGCGACGATGTCCGCACGCCGATGGGCGCCAACACCGATGGGCTCGGTGGGTCGGCGACCTACTTCAGCCTGGCGGCCCGCCTGTTCGCGCCGGTCTCGGTCGTTGCCACGGCTGGTCCGGACTTCATGGCGGCGTTTCAGAGCGCCATGCATGGCACCGGCGCTGACCTTCGGAGCGTTGTCGCGTCGGACTTGCCGACTTACCGATGGTTTGCCGAGCACGACTACGAGACCGGCACCACGCGAAACGAGCGATCCGACCAGGGCGCCTATCGAGGATTCCGCCCGGGGCTGACTCCCGACCAGCGCAGGATTCCGATCGTCTTCCTGGGAAGCATGGAGCCCCGTCACCAGCTGCGGGTCCTCGAGCAACTGGAGCATCCCTGGCTGGTCGCCGGCGACACCATGAAGCTCTATATCCGGGAGCAGCCAGACGCGCTGGAACCCGTCCTTCAGCGCCTCGACTATCTTTTCCTGAACGCCTCTGAGGCGATGGCGCTGGCCAAGGTCGACACCATCGAGGCGGCGTCGGCGCAGTTACGCCACCGCTTCCGCCTGCGAGGCCTGGTCATCAAGGAAGGGCCGAAGGGGGCCACCCTCTATCGGCACGGCGAGGACATTCATCTGCCGGCCTTGCCGGTGGATCCGCCCACCGATCCCACTGGGGCGGGGGACGCGGTTGCCGCCGGCTTCCTGGGCTGCCTGGCTGAGCAGCAGGTGGAGAACGATGAGACGGTGCGCTTGGCGCTGGCCTACGCCATGGTGATGGCGTCGTTCACCATCCAGCATTTCAGCGTTCACGGATTGCAGCCCGTCAGTCGGGCGGACGTCGAGGCGCGCATGGCGGCGATGGCGTGGCAGGTTCAACCGACCGCATGAGCTGGCGGGTCAACGGCCTGACGGTCGAGATCCAGCAGGGCGATCTCACCATCCAGGACGTCGATGCCATCGTCAACGCCGCGAACAACGACCTCGAGCTGGGAGGTGGGGTAGCCGGCGCCATCGCCCGAGTGGGTGGTCCGACGATTCAGGCGGAGTGCCGGGCCATCGGCTCGATCGAGGTCGGCGACGCTGCGATAACCGGCGGCGGCCGGCTGAAGGCGCGCCATGTGATCCACGCGGCCAGCGTGCGACTCGGCGGCGACACCACCGCCGACAGCCTGCGCCGGTCGACGCGGCGCAGCCTCGAGATCGCGGACCAGCGCGGCCTGCACTCCATCGCCTTTCCGGCAGTCGGCACCGGGATCGCGCACTTTCCGATGGCCGAGTGCGCCCGGATCATGATCGAGGAAGTGGTCGCGCTGGCGCCGGCCGTCACGTCCCTCCGAGAGGTACGCTTCGTTCTCTTCGGGGGCGATGCCGAGTCGGCCTTTCGGAGCGAGGCCGAACGCCAGCTAACCGCGAAATAGACCGGGAAAAAGAATCGAGGCCAGGAAGGCCAGGGTCACCAGGGAGAGAAAGACGAAGACCATCCCGCTGATGAGGTTAAAGAGCCGGGTGTTGGCATAGCGACCCATGATTCGTTTATCACTCGCCAGCAGGATCAGGATTGGCAGGAGGAGGGGCAGCAGCATCCCGTTGACGATGTTGGGGAGGTTGGTGATCAGCGCGAGTGGGGCGTTGGGAAACAAGGCAATCCCCGCGCCGAGAATGATCATCGTCGTGTAGATCGTCAAGAAGGCTGGGGCTTCCCCAAACGACTTGTCGATCCCCCGTTCGAATCCGAACGCCTCGGTAATCGCGTACGTTGTTGACAGCGGAAGGACCGACGCTCCCATCAACGAGGCGGTGAGCAGACCGATCGCGAATAATTGCTCGGCAAACTGGCCGGCGAGCGGCTTGAGCCCGAGGGCGATCCGGGCGAAAGCGGAGGGATCCGAGGGGTCGACGTGGACATGGTGCACAAAGATCGTGGCACCGGTCGCCACGATGATGAAGAACGCCACCAGGTTCAGCGCCAGGATGCCGGTGTACGTGTCGATGCGCTCGAACCACAAGTCCTTCGGACTCAGTCCCTTATCGGCAACGTTCGACTGCTGAAAAAACGCCATCCATGGCGTGATCGTGGTGCCGACGATGGTGATGAAAATCAGCAGGAACGGCGCGCTGGCGTGAAACGACGGGACCACCGTATGGTGGATCACGTCACCCCATTTTGGGTGAGCCAGGAATGCCGACACGATGTAGCTGATGAAGACCAGCGCGAGGGTGAGCAGGATCCGTTCAACGACGCGAAACGATCCCCTGAGAACCAGAAACCAGACGAAGAATGCGCAGACCGGGATCGCGATGTAGCGAGCAAACTCGCCGAAGAGAAGCTGTGACGCACCGGCGATGCCCGCAAACTCCGCCACCGTGGTCGCGGCATTGGCGATGAAGAGCAAGACCATTACCCACACGGTCGGGGCGACACCGAAGCGTTCCCGGATCAAGTCGGATAGCCCCTTGCCCGTGATGGTCCCCATGCGAGCGACCATTTCCTGGATGACGGCCAGACACACGGCGGTCACGATCAGCAGCCAGAGCAGGTCATAGCCAAACTGCGACCCGGCCAGCGCGTAGCCGGTGATCCCGGTGGCGTCGTTGTCGACAGTGCCGGTGATGATGCCGGGACCGACCACCGACAGCAACACGAACAAACGTGCCCGCCGGCTTCGCAGCAGGCCGAGCGGCCGGTCCAGGGCCTTCGGCCGCATCAGCAGCCCCTAGAAGATCCGGCGGCGGCGACCGCCCGACCGTCCCGGCATCACCCGCTCCATCACATCGTCGACCGTGACGATTCCCTGGATCCGGTTGTGTTGATCGACAACCGGGACGGCCAGGAGGTTGTACTTGGAGGTAACCTCGGCCACGTCGCGTGGGCCGGCATCGACGCCAACCGAGATCACGTTCTTGATCATGAAGTCGCGGATCCTGGTCTCCGGCTTGGCCACGATCAGGTCTCGCAAGGAGAGCACACCCAGGAGGTGCTCTTCCTCATCGACGACATAGACGTAGTAGACGGATTCGGCATTCGGCTCCAGCTCGCGCAACCGATCGATGGCCTGGGCGGCCGTCAACGTGTGCAGGACCGCGACGTACTCCGTCGTCATGAGGCCGCCGGCCGTGTCTTCCCGGTAGGCCAGCAGCTCCTCGACATCCTCAGCTTCGTCCTCTTCCATCTTCTGCAGCAGCAACTGCGCCCGCTCGCGCGGCAGGTCCGCCAGCAGGTCGGCCACCTCATCGGGCGCCATCGCTTCCAGGATGTCCGATGCGCGCTCGACATCGAGCCGCTCGAGGATGGAGGCCTGCATCTGCGGCTCGTCGATCTCTTCCAGAGTATCGGCGGCCTTCTCGTCGTCCAGGGCCGCGAAAACGGCGTTTCGGTCCTCGGGACTCAGCTCATTGACGATATCGGCGATGTCGGCGGGATGTAACTTGGCGAGCTTGGTATGCGCGATCCGCAGCTTGACCGAGCTTACGTCGCTTTTCACCGGGTCCACCGCCTCCCAGGAGATCAGCTTCTGGGGCCAGTCGATCCCGAGCGTCGAAGCCAGCCGACGGCCGATCCCTTCGAGCCCGATGCGGCGGGCGAGCCCGCGCCCGCCGATGTCGACGCCAACCAGCAGCATCGAGCCATCGACCTGCGAAAGCTGCAGATCGTTGACGCGCACCACCCGGCGTCCGTCCATGTCGACGATCTGCTTGTCGAGGATCTGCCGGGAAAGCCAGAGCTCGCTATCGG
>Ga0209056_10007637_pt1 | contig 11124 bp, 12 predicted proteins | sample GraSoiAngelo_114_FD_185876 | JGI IMG/M metagenome (GOLD analysis project Ga0209056, IMG submission 185876) | Grasslands soil microbial communities from the Angelo Coastal Reserve, California, USA - 14_0903_13_40cm (SPAdes) (version 2) | ecosystem: Environmental > Terrestrial > Soil > Grasslands... | reverse complement strand
TCTCCGAATTCCCGTCGGACATCGACCCCTGTGGCGAGAACGGAGAATTTCACACCTTCGTATATGCAGGCCCGATGTTCCATCACGACTTGTCGGTGGAAGTGGGAGGAATCGTGTCTCGCGACGGTTTTGCATTCGCCGACCTGAGCTTCAGCCAGAAGAGAGTGAGCACAAGTAGAAAGGTGGTGACTGATGCGCCAGATCGCTGAATTCGTCGCCGTGTTCGCCTGCGGAATATTCACTGGAGCCGCTGCTTACGTCAGCCTCGTTGAACATCCTGCAAGAATGAAATGCGGTGCGGAAATAGCTGCGGCTGAATTTTCGCCGAGCTATCGTTGGGGCAGTGTCATGCAGGCGACCTTGGCAGCGCTGGGCCTGCTGTCTTCTATCGCAGCCTGGCTCGCCGGCGCGACATTCTGGTGGGTCGTTGCTGGACTCCTACTGGGTTCCGTCATCCCATTTACCCTGATTGTGATGCTGCCGACCAATAAGCAATTACTGAATCCTGCGCTGGACAGGCGGTCAGCACAAACGGGTCAGCTACTCGCACGCTGGGGCACGCTGCATGCCGTGAGAAGCGTTCTCAGTGCTCTGGCACTCTCGCTATTGATGTATCTTCTGATTTTTGTGAAATCTTAATCGTGCCATGTTTACCGATGCCCCACCCCCGCAAGGCGAACCGTACAGAGTTTCTCGAGCACTTGTCGTTCTGGGACAAAGGGTAACGCACGTCGAGCGGGTCTTTATGCGTAGAAAAGCACTGGTGTGTTGGGCTCTCTTGCTGGCAGCGACGTTCTGAACATCTGGTTGGTGACCCGAGGGTAGAAAGATTATCCGGCGCGAATACTCCTAACAGAGCAAGTATGATCGATGGAAAAGGGGGCGCGAAGTACGGGGTGGTGGTCTGCTACAAGCCATACGGGTCGGGTCACAATGCACACGAAGTTCTCGCGGAGTGACTGTGCAAAGTGCGCTGCCAATCGTCTCTGCACCAATGACGGAGCGAAGAACCCACGTAAGCTCTCGCTCCTTCCTCGTGAAGAGCATGAGTGGCTCGTTGCTAGCAGGTCGGAGCAACGCACACCAAAATGGAAGAAGCTTTATGACAAACGGGCCAGCATAGAAGCCACCATTTCGCAAGGAGTGCGTTCTGTCGGGATGCGCCGTTCACGATATCGTGGACTGTCCAAAACCCGTTTGCAAAATATTGCTATTGCGGCTGCAATCAATTTGCAGCGATTGTCCGACTTTTGGAATGGAGAGCTACCCGCCCCCACACGCGTTTCAACCTTTGCAAAACTCGGAGAATGGGTCATGTGATCGATCGATTTCGCCAACAGTGTCCAATATGGAATCAGCCCCCAGCGCATGAGGCTGAAAATGCGCACCGACTCCCTTGCCATGTTGTCGAATGGTTGGAATCATTTGCGTGGGCGCAATATTCCAGCGAGGCAACCATTTGACTCCGACGTCCAGACCGAAATGATCTCGCAAATAACGCTCTTTTGTGGTGAGCCGGTAGCATCCGCACATCAGAACCTCACTGTATCTTGCTTGATGCGACGAACGTTCTTTGAGTCGCTACACCAACAAGTGGTATATTCGTCTTTTGTTCGCCTCCGTGATATCGTGATGTCAACAAACCAAGGCCAAGCTTCTGACGGTCCCTTTAATTCTGACAGCCTCCATTTAATAAAGGATGTGCTATGCCTGACGGCTTAGTCCGAAATGCTGGACTTCTGCGTTGCGAGCTTACCGCCCGCAACGCCGCTTACGCTTCACTCGAACGTTTACCTCATACCACCAGCTACGGACGGACTCCGGTGGTGGTTTATCGGCCGTCGGACTGTGGACGATACCACGGAAATTTCATTTCCCCGAGTTACCGCGCCATTCTGAAACGGCCGCAGTGGCGCCGCCGACTCCAAAAAGTTCACACCCAAGGGAATCACTCCCTGCCGAAAGCCGACTGCCTTTGGCGCGAACTCGATTCTTCCATGAGCTCCGATGCTTTGCTGATGAACATCTTCTGTTACCCAGGGGTGACCAGACGCCGGGAGGTGTGCCTGCTCTTGGGAACAGAGGTCGGGGATATTCCGCAGTTCGGGTTTATGCCGCGCGTACCCTTACTCACGGGCGCCGTGGAGAGAACCGAAGTGGACATGAAGCTGGGAGAGGTCCTATTCGAGGCGAAACTCACAGAGGGCAACTTCCAGACCCAGGACTCCGGACTGGTCGAGCGGTACTGCGATCTAAAAGAAGTATTTGAGTGCCGCAGATTACCACGGCACGGCAAGCAGTTCTTTTCCTATCAGCTTTTACGGAACGTGCTCGCAGCCTATGCGCTCAACCTCCATTTCTGCCTGTTACTCGATTCCCGCCGCCCGGATTTGCTCGAACACTGGTATCGGGTCATGCGATGCATACGATCCACAACTCTTCGCACCCGATGCAAGGTGCTCACCTGGCAGGAACTGGTGCCTTCGCTCCCATCGGCATTGCGTAAGTTCCTGCAAGTAAAATATGGAATCGCTGGGAACTCAACTGACTTCTGATAATCAAACCTCAATACCATGCTCACCGATTCACCACCAGGGAAAGGAAAACTCGCTCTATTTAATGAAAGTGACCGGATCACCACGCTCCTTTTGCCGCCACCTGCGGCATTGCTCGGTCCCACACAACTCATCGCCGCCGGAATGCAAACCGGTAAAGCGCAGGAAGTCCGCGTCGGCTGTGAGCAGTTTCTCCAGTCGCTGTCGCGCTTTTATCAGGTGTCTCCATGCGGTGTCCGCGTGCTGGCGTCACGTCCGCTCCGCATTCGCGAGAACTGGTCGAATGAACTTTTTGGCGACTACAATCCTTCCACCCTGGCCATCCGGGTGTGGATGCGTACCGCGGTGAAGAAAGACATCACTTCTTTTGGAACTTTTCTCAGCACGCTTTGCCATGAATACTGCCATCATCTCGACTTTGAGCATTTCAAGTTTCCGGATTCCTGGCATACGCGCGGCTTCTACCAACGCGCCGGTGCGCTTTATCACTACGCCCGAGGCACCCCTCCCAAGCGGTTGTATTGGGCTTCGACATCGGGCGGACTCTGGCGTATCGATTGGCCGCGCACTAATCGCGGTTAGAGTGAAAATAGAAGCGCATCCGATGACCGCGCGAAAAATCATTCACGTCGATATGGACGCGTTTTACGCTTCGGTCGAACAGCGCGAGAATCCCGAGCTGCGCGGTAAGCCGGTGGTAGTGGCCTGGAAAGGCAACCGATCGGTCGTGTGTGCTGCCTCCTACGAGGCCAGGAGGTTCGGAGTGCGTTCCGCCATGCCGGCTCTGCGAGCGCAACGCCTCTGTCCCGAAGCGATCTTTGTTCCTCCCGATTTCACCCGCTATCGCGCCGTCTCCCACTGCGTGCGCGAGATCTTTCAGCGGCACACCGATCTCATCGAGCCGCTGTCGCTCGATGAAGCCTACCTCGATGTCAGTTAGAACAAGACGGGTCTGGCCACGGCCACTCTCGTCGCCCGCACCATTCGGGAGCAGATCCGGCAAGAACTGAATCTGACGGCCTCCGCCGGGGTCGCACCTAACAAGTTCTTGGCCAAACTGGCATCCGACTGGCGCAAACCCGATGGACTTTTCGTCATCCAGCCGGACGATGCAGACACATTCTTGCTGCCGTTGCCGGTGGGCCGTTTGCCCGGAGTGGGCAAGGTTACGGAAGAGAAACTAGAAAAGCTTGAGATCAAGACCGTGGGGGATTTGCGAGGCCTCGACCGGTCGTCGCTCGAACTCGAGTTCGGCCGTTTTGGTCTCCGGCTCTATGAGCTTGCCCGTGGCGTCGATCCTGGCGAAGTGGTTCCCGACCGTTCGACCAAATCCGTCTCTGCCGAGGACACCTTCGAGCATGACCTACCCATCGCCGGAACGGAGCCCATGATCCGGCGGCTTGCGCAAAAGGTCTGGGCCGCTTCACGCAAGGAGACTCGCGTCGCACGGACGGTAGTTCTCAAGCTCAAGACCAGTGACTTTAAGATCCTCACCCGCAGCCATACTCCATCCGTTCCGCCATCCACTTGTGAGGAGCTGACTGAAATCGCCCTTAACCTGCGAGACAAACTCGATCTGGGTCCCAAACAGCGCTTTCGCCTGGTGGGTGTCAGCTTGAGCAATTTCGACGAACCCGCAGATATCGAGGTACAGCCAGGCTTGTTTCCGTGAGCCTCCCATGTCGCTGACTCACATCAAGCCGGTGGCGCTTGCGGCTGGTCTTCCTGCAATCGGTTGGCACAGCTTCCGGCACACCGTGAGTGCCTGGAGCAAGGAGGCGGGTCTCGAACTCGAAGACGTAAAAACGCTTTTGCGTCACGAGGACATCGCCACTACTTCGAACGTGTATGGGGATCTGGGGATGAAAGCCAAGCGACGGATTCAGCAACGCATGGTCGAATTCGTCAGGCGGCAGGCGTCCGAGCAAGCCTCAAAACAGGAAACAGCCTGCCAGGAAGACCCACCCGTTACTATTCAGTGACTTTACGTGGCCCTTATTTGACCCAGATTCTTTGTGCGGATTTTCCCGAAGTCCAAGAAAAGAATGGCTCCTCAGGTAGGACTCGAACCTACGACCCTCCGGTTAACAGCCGGGTCTGGCCTGTGGGAGTACATGTAATTTCAATGACTTAGACGGAGCACTCCGCTCGTTTTGGACTGCTTTCGGCGATAAACGGTTCCAAAAACGGTTCCAAGTTTGGTCGCGGAGAATCGTTTCCAGGAAAAGTCAGCGGCTGGAATCCGCCGGGCTAATTTCAAGAGCGCGGGGTTCCTGCGGCGCTGTTTTCGTCTTCGAAAACAGGAATAGTTGCTATTTTCGACTGCGATTGTTTGTGAAAATAGTAGTTGGGTTCATATTTAACCAGGATACCCAAAGCAATCAGAATTCCGGGAAAGAAGACATCCCACGGCACTTACTAGCTCAGTACACTAGGGAATTTCTCCTAATTTAAAAGTTGTGATCGAATTGCAACTTTCGAGGGATTGACCCACTGCCGCCGTTCGCGCATTCTTCTTGGGTCAGCAAGGCAGCCGAAAACAGAGTTCATGCTGGGGAGGGTGACCCCATTTGCAACTGGCTTCGGTGAACGTTTTTTCGAAGTGGGGGAAATGATGCGCGCCAGTTCAGTACAAAATGAGATCGAGAGTATTCGTGTGCTGGTGGCCGACAGCACACCTCTGACCGGTCGACTGATCGCCGACGCATTGAAAAGGGATCGCACCTTTTCGGTCACCAATGAGAAGGCCCCCTCTCTCATCGCTACTGCAACGACTTTCAAGCCCGATGTCTCGATCATCAGTGAGCAGCTGGAAGGTAAGTCTGGCAAGGGATTCGAGGTCCTCAGGCAATTACGAGCCACGCTTCCTGCTGTTCGAGTGGTGATGCTACTCGACTCTGCCGAGCGCGAACTCGTCATAGAGGCGTTTCGCAGCGGCGCACGAGGGGTCTTCTGTCGGCGGGACCCGCTGAAGATGCTCGCGCGTTGCGTTCATAAGGTTTACGAGGGGCAGCTCTGGGTCAGTGGCGATCAGCTTGAGTTGCTAGTGCAAGCATTGGCGGACGCACCGGCGACGCGCCTAGTCGACACGCGCGGTACGGAACTGTTGTCCAAACGCGAACAGGATGTCGTGCGCTGGCTCGCTGAGGGTCACACCAACAACAAAATCGCACGTGAGCTGCAAATCAGCGAGAACAGCGTCAAGAACTACTTATTCCGGATCTTCGATAAGCTTGGGGTCTCAAGCCGGGTCGAGGTGGTGCTCTATGCCGCGAACCAGAGTTCGAGTGTCCAGTGCATGAGACCTGAGTGGCTCGTTCCGGACTCGCAAGGGCCAGCTGCTACCCTTTCGTGAGCGTGCCTTTTGTCTTCACAGTTACAGCAGCGAACAACCTTGCTTAAGGTAGAACAGAACGTGCGTAGCACTCGTGTCCTCGCGGATTGGGAGTGGAACCCTGTGGATTTGCTTGCCTTCCCGTAGGGTACGCGGTAAAGTTAAACCACTTCCGCAATGTTCTGGCGGTGTAATTATGTCATTACTGATTGAGCCTGGCTTGTCTCCTACCGTCTTCGTCGCCGGCACCAGCAGAATGGATTGCCAGCTGCTGACAGATGCAATTCAGCGCCATAATCATTTTCAAGTAGTCGGCTGTGCGACCCGTGGTACAGAAGTTATCTCCGAGATCGGCAAATCTCTGCCTGACATTGCACTGATTAGTGCCCGCCTTGAGGACGGCCCATTGGCCGGCATTCTCCTGTTGCGTGAGCTCCGGGCCGTACGGCGGCCAACCCGCGTGATCATTCTAGTCGACGAAAATCAGCCAGACCTGATCGCCGAAACATTTCGTAGCGGCGCCCGCGGCATCTTCTGCCGAACCGGCGTGGTTACCGAGCTCCGGAAGTGCATACAAAAGGTGTACGACGGTCAAATCTGGGCCAACAACGCGCAGTTGGAGTGCGTTATTGACGCCCTTACGCATGAGCCCGCGACCAGGCTAACCAAGGCTGCAGTGTTCAGAGCACTGAGCAAGCGCGAGGAAGAAATTGCCAGCCTGATAGCCTCCGGTTTGTCAAATCGTGAAGTCGCCGAAAGACTTGGGTTGAGCCGGCACACAGTGAAGAACTATTTGTTCCGGGTCTTCCAGAAGCTCGAGATCTCTACCCGCCTCGAACTTGTCCTGTACGTCTTGAGTCAAGGCCGGAAACCGCAAGCTGTGGAGAGCCCAGCTCCACAACTGAGCCTTAGAATCGGCGCGTAAGGCTCTGCCTTTATTGGCGTGTAAATTGGCGCTAGTAAGAGGATCGCGGAGTCGATAACCGTGTAGCTTAACCGGGAATATTTTGCGTCTGCAATTCCCTGCCGAGTGTGCAAGATTTTGCTCACTGCAGAGAGCTGCGATGCACCTAATTGGTCCAGATTCCCGCGCCAAAACCCACCGCGGGCGCAGCCGCGCTTGGCTCGTTCAGTGCGAACGAGCATGATTTCTTACGGAGCTTATCTTCTCTTCTCCCGCCAGCGGTAGCGCACGATGATCCGGGATGGCACCCTTAGCTTTCAGAATCACAGCGCGCAGATTGAAACGCCGCGCTGGGAGGAACCTTGGCCGGCTGTACGGTAGGGGTGCACCAGTTCTGATGGGACTTTGAGCACGACTCACGGGCCGTATCTGGTGGAGGGACATTAGCGTGAGGCAAAGCTGATTTTGCCAAATCAAAAGTAGTCTTAAAGTGTGCCCCAAGGTCTTCCGTTCTCACAAACCGTACTAGAGACATCTGGGCTACAAAAAACCCCCGCTAGGTACAGTCGGCTCTCTAGCCGCTAGGTAGTCCTGTCCAGAGAGGTCCGAAATCTTGCAGCAAATTGCGATGTTGCTTAACTTTGCGATGCAGCACAGCGGTTCAAGGTGGTAGCGGCCGATGGCACTCGAGGGCGAACTCCGACCTCGCTGGCATCAGCCGATGTTTACGGCTATCCCCAACCGGCTAGTCAGCAGCGGTCTCGCAAGGTAACCAGGTCAAACGGCTGCGCGCAGCAATCCCGCTTGCTGTGGGCGAAACATTTCCTAGCGGGGAACAGATCCCCAATGTGACTCGGAGGGACGAAGTGTGAGCGTTAGCACCATAAGCTACGAGTCAACCGCTGCGCAGCAGTGGACCGTCGCGCGTGCCGGCGATGGGCCGTAACTCGGCCACGCCGTCGTCGAGGCGCACCATCATTTCGGGCGAAGAGCCGATCAGTTGCGTGTCGCCCAGGTCGAGATAGAACATATAGGGCGATGGGTTGAGTGGACCGTCGCGCGTGCCGGCGATGGGCCGCAATGGTATGTGATCCACACGCGTTCGCAGCACGAGAAGTCAGTCGCCAGGCAGCTCGATGAGCAGGGCATTACAATTTTTCTTCCCCTCGTAAGTGAAGTACACCGCTGGAGCGACAGGAAGAAAGTTGTGCAGCTCCCGCTGTTTTCCTGCTACGCCTTTGTGCACATGAAGATGCTGCCCGAGCTCTGGTACACGGTGATGCAGACGAATGGCGTGCTGCGATTTGTAGGCGCCCGCGAAGCCGCTCCTATCGCCGATAGCGAGATCGAGAGCATTCGACAGCTCCTATCGAGCAAACTTCCATACACGCTATGCCCTTTCCTCCGCATTGGACAGCGGGTCCGCATTCACGGGGGTGCTCTCGAGGGCGTTGAAGGAATTCTGGTTGCACGCAATGGCCAGCGCACGCTTGTGATCTCCGTCGAACCTATTCAACGCTCGATTGCCATTCGCATCGACAACTATCAGGTAGAACCCGTCTAAACTGCGCGAAGTCTTATGAACATACTCGCTCACGCACCGTTGCAGAGCTCCCTGCTATTAACCCGTCACCTTTGCGTTCGAGTCGGACAGCGGGAGCCACAATATGTGGATGCGCCGATGCGCTATCTGTTCCCGAATGTTGTATAAGCTGAGCCTCGCCATCCCATTGCGTTGCAGTTGTGGATGGATTTGGGGTTGAGGACCCGCCTTACGGTTTGGCATTAACCATCGATTTTGTTTGCTCGACCTGAAAATGCTCCGTCGCTACGGAAGCTCTCCGCTAGGAGTGAGTGACAATGTGCTTTAACCCCTCACGGAAGAGCAACTCGAACTGCTTAGCTGCTCGGAGGTCCAACATCACGCTACACCGGGGTGTTTGAGGATCGAGATGGGAACTACAAACGCCGATATACATGTAGACGAGATTAGCGAAGACCTTTCCTTTGTCGCGGCCAGTGCCGTCATGCGCAAAATCCGTGCGCAAGCTGAACTCTTGGCTAAGGTGGATGGCCCCATATTGATTCTTGGAGAGAGTGGCAGCGGGAAAGAGGTTGCTGCCCGCCTGATTCACAAAATTTCGGCTCGTTCCGGGTACAGATTCCTCAAGGTGAACTGCGCTGAGCTGGCTTCTGATCTTCCGGAAAATGAGCTGTTCGGTTGCGAAGGTGGCGCGTCCATCGGAGGCACCGAGATGAACACCGGGAGGTTCGGGCTTTGTGACAAAGGTACGGTTCTGCTCGACGAGGTTACCGAGATGCCTGCTCGCCACCAAGCCAAGCTGCTTTATCTGCTACAGGATAAGCAGTTCCGTGGAGAGAATAGAGTTGACGTCGATGTGCGCATCCTGGCCGCTACGAGCGTGAACATAGAGAAGGCCTTGGCTGAAAAACGACTGCGCGAGGATCTTTACTACCACTTGAGCACGTTTACTGTGCGACTGCCTCCATTGCGCGAGCGCCGGGATGAACTCCAGGTTCTACTCGGCTATTTCATGAATCGGACGGCCGAGCGCTATGGACTGGCACCGCGGTCCTTCTCCGATGCCCTATTAGCGGCGTGTCAGCACTACTCATGGCCAGGAAACCTTCGCGAACTAGAAAACTTTGTCAAGCGCTACCTAGTGATGGGTGATGAACCAGTGGCGCTGAGCGAATTACGTCCGCAGGTTGGCTTCCGTTTGGCAGAAGAGGTTCGCCAAGGTCGGCCTCTAGAACCGGCATCGAGGAAGGACCGGGACAACAGCGAAGATGCAAACGGTCTAAAGAGCCTTGTGCGCAGTATCAAAGGCGAGGCTGAGAAAAATGCGATTTCGAACACATTGGCGAAGACAGGGTGGAATCGGAAGGAAGCGGCACGCCTGTTGAGCATCAGCTATCGCGGCCTGCTGTACAAGATTGAGCAATATCAACTGACGCCACCGTCATCTTATTTTTCACCCTTGACGAAAAATAGGGCTTGGAGAAACGGGCAGGGGCACTGAACGGTATCCCCTCATCGGTGCGATCTAGACTGATGTTCCGAGCTATCGCCGGCTATCAATTCTTCCTACTTTCCCCTGTCGCGAACGAACGAGACTACCCCACGCAGAACACGTGACGATTAATGAATGCTTGTTTAAGTCATCATTAGTCATGGGCCCTGACCAGATTGATTGAACCTACTGCAGGTGTGCGCCAGCGACATCGAGAACGATGGTGACAGCGAGATCTCGATGAGCCGCAGAGGCGGCCTCCGTAAGAAAGTGACAAAGTTATGAATCGACTTCACAGTTGCTTGGCTCTATTTGCTTTCCTGATAACGCTCTCCCTGAGTTCACCGGCGTTCGGCGCGTGTTCGGCGCCAGCAAATTCCATCGAAGCGGAAAATTGCGTGGCGGGCACTCCACAGAGCCAGTGGGATATCAGCGGCGCAAGCGATTCCACAATTCGCGACTTAATTTTCGGTGCGGACACAGTGGCTATCACTACGAAGGCGGCGGGGAGTGGATTCACTTCTCGCATCACCACCTCGCCCGGCGGTGATATCGCGGAAGATCGAGGCGTTACAGTTACCGGAAGTTATAGCGCGACAGCAAGGTTGAGTTTTTCCGGTCCATGGGTAATGCAGATGGTAACGTTTGAGTAATCAAAGCAGACCGGTACGAAGACGTTAGTTGTTGCTGAAACAGCCTTCTTGTCCCACTAGTCCGTAGCCCACGGTGACGAATATCGTTCCGCTGCCCGACAGTATGCCCATTGTCAATACTTAATATAGCTTCGAAGGACGGTAGTCTTCTTCCGAAGCCAGACGGAGGAACCTTGAAATCGATTACTGAAGCGTTTACCAGTTGCGTGTTCCGTTTTATTACTGTCCCGCTGTTTGCACTCGTAGTTGCAGTTGCTTCATTGGCACAGACTACGCCACCGGTGATTGTCAGTAGCGTCGGTTATATCAACGGTACGCCGCTGACGGTGCACACTTCCAGTGCGTTCAAATCTACTGGTGCCTATACGCTGGTGGCCTTCGTCTCCACCAACACTCCATGGAACGGTCTGCCGGTAAGCATCAATGGTGTCAGCGACAACCTGGGTAATACCTGGAATGTGTTGACTAGTCCCACAGTGTTTTCCGGGAGCTCGTGGACACTGCTCTCCGCTATCTACTATGTGAACAACCCTGCCACCAGCGCCAGCCAGACGGTTACGGTTCAGCTAAGCAATCCTGCGCCTTTGGTGTTCCACGTATTCGCGGTATCAGGGTCGGACGTTACGGGACCCCCGATTTCCTC
>Ga0209056_10007629_pt1 | contig 11129 bp, 9 predicted proteins | sample GraSoiAngelo_114_FD_185876 | JGI IMG/M metagenome (GOLD analysis project Ga0209056, IMG submission 185876) | Grasslands soil microbial communities from the Angelo Coastal Reserve, California, USA - 14_0903_13_40cm (SPAdes) (version 2) | ecosystem: Environmental > Terrestrial > Soil > Grasslands ... | reverse complement strand
CGCGGCCATGATTTCCATCGGCGGGATCATTCTTCATATTTACATGGGCACGGCGGCAGTCCCGGGATCGTTTCGCGGAATGATTCAGGGTTGGGTAACGCCGGGATGGGCGGCGTCCCATCACCCCAAATGGTATCGAGAACATGTGGAATCGACGGGCACAACGCGCGCGCATTCTCGCTGAACGTTACCCCGCATCACGCGAAATTCTGACGTTCTACGCCGGGCTCGCCGGCTGGCAGGGCGAAGTTGCGCCCGAGCTCAATCCGTCTCCCGCTGGGAGCGGGCAGGGTGAGGGTCTCCAACACCTCCAAAACGTCTATCCTTCGCTTCTCGATCTCGTCGCCCGCACCGGGCCGCCGGCCCTTTCCGAGAGCGCGCGTGAACTGAACACAACCCAACTCGACCAGCTCATTCACGAATCCTGGGAATCGCCAGGAAACTTTTCAGCACTTGAATTTTTTGCCCGCGCCGTCTTGCAGCCATATGCAGCAAGTTTTCCCGCCGGCCTGGATTGTCCCTGGTGCCCGCAGCCTCCTCAGGCTGGCTGCCTGCGGCCACAGGCGGACGGGCTGGCTTTCGATCTTGTCTGCGCCTTGTGTCTGCGCCGGCGCCCGTTTCCCCGCACGCGTTGTCCCGGATGCAACGAGTCTTCCGAAACAAAACTCGCTAGCTTCACTGCTCCAGAGTTTCCTCACCTGCGTCTACAAGCCTGCGATACGTGCCGGGCTTATCTTTTCGTCGTGAATCTCTCTCTCGATCCAGCCGCCATTCCGGAAGTGGACGAACTGGCCGGTCTCCCATTAGATCTTTGGGCTCTCGAGCGCGGCTATTACAAATTGCAGCCCAACCTGGCCGGGATTTAGGCGTAACGATGGGGAATGCGTTTCGCTCGGATTTCTTTATAACCAGCGCGTAGGACGCAGTTGGTGCTACGGATGATTTTCTAACTTCAGATCGGCCGAACGCGGGCTAAAGCCCGCGACTACAAGCTTGAGATCAACGTTGCAGGCACGCATCATTCCCACCGGATGATGGTGAGCATATTGGAATAGTCGTCCGTCCAGGGCGCGATCCCCTGCGGTTTTGCGACTTCAGACCAATTTTCGTTCTCCGCCAGCGAGCCGAGATCGGCACTGCGTCGCGCGGCGGCGACGTAATCGGAGGTACTCTTTCCGGTTGGCTCCTCATCGTCGTCGTACCGGACGCGAGCCTCCAAGGCGGCATCCGTCACGACTGCAGCGACGAGGCTCTCCACATCCATAAACCGATTAGAGACATGAAACAGCAGCAAGCCATCCGGTTTGAGTTTGGACAAATAGGTTCGGATGGCCTCGCGCGAAACCAGGTGAGCTGGGATGGAGTCGGAGTCGAACGCATCCAATATCAAAAGGTCGAATTCGTGATCCCCGGCTTTTTCGATTGAAAGGCGGCCATCTCCGATGACAACCTCGCAGTTCTTGCCGCAGCGGCGCAAGAACGTGAAGAAACCCTGTGCAATCGTGTAAACCTGCGGGTCGACGTCAAAGAAAGTTATTCGCCGGTTCGGCTGGGTATACCCCGCGATGCTGCCTGTACCGAGTCCCACAACGCCGATGTGTTGGTTGGGTCTTTCGCTCATCATCTTCATCACGTCGCCGACAGGACCGGTTTCATGGTAGTAGGACAGCGGCTGGCCGGCCAGGGCCGGATCTAGACTCTCCAATCCGTGCATCGTGTCGCCGTGGAGCAGCTTTCGCATATTGGAATCCACATCAAAGACAACTTTCTTGATGCCAAAAAAATTCCGTCCCCTGTAGAGCAATTCGGCGTCGTCTTCAAACAGGGGCGGCAACGCCAGACGGTATCCGAAGATCAGGACTGCGAGAGCCAACGCGAAACGGAATCGTCGCTTTCGAAGCAGATAGGCGCAAAGTACAATTACCGCGTTGGCCGAGACCGGCAGCGTCACATTCGTCGTAATGTCGACGCTAGCCCACCGGAAAAGGAGGAATATGGCTGCAACCAACAGGCCGAGCGCGGCCGGATAGATCCAGTCTCGCCAGTTGATCTGGTCTTGTGCATTCGGCGTGCTTCGGAAGAAAGCAATCATCGCAACCAGCAGCGGGTACTCAAACACTGTCTGGAAAATAAAGGGCGCGACGACCGCTGTAAAGGCTCCTCCGATGGCACCTCCCAGGGCGATCCAAAAGTAGAATTCAGTGAGGTATCGAGGAGCTGGCCGGCTTGCGGCAAGCGCACTGTGGCAGAGCAGTGCGCCAGCCAGAAGGACCATGATGTGTCCCGCCATGAGTACCCAATTCAGACGCACGCCGGCAGATTTGCTGGAAGCCACAAGTGGAAACAGAAGAAGCAGGACCACAGGCAGGATTCGCGACATCCACTCGGTTGAAACTCGAATACGGCGTCCAAATGCGAGCATGAAGGTGATCAGATAGACCGCGAGTGGAATGACCCAGAGAAATGGAACGGATGCCAGATTCAGGAGAATGTGATTCGTCACAGCCAACATTAGCGCCGACGGCACACACGCGGCTGCCATCCAGTAGATTCGCGTTTTCCAAAGCGGCGCATTGGACTGTGAACCTTCGTTCTCCGACCCGGAAAAAGAAGAGGAACGCGGCTGGGAAGCGGGCTCCGCGTTCCGCCACACCATCGCCGATGTCGCAAACACCATCAACGCCAGCGCCCCGTAACCGGCAAGCCAGAGCGAGCTCTGCACGTGAGCACCCATGTGCGGCTCGATGAACAGTGGATAGCCAAGAAGGGCAATCAGGCTGCCTCCGTTGCTGATGGCATACAGAAAATATGGGTCACGTGCGGAGGCCGTTGACGTCTTGGACAACCAATTTTGCAGCAAGGGAGCCGTGGTCGATACGACAGCGAACGGAATGCCGGCCGTTACCAGCAACTGTCCAAGCAGCCAAATGGCCGGATGGCGGACCGCAGCCTCGTTCGGCCCTCCGGCAAAATGGATCGGAAGAAAAACCAGCGCGGCGAACATCAGCAACGCGTGTACGAAAATCTGACTGCGCAGCTTGACGAATCGTTCCAGCAGATGCGCATAGATGTATCCAGTGAGCAACGTGAGCTGAAAGAACAGCAGACAGGTGATCCAAACTGAGGCCGCTCCACCAAGCAGCGGCAACATCATCTTACCCACCATCGGTTCGAACCAGAACAGGAGGAACGCACTGAGAAATAACGTCGGTCCGAACAGCAGCACGACATTCCACGTCTCGGCCTTCCTGCCGGTCATTCCCAGATCTGTTGCGGTTGGCATGCTGCGGGAAGATACCACAAAAAGGAAGTCATTTCGGATTTCGTGGGGAATTTCGGGACGGAAGAAAAATTGGGGGGTTCGATTTTTCCTCCGTCCCGAAATTCCCCTTTTGAAAAAATAGGCGTGTAGGCTTTAACCGGTGACGACATTAAAGGCAATCCTTGAATACGACGGAACGCGCTACGGCGGCTGGCAAGAACAAAAAAATGCGCGGACCGTGATGGGTGAGCTGCGGAAGGCGGCGCGAGAAGTCTTTGGCTCCGATGTGGAGATGCAAGGCGCTGGCCGGACCGATGCCGGTGTGCACGCGCTCGGTCAGGTGATGCACATCAAAGTTGTATCCCAAGTCCGCCAGCCCGTGGACGTCATCCAACGGCGCATGAACGATTTGTTGCCCGCCGACATCGTTATTCTCCAGTTCGAGCAGGCGGCCAGGAATTTCCATGCTCGTCATGACGCGCTCAGCCGCGTCTACATTTATCAGATATCCCGCCGCAAACAGGCATTCATGAAAAAGTATGTCTGGTGGGTCAAACACGATCTTGATGCAGCGGCCATGGCACGAGCCGCATCCTTGCTGGTCGGCAGGCACGATTTCGTTTGTTTCCGGGCAACAGATCGATCGAAGCCGGAAGAGTCCACCGTGGTGGTTGTCAATAATGCAGAGATCGAAACCGAAGAAGACGTCATTATGTTCCGAATCGAAGCGTCCCATTTTCTATGGCGTATGGTGCGACGCGTCGTTGGGGCTCTAGTAAAGGTTGGAACGGGCGAACTCAGCGAGCAAGACTTCGGTAGGCTTGTGGATGGCCTGCCGGATCCGAAGCTGGACGTTGCAGCGTGGACTGCTCCGGCCGCAGGTCTCTTTCTGGAACAAGTGCGATATCCGAACAAAGGGTAATTGTCCCCCAATCCGCCTACACCTCCTTATGGCCGGCAAGACTTGCCACAACGATGAGCAGTTCTACAGGCTCGACCGGCTTTGCGACGTGCATCTGATAGCCTGCAGCAATGCTTCCCCCGTGGAGTTCGACGATGGATTTGGTGATAGCCAGGCCCAGCCCGAGACCTCCATAAGCCCTGGTAGGCGAAGCGTCGGCCTGGCTGAACCGGTTGAATATGTATGGTAGAAAGTCGTTTCGGATCCCTATTCCATTGTCGGTCACTGAAATTTCAACATGCGAGCTGACGCGCGCCAGTTCTGCCTGCTCCAGGTCTGAGATCCGCTGTTTGGCGACCGCTAATTGGTCGATCAATGAGCGTCGTTTTTCTGGCATCGCTCGGTATTCTCGGAAGTTGAGCCCTGTAGATAAGCGTACATAATGGAAGACGTGAAAGCGACCCCCTAAGAACGGCTGTGGGTTCAATTCGCGTTATTCACGCCATTTGCGGGCCCAGCGGCGGGCATCAGACTCCGATATCTTCATTCCATAGCGTGGGGTTCAAGCGGATAAACTCGGTCATGAGCCGGATGCAACTTTGGTCCTGGAGTACCTCAACGGCCACGCCTCGCGACCGAAGCAGCGCCTCCTCTCCAAGGAAGGTCTGATTCTCTCCGATGACAACTTTGGGAATCCCGTAAAGAAGAATGGCTCCGGTGCACATCGCGCAGGGTGACAGTGTCGTGTAGATCGTGCATTCCTTATACACCGTTGCGGTTTGGCGCCCGGCGTTTTCGAATGCATCCATTTCGCCGTGCAATACCACGCTTCCTTTCTGCACGCGCCGGTTGTGGCCTCGCCCGATGATCTTCCCGGTATGCACGATGACCGAGCCGATAGGAATCCCACCTTCTTGAAATCCTTTTTCCGCCTCTTCACGAGCGGCTTTCATGAATTCGTCCACGGGCCGCATCTTAACAGACTAAAATACCGCGCGTGAGCACAAAGGAACTCCCTAGAACGATGGGTTTTGGCGACCTGCTGCTGTTCTACGTCGTGACGGCTCTCAGCCTACGGTGGATCGCGACGGCCGCCGCAGCGGGTCCAAGCTCGATCGTCATCTGGATCGCGGGTTGTCTTACCTATTTCGTCCCGTTGGTATTTTGCGTTCTCGAGTTGTCGTCTCGGTATCCCGAAGAAGGTGGGATGTACATCTGGAGCAAGCGTGCATTCGGAGAGTTTGCCGGTTTCATGACCGGATTCCTATATTGGGCCGCGAATCTGCCCTACTATCCAGGAGTCTTCTATTTTGCTGCGGCCACCGCGCTGTTCATAGGTGGAGAGCAATGGCAACACCTGGCGAACAATAGTACCTATTTCATCCTGTTTGCACTTGGCGGCCTGATACTCGGTCTGGCGTTGAACATCCTGGGGCTGAACATCGGTAAGTGGCTTCACAACCTGGGGGCGATTGGAGCGTGGCTGCCGGCCTTGTTGCTGATCGTGATGGGTTCAATCGCGTGGCTGCGCTTTGGATCGGCGACTGAGATCACTGTCGTGGCGCTACTTCCAGGCGCCAACTTGAAAAACTTATTCTTCCTGTCCACGATTGCGTTTGCGTTTGGGGGCGTTGAAGGCGCTTCCACGATGGGCGAAGAAATCGAAAATGCACGCCGCAATATCCCTCGAGCCCTGATCGCAGCAGGTGTCGTCATTACTTTTATTTATATCGCTGGAACCGCAACTGTGCTTGCGGCCTTGCCCGCCGGGGAAGTGACAGGGTTGCAAGGCTTCATGCAGGCGCTTGGCAAAGTGGCCGGGCGTATCGGTCTGGAACCTGTCGCGCCGTTTGTCGCGCTTTTGGTGACAATCGGTAGTGTTGGAGCAGTAGGGGCATGGTTTGCGGCGTCCGCGCGGCTTCCATTTGTTGCGGGCGTCGACAAGTTCCTTCCACCGGCTTTCGGCCGGGTTCATCCGCGATGGCACACGCCATATGTGGCGCTAATCGTTCAAGCGGTCATTGCCGCGGTTTTCATCTTTCTGAGTCAGGCGGGAACCTCCGTAAAAGGCGCTTATAACGTGCTCGTCAGCATGGGCATTCTTTCTTATTTCCTTCCGTTCTTCTACATGTTCGCCGCCATGATCCGTCTGCAGCGAGAACCGGCTGGACCCGAGGTCCGCCGCGTTCCAGGAGGCAAACCTGTGGCCGTGCTCCTGGCAGTCCTCGGCCTTCTCACGACGACGCTCTCGAGTATCGTGGCGTGCATCCCACCCCAGGATGAACCGAACAAGATCGTGAGCGTCATCAAAGTCGTCGGTTCTTGTGCATTAATGGTGGCCATTGGCTCCGTCATTTACGCGCTCGGCAAATCGAAGAGAGGAGACAGGTCTCTTGGCCGCCAATTGCGCGAATGACGCGAATGGGCCGCGGTTACGTGTGCCGCCCATTCGCGTCATTCGCGCAATTGGCGGCTCACAACCCTATCCTCGTTGCAAATCCGCATGCAGAAGTTTATGGAACAGGTGCTCGCCCGCTTCGCGCCGAACCGACAGCCGGCCGGCGGCATAGGCCCGTGAGGCGAGCCCGCGTTGGACGGATTCGCATATCGCCATGTCTTCATCCTGTATGCGCTCGGCCACTGCGATGCTTGCAAGATTTCGGTCTTGGTTGGTATTGCCGGTGAAGTAGAAATCGAAAATCACCTCGGTCGAGTTCACCCCGCGCGGTATGACGAGGTTTGTATCCATCACTCCCTCGTAAAGATTGATCATGAAGTTCGGATAGATCCAGTAGTAGAGAGCCCGATCACCTGTGCGCACGGACCCGGTTTGTCGGTCCCCCTTTTCGTTCGCTATTGTGCTCGACTGGAGGCAGAAGCGTCCGCCGTTTTCGATGGTGTATTCGTTGTAATCAAGAACACTGTTAAGAGCCTTGTGCAGATGAGGGACGTGATATCCACCATCGAGATAGTTGTCCACAAAAACCTTCCAGTTGCATTCCAATGTGTAACGGCGGCGCTCGAACCAGTGAAGATTCCGCAACTCCAACGGCCGAATCCTTTGGATGAGCTCATCGCTCAAAAATTCCTCGAATGATGGGCCACCGGTCTCGAGCTTAACGAAGACCCACTTCTCCCACATCGCGGTTTCCACCGGCACGAGACTCGCCGATGTCCAGTCGAAGTTGCGCACGCCGGCAAAGTCAGGAGTGCCCTTCAGTGCTCCTTCCAGAGAATATGTCCAGCCATGATATGGACACCTCAAATGGGCGGCTTCGCCTTCGGGCTGCGTGATCACGGCAGCCGCATGGTGGCGGCAGACGTTGAAGAATCCGCGCAGGACCTTATCGCTTCCACGGACAATCACGAGCGGCTCACCCGCCAAATTCCACGTGATGTACTGACCGGCCTGGCGAACCTGTTCAATGCGTCCAACAAGCTGCCATGAGCGCGCAAACACGGTTTGCCGCTCCAGTTCAAAAACCCTCGGGTCCACATACCACGGCGCGGGAATTGTCCAGGCTTCAGCGAGCGGCGCAGTGGGATCGTATTGATCGATAATTTCTTTGAGTGAAGGATCCATGCCTAGACGGGTATTGCTATTTTTCTTTTCGGATTGAAGAACGGCGTTTTCACAACCGTCGCACCCACACGATGGCGGACGGCTTCAACAGTCATTTCCATCTCGAGATTGGTTCCGGGCCGAGCGAACTCCCGCTTCACGGTGGCCAGCGCGATAAGCTTCTTCAACGTGGGAGACCACGTCGTCGAAGTGGCCTTGCCTATTTGGTTGGCGTTCTTGAAAACCGGCACTGCGACACGCGAGGCGGCGGCGGGCATCGTTGGAGGCAACCCAATGTTTTCGAAGACATGCTCTACATCCGGCCAGTTGATCTCGAGTCCGGCAATCTCGCGTGCGTGCCCTCGTCTCTGCTCACGAAGGAGAGCGGCCTGTCCGACGAACCTCTCTTTGTCGAGATGGACCAGACGCGCGAGCCCCATCTCAAGTGGCGAGTACTTCTGCGATTCGATGATGGCCTTCTTGCTGCTATTGAAATCGACGTCGATTAAGAGGAGCCCGGCTTCGATGCGCGCCACGTCAAGCGCCAACATGCCCGCAGGGCGAATATCGAACGCCCGGCCCGCCTGCATCAGCGCGTCCCAGACTTTCCCGCCCTCACTCCATGGGATCCAGATTTCGTAGCCCAAATCACCGGTATAACCGGTGCGAGAGATGTCTATTGGCACGTTCGCGATGCTGGCTTGCGTCACATGAAAGTACTTGAGGTTTTCGATATCTCCATTCACCAGAGTTTTCAGCAACTGTCCCGACGTTGGACCCTGAAGGGCGAGCGCCGCGACCTTCTCGGAGATGTCTTCGATGTCCACGTCCATGCCCGCGGCGTTTTGATGAAACCAGCGCAGACTCGGGTCCGCCGCGGTCCAGCGGTACGTGTTCTCATCGAGCCGCGACACCGTCCCATCGTCGATGACCTTGCCTCGCTCATCGCACCATGGAGTGTAGATGACCTGTCCTTCAGAAACCTTCCGCATGTCCCGCGTCACAATTCGGTCCAGAAGCCGCGTGGCGTCAGGACCCCTGATCCGGTACTTGAACAGAGGAGAGATATCGATCAGAGCGGCAGAATTCCGAATGGCGTTGTATTCATGCTCGTGATGCGTTTCGTACGCGCTGACCGTGTAATATCCCGACCACTCGCGATAGTTCAGGCTCTCACAAAGGGCGAAAGTTTTCTCGTGGAACGCCGTTCCGACCGGCATGGGTTTTTCCGAGAGAATTTTTAGAGCATAGCTCTCCGCGGATTACGCAGATTACGCGGATTTGATAGCTTATTGCCTCAGCGCGAAGGTGAACAGGGAATTGCCTGCAGAGATCGCGATGTATTGCCTGCCGCCCAGCGAATACGTCATGGGGCCCGAAATGACGCGGCCACCAACGGGGAACTTCCACAGCAATTTGCCGTCACGCGCATCCAGAGCGTAGAAATAGCCTTCACGCCCTCCGCTGAAAAGCAGGTTTGACGCCGTCGTCATAATGCCGGCATCGGTCACATCGGTCATTTTGAACTGCCACTTCAGTTGACCGGTATGCGGGTCGAGGGCGCGGATCGCGCCGTACCCCTCGTCCTCTTTGGCGTAGTTATTCACGGTAGTCCGGATTCCCTGAGGAGTCGTCGCCCTCGGCGTCCCACCGCCAAACGTCCGGCCCTCGACGAACTCCACGTCTTGCTTCACGTACAGACTGGAGTAGTTCGCCCATGTGGGAATGTAAAAAAGGCCGGTGCGCGGGCTGTACGAGGGGTTATACCAGTTGGTTCCGCCCTGGTTTCCTGGAAGAATCAACGTGCCTTGAGCGCTGGGGGTCATTCCGGGGACCCGGATCGGTCTGCCTTTTTCATCGAACCCACTGGCCCAGTTCACTTCAACGAAAGGTTTGGCCATGAGGAATTGGCCTGTCGTCCGGTCGAGCACGTAGAAGAAGCCGTTCCGGTTGGCCCAAAGCATGACCTTGCGTGGGCTGCCTAGCCACTGCATGTCGACCAGGACAGGAACCTGCGTGGAGTCGTAGTCAAATTCATCGTGAGGCGAAAACTGATAAAACCATTTCAGCTTGCCCGTATCCGCATCGAGCGCGACCACCGAGCAGCTATAGAGATTGTCGCCGCCGCGGTTGTCGCCGTTCCAGTCCGGACCGGGATTTCCGATGCCCCAATAGGTCAGGTTGAGATCCGGATCGTAGGATCCGGTAACCCACACGGAAGCTCCACCGTGCATCCAGGAGTCGGCCGCCCAGGTGTCGTGGCCGGGCTCGCCGGGCCCAGGAATGGTGTAGAAGCGCCACACTTCTTTGCCGGTCTTCACATCGTAGGCCGCAAGAAAACCGCGGATACCGTACTCACCGCCGGCGGTACCGACGATCACCTTGTCTTTCACGACCAGTGGAGCCACGGTCAAGGCATAACCGGACTCGGGCTTCGCCACCGACACGTTCCAAAGAGGACGGCCGCTTTTGGCGTCGATCGCGATCAAACGAGCGTCGATCGTCGCCATGAATAGCATGTCGCCAAGAATCGCCACTCCCCGGTTCACACGGCCGCAACAGGGGCGGGCAGCTTGCTCCGGAGTGTAGGAATACGTCCAGTAGACACGTCCGGTGGCGGCATCCAGAGCGACCACATCGTTCGGGGCCTGGACGGTGTACATGACTCCGTCAACAACCAGCGGCGTGGCTTCGAACTTCTCAAGCGATCGAGCCTGAAAGATCCATTGCAGCTCGAGGTTCTTCACATTCTCTGGAGTGACCTGGGTAAGCGGGCTGTACCGCTGGCCATTGTAGTTTCCGGAGTACGTGAGCCAGTTGTGAGGCTCTTGATTGGCGCGAAGGATGCGGTCAAACGAGACCTGCGCCCGGAGCGAGCCAGCGGCGACGAAAATGAGGAGTAGCACACGTGTGATCATGGGATGAGGCCTTTCAGAGAAGCCAGGTAGCTGACCACGTCGGCCAGTTCCTGGGAACTCAGCTTGTCCCGATAAGAGGGCATCGGAGAGTTGTTGACGAAGGCGTATTCTCGCAGGTTCGACTTTGAGAACGATCTGAGCTGTTCCTTGGAATCGAGGAGCTGGATGGTGAAGCTATCTTGATTGAGAAGTCTGCCGGTGATCGTGGCGCCGTCCCGGGTAATCACGCGGAAGGTCCGATTCGCCGGCACGACCTCCGCGTCCGGTTCCAGGATGGAGCGCTGTATCTCGACCATGCGCCGAGCCCCGCCAATTTGACTGAGATCCGGTCCAACCCTGGAGCCATTGTCTCCGACCCGGTGGCAACTGGCGCAGCCGCCCTTACCTTCAAAAACGGTCTTGCCTCGAGTCGCATTGCCTGGGGGGAGAGCGGCACTGGCGGCTGCGGTCGCGGCCATGGAGCGCAAGTATGCCACGATGGTTGCC
>Ga0209056_10007628_pt1 | contig 11130 bp, 5 predicted proteins | sample GraSoiAngelo_114_FD_185876 | JGI IMG/M metagenome (GOLD analysis project Ga0209056, IMG submission 185876) | Grasslands soil microbial communities from the Angelo Coastal Reserve, California, USA - 14_0903_13_40cm (SPAdes) (version 2) | ecosystem: Environmental > Terrestrial > Soil > Grasslands ... | reverse complement strand
GGAGAGAACGTCCACATGGGAGACGCAGGACCACAGCGCATCAGCCACTATGCTATCATCCGATTGCTTAACGAAGGTCCTATCAGCTATACCTACCTTGGTAAAGATGAACAGCGTAAAAAAAGATATGTCATCCTCAAAGTCTTCAATATCCCTCTTTCCACGAAGGCAGCCAGAGAGTCCTTTCTTACACATGCCAGACAACTCAAAAAACTCAAGCGCAGCAACATTACCGAAATACGGAATTTCGGTATCATTGCTGAGCCAGGCAATCAACAAGACCTTGCATACCTTGTAATTGAGTACATTGAAGAGAGCGCCATTCTCAAACAATTTGCCCCTGGCAAAAGTTTTGCGCCAGACGAAATCAAGCCATTTCTCTCCGCCATCGCCGATACTTTACAATATGCACATGTCTCACACATTTTGCACGGCAACCTCCATCCCGGCAATATCCTTCTCGGTGAGCGTTTACGAATTACTGATTTCTCGCCCATGCCTCAAGAGTTGCTTCAACCATTTAACCATCTAGCCACACGCGCACTACTTTATAAGGCTCCTGAGTATTTACGCGGCACACTGACTTCAGCGAGCGATCAGTACTCACTGGCCGTGATCGTCTACGAATGGCTGTGTGGACAGCGCCCTTACAAAGCCACCGGGCATGATGAATTACTATACCAACAAGAACACGAGCAAATCCCCTCCCCTCGAAGCTCAAATAGCAAAATTTCTTCAAATGTCGAGGCAGTCATTCTCAAAGCGCTTTCACCACAACCAGCAGATCGCTTCGAGCATATACTGAAGTTCTCCGATGCTTATCTACGCGCCCTGATGGGTTTTCCTCTGACAAAGAACATTGATAGGAAGCAGGTAGTCTTGCCTGTTAATCCACCTGCAATAAATACAACCCATATATCTAATAGGATAAATGGAGATGCTATTAACAAAGCTATCACGGAGGAGATAAAAGCACATGTATCTAGAAAAGATGAGAATACCTCACGTACGAATGAAGCTGTAAAACCCAAAGTATCCAAACGCGAGGATCACTCTCACCTGCACCAGGTCGTTGCTACCGACCTCAGCCACGGCGGCATCCTCTCCGAACGCCTGGACGGTTACGAAGAACGGCAAGCACAGATCGAAATGGCAACACTCGTGGCTCGCTCGCTCACGGAAGAGCGACACGTTATTGTGGAGGCTGCAACGGGTACTGGAAAAAGCTTAGCCTATCTCCTTCCCATTGTACGCTCCGGCAAAGTAGCGATCATTAGCACAGCAAACAAAGCTTTACAGGAGCAACTCTTTTATAAAGATATTCCTTTTGTAAAGGAGCATATTCAAGATTTCGAAGCGGCGCTCGTCAAAGGTATGGGCAACTACATCTGTCTTGATCGCCTGGAGAAAGAACGTATCGAGACACAACCCTTTCTCAAAAATCCTGACTTCACCCGTCTCATGAACATCGTCAAAGAATTTGAACTGAATATCACAGGCGACTTTGAAACGCTGGGATTCACTCTCCCCAATGACATACGCACCAGAGTTAATGCGGATAGCGATCAATGCGCCTGGAGAGAATGTCCTTTTTTCTCGAGATGTTACGTTCGCCAGATGAGAGATAAGGCTGCGCTTTCACAGGTAATCGTTGTGAACCATACACTACTTTTGCTTGATGCCGTATTAGATGGCTACCTGCTGCCCAAGCACGATGTGATTGTAGTAGATGAAGCACATCACCTGGAAGAAGAGGCCACACATGCATTTACTGTGACTGTCAGTGAGGCCAAAGTATCTGCATTGTTGGCACAACAAAGACTCAAACAACATAGCAGGGCCGACCTACAAGAAGAGGCAAAACAAACCATGAAGTTTGCGTGGGATAGGCTAGATCAAATTACGCATACTGCATCTTATAAAGGTAGGGTTATTTTGCAAGAGCCACTGCAAGAGGGATTGCACCTTGCTACCATCATTGCCAAACTTGCGGAATCATTGCGTGAACAACGTCCAGAATACATGGAGGAACCAGAAAATTCTCTTTATGATAAGTTGCTTATCCGCACAGATAACTTATCAGAGGCTATTCGCAAGGTTTTTTCGGTTGATCAGCGTGACACTTACGTTTATTATGTTGAACGGGAAACGAAACCTGGACGCAGAGGGTCCAATTTAGAGGTGAATGCTACTCCTTTGGATGTAAATTCCTTGCTAAGAGAGCTTTTGTTTAATGAGTCGAAAGTTATTTGCACATCTGCCACGCTAGCAACAGTTGGTCCCAACCCTGTTGATCCAGAGGATAGAAGACCGAACTTTGCATACTTTCGAAGTCGTGTTGGTCTCGACCATACGGAGTACCCAGATGTGCTAGAACACATTTTGCCTTATACCTTTGATTATGAAAACAATGCATTGCTCTATTTACCGCGACATTTACCTGAACCTGTTTTTGGTCCAGATACACATAACTATACCAATAAGATTGCTGAAGAAATGATGCGCCTTGTCGAAGCCTCACGGGGTCGAGCATTTCTGCTCTTTTCCAGCAAACGTATGCTCGACGCTGTTTACAATATATTTTTAGATAGTTTGCCCACATACCTGGATTTTCGCTTGTTACGCCAGGGAGAAATGAATCGTATTGAATTAGTGCGCGAGTTTCGAGAAAGTGAAAGTGCCATACTCTTTGGCCTGAAAAGCTTTTGGGAAGGGGTTGATATCGCGGGAGAATCCCTTTCACTTGTCGTCATTGATAAGATGCCTTTCGACCCACCTGAGGATCCTGTGCATGAAGCACGAGTTGCGAGGATGAAAGCCAACAAAGAAAATTGGTTTGGGAATTACGTTCTTCCTCAGGCCGTATTAAGACTGAAGCAGGGTCTGGGCCGATTACTACGCACTCACGAAGATCGTGGTGTGATGGCCATTCTGGATACACGCCTGCATACCAAAAGTTATGGCAATCTAGTTATTAATGCCCTGCCACCTGCTTGCAGAACAGAGAATTTGAAAAAAATTGAACATTTCTTTGAAGCATACGACGACGATACTCCTTTCTAAATCTAAATATCATTTGCTATTCTTGAACTGAATATCACTTCATTAGGAAGGCTGAATAATATGACTCTATGGAACAATAGGAAGCGCAAGTACTTGATTATAGCTGTAATAGTGCTGGTGTGTAGTACTCTCATAGCCGCTTTCGCTTACCGAACTGCTACTACAAAAGTAAATCCAACTGCGACCACTATCGTGAAAATACCAACAATTGGAATAACACCTACAACACAACCGACCATTCCACCAACACCAACACCAACGCCACTGCCTTTAGGGCCGATACTAGGCATTGAGAGCAATCTTACAACCACCTATTCAGGTATCCCGTGGGTGCGTTTCGGCTATCGTAGCTGTGGCGTGAATACATCAGGCGGTGATGCATTAAAGGCCACCATAGAAGCAGAGCATATCAAGGGAATTCGTGTTCTAGTCACAACCTGTCAATTAAATGGTTCCGCCCTTTACAGTGCAAATCCTCTTAATGATATTGCCCGGAGCAGAGCAGACGCTGTGCAATGTGGTAATGAGGAAATGAAGTATGATCCTGGATTTACCACCTATATCCCACCAGCAAACTTTGCCAGGTACTTTGATCTCTGCAAGCGTACAATGCATGCTGTTCGCCCCGACATGCCTGTCCTTCTTGGTTCGCTTGATCCTCATGTTGGTGGCATCGACTACCAGCCATTGGTAGACCAGGTAAACTACCTTAATGCCATGCAGACCGCGATGAACAGCATTGTACATCCAGGCGGTCACTGGAGCTGGCGTTCAGAAGCATTAGGCCTGATTGACAGTTGGCATAATGGCTATCCAAACCAGTACACCAATAGTCTGTATGCTTTATTTCTTTTCTGGGCACAGCAGTTCAATGTCAATCTGAACAAAGGTGAGTTAGGAAAACATATCTGGGTAGTCGAAGGTACTAGCTGCTACATAGGGTGTGGCATTAATCCTTATAGTCCATATCAAGTAGCAGTTTCCCATATCCTGACACTAATCACTGATGTCCAGACAGCTATGCGATACCATGTGCCTTTCTTTTATTTTTCTAGCAAAGATTTTTTCTTCACTGGAGGTGGAAGCATTGCCCCATTTGGGGTAGATGATGTAAATGGACATCCCAAGCCACTCCGCCAAGACCTTTCTATGGGAGCACGCGCGCTTACAATGTCTTGCACTAGTGGACAGGTTGTTGTAATTGATCAAGAACAATTGTTAGCTAAACTCTATGCGGGGTGCAAGCTTCCAAGTAACTATTACAGCATACTGACGAGTTAATTTTAAAACAGTGACCATTCGGCATGGACGTTTACAGTCGTAGATCTACTTCTGCTTCAGTTGCTTTCTGTAATTATCTCACTTATCTAAGTCATTCGTAAACATTCGCGGCAGTGTCTCATCGTTATCAGGAGATTGAGATGAAGCCAAACTCTTTTCTAACTGGATATCAGGCAACTTCAGGTCATACCAGCCGCTGAGACGCAGGTTCATGCTAATAATGTTTTGTAGAATTTCGACTATTTGCTGTACTGTAACTTTCAGGATCGGGGCTGCAAGGTAGAGCGCTACTATCATGCTGTAGGCAATATAGAACATTTGAGTTCTGTTCAGCGACTCGTATACCATAAACGGACGCCAGAGAACACTGAAGGCAGGAACGTATTGGCAAAGATAATTCTGAGCGAAATGATTGGCAACGCAAACTTTCGCGAGGGTATCCTGGTCAAAGATTGCTCCATCGATAGCAACCCAGACTGAAAGGCAAAATACGATCAGTGTCAAGAGATTGAAACGCAGCTCAGTCCGGGTATGATGTAGCCGTACCGCCAGCGCAAACGAGGCAGGAATGGATGCGAAGAGGAAGAATCTTGGGCCCCAGAACCACCCACCATCCCATGCCCACCAGGAAGAATAGATAATGATCAAACCAATCAAGAAATTCATCCAAAAGCTATAAACGGCATAAAAATTCCACTCATTACCCTTCACCCGTTTCTGAATTTTATTGAGACTATCCTTAATCGGAAGCAGTAAGCCTGGAGTAAAGAAGATCAGCCCCTTCCCGAAAGAAAATAAAATGGAAAGGAGGCCAAGGAGAAAAGGGGTGCTAAATGTCTGGTTCTTATAACCGCTATCAAAGGGACTACCCCGCCGCCACCAGGCTTCGGCCATGATCAATACTCCAGAAATAATGAGAGGCAGCAAGTACTTCAAACGTCGGGTGTTGAGTATGTGTTTGAGCGTTATCAGGCTAAGCCCAGCTACGCTAGCAGGCGTATTGACGACACCCAGGATAATTGTAATCCACCCATAAAGTGATGGGCCTGATATGACTGCTATGATACCTACCCCAACACATATAGCAGTAAATACTTCTCCTCCATAGAAGGTAATTGCGTTGCTAAACATAGATGCAACTATGAGTATAAGTAAAAACTTGCGCACCAGCCCACGATCTACTCGGTCTTTCAATAGGAGGTAAAAAAAGAGTAACCCTGCAAAAAATACAAGCTTGTTATATTTTCCAGACCACCAGAACAGTGACTTATATAGCTTGCCAAGAAGTAAAAGTGGAAGAGAAAATGCTGGACCGACTATAGAATACGACATATTTGAGATGCTGCCATGTTCGATCAGATTCGCCATAGCATTAAAACGTACATCACCATCATAGAAGCCGCGACGTGGCAACAGGAAGAGTGTCGCGACTACACCCGCAAGGATCATCCCTGTTTCGAGTATAGCACGCGCGCTTACGTAGCGTTTCTGGGAGGAGATATGCTCAAATTGAGATGACATGCAGGTATCCCTCTTCTGATACATAGCAATACTAAAGATATGATATGCTCTATAAAACGTGTGTGCGACTTGATCTGAGCCAAAACAGTACCTAAAGGGGAGCTATGTGGCTTCAGAACCCGGTCCTTTTAAAAGGCCTCTATCACTAATCCAAAACAATTGACGCATTTCCCAAACCTGTTATACTAGAAAGTGCATTCCGACAAATAATAGGCAATGTCCATTTCTTCAGTAAGAGCAATCAATTGTGATTGTCAAAGAAACAGGGGAGTTAACGCATGAGCAAAATAAAAATGCGATGCACAACCTGCGGCAAGTGGTTTCAGTCGGCAAATGCTAAAGAAGTAACTTGCCCCGATTGTGTACAGAAGGCCAGAAAAGAGAAGTTGGCAGCCAAGGCTACACAACAAACTTCTACACCTAAACCAGGACAGGGAGGGATGAGTTCTTCAAAACCATTACCTCCACCGCCACCTAAACCAAAAGAAGCAACCAGTGGTACAAGCCATTGGATTGATACAGTCGAAGACGTAAAAGTAAGCGAACCAGAACAGCCAAAACCCAGAATACCCGCTTCCCCTGCTCCCAAAAACATGAAAGGCGGAACGACGACAGAAAAGCCTGGTAGCCGAGGCCCTGGTGCATACCGTGAGGGATCTTATCGAGGTCCAGGTGACTATCGTTCAGAAGGACCTGGTATTTCTGGAGGTATTGGTCAACGCCCACGACAGCCCATGGTGGGAGGTTTTGGTCGTAGCCCACAACCAGGATTCGGTGGTGATCGTTCTCGTCTCGAAGGGAAAAAAGGGGGCAAACCCGCAAAGGCTAAAGTGCCTAAGCCTCCAACTCCGCCTAAACCAAAGCGTGAGAAGATTCCACCCCCTGCGCCATTTACACCAACGTCTGAACAGATTGCACAGGTTGAGGCTCGCTACCTGGAACTTGCAGTACCAACCGAATTTGACGGGATTCGCACACAGATCGCGCAAGAGTTAGGAATTCCCAAGAAAGCTATTAAGAAAATTGTTAAAGACTTGAGAGAGAGTCAGAGCATTCCAAGCTGGTGGGAACTTCAAACGTACAAAGGCAGCAGCGAAGAGCTGGAGAAGATTAGAACAGCTTATGTACCCTACCTTCCTCTGCCTTCAATAGGAGTGCATAAAACCATTGCCGAGGAACTTACACTCAATCCTGGTGATGTCTATCAGGCCATTAAAGCAATTCGCCTGGAAATGAATTTACCTCAGTATAACGATCCCTCATTGCATGGCCTTGAACCAATTACTGGAGATAAGAAACGTCCTGCTGCACCAGATGAAGGGACAAAGGAAGCACAAGAAGAGAAATCCGAGCCTGATACGGCACCAGCAGAGACAATCAGTGAACCTGCAGAAGTTAAAATGACTACGGCAGAGACACAAGTTGAACCAGTCGAAGTTGCCACTTCCTCTGCAATCGATAACGACAACACACAAGAATAATAACTTAACCGGTGCGATATCCAGTAATATCGTCTATCAAGATGAGGATGTAGTGGCGTTTGTGGACATCAACCCACAAGCGCCAAAGCACATCTTGCTTATTCCACGCCAGCACATTGCTTCTATGGTTGACCTCACACTTGAGGATGGACCTATACTTGCCCGGCTTTTCACCACGGCTCAGAAACTTGCTCACGAAATGAGTATTGATGAAAGTGGCTATCGATTTGTGTCCAATGTGGGTCCTGACTCTGGGCAAAGTGTCTTTCATTTACATTTCCATCTACTTGGGGGCCGCAAATTTGGCTGGCCGCCAGGATAGAAATTACCAGGTATTTTCCATGCGCATTGCGATTGATTATACAGCGGCTATCCGAAAGGGAGCAGGAATTAGCAACTATGTGCGCAGTTTAGTAGATGCTCTTCTTGCACAGGATTCTAGGAACCAGTATACATTGCTCATGAGCGGACGTCCCGCTCGTGGGTATCCTTTCCCACAGGCAGAAAATGTTCGAGGGCGAAGTATCATTATTCCTGACCGCTATCTAAACATGCTTTGGTATCGCTGGCGCTTGCCGTTATACGCAACCTTTTTCACGGGCCAGGTAGATATCTATCATGGCCCGGACTTTGTCCTACCGCCCATTAACGGCAAAGTACGTAAAGTTGTCACTGTTCATGATCTAGCTTATGTAGAACAACCAGAGTATGTCATGCCCCAATTGGCGACTTATCTGAACAAGGTTGTTCCAGAAGCTGTAGCTGCTGCTGATGTTGTCGCTGCTGTTTCTCAAGCAACAAGCCATACCTTGATTGAACACTTTAAAATACCTCCCGAGAAAATTACTATTATTCCGAGCGGTATTCGACCATATTTTCGGCATATTACTGACCCTATTTTGTTATCAGCAACACGTCATAAATTTGGTTTAAAGCACCCACTTATACTAGGAGTAGGCACACTGGAACCACGCATAAATCACGCTGGTCTTATCAAAGCTTTTCACAAAGCCCAAAGCGCGGCGGGAAATAAATCTCGGCCAGCAATGCTTGCCCTGGCAGGTGGGCCCGGCTGGCTCTTTGACGAAACCCAGCAGCTTATTGCAAAGCTTAAGCTTGAGAATAAAGTACGTATTCTGGGACACGTGACCGATCTTGAATTCATCACGCTCTATAGCATGGCTGATGTGTTCGTTTTTCCCTCTTTCTACGCAGGGTTCGGTGTGCCTCTCGTTGAGGCAATGGCCTGCGGCACGCCAGTCATCACATCCAATACTTCATCATTGCCGGAGATCGCAGGAGATGCAGCCGTACTAATTGACCCACATAATACTGGCCAAATTGCCAGAGCTATGCTTCAATTGCTTGAGAGTGAACAACTTCGAGAAGAATTACGGCAAAAGGGCTTTGCTCGAGCACAACACTTCACCTGGCCGAAAGCGGCAAGCAAGATGCTCTCTGTCTATCAAAAGCTCGGTGAAGGAGCAACAAACTTTAATGACAAGGTTCCTGTAGAATGAAAATTGGCATTAATACATTTTTCTTCAAATTTCCAGCAAGTGGCAGCGGGCAATATCTTTTGCACCTGCTACAGGCATTGGCAGAGGTGGATCAAGAAAATGAGTATATTTTGTTAGGCCCACAACCCATCTCGGAAAAGATTGGAACCCTTATTAAGTTTCCGAGTGTAGTGACGCCTGTGCCTGGATTAGCAAGGCACAACGCCAGTATTGAAAATTTGATGTGGGAACAATTTACGGCGCCATCTGCTGCGCGCAAAGCTGGCGTTGATCTTTTTCATATTCCCTACTTTGCTCCTCCCTTTTTTCCTCGAACACCGGGCGTTATCACAATTCATGATATTATTCCACTGCGCTTGCCACAATATCGAACTGACCCCAAAATGAAAGCCTATTTGCAACTGATTACTCGCGCCGCCCGTAAAACCACGTTAATTATTACAATCTCACACCATGCCAAACGCGATATGATTGATGTATTGAAAATACCTACCGAACGGATACGTGTAATCTACGAGGCCGCGGGAGACGAGTACTGTCCCATCATTGACGCTGAAGTCCTGGCAAAGATGCGCATACGTTATGGACTGAATGATCGCTATATTCTTTATCTTGGTGGTCTCGACTTGCGCAAAAATGTGCCTCAGCTTGTACGAGCTTTCGCCCACCTCTATCAGCAGATAGGTGATTCAAAGCTGCAATTGATGATCGCAGGCAACACTGATAAACTCGGTGGAGCACTCTTTCCTGACCCACGTCCAATAGCTGCCGATCTGGGCATAAGCGACCAGATTGTCTATGGCTTTATTGAAGAAGAAGACAAACCAGCCATCTATAGTGGAGCCAGCGCCTTCGTCTTCCCATCACTCTATGAAGGCTTCGGTCTGACACCGCTAGAGGCTATGAGTTGTGGCACACCTGTAATCTGCTCAAACCGCACTTCGTTGCCTGAGGTGGTGGGAGATGCAGCAATTAGCTTTGATCCTGATAATTTACGCGAGATGGTACAGGACATGCATAGCGTTCTAACGAATAACGAACTGCAAGCAGACTTACGAGCACGTTCACTGAAACGTGCTGCTCAATTCAACTGGCACAAAACCGCAATTGAAACCATCGCTGTCTATCAAGAAGCCTATTTACGGAGCAAGAAAAAATAAGATGCGTGTATTAATGATTTCCAAGACCTTTGTTGCGAGTACCTCGCAACGTAAGCTAGAAGAACTGGCGAAATTCCATGACATCGAACTAACGCTAATGACTCCTGCATACTGGCAAAGCGATGATGGCGGTAAACAAGTCCTCGAGCCGCTTTACGCGAACGGCTACCGTATGATTGTTACGCCTATGGTTTTCAATGGGCATTTTCATATCTACTACTACCCCCAATTAAAAAAGATCATGAGCGAAGTACAACCCGAAATTTTGCATATTGATGAGGAACCCTATAATTTCGCAACGTTTCAAGCCATTCGCCTTGCTCAACTCAAGCGAATACCCGCTCTATTCGTTGCCTGGCAAAATATCTACCGCGATTATCCTCCTCCCTTTCACCAAATAGAACTCTACAATTATCGACATTCGAATCTCGCTATTGCAGGAAATCTTGATGTGGCTGAAATATTAAAACGGAAAGGTTTCAATGGTCCAATACGAATTCTACCCCTGAGCGTTGATCCCTTTATTTATCGGCGTACAGAATCTCGTATGCCTCGAGCCCCCGATGCGCCTTTTACAATTGGATATGTCGGTCGCCTTGTCGAGCCAAAGGGACTGACACTGCTAGTAGAGGCATTGTCAGACTTACCAGATTTTTGCCGCGTCGTTTTTATTGGACACGGTCCAATGAAAAGTGAGTTGGAAGAACTTGCTATAAGACTGGATGTCATCAATCGTGTCATCTTCAAAGAAGCGATTCCTCCGCAGGATGTCCCATTTGAAATGCAGAAGATGGACGTTTTTGTGCTGCCTTCTGTGACTCGACCAAATTGGATGGAGCAATTTGGTCGGGTCCTAATCGAGGCTATGGCTTGCGAAACGCCTGTAATTGGTTCCAGTTCAGGCGAAATCCCACGCGTAATTGACAGAGCTGGACTGATTTTTCCAGAAGGCAACGCCCAGGAATTGAGCCGATCTATCCGAAAATTAATAGATGATTCTGAACTCTATGTTCAGTTGGCTACCAAAGGGAGACAGCGTGTTTTAGAACATTATACTCAGGAACGTATCACGCAGCAGATCTATGAAGCATATCTGGAAATGAT
>Ga0209056_10007626_pt1 | contig 11130 bp, 5 predicted proteins | sample GraSoiAngelo_114_FD_185876 | JGI IMG/M metagenome (GOLD analysis project Ga0209056, IMG submission 185876) | Grasslands soil microbial communities from the Angelo Coastal Reserve, California, USA - 14_0903_13_40cm (SPAdes) (version 2) | ecosystem: Environmental > Terrestrial > Soil > Grasslands ... | reverse complement strand
TCGGCTTCTGGCGGCATGCGTTGCAGCTTGGCTTCTTCGAGCGCCCAGTACTCAATGCGAAACGCCTCCGAGCGCGGAAGAGCCACATAATTGTGAAATTGCGTGAACTCTTTCGACTGTTCAGCCGTTCGCGCTTGGGGCAGGCGGTCGGTAGAGCTCCCGTCCTCCAAGGCATTCGCACCCGCCATTACGTGAATCGCGTTGATGAAGAACTCGGTGGTGATCCGCGCTTCTTTTTTATTCTTCCCAAAGCCAAACAAACCGAGCCCAGGAATGAGGACGACGGACGGATTGGTGTCTCGCAACTTCGGAGAGTCGTTCGTAGCGAAGCTGTCGTAGTAGTTCGTGTACTCGACCCGATATTTGGCGATCTGGTCATGAATGCGCGTTTTTAGCGTATTCGCATCCTCTGTTTCTGGCTTGAATGGAACAAGCATCGGGCAGACGCGCGTGCGGAGAAAATGATCCGGACAACTCGTGCCAAGCGCGCTTAGCTCCTCTGCCCATACAGAGTTTGCAAATGCAAGCGCGTCTTCGTGATCGGTATAGTGAGCGATAACGCAGCGATTTGAGGACACCGCACCGCGCAACGTTGGCAGGATTTTGATCGCGATCTCACCCCGATCTGATGCTGGAGCGCACACAGGGCCACCGAAGAGGGTTCGCTTCTTCTCCTGACGCTGAGCGACAAATTCGCCCATCTGATCGATAGTGCGGATGCTGTTCAGATAGCACTCGCGCTGCGTGTTGCCCCACGTGAACAAACCGTGACCGCCCAGAATAATGCCTTCGGCACCACGATTCTCGGCGACCGCACGATCGAGTTGGATGGCGAGCTCAAATCCGGGCCGTTGCCACGGCAGCCAAATGATCTTGCGTCCAAATTGGCGATTAAATTCCTCGAGCTTGTTCTTGCCATTCGCGCTGGCAGCGAGCGCGATGGCCCAGTCCGGGTGCAAATGATCCACGTGATCGAATGGAAGGAATGCGTGCAGAGGTGTGTCTATAGATGCAGCTACTCTGCTATCGCCGAAAGCAGAAAGTGGATAGTAACCGACCATCTCATCTTCGTAGGCTTCCCCGCGGTACAAACTCTTGAGCTGCTCAAGGCGGTGAAGATAAAGGATCGCAAAACCTGACTCGGTAATAGAGCCGATGTCGCCACCGCTGCCCTTAACCGCTAGAACTCGCACCGGTTTGCCCGTGAACGGATCAGGCAATTCAAATTTAGAGCTGGTATTTCCGCCACCAAAATTGGTGATCCGCAGATCCGAGCCGAGCAGGTTTGAGCGATACCTGAGTAGCGCCAATTGATTAGTGCCTAGACTTCGAGCCTCTTGCTCATCCCACAGGTCCTTAAGTTGAAGGAGCTCCTGAATCTCAGGCATATGCCAACTCCGTGTAGTGTTGGAAGCGCGTGAGATGTCGCTCCCATTTATCAGTCTCGCGCGGCTCAAAAGTCTCAGTAGGGAATGAGCGGTCGATAATGGCGCGAACTTCAGCAAGCGAGCTCGCCGCGCCAGTGGCCAGTATCTGCATTCCAATGTTGCCGAGCGCCGTCGCCTCTGCTGGACCGGCCAAAACGCGCCGCCCAGTTGCATCGGCAGTGAACTGATTCAGCAACCTGTTCTTCGAACCACCGCCAATAATGCGAATCTGGCGAATAGGGCGTTCGGTCAGGCGTTCGAGGTCGTTAACAACCTTGCGATATTTCAAAGCGAGGCTTTCAAGAATGGTTCTCGCGTACGCACTGGGCGTGAGCGGCCGTGGCTGTTGTGTTCTTGCGCAAAATGAGTCGATTGCACTCGCCATGTTCGCTGGATGCAGGAACGATTCATCGTCGGGATCCACTAAGCTGCCGAACTCGGGTTCGCGCCCAGCCAACTCCATGAGTTCGTGGTAGTCATAAACGTCACCTTCGCGCGCCCATGAATATCTGCAGCATTGCAGCATCCAGAGTCCCATTACGTTCTTAAGAAACCTCGTTGTCCCACACACGCCACCTTCATTCGTGAAGTTCAGGCGCAAGCTGTCGTCATTGATAACCGGACTATCCAGTTCGGTGCCAATCAGAGACCACGTCCCAGAACTTAGAAACGCGGTGCCGTCGCGCGCAACCACCGCCGCGACTGCCGAGCCCGTATCGTGAGAGGCTGGCGCAATCACCGGGGTGCCGCTGAGTGCACCTTTCGATGAGAGCTTGTCCGACAAGTCTCCGATCACTGTCCCAGGCTCAACGATCTCAGCCGGGAGTTCCGAAGGTAAACCCAAGGTTTCCATCAATCCGCGTGCCCAGCTTCGCGTGCGCGCATTAACCATTTGGGTTGTGGTTGCATTGGTAAATTCACATACGGCATTGCCGGTGAGCCAGTAATGGAACAAGTCAGGAATCGTGAGCATCTTTCGTGCGGAGTTCAGCAGTCCAGGCGTGTCTCGCTTTGCGGCAATCAACTGAAACAACGTGTTAATCGGCATGAACTGGATTCCGGTCTTTTCGTAAATCTCTCTTTTGCCTACCTTCGCGAGGATTGCATCCATCACGCCGTCAGTCCGTTTGTCACGGTAGTGGTAAGGGTTCTGCAGCAGCTCGCCATGCTCACCGAGCAGAGCGTAATCCACTCCCCAGGCATCCACGCCGATTCCACCCAAGGCCGAACCTTCCAAATGAGAAATGGCCTTACGGATCTCGAACCACAAGCGCGGGACGTCCCACTGCAATCCACCCTCATATTCGACCGGCTCGTTTGCAAATCGGTGCACTTCTTCGGTCGTGATCACGCCCGCGTGGAGATGCGCCAAGACAGCCCGCCCGCTTTCTGCGCCGAGGTCGAACGCGAGATACGGCTTCGATGTCTCAGGCATAGGAAGAGACGTTGTTCATATTTCGGGCCCTTCGTTCGTTCGTAATTCGCTCCATGTAGCCGCTTTCGAGAAATGTCTTCAGTGGATCGGGCGGCAATCCCTTCGAAACCCGCCATTCCTGAATTGCAGGACGCACGTCGGTGTTAAACGCATCCTGCAGTAAAGACTCTGCGCTGATAAGCTCGCACTTCATTTGAGCCTGTGAAAGCATGGCATGATCAACTAAGGCGGCCTTAGCGAACAGCTGTTGCGCCATGGTCACCGTTTGGATAGTTTCCTCGATCTTGCCTTTCAGATTGTGACTCTGATCGATCATGTACGCGATATCGGCCTTTTGCCCGGTTTCCCACTCGTAATAAAGAATCTCGTGGAAGATTCGAAAGACTTGATAAGGATCAATTGAACCGATGGTGAGGTCGTCATCTGCATAACGTCGATCATTAAAATGAAAGCCGCCAAGCATCTTTTCTGAAAGCAACCAGGCCACGATCTGTTCGATATTTTGCGAATGGTAGTGATGGCCGGTGTCTACGAGCACTTTTGCCTGGGGACCAGCACATCGCGCCAAATGCAGCGCCATTCCCCAATCGGCGATATCGGTGTGGTAAAACGCCGGTTCAAAGGGCTTGTATTCAATGAGTAGGCGCTGGTCGCCATTGAGATGCGAGTGCGCTTCCTGTAGGGCATCCTCGAACCATGCTTTCCGTTGCCGGATATTTGCCGTTCCAGGATAGCTGGACCCATCTGCAAACCACATTGAGATATCCCGGCTCTGTAAGTGATGTGCGATTTGAATGCTGTCATTCGTGTGCTGCAGAGCCTGCGAGCGCACGGCAGCATCAGGGTTGCCGAACGATCCATGCTTGTAGATTTGATCCTGAAAAAGATTTGGATTGATCGACCCCGCTTGAATACCATAGCGAGTTGTTAAAGCCGTAATCTCTTTCGTGCTGCGCATTCCGTTCGGCAAATCCCACAACACATGCAGTGCAATAGTGGGACAAATACCGGTGACGCGGTGCACTTCGGCCGCATCGCTGAATTTTTCTTCCGGCGTTGTCGCAGCCGCCGCTTGCAGGAATTTTCCGAAACGGGTACCCGTGTTCGCGAATCCCCAGGACGGGATCTCAATTCGGAACGTCTCCAGCTCGTGAAAGATCCTGCTGGTTGCTGAAGAATTCATTAGGACACCTTTACGTCTGGGCAGATTAGCAATCGCCGTTTGTTGAGGTCACGACATTTGTCTCTAGCCAGCTGTTTTCGCAATGCGAAACATCAATAGTCTCTCAAAAACGTGCCCGGAGGCTAGGGAGCTCTACCCCATGGTTGCGCCTTGTTCCGCTGACCACTTTCAAGATCGCAGGAGATACAGTATCCACTTTTCCGGAAGAAAGGCTCTTCTGTGAAATACAGCTTGTCATCGCTTGCCTGTTTTCCATGGCGAAACATGCATTTCCTCCCTAGGAGCCTCGTTGGGGCCCAACTCGGCTCAAATATCGGACCAGGTTGTAGTCCCCTGTACAACTCAAACGCTTATACCGATTTGGTATAGACTCCTTCCACGACTTAATACAACCTTAGTCCCGGTTGGCGCATGGAACTTAGACATTTTTATTCATTCGTTGCAGTTGCAGAAGAGTTGAACTTTACGAAAGCGGCAAAGCGTCTCCAGATCGCACAACCTCCCGTTACCCGGCACATTCGCGACCTCGAAGCTGAACTCGGCGTTCAGCTATTTGAGAGAAACAGCAGCCGAGTCTTTCTCACAGACGCAGGACGCAGTTTCTTGAATGAAGCACGTGTTGTCCTTCAGCACGTCTCGCAGGCGATGGAGGCGGCTCGGCAAACAGGCGGCGGTTGGGCGGGAACCGTGCGCCTGGGAATTGCAAGGGGATTGGGCGACGCCGTGAGCCGAATCATGAACGATTATCTGCGTCTCGCTCCGAGAGTGGAGATCGACGTCAGGGATATACCGTCGGGATTTCAGTGCGACGCACTGGTCGATCGGAAGATTGATGTGGGTTTCATGCGTCCGCCCATCAATTCCGCGCAACTGGTTTCAGCCGCGTTGTTTCAAGAACAATTTTCGGTCGTCCTGCGTAAAGGCAGCCCCTTAGCGAAACGCAAAAGCTTGGAGGTACGGGACCTAGCGAATCAAACTCTACTACTGATCGACCGGAAGATGTCGCCTGGGGTTTATGACCGAACACTGGCACTTTTTCGCGAAAGGGGCGTAGAGCCAAAGACGGTTTCGACGGCGGCTCTATCCGGTGATGAGGCGGGCTCTATCCTGGTGGACTCTGGCAAAGGGATTTACATTGCGGTTGGCAAAAATCCTATCCACCCGGCGTTCACAGATCGTTTAATCACTCTGCCCTTAAACGATTCGGCTGCTGTAACCGATGTACATGTAGTCTGGCGGAGAGACGAACAATCCAGGACAACAGTAGATTTCGTGCGATTTACTCGCAATGGCTTTCAAGAGAAGAAACTGTCGAAACATGACGAGGAATTGGATATGCAGAGCGGAGGTCTCATGTCCTCGCGAGTTACTAGCCAGAGCAAAAGGTATCGGCCAAAGCGTTAGCCGTTTTCCTGTTGCGAACAGAAGAACGACTGTGCCAATATGTGGGATGCAACTCGGCAATACCGATTTGGTATCGCCTCAAACGGATTCCTGAGTCTTTTTCGTTCCGTATAAGCCATAAGGTCGTTCGTTATGGATTCCGACAAATCAGTGGCGCGTGGCGTTTCCGAACCATTGACTCAACCACTTGTCCGCGCAGATCGAGGCAGAGACCCTTATCTCGTTAAGTCGGTCATCCACTCGTCCAGAATTCTTTCCGCCTTTCGCTCCACTGGAGAGGCCCTATCTCTGAGAGAAATCGTGCAACGTTGCGGACTCCCCAAAACGATGTGTTTTCGTCTGCTTTATACACTCGAGAAGTGTGGCATGGTCGAGAAGGTCAGTACCAACCTGTATCAAGCGATGATCCGCCCAACCAAGCAGCGTCTCTGCCGACTGGGTTATGCGGCTCAGGGCACCAACTATCAGTTTTCGAGAGAAGTTTCGTCGAGCCTCGAACGAGCAGCAAGGGAGCAAGGCATTGAGCTTATTGCACTCGACAATCGTTACAGTGCGAAGATTGCGCAGCGAAATGCGGACCTTCTGGTTCGGGAAAAAGTTGACCTAGCTATCGAATTTCAAACTGACGAAACTATTGCCCCGATCGTTGCCGCCAAGTACCGCGATGCCGGAATCCCCATGATCGCGATCGACATTCCTCATCCGGGAGCGACTTATTACGGGGCTAACAATTACGAGGCTGGGCTAATCGGCGGTCGTTACCTGGGACGTTGGGCAAAGGAACATTGGAACTCGGAAGTGGATGAGATCGTCATGTTGGAATTGCCGCGCGCCGGGAATTTGCCGCAAATGCGGCTGACAGGAATGCTTGTGGGGATCAATCTGGCTTTGCCAAGCGCTAAAAATTGCCGAATAACCCACCTCAACGGCGATGGAGAAATGGGACCGAGCTTCGAAGTGGTTCGCAGGCATCTTCGCGTTTCGCGCTCGCGGCGATTACTTGTGGGAGCAATCAACGACGTTAGCGCAATCGGTGCGCTGCGAGCGTTTGAAGAAGCCGGCCGCGTCGATAGTTGCGCTGTCATGGGGCAGAATGCATCTCCCGAGGGCCGCTCTGAAATGCGCAAGACCAACACCAGGCTCATCGGTTCAGTTGCGTTTTTTCCTGAGCGTTATGGGCCAGATTTGGTAAAAGTGAGTCTCGATATTCTTAACAAGAAGCCTGTTCCACCTGCCGTGTTCGTAGACCATAAACTCGTTACGCCCACTACAATAGACCATTTCTATCCGAATGATCGACTCATGGAGACCGCCTGTACACTTACGAGTATTAGCGTCGCCTCTGCCTAAGTAAACCCTCTTACCGAATATCCCGTGTTGCCTTTTCGTGTCCGAAAGCTTGCCCTTAATCGGGAAAAGAGCAGCGGCTCATGAAATATCGGTTCACATTGCAAAATGGAATGGCTACTTCCCGGGTAACCGATCAAGAAATACAAAACACATTAATCCTGCCTGATATCACGGTCTTTCCTTTGGGAAACGTAACCAAACATGGTTTTTCATTGCAGAACAAATGCGTTTTGCCGGATGAGCTTGACAGTATTCTTCCACCGATGTGAGCATCGCGCCCACGCAGAACCTTCGTGGGGATTTGCGGCAGCCTTTTCTTTCCGACTTTGCCAAGAATGGCTGAACCAAGTCGAATTCGTCCTCTGTGACGAGGAGGCAACAACGATGCTTGCAAACATGCGAAACCTTTTTTTGCTGGGGCTGATTCTTTCCTTCGCCAATTTGCTCCATGCTCAGGGCGGAGCCAATGGAACCATCCTTGGCACAGTGACGGACCCCGCGGGTGCGGTCCTTTCCAACGCTCGCGTTGATGTGACGAACATCGCAACCAACGTCACCAACCAGACGCAGACAACATCGTCCGGCGATTTCACTCTGCCCTTCCTGCCTCCTGGAACCTACCGGATCACGGTTGAAGCTCCGGGATTCCAGAAGTCCGTGACGAACTCCGTCACCTTGGTTGTAGGCCAGGAAGCGCGAGTCAATGTGGCCATGAAGCCCGGCGCAGTTTCCGAGACGGTCGAGGTCCAAGCTAGCGCGGTCAGCCTCGATACGGACAGCTCGGCAATCTCGCAGATTGTGACTCAAAGGCAAGTTGATCAATTGCCGCTGAATGGACGCAATTTTCTAAGCCTGTTATTCATCGGCGCCGGTGCGGTGCAGACCAACGGCGAGCAGGGACAGATGCGTCAGGGGGAAGGCAATGCGATCAGCATCAATGGTGGCCGGCCAACTTCGAACAACTACACTCTTGACGGGCTGATCAACACTGATACTGCTCTCAACACCCCGGCGGTGATTCTGTCTCAGGATGCTATCCAGGAATTCAAAATTCAGAGCGAGACTTACTCGGCAGAATACGGCTTCAGCGCCAACCAAGTGAACATCATCACGAAGAGTGGTTCGAACCAACTGCACGGGACGGCATTCGAATTTCTAAGGAATGACGCCTTCGATGCGAAAGCACCGTTCCAACAAACACTTCCGGAATTGCGCCAGAATCAATTTGGCTTTGTTGTAGGAGGTCCAGTCTACATCCCTAAGGTTTACGACGGCCGCAACAAGACTTTTTTCCTGGTGAACTACGAAGGATGGAGAATCCGAAACGGCTTCGACCAGAGCACCTTCACTGTTCCAGAACCTGCACAGCTGAACGGCGATTTTTCCACATCCGGATTACAATTGCCCAGCCAAGCAGGCGGCCCTTGCAGTCCAACGCCGACCAGCCCCTGCATGCCTATAGATCCCCTCACTGGCGCCTCGTTCCCCGGCAACATAATTCCATCCACTCGATTTTCGATTCTCGCCCAACAGTCACTTGGCCTGAATGGCGGTATCAATGCGTTTCCGGCTCCCAATTGCATCGGCTGTGCCGGCCCTGGTTTCAACTATCGCCTGGCAGTCACATTGCCGCAAAGCACCGACCAGGAGACTTATCGTTTAGATCAGGAATTGGGCCGGTTAGGAAAATTGTTTTTCCGCTATACCACAGCAAAGTACCAGAACACGAATATTAACGGTTCGGTGACCCTTCCATACGGGATTGGTGTCTTCAATGAAAAGTCCGAGAGCTGGATGATTTCTCACACCAAAAACATCGGCTCGCGAATGATTAACAACTTCCGCTTCGGCCGCCTGGAGCCCATTTCCATCCAGGGAGGAACACCGATAAACTCGTCCCAGGTATCAGCCTTGGGCATCACGGGCGTGTACCCAAATTTACCTGCTTATGCGCGTCTATTCCCAACCCTTAATTTGGGACCGCCGTACGGGAATGGGGGTGAGGTTATGGGCAGCCAGGTCAATGACACAACCACCAGCGATATTCCCACCTGGCAATTCTCAGACACCCTGTCCATCATTAAAGGGCGGCATACGATCAGCACAGGATTTGATTACCGCCGGTGGTTGCAGCGACGAGATCTCTCTGCTGACTTCCTCGGTGATTTCACCTATGGGAATGACACCATTGCTAACAACGACAATGGTTGCACGACGGCATCGAGCCATTGCGGAACGGGTAATGCGATTGCGGATTTCCTGCTTGGTTACTATAGCGGAGCCACTACGTTCCAGCCAGGTCCCAGCCCTCCAGCGTCGGACCCGACGAAATCCGCTGGCAATCTCAATCAATACCAGTTCATGTATTTTGCGCCGTTTATTCAGGACGATTGGAAGGCGACCAGCCGCCTGACGTTGAACCTGGGCTTGCGTTGGGATTACCGCTCGGTGCCCACCGAGAAAGATAATAAAATGTTCTGGCTCGATCGCTCTAACCCGGCTGGAGGACTGTGCTATGCCAATAAAGCTTTGGGCACACAGGCCGTTGGGAGCCTTGGCGGTCCCATTGCACCCCTGGGCAATGGATTCTACAGCTACTGCGGACGACCAAATCCAGCCGCTGGTTCGAAGAAACCTTTCGCTCCGCGCGTGGGCTTCGCCTACCGTCTTGGCGATAAAACCGTCCTGCGTGGCGGTTACGGTATCTTCTTCGATTCGTTTGAAACTCGCGAGATTGACGATTCAGGCGACATTTACCCGTTCGTGGTCCGCGCGAATGACACGCCAACCGCAGACCCTTCACTGCCCAAAGTCACGGATCAGATCTTCCCAGCAGTTCCGCTGCACCAGGTAGTTAAAGACCCTGTTACTGGTCAATACGTGGACGGCGGCCAGTTCTTCGCCGTGATCATTTCCGAGCGTCCCCACAATCCCTATGTTCAACAGTGGTCATTTTCAGTGCAGCGAGAGCTGGCACGGAATACGACCTTTGAAGCAAACTACGTGGGCAACAAAGGTACGCACTTGCTAAACCGTGTCAATGTAGGTGCCGAACCTCCACCGCCCAATCCTGCTGCCTGCGATTCTCTCAGCGGATTGCCTGGAGCTGGTCCGACTAATACCACTGCAAATTGCCTCTTTTCTCAAAGAAGACCCTACACGAATTTCACCAGTATTCTTGGTTTTCTGGACAGTGAATATAACGGCTACTCCAATTACCACGCCGGAAACCTGAAACTGGAGCGCAGATCGAGTTCGCTCGCTCTGCTCGCGGTCTATACCTGGGCGAAGAGCCTTGATGATAAGTCAGCTGCCGCTGGAGTCGGCTCAAATGGTGGTGGCTTCTCCGGACATATGAATGACCTTAACCCGAGTTTGGACTATGGCCGTTCGGATTTCGATGTTGACCACCGACTTGTGACGAGCTTGGTATACCAATTGCCCTTTGGCCGAGGCAAACGCTTTGGAGGCGGCATGAACAAGGCGGCGGATTTGGCGCTCGGCGGATGGCAAGTCACAACCATCGCGAGTTTCCAGCGCGGGTTCCCATTCTCCGTTGTCTGTAACAACAACTTGCTCGTGATGTTCAGCTTCGACAATCGTTGTAACCAAATCGGCAATGCGGATCCGAGTGGGTTCCATAAGGACCTCAATCACTGGTTCAACAATATGATCTCCTCTGGACCAGCTCCTAACGGTCAAAACGCTCCCGGGAGCTGCGTCGCCGCTAATTTGTCGGGTGTGGCTTTCTGTCAACCCCTTAATGGCCAGTTCGGCAACACAGGGCGGAACATTTTCCGCGGCCCTGGAATCAACAACTTCGATATGGGCATCGGCAAAGATTTCAAATTCACGGAGAGAGTCTCGTTCCAGTTCCGGACTGAGGCGTTTAACGTCTTCAACCATCACCAGTATGGTTATGATCCTTTCATCAGCACTGCTATTGGATCGCCGGTGGGGAACAACCCGAATAATCCAGGTTATGGCCAGGTTCTGGCTGCGCGCCCAGGTCGCATCCTGCAGCTTGGAGGCAAGATCGTATTCTGATTTGCGCGACACTCCTGCCCCGCCGGGCCGCAAGGTCCGGCGGTTTTGTTTTGTACAACGTAAATCTAAACTAGAGTCAGATGAGCTTTGCGAAAGTGAAACTACCGCCAATCATTTACCTGTACGCACTCGCTCTGATCGCTGTCGTTGCAGCAACCCACCGCGCGGGTGCCCAGACCGGCAATCTGGAACAACAATACGCCGATGCTCAACGGGCATTGGATGAAGGTAAATATTCCGATGCCGAGCAGGCTCTCAAAAAATTGCGAGAGAGCAATCCAGCA
>Ga0209056_10007622_pt1 | contig 11133 bp, 13 predicted proteins | sample GraSoiAngelo_114_FD_185876 | JGI IMG/M metagenome (GOLD analysis project Ga0209056, IMG submission 185876) | Grasslands soil microbial communities from the Angelo Coastal Reserve, California, USA - 14_0903_13_40cm (SPAdes) (version 2) | ecosystem: Environmental > Terrestrial > Soil > Grasslands... | reverse complement strand
CGGCATCGTCGAGAATGGCGGCCATGAGCCGATGCTCGCCCCGTTCCTGGCCTCGGCGCGGCCCGGAGAAGAACTGCTCGGGAAGGATGACCTCGGGTTCGATGAGGGGGCTCAGCTGGTCTTGGTCGATCATCACGGCGCTGTCGAGGAGCAGGTTCCATGCCAGCTTGCCGCCGCACCGATGTGCGCGCCACGCCTGCAGCTCGCTGAAAAAAGGGAGGGCCGAATTGTAGCTTCTACAGGTCGCGGGGGTAGGAAAGCCTCTCGCTCGAGGCGTCTCGGCGACGGGCGCTGCTGGCATCCGCATTGCTGACACGGCCGATCGGAGCCCGACAGGCGCCCGCGGAACGCGTCCTCGGACGCTCGCTGACGTAGCGCCGGGCTCCGCGACGGTCTTCGCAGGACATGGCCATGAAGGACTTCGTCACCTTCAGGTACGTCGAGGCCATCGGCTCCAACGGAGTGGGGCTCCTCTGTCGCGTGAACGGCAAGGAGGTCTGGGTTCCGTACGCCAACATGGCTACCCGGGAGTGCACGGTGCGCAGACCCGGCGACTGGGGTCTCCTCGTCATTCCGGACTGGCTGGCGGTGAACCTCGAGCTCGTCGAGCGCGCGGCCTGATCGGACTCCCCACCCTCTCGGCGCCGCCTCGCCGCGGTTTTACCCCGACGGCCTCCCGTGCCGCCGTGACCGGGCCGGCGAGCTTGCCGGGTGGCGTGGTGATGGGTAGGACGCGGCATGCTCCAGGCCGGCGCGCAGGCCGCGCTCGACCGGGTGGTCGCCGCCGGGGCCGTGGTCGCGCTCCTCGGGCTCTTCGGCTGCGCCGGCAGCGACCCCACCCCGATTCGGCAGGGCTCGGGCTACGGTCTCGTGCCGCCCTTCATCGGTCGCGCGGCCGCTCCCCGACCCCTCGTCGGGGGATCCGTCCCGCGGCATCCATTCATGGCCGCGAGCGGCTCCAACAACATGCACGGCGACTCGTACGCGAGCGACACGCACGCGGCGAGCGGCCCCCTCGGCCACGACCCCGTGGTCGTGTCGACCGCCCGCGGGCTCCTGGGCGGCGAGTGCGCGTCGGTCACCTTCGATCGCCAGGGACGGATCGTGACCGTGTGCGCCAGCGCCCTTCGCATGCAGCTCCTCCTGCTCGACCCGCACACCCTGCGCGAGCTCGCGCGCTACGACCTCCCGCGGCGGCCCTCGACCCGCACGCTCAGCTTCCGCCGGATCACGAGTGACACGTCGGGGGGCGTGTACTTCTACCTCGACCATCGGGACCGCGCGGTGCTCGGCACCGCGGCGCGCCGCATCGAGGTCGTCGCCCATGACGGTGCCGCCTTCCACCTCGAGCGGGCGTACGACCTCGCGCCCATGGTCCCCGAGGGCGACGCGGTGACCGCGGTGCTGCCCGACTGGACGGGGCGCTACTGGTTCGTCACCCGCCAGGGGCTCGTTGGCACGGTCGATCCCGAGAGCGGACGGATCGGCAGCCGCGAGCTCGCCGGGGAGGAGATCGAGAACTCCTTCGCCGCGGGCCCGGACGGCGTGTTCGTCGTCTCGGACCATGCCATGTACGGCTTCGTGGCGGACCCCGTGAGCGGTGCGCCCGCGATCATGTGGCGCGAGCCGTACGATCGCGGCACGCGCCGCAAGGTGGGCCAGATCGACCAGGGCTCCGGCACCACCCCCACGCTGCTGGGCGACGAGTGGGTGGCGATCGCCGACAACGCCGAGCCGCGCCTGAACGTGCTCGTCTACCGCCGGGGGCGGGACGTGGCGGGAAAGCGCCTCGTCTGCCGGCAGCCGCTCTTCGCTCCGGGAGCGAGCGCCACGGAGAACTCGTTCGTCGGCTTCGGGCACGCGCTGATCGTCGAGAACAACGCCGGCTACGACGTCTTCCCGACCATGATGTTCGGCCGCACGGGCGCCGGCGGCGTGGCGCGCGTCGACCTCGACGACGGCGACGGCTGCCACGTGGTGTGGGAGAGCGGCGCGATCTCGCAGACGGTCGTGCCGAAGCTCTCGCTCGGCAACGGGCTCCTCTACCTCTACACGAAGCGTCCGCACGCGCCGTGGTGGACCGACGCCTACTATCTCACCGCGGTCGACTTCCGCACGGGTGAGACGGTCTACGAGGTCCTCACCGGCACGGGCCTCGGCTACGACAACCACTGGGCCCCGATCACCCTCGGGCCCGACGGCACGGCGTACGTCGGGACGCTGCGGGGGCTCCTCGCCGTGCGCGACGGCGACCGGTAGCCGGCCCGCGGCGCCGCCGCCCCGTGACCCTCGCCCTCGACCTGAGCCGTCGTGCAAGCTCCGCGCGCACCACGACCGCGTTGTTGTGCGCCTCGTCGCGAGCCGCGTAGACGAGGGTGAGGGTGCCGCGACGTGCCCGGCGCGCGAGCTCGCCCAGCATTTCGCGGGCGGCCGGCGCGCGGAGCTCCTCCCTGTACCGGGACAGGAAGGCTCGCCACCGCCTCGGATCGTGGCCGAACCAGCGGCGCAGGCGGTCGCTCGGCGAAAGCACCTTCGCCCAGACGTCGAGTCGGAGCTCCTTCCTGCGAAGCCCACGGGGCCACAGGCGATCGATGAGCACGCGATAGCCGTCCTCTGGCGCGGGCGGCTCGTAGGCGCGCTTGATCCGAATCGTCATCCTCGCCGCGACCCGGGACGCCCCGTACCGGCGCTGGTCAGCGTGCCTCGAGGTGCGTCCGGATCGCCTCGCCGACCGCCTCCGGCGCTTCCAGCGCGACCGCGTGCGCCGCTCGCGGGACGGCGCGGCAGCGCGCGCCCGGGATCGCGCCCGCGACCGCCTCGCCGTCGGGCGTCAGCAGGTCGTCGCCGGCGACGATCACGAGCGTCGGGAGCGCCAGCCGCGCCAGGTCCGTGCGGCGGCTTCCCGACCACGCCCGCATCCCCGCGGCGGCGCGCGCCAGCGTCGGCGCCGGCACCCGCGGCGCCGTCGCCGCGAGACCCCTCGCCGTCCGCTCCCGGCGGCCCTCGTCTGCCAGGTACGCGCGCGAGAACATCCACGGCAAGAGCAGGCGTGCCACCGCCTCGGCGCTCGCCTCGCTCGCCACCTGGCACCACGCATCCACGACCGCCAGCAGGCGCGCATCGGCCTCGACGAACGGCGTGATCAGGGTCAGCGACCGCAGCCGCTCCGGGTGCACGAGCGCGAGCTCGATCGCCACCGCTGCACCAAGGCTCGCCCCGACCACGTGCGCAGGCTCGTCGAGCAGGGCGGCCACGTCCGCGGCCATCGTGGCCACGTCGTAGCGCGCCTCTTCCGGCGCGTCCGACAGCCCCACGCCGCGCGGATTCACTCCGAGCACGTGCCACCGCTCAGCCAGCACGGGGATCTGCCGCGCGAACATCGACACGTCGGTTCCGAACCCCGGCAGCAGCACCACCGGATCCCCTGCGCCCTCGGTCGGCACCTCGAGCGCGACCCCCTCGGCCACGGGGACGAGCGCGCGCCGCCGCGCCGCCCACGCCTCGACGTCCTCGCGCGTCACGCGCCCGCCCGGGCCCGTGCCGGGTACCCGCGCGGGCTCGACGCCGAGCCGACGCGCAAGGGCGCGCGCCGCAGGGGTAACCGGCGTCTCCGCAGTACGCCGCACCGAGCCACCGCCCGGCACCGCCGCCGGTGGCACCGGCCCGGCCGCCGCCGCCGGCGCCTCCGGCCGATCGTGCACCCGCCGGAACGCCTCCGCGTCGAACGGCTCGTCGGCCGTTTCCGTGATCGCCGCGAGCAGCGTCCCGCTCGGCACCGTCTCGCCTTCCGGGACGTACACGTGGCGCAGCACGCCCGCGGCGGGCGCCTCGATCTCCACCTCCGCCTTCTCCGACTCGATGACCAGGACGACCGCGCCCTTCTCCACCCGCGCGCCGACCGGCTGCGGCCAGGAGACGACCCGGCCCTCGCGCATGGTCATGCCCAGCTTGGGCATCGCGAGCGCCGTGGCCATCGCGGAGGCGATCAGCCGAGCAGGGCGCGTGCGGCGGCCACCACGGCCTCCGGCGTCGGCACGTAGGCGTCCTCCAGCACCGGGCTGAACGGCACCGGGGCGTGCGGCGCCGTCACCTTCCGCACCGGCGCGTTCAGGAGGTCGAAGCCCTTGTCCACGCACAGCGCCGCCACGTCGCTCGCGATCCCGCAGCGGGGCGGCGCCTCGTCGACGACCACCACGCGGCCCGTCTTGCCGAGCGTGGCGAGGATCGCCTCCTCGTCGAGCGGTTGGAGCGAGCGCAGGTCGAGCACGTCCGCGCTGACGCCGTCGCGCGCGAGCAGCTCGGCGGCCCGGAGCGCCGTCTGCACCGTGCGGCCGAAGCCGACGAGCGACACGTCGGTGCCCTCGCGCACCAGCGCCGCCTTGCCGAGCGGCACCGTGTAGTCACCCTCCGCGACGGGGCCCGACACGAACATGAGCGCCTTCGGCTCGCAGAACACGACCGGGTCGTCGTCGCGGATGGCGGCCAGCAGCAGCCCCTTCGCATCGGCAGGGTTCGAGGGGATCACGGTCTTCAACCCCGGGATGCCGGCCGTCATCCAGTAGAGCGACTGCGAGTGCTGCGCGGCCGAGCGCAGCCCGGCCCCGGTCGACGTGCGCACCGTGAGCGGGACGCGCGCCTTTCCGCCGAACATGTAGCGGAGCTTCGCCGCCTGGTTCAGCAGCGGGTCGAGGCAGACGCCGATGAAGTCGATGAACATGAGCTCGGCCACCGGCCGGAGCCCGGTGAGCGCCGCGCCGACGGCGGCGCCCATGAAGCCCATCTCGCTGATCGGCGTGTCGCGGACGCGCTCGGGCCCGAAGCGCTTCAAGAGCCCGCGCGTGGCGCCCATGATGCCGCCCCACGCCTCCTCGATGCCCTGGTCCTTCCGCCCGCCGCCGCCGGCCACGTCCTCCCCGAGCACGATCACGTCGGGGTCGGCCTCCATCGCGAGGTGGAGTGCCTCGTTGATGGCGAAGAGCATGGGGATCTCGCGCTCCATGGCCGTCACCCGTTCACGTAGACGTCGGTCGCGACGTCGGCGGGGTCGGGGGGTGGCGCCTCCTGCGCCGCTCGCACGGCGTCCTCCACCTCGGCCGTCACCTCCGCGTCGATGCGGCGGAGGTTGCCGGGCTCGACGAGCCCCTCGCGCACCGTGCGCTCCTCGAAGCGGCCGAGCGCGTCGCGCTGCCGCCACGCCTCGGCCTCCTCCCTGGTGCGGTAGGTGAGCGGGTCGCCGACGTAGTGGCCGTAGTAGCGGTAGGTCTTGCACTCGAGGAGCGTCGGGCCCTCGCCGGCGCGGGCGCGTGCGACGGCTGCGCCCGCCTTCTCGTGGACGTCGAAGAAGTCCATGCCGTCGGCGATCGCGCTCGCCATCGCATAGGCCCCGGCGCGGGTGGCGAGGTCGCGCACCGGCGTGACGAACTCCATCGGCGTCGCCTCGCCGTAGCCGTTGTTCTCGATCACGAAGACCGCGGGCAGCTTCCACACCGCGGCCAGGTTGAGCGCCTCGTGGAACTGGCCCTGGTTCGTGGCGCCGTCCCCGAAGAACGCGACCGCCACGCGGCCGGTCCGCTTCACCTGCGCGGTGAGCGCCGCCCCCACCGTGAGCGGGATGCCCGCGCCGACGATGCCGTTCGCGCCGAGCATGCCGCGGTCGAGGTCGGCGATGTGCATGGACCCGCCCTTCCCCTTGCACACGCCCGTCCGCCGCCCGAACAGCTCGGCCATCATGGCGCGCAGGTCGACGCCCTTGGCGATGGCGTGGCCGTGGCCGCGGTGGGTGGAGGCGACGTAGTCGCGGTCGCCGAGATGCGCGCACACGCCGACGGCGACCGCCTCCTCGCCGGCGTAGAGGTGGAGGAAGCCGGCGAGCTGGCCCGCGTTCACCAGCTCGGCGAGCTTCTCCTCGAAGACCCGGATGCGGCGCATCTGGCGATAGATATCCATCAGGGTTTCCGTGGAGAGCGGCATGAGCGACTCCTAGTCCCGTTGCCCGGCGCCTGGCAAGGCGGGGTCTCGTCACATCGACTTGCCGCTCCGAGAAACTCGTGGATGCACGAGCTCACGTGCGCCGGTACAGCCGCCGGAGCTCCCGCTTGGCCCGCTCCAGCGTCCGCCGCCGCGCCGGGTCGAGATTCCGCCCGGCCCGGTTGATGTAGAAGGTGAGCATCGACATCGCCGACCGGAACGGGTCCGCTCTTCTGCGCCGGCTGCGCTCGGCCGAGCGGCGCAGCGATTCGGCGATGGCGCGCGGGCTGGGCTTCTTGAAGACGTCCCTCTCGAGGTCGAGCGCGTTGCTGCGCTCGGTCACTTCGCGCGACCAGCGTCGCACGTCCGTCCGCCGACGCGTCGACGAACGACGATTCGCTTCCTGGGCGCGCACGCAGGCAACATAGGCCCGGGATTGCCGGGATCAAGTCTCGGCCCGCTCGGCGAGCGCGACCCCGTTCCGCCCGTGGCGCTACGGGGGGCCGCACCGCGCGCACTCGGTCGCCGGGGCGAGGAAGAGCCCGTTCTGCTCCGTCCCGAGCTCGGCGAACGTGCTGCGCGCGCGCGTGGGCGCAGCGGACGCGAAGCTGAAGCCATCCTCGGCCCCGGAGAAGGTGCCGTGCGCGCGCGCGTGCCGGAAGAACCGCCCGGCGAACGCGGGTGACGCCGCCGCCAGGCGCCGGCGGCCGCCGCCACCCCTCCACGTCATCTGGAAGCTCACCGTGGCCGGCGTCTCCCCGGCCGGCACCGCGCGCTCGTCCACCACCGCCACGTCGCGCGCGTCCACCGTGACGAGGTTGCCGCGCGGGGCGACGGTGACCGCGTCGTCCGGGAGGCGGACCGTCCAGACCAGGCCCGCCGGCGTGATCCCGCCCGTGAAGTCGTGCGCCCCCGAGCCCGAACCGGGCTCGGACAGATCGATTCAGACGAAGGCGAACGTCCCCCGCCGGTGCACCCCCCCGTCGGCGGGGACGTAGTCCCCCTGGAGGAGGCGGATATCGTTCGCCATCACCCAGCGGTGGCCGGTGGCGTCCCGCACCCTCCCGCGCAGGTACGCGAGCGCGACCAGGCCCTGGAAGTTCCCGATCGAGCTCGGGTCGGCGGCGATCCCCTTGAAACCGAGCGAGCGCGGCCCCGGCGAGAGAACCTGATCCCCGCCGAGGACGGGAACGGGATCGCTCGCGTCTGCCCGCGCTCTGGACGCCGCAGCGACGACGGCGACGACCAGGAGCAGCCGGATGGCTCTCGACTGCGCGGCGCGGGCGGGATGTCGGAGCATCGAGGCAACCAGAGCGTTTCGCATACCCGGTTTCGCTTCGGCAGATCAAGGAAGTATCGGAGGGGTGATCGGGCGGCGGCGCAGGTCAGTCGCCGAGCACCATCACCGCCGGGGCGAAGAAGAGCAGCACGGGGTTCGTCGCGGCGTCGACGGCCAGGCTGAGCGGCAGGAGCGGGTACACCCAGGGCGCCGAGCGGGTGCGGGTGAGGGCGGCCGAGTAGAACGGCGGATACGGGGCGCCCGGGGTCTCGTGCAGGACGAAGCGCAGCGGGCGTCCGTCGGGGCCCTCGTCGATCTCCAGGAAGGGCGGCGGTCCGTCGAGGCGACCGTCCCTGCCCGCGTGCAGCGCCACCCGCCGTCCACGCACGGGCGCGTCGTGCGCGAGCCGCGCGACGGGGAAGGCCGCGACGGCCAGGTCAGCTCGGCGGAGGTCGGCGAGGGCGAGCGCCGCCCGCCGCTCCGTGCGCTCGAGATGCCGCCCCTGGTCGTCACTGACGACGGCGCTGTAGCCGAGCAGGAGACGGCCGCCGTCGATGGAGGCGTCGTGGTAGGCGACCGGCTGCTCCCGCCGGCGCGCGGCGTCGAGGAGATGGCCGGTGAGGCAACCCTGGGCCCCGAGCGCCAGGAGCGCGATGCCGCGTCTAGTAGAGGAGCCCATCGTAGACCTCGTAGGCTTTCACCGGACCGCCCGGGAAGTAGGGCGTCGGGGCGTAGAAGAAGGTATCAGCGACGCGGTCGAAGGTCAGGACGACCGGATGCGCGGCGTCGTTCGGATCGTAGGTGAGGAACCGGATCTCGGCGGGGGTCTCCTCGGCGTCGAACACCAGCACGAGGTGATTGATGGTGAGCTCGGGGTAGCGCAGGACGTGGACGATCGGCGGCCAGCCGCGCGCGAGCGAGGCGAGCAGGCGGCGTGCAAGGCGTCGCTGGTGCCGCGCCGTGAAGGGGAAGATCATGCGCCAGTTGCCGCGCTGGAGGTAGCTCTGCCACGGACCGGCGAGGGCCGCCTTCAGGAGCGCCTCGTGTGCGGCGCTGAAGCTCTGCAGATCGGGATAGCCCGGGATCACGACGCGCTTCCCGGACGGGCGCCGCGGATCGCTGCGCAGGACCTCGCGAACCAGCCGCTCGTACGTGCTCGCATCGGTCGGGGACGGTGAGGGGTCGAAGCGCGCGCCGGCGTAGAACTGCCGGGCGGCGCGCGCCATCGTGCCGCAGCGGAGCGAGAACGGCGGCCGCGGCTCGCGGCGGCGCCACGACCGGAGGTCCGTGGCCGGGTCGAGCCCGTACTCCCAGACCGTCTCGTTCGCGAAGGCGAAGATGTCGGCCGGGAAGCGGAAGGGCCCCGGGCGGAGATCACCGGGCAGCGTGCGGGCCGCGCAGCCCAGGCTGAGTGCGAGCGTGGCCGCGAGCGCGCGCCCTCCGGCCCGCATCCTACGCGTAGCGGGTCGCATCGACCGGGGCGAGCCGCGCCGCACGCCAGGCCGGCCATGCGCCCGCGAGGGCCGCGAGCGCCCCCGGCAGGACGGTGGCGGCGAGGGCGAGCCGCGGGGTCATCAGGAAGACCGGCGCACCGAGCCGCTCGGACACCCCGTTCAGGCCTCGAACCGCCGCGGCGCCGGCGGCGAGACCTCCGACACCCCCGGCGAAGCCGAGCGTGGCGGCCTCGAGGAGGAGCTGTCCAGGCCCGACATGGCGCGGCTGGTGTTCGACGACCGAGAGGACGGAGCGATTCAGCCGATGAAGTTCGCCACCACCGTCGCGCAGGCCCTCGGCTGCTCGTAGGGCAGCATGTGCCCCGCCGCGTCGAGCTGGACGAGCCGCGCGTCGGGGATGAGCTGGATCCACTTCTCGCCGTAGACCGGCGGGATGAGCCGGTCCTGCTTGCCCCACACGACCAGCGTCTCCGCGGTCACGCGGTAGAGCCGCTTCGCCACGCGGCGATTGGGGATGGGGAAGAGGATCTTCCCCGCGGTCGCCATGCGCCGCGAGTTGGCGACGTAGAAGTCGGCGAGCGCCTGCATGTTCGTGAAGTCGAGACCGCCCGTGAGGAGCGCCTGCCCGGCGGCGGGGTCGTGGAAGAGCACCTGGGCGTACTCGTGGGGGAGGAACGCGAAGATGTCGGGGATGGGATGCTCCGGGATCCACAGGCCGGCGGCGCTCACGAGGACCAGCTTCGCGAGGTCGTTCGGCGCGACCGCGGCCATCTCGGCGGCGATCATGCCTCCCATCGAGTGCCCGACGATGTTGGGTCGCTCGAGGCCGAGCGCCGCCACGACGTCCCAGCCGTGGAGGGCGAAGTCGAGCATGTCCTCGAGGAGCTCCTCTCCCAGCGACTCGCCGTAGCCGGGGAGCTCGGGCGCGTAGACGCGGTAGCGCGTCGCCAGCTCGTCGAGGAACGGGTTCTCGTCGAGGAGGCCGCCGGCCCCGTGCAGGAACACGACCGGCGCGCCGCTGCCGGCCTCCAGGACGCGGACCCTGGCACCGCGCTTCGTCTCCAGCTGCCTGGCCTTCATGAGCGCGCCTCCGCGCGGGGGAGCGACTTCTCGGGCTCGAGCCGATCCGGCATCGGCTTCGGCCACCAGCGCTCCTCGTCCCGCCACTCCGGCCAGAGGCCGCGGAGCTTCGGCATGACCTTCTCGGCGAAGAGCCTCGAGGAGTGCCGGGTCTTCCAGTCGGGCATGTTCCCGTTGTGGAAGAGGCAGAACACGTGCCCGATGCGCAGCCCCTCGATCATCTCCTCCATCTGCTGGCGGACGGTCTCCGGGCCGCCGGCGATGACGTAGCGGTCGTCGACGAGCTGCTTCCAGGTGAGCGTCGGGAACTTGCTGAGCGCGTCCTCGGTGAGCTGCGCGAGGGCGCCCGCCTTGAGCGTCTTGATCGTGCGGTAGCCCGGCGGGTCGGCGAAGCCCGGGTAGACGTGCAGGCAGCGGTTGAAGAAGTAGCGGACGTGCTCGGAGTAGAGCTCTTCGGCCTCCCGATCGGTGTCGGCGACGCAGATGATCTGCGCGAACGCCGCGCGATAGGGCGATTCGTCCTTGCCCTTGGCGGCGACGCGCTCCCAGAAGCCGTCGAGGAACTGCTTCCCGCGGACGTAGCCGGTGAACGAGAGGTAGGAGTAGTTGTAGTCGCGGTCGGCGCAGAAGTCCCAGGTCTCGACGGAGCCGCCGCCCGGAATGTAGATCGGCGGGTGCGGCTCCTGAATGGGCTTCGGCCAGCAGTTGACGTAGCGGAGCTGCGTATACTTGCCGTCGAAGGCGAAGGGCTCGTCCTCCGTCCACGCCCGTATGATGAGATCGTGCGCCTCGTGGTACTTGTCGCGGGTGAGCGCCGGGATCTGGCCGTAGCAGAAGTTCGTGTCCATCGGTGTGCCGACGGGGAAGCCCGCGACCAGGCGCCCCCCCGAGATCACGTCGAGCATGGCGAACTCCTCGGCGACGCGAATCGGCGGGTTGTAGAGCGCGATCGAGTTCCCGATGACGCAAATGGCCGCCCGAGATGTGCGGCGCGCCAGCCCGGCGGCGATCAGGTTCGGCGACGGCATGAGCCCGTAGCCGTTCTGGTGGTGCTCGTTCACGCCGATGCCGTCGAAGCCGAGCGCGTCGGCGTATTCGAGCTGGTCCATGTACTGGTGGTAGAGGAAGTGGCCTTTTCGCGGGTCGTAGAGCCTGCCGGGGATGTCGACCCACACCGAGCGGTTCTGCTGGCGGAAGTCGTCGGGCAGATGCGGCCAGGGCATCAGGTTGAACCAGGTGAACCTCATCGTGGCCTCCTGTTGGCGGGGCGAGGGGTCTTTTGAAGGTATTCGAAGCCCTGACAGGCGTGTCAACGGGGGCGCCGGAGGACGTCCACCCGGGGGCGGCCGAGCC
>Ga0209056_10007620_pt1 | contig 11134 bp, 13 predicted proteins | sample GraSoiAngelo_114_FD_185876 | JGI IMG/M metagenome (GOLD analysis project Ga0209056, IMG submission 185876) | Grasslands soil microbial communities from the Angelo Coastal Reserve, California, USA - 14_0903_13_40cm (SPAdes) (version 2) | ecosystem: Environmental > Terrestrial > Soil > Grasslands... | reverse complement strand
GCTCTATCGTCGGTCCCCAACCCATCCCCGAGCCGATCAGCGTGGTGGACAGAACCTCACCGACATACCCTTGGCGGATCAGGTCACGCACGTACAGCACCGGCGGTGCGGAGCGCGCCTGCAGCCCCGCCACGGCGAGGACGCCTTTCTTCTTCGCCAGTGCGGCCAGTTTCTCCGCCTCCCGTAGGCCGTTGCCGAGCGGCCATTCGCAATAGACGGCCTTGCCCGCGGTGAGCGCCGCGGTCGCCAGCTCGAAGTGATACGGCACCTTTACGGTGATAGCGACGACGTCCACGTCCGCGCGGTTCACCAGGTCTTCGTGATTGTCGAACGCGAGAGGCACTCCGAAGCGCTTGCTGGCGGCAGCGGCGGATTCGCGCCGGCTAGTGGACAGCGCCGTGATCTCGAAGTCATCCGGGAGCGACTGTAAGGCCGGGATGTGCGCCTGCGCCGCCCAGCCGCGATCCGGATTGGCGCCGATGATGCCGACGCGAATTCTTTTGGTCATGATGCTTTGTTGAACATGTAGCGAGCGATCTTCCAGCCATTCGCGCCGCGAGAAAAGATGAAGAGCTCCCGGTTCGCCTCGGGCCCGCTCGCTCCGGTGGCCACCACGGTGGCCGTGCCCGCCGAGTGGGTCCGCGCGTACGCGACATCGCCCTTCACCGTCAGCTCGTCGACGGTGAAGTGGATCGCGATCCGGATGTTCGCAAACACCGCGTCGTACGCGCCCCGGACCGCCGACCGGCCGGACGCCGTCGGGAAGCCGGCGGGCATGAACACGCCGTCCTCGGCGTAGAGCTGCTCGATCCGAGCGGCGTCGCCGGCGTTCAGGGACGTTTCATAGGTGGCCAACAAGGAGCGTAGCTCTTGTTCAGCGGGAGACATGACAACCTCCAAAGAGTGCTCCACGTGAGGCGTGGAGGCCAGGAGCGCGAACGGCAACAGCAATGCGGAGAAGCGAGAGCGATAGGTCACGTGAGATCCGAGGTTTGGGGTGGTGCGAAAGCGACCAGCAGGTCGCGGAGCGCGGTGAGTCGAGGACGACCGAGAGGCCCCAGGGTCTGCTTCGCGGCGTCGGCTACGTCGCCATCGAGGCGACGCAGCAGGGCCCTGCCCGCGGCGGTGATCCGATTGGTGCTGCGACGGCGATCGGCGGAATCGGTGCCGCGCACGACGAGTCCTGCGTGCGCCAGACCCGACATGAGGCGCGTGAGATCGGAATCGCGCGTCACCATGCGCGTGCCGATCTCGGTGCAGGAGAGTCCGCCCCGCCCCGCCGCGCGAAGGATGCGCAGGACGTTGTATTGCGACGGCGAGAGCCCGGCGGCGGCGGTGACCGCATTGGATCGTTCGGCCGCCAGCCATGCGGCCCGGACGAGCGCGATCAGCACCTCTTCTTCGAGCGAATCGCGAATCGCCATTGCGGCGGCAGGTGTGGGCACTTGCATCGCAGATAATTACTCCTCGCGAGGAGTATTGTCAAGTGCCAGAGACAACGAAAAACGGTGAGCTGCTGTCACTCGCGGGGCGCTCGACGACTGCCGCCGGGCAATTCGTGTCGGACCTGGCGGCGGACCACCGATCTGTAGACCTCCCGACTGCCGAGCGGGCAATGCTCGACTATGCGATGACCGCGACCCCTCGCATCTGCGGCTCGGAAAGGGTCGCCGTGATCGGACGAACAGGTCGCTTCGCGGGCTGACCAGGCACAAGAAAGTTGGTCCTCCCCGCTAACGCTTATACGGCGCACCCTTGACCCTGTACCTAGGTATAAGGTGTATCCTGATACGAGCCTCGACGGGGAACCCATGAGCTTCACCATCGGACAGGTCGCTGCGGCGGTCGACGTCAACGTCCAGACGATCCGCTATTACGAGCGCCGGGGACTGTTTCCCGCAGCCCGGCGCACGCCGGCCGGCTACCGCCAGTACGCCGACGACGCCGTGGCGCGGCTCCGTTTCATCAGGCACGCGCAGGATCTCGGCTTCTCGCTGAGTGAGATCCAAGAATTGCTCGGGCTCCGGGTCCGTCACGGCAGCGCCTGCGATACGGTGGAGCGGAAAACCAGAAAGAAGATCGAGGTTGTTCAACAGAGGATCCACGATCTTCAGCGGATGAAGCGCACGCTGGAGCGGCTTGCCGCCGCGTGCGCGGTTCGGCGACCCACGGCGGAGTGCCCTATTCTGGAGGTCCTGGAAGATCATGCCGACGTCAGTCACTAAGACGGTACTCGCCGCCACGGGCGGTGTCGCTGCCGCGGTGGCGTCGACGCTCTGCTGCGCCGGACCGCTGGTCGCTGTCGCGCTCGGCCTGAGCGGCGCCGGGCTCGCGGCGACGTTCGAGCCGTTGCGGCCCTACTTCGTGGCCGGGACCGCCCTCTCCCTCGGCTTCGGCTTTCTGGTACTGCGCCGCGAGGAGAAGCTTGCGTGCGACCCCGGTACCTTGTGTGCCTCGCCGGTTGCGCGTCGTCGGATGAAGTGGGCGCTGTGGATTGCGACCATCATCTCGATCCCACTCCTCACGTTTCCCTGGTGGTCGAAATTCGTCCTGGGTTAGGAGGCTCACCATGTTGTCGTCATTGAAGGTCGCGTTGGTTCTTGCGCAGGTCGCCCTGCAGTCACCGGACACGGCGACCGTTCGGCTTCACATCTCGAAGATGACGTGCGGGAGCTGTCCCGCGACCGCGCGACTGGCTTTGAAGCAACTCACGGGCGTGTATAGCGCTACGGTCACATTGAGCGACAGTCTCGGTGTCGTGCGCTTCGACCCCCGGCAGGTGAAGCCTGCCGAGATCGCCGCACATCTCACCAGACTTACTGGCTTCGGGGCCACGGTTCTGCCGGACACGACCAGGGGGAAGCCGTAGACCATGCCGGATCGCTTTGATCTCGTCATTCTCGGTTCCGGCTCGACGGCGTTCGCGGCCGCGCTAACGGCGCAGGAGCTGCAAAAGAGCGCAGTGATGACCGAGGAACGGCCGATCGGGGGCACCTGCGTCAATCGAGGATGCCTGCCATCCAAGAACCTCATTGGCGCGGCGAAAATCATCCACGATGCTCGGAACCCGCGCTATCCCGGTCTCACCTCGGCTGAGATGGATCTGAATTTCGCGGCCCTCGTCGAGCAGAAAGACGCAGTCGTCCACGACTACCGCAAGAAGAAGTACGAGAGCCTGGTCGGTGATCACATCCGTGTTGCGAAGGGCCACGTCCGATTCTTAGACTCGCACACCGTGGAGGTGGACGGCAAGCAGCTCGCCGGTGAAAAGGTGTTGATCGCTACCGGCTCACGACCGGTGTTGCCGGACATCGACGGACTGGATCGTGTCCCATTTCTGACGAGCGATCTGTTAACCGTTGATGAGCCGATGCAATTGCGCGAGCTCCCGCAGTCACTCTTGATCGTGGGGGGCGGGTACATCGCCTTGGAACTGGGACAGATGTTTAGCCGCTTCGGGACGACCGTCACGATTCTCGAGCGCAACACGCAGTTGCTGGCGCATGGGTACGAACCCGAGGTTGGCCGAACCATCGCCGCGATCTTCGCACAGGAAGGAATTCAGATCGTTTTCAACGCGACGGCGAAGGGTGTACGAGAGGAGGGTTCAGAGGTGATTGCGACTGCTCTCGTAGCTGGGCGCGAGCGGCAATATCGAGCCGAGCGACTTCTGGTAGCGACTGGTCGCCGCCCGAACACCGACAACATCGCGACCGAGCGAGCGGGCGTGATGTTGAACGATCGCGGTGAGATCGTCGTGGACACGTACCTCCGCACCAACGTGTCACACATCTTCGCCGCCGGCGACGTGATCGGCAGTCAGCACGGGAGCGAACGGGCCACGCCGGTAGGAAGCCGGCAAGGAGGGATTGTCGCTCGCAACGCGCTCTCGGCCGAGCCAACGCGCGAGGTCGATCACCGCGTCGTGCCGCGCACGATTTTTGTCGATCCCGAGGTCGCCGTGGTGGGCATGCCGGAGGCCGAGGTAGTGGCTGCCGGACGTCGGTGCTGGTGCAATAGCGTACCGATGTCACTCGTTCCCCGGGCGGCAGCCATTCGTGACACCCGCGGCATGATCAAGATGACGGCGGACGCCGACTCAAACGAAGTGCTCGGCGTCGCGATGGTAGGCCACAACGCAGGGGAGGTCATCCACGAGGCGGCGATGGCAATGCGTTTCCGGGCCACACTTCATGACTTTATCGACATGGTGCACGTTTTTCCCACAATGGCTGAGGCGCTGAAAATCGTTGCCATCTCGAGGTTCAAGGACCCGGCCAAGCTTTCTTGCTGCGCTGAATGATCCAACCTGTTCACCATCGGAACGACTCAATGACATTAGGAACACTCACGAGCGATCTCCTGGTCCGCCTTCCAACAATGACGGAAGAAGAACGGTACTTGGGGCTCGAGATCTATCGTCAGCTTTCTAGAGGCGAACCCGTATCGACACCCGGACTCGCGGAAGCGCTGGACCTCACGACATACGAAGCAAATGAACTGCTAGCCCATCCAAATCTCCGGTCCCTCACCTATACAGACAGAGACGGGCGAATCATCGGCTTTGGTGGTCTCGCCGTCCGCCCGATGCCTCACCAGTTCGATGTAGGGGGACGGCGACTGTACACCTGGTGTGCATGGGACAGTCTCTTCATCCCCGTCATCCTGCGCCAAACGGCCGACGTGGAATCGCCCGTCCCTGGAGACTCCAGTCTTATTCGTCTGCGCGTCGGGCGGGAGGGAGTCGAGCGCGTCGAGCCCCAGGATACTGTGATGTCGTTCTTGTTGCCGACCGCACAAACTTTCCAAGCGGACGCGCTCAAGGCCATGGCGAGTTTCTGCCACTACATCTTCTTCTTCCCGGATCGGGAGCGCGCGGCGACTTGGACGGCACGCCATCCGGATACGGCGGTAATCTCTCTAGCAGATGCGTTCGAATTAGGTCGCCAAGTGGTCGCGACGCGGTGGGGACGTTAAGTCAGCGTTCGGTTCGTTACTCACTCGCCGCTGTGCTGAACCGGAGCTTGTTTCCATCAGGATCAGTTACGGTCATTTCTCGGGCATGCCACTCGGTGTCGCCGGGCAGCTCCGAGGGCTTGATGCCGCGGGCACTGATCTCGCGATAGAGCGGGCCCGGCAATTTTGGAAAAAAGGGAAAATCCCGGTGAAAAACTGGAATAAAATGCTTAGAAACGTCGTGGGAAGTCAGGTGTCCTCGTTTTCGCCTCGCCATGCCTCCAGTCCCTCACGCACGATCAGCGGCAGCATCGCCAACGCAGCGACGGGGTCGGCCCACCACCAGCCGAGGACCGCGTTCAAGCCTAGACCGAGAAGCGTCGTCCCGGAGAGCCAAGCGCAGACGATGGTCTCGTGTGCATCCGCCCGCACGGCCCGGCTCCCAAGGCTGGCCGCAACCCGAAGCTTTCCTCGGGCGAGGAGCGGCATCACGATCAGGGAGATGGCCGTGAGGACAATGCCGATCAGACTCGAGTCGGGGCGGCTACCCGTCACCAGGACGCGGACGGAGTCCGTACCGATGTACATTCCGAGCGCGAGCAGCAGAAACCCCGCCCCCCGCGCCGCACGGCGCTCCACGGTCGGCCCCAAAGGCGCCAAGCCTAGTTCAGCCCGAAGCCGCCACCACAAAAGTGCTCCGCTCGTCACCTCGATCACCGAATCGATTCCAAATACCGTCAGGGCCACGGACCCAGCGGTGACACCGGCCCCGATCGCGACAAGCCCCTCGAAGGCGTTATAGCCAACAGTCACGGCTTCGAGCGCGATCCCCCGCCGAAGTAATGCGACTCTATCCACGCTAGCCGTCATCCCCGCCTCCTGTGCGCGCCCTTTTTCAGCAAGTCGCGTGCGGCTGCAACGAGCGCCGCGAGTCCGCGTGTGACCACAAGGGTCCTGGGTCGGAGACCGCTCCGCACTATGATCATGTCCCGACTGGCCGGCCCAGGCGTAACCCACTGCGCCTCGTAGAGTCCCGGATCAAGGAACTCGGGTTGCGAAAAGTCATGGTGACCTCGTTTTTGGTGAATCGTGTCTGTCAACCAGACCTGTCTGCGTCACGCCAGGTCGGCGCAACAGCAACGCGCCACCAATCAGCGAAAGCGCGATCGCCAACGTCGCGAGCCCGGTAACCCACGGGCTGCGGTACCCACGGCGCCAGAACACCGCCGCAACGTGCGTGAACACCAGTACCAGCGCCGCGGAAGCGCTCCAGACGTGGACGTCCCGGACGAACGCCACGAACGGTTGGGCCGTGATGATGTAGCGGATCGACTCGTGCGCCGAGAGCGGCGCCGGGTTGTAGTACTGCGTCAGCACGATCCCGGTCAGCGCGAGCAGCGTCAGCGCAACGAGCGTCAACGCGCCGAGCATGAAGTCCAGTCGGTTTGCACGCTGCGGGATTGGATAATCGAGCGCAGTCAACGCGAGACGCTCTGTCACCCAGGGGCTATTCATGGTGGTGCTCGGGCGTGCCCGGCATCGCGTCCATTTTCATTCCGCCTGTGGTCGCGGGCCTGAGTCGCAGATACACGGCCACTCCCCCCGGCGTGCGGCTGCCGTACGCTCCCTCGACGCTGCTGGGAAGGAAGTTGAGCGAGCCGCGAACCCCCAAACCACCCTCTAGGCCCGCTACACGACCAACGTTGCGGACGTACCCGAGTACCAGGGAGGCGACATCATATTTTGTCGACGGGGGCACCGACGGGATCACCAGCTCCTCGGCACTCTTGCGCATGTACTCGGCGCGACCGAAGAACCCGTTCATTCCCAAATCGAGATTGCTTTCCAGCACGAAGCTGCTCGACAGGGATGCGGCACCGATGTGGTCATTCGCGCCATAGATGAGCGCCGTCGACCACGTGCCGGCCTGCCCTACCGACTGGGTCGTCAGCACACTAGCGCCGATGCGATGGAGGGATTCGGCCGGCCTCAGCTCCTCAGGACTCTTCAGGTACGCGTACCAGGCAGCGACACTCACCCGCGGTCCGGGATTCACGCTGATACGGGCGCTGTAGGAGTCCAGACGTCGGCCGCTGTAGTCAAAGTTCGTCCGATTCTCGTCCGGCTCACGGCCATTGAACCAGGACGCTTCGAGCTTCGCCGAGTGGGTGAAGACTCCAGCGGTCAGGACTCCAAATGTGATGTGCGCGCCGTCTTGCCAATGGTGCGACAGCGGCGCGAGCGGGTCGGCAGCGGCAGATGGACGGTGCGGGAAAGCGACGGGGCCAACGGCGGGCTCGCCGACTGGTGCGAGGTAGAGTGACACTCCGACGGTGCGCGCGATGCTTCGCTCGTACAGCGCCGCGAGCTCCATGAAGAGATCGTGCGGGTGCTGGCGATCGTGCAGCGGCGCACCTTTATACGTCTCGCCGGTTTGCACCAGAAGAGGATAGCCCCGGCTTCCGATCGTCCACGGCTCCGCGCTGAGCATGGCTCGGACTTGCAGATGGCCGCCGCTCACCTGTCGAGTTGCCATTCCCATCGCCCAGTTGGTGAATCCCACTTGGTTACTGCCGCGCGCCCCTCCCTGCCAATCGTATTGGAGAAACCCCAGCCCGTGTAGCATGAGGGTCCATTTTCCCAGCATGTAATGGGCGGCGTGCATGGGGGACGAGTCCGGAAGCCACGAGGTACCTGATCCCATCCGCGTTTCTGGGATTCCAAGCGGGCCCGCGTGCATCTGCATAGGCTGCTGCATATCCATCTGTGCAATGACAGGTCTAGCCGCCGTGGCGAGTAGCGCCAAAGCTACGGCGATCGAACCGGTGATGATGTTTCGCATAGTCGAGACCCCCAAAGCCAAAGTTCCATACGGCGTCGCACTTGCGGCGCACGCTTACACCTGTGCCTGTGGAACTAGGCTAGGGGCGGTGGGGAAAGCGGTGGAGCGAGATGTGACCGGAATGCGGCGTTGCTAGCGAGCGGCACAGCCGGTGCGGACGGCGTCAGAAAGACCACGCCGGGTGCAGCCATCCGGGCGACAGGGCCGCCGGTCGGACATGACCCGCCACTCGCGCAATCTGGCGCGGCTGAATCGGGATGACAGCCGTCGCCCGACAACGATGCAAGAGATGCAACAATTGAATGCGCGTCCGCATGATGCTGATGCGCTTTCTCCGGTCCATGCATGGGACAGTGTGGCGCTGCTTGTGACCAGATGCTCACGCACATCGGGATGCCGCTCGCTGAAGCGAGCAACGACAGTGCCGCGACAAGCGCAAAGCCACTTCGCAGTGTGCGCCGGCGGAGTTCAGGCATGATGAAGTATAGCATCGTGGCGCTACAATGGCGCGACGTTCATGGAGGCCATTTCCAGCTCGGCCCGCGACGCCAGGAGTGGACCGCAACGACGAGACGATGCGCAAGTGCATCGACGAATGCCGCCGCTGCGCCGAGTCATGCAGACAGATGGCGGCTTAGGCCGAAGGCTCTCGACTCGGGCACGGAGTAACGGAGCGGCGAGCGGAATGCTCGCCCCTCCGCCCTCCAGTTGCTTCTTCACTAATGTTCCATCGGGTGATCCATCGTCCTGCTTGCCCAACGGTCCACCCGCGTTCGCTGCTCGTCCGTGAGCACTGCTCGAGCCTGCGCCGCCGCAGCGAGCATCGCCCAATGCGCCTTGCCCATGGCGGCGTGCGCCTCCTGGAAGTGCTCCTTTACCGCCGACGTGTCGGGACTGGCAGCGTTCAACGCCTGGGCCAGCGCGTCCATGTGGGTTTTGGCGGCTGCGGCGGCCGGATCGTAGGCGGTCTTCGCAGCGTCCCGGAGTGCCGTTAGTTGCGTGATTTGTTGTGGCGTGAGGTTGAGAGAATCCTTGCGAGCAAGCAGATGGTCGGGTGTGAACGCCATGGCGCGCATCATTGGCGCCATCATCTGCTCCATCTGCATCATATGCGACATCATCTGCTGATCCCGCCCCATCCTGTGAGGCTGCTGCGCGACAAGCGGCGCCGCCGCGAGCGCGAGCAGTGCCAGTCCGGATTTGCATGTCATCGGGTGGTTCCTCCTGTAGAAGTCAGATTTGTCCAGCATTCGCAAAGGGACGTCTCCATAGATAATCACGTTGCACGGCCTAGGCCGATCCCTTCCGTCGCCCCAGGAGCTGAGCATTCACCGCGACGATCACAGTCGAGACCGACATGAATACCGCGCCAAGGGCAGGCGAAAGCAAAATGCCTGTAGCTCGATAGGCCACGCCCGCCGCGAGCGGGACGGCCACCGCATTGTATCCCGTCGCCCACCACAGATTCTGTACGATTTTGCGGTACGTCGCGCGCGCTAAGCCGACGATGGCCGGTACATCACGCGGATCGGACCGGACGAGCACGATATCAGCGGATTCGATCGCGACGTCGGTGCCCGCGCCGATCGCGATCCCCACATCTGCTTCCACCAGCGCGGGCGCGTCGTTTACGCCATCGCCCACCATCGCGACCGTGAAGCCACGCGCCTGGACCTCCCGGATTTTGGCCGCCTTCTGATCCGGCAGCACTTCCGCGAAGTATTCGTCGAGTCCCAACTCCTGCGCGACCCACCGCGCCACTGGCTGAGAATCGCCGGTGAGCATCATCGGCCGGATGCCCATCTGCTTCAACCGCTGCAGCGCCTCGCGAGACTCGGCACGGATGATATCCGCGAGCGCAATGGCTCCAACCACTTTTGAGTCCACCAATACGTAGACGACCGTCTTCCCCTGCTCCGCAACGCGCGCCACGCGGGCGTCGTCAATGGTCTGGCTGCGCGCCTTCAGGTAGCCCGGGCTGACGACGGTAACCTCCATGCTTTCCACTATCCCCCGCGCACCTTTCCCTGGGATCGCGCTGACCTCGGCCGGCGCCGGATAACTGATGCCCTGTTCTGTTGCGGCGCGCACGATCCCGTCCGCGATGGGGTGTTCGGAGCGGCTCTCGAGTGCAGCTGCGATGCGTAGGATGTCCCTCTCACTGCGGCCGTCCAGGGAGATCACGTCCGTAACTCCGAATCGTCCCTCGGTGAGCGTACCCGTCTTGTCGAATACGACGGCGTCGAGCGCGCGTGCGCGCTCGAAGGCCGCGCGATCGCGGATCAGCAGTCCGTTCCGCGCCGAGATCGAGGTCGAAACGGCCACGACCAGGGGGACCGCGAGGCCGAGCGCGTGGGGACAGGTAATCACCATGACCGTCACCATCCGCTCGAGCGCGAAATCAAAGCTGCGTCCACCGGCGAGCCAGGCGACCAGCGTGGTTGCGCCGGCGGCAATCGCGATCACCGTCAGCCACATCGCCGCGCGATTAGCGAGGTCTTGCGTGCGCGAGCGGGTCTGTTGGGCGCGGCGCACCAACTCGATTACCTGCGCGAGATACGTCTCAGCGCCGGTTCGAGTGATGCGCAGAGTGATCGCCGCTTCCCCGTTTACTGTTCCACCGAGCACCGCATCGCCGGGACTCTTCTCCACGGGCTGTGACTCGCCCGTCAGCAATGCCTGGTTGACGGTCGTCCGGCCCTCGGTGATTGCGCCGTCCGCGGGAATCCTCTCGCCGGGTTTGACCAACACCAAGTCATCCTGCCGAAGGTCTGTGACAGGGACCTCCACGCTTGATCCGTCGGGGCGCAGCCGGTGCGCCTCGGCGGGAAGCAATCGCACCAGCTCCTCGAGCGCCCGTGACGCGCCCATCACCGAGCGCATCTCGATCCAGTGGCCCAGCAGCATGATGTCGATGAGCGTCGCGGTCTCCCAAAAGAACACGGTGCCGCGAAGACCGAAGACTACGGCGGCGCTGTAGAGATAAGCCACACTGATCGCCAGGCCGACGAGCGTCATCATGCCCGGGAGCTTCTTGTTCAGCTCATCAACGAGACCAGTGAGAAAAGGCCAGCCACCGTAGAAGTAGATCGCAGATGCAAACACAAACTCGACGTAGCGATCGCCCGGAAATGCCAAGACGTTCCGAAGGCCGAGGAAATGCTGGACCATTTCGGCCGTCGCGAGCACTGGGACGGTCAACGCGAGAGAGATCCAGAACCGCCGTCGAAAGTCGGCGACCATGTCGCCGTGATCGTGGGCCCCGTGCGGCGCCGGCACCGCGCCGTGATGCATGTGGTCGTGCATGTCGTGAGGAGTCATTGACATGATGGGCAC
>Ga0209056_10007618_pt1 | contig 11136 bp, 7 predicted proteins | sample GraSoiAngelo_114_FD_185876 | JGI IMG/M metagenome (GOLD analysis project Ga0209056, IMG submission 185876) | Grasslands soil microbial communities from the Angelo Coastal Reserve, California, USA - 14_0903_13_40cm (SPAdes) (version 2) | ecosystem: Environmental > Terrestrial > Soil > Grasslands ... | reverse complement strand
TGCTGCTTACACCATCTTTGCGCAACCTGAAGATCGTAGCGGCTATGCGCGTGGCACGCGTGCTCCCAAGTTGGGTATAACAGCCACGGTTCCTCCGACGGACCCGCGTCCAATGCGCACGATGATGGACATGGGCAACATGGCCGGTATGAAGATGGACAATCAGAATATGGCAGGTATGGATATGGGCCATATGAAAATGGGTGCCGATTCAGCGGAGCAAATGCAAACTGGAGATCAAAATCAGCAGACAATGACCGGAATGGAGATGGGCAGCAGCACTGGCACAACACCCTTCCCTCAACCGGGTCCGAACACCATGCCAATCATGCCGGTATCCCGGACAGCGAACACTGAAGCAAATCTAGAGCCGTCCAACCCCGTGCATATGCACGTGGGACCGCAAGTTGATAACGTTCCGATGCGGGGCAGCGGGCGGTTGAATGATCCAGGCGCAGGACTAAGTGGCAATGGGCGGCGTGTACTAACTTACGCTGATCTCCGCGCCCGCTACCGTGGCGTGGATGGACGGCCGCCCACTCGTGAGATCGAACTGCACCTCTCAGGAAACATGGATCGCTACATCTGGGGATTCAACGGTCAGAAATTCTCAAACGCCGAGCCGATTGAATTGAAGCTCGGTGAGCGGGTACGGTTCGTGCTCATCAACGACACCATGATGGAGCATCCGATCCACTTGCATGGTTTCTGGAGTGAACTGGAGAATGGGCACGGAGATTTCAATCCCTATAAACACACGATTATCGTGAAACCAGCGGAACGTGTGAGCTATCTGGTAAGCGCGGATACTCCGGGCCATTGGGCCTATCACTGTCATCTGCTTTATCACATGGAAGCTGGAATGTTTCGCACGGTGGTGGTGTCGTGAGCATCCTTGCGAAATTCCATTGCTACGCAGTTCAGGCTAAACCGGTCCCCCTTCTCTGCGGTGCGGTCGTTGTTGCGCTGCTGTCATCTTTCTGCCCACCAGCAGCACGAGCGCAGGCGTCTGCGCCGCAGTCGTCCGGCAAAGTCACTGCCACTGTACCAGCTCTGGAATCCCCAGTTATGGACAACCGGATCTTCGCCCACGTGCTGCTTGGCCAGTTTGAAGGCCGGACGAACGGCCCGGACAATGAGCTGCGATGGGATGGAGAGGGATGGATAGGCACTGACATGAACAGGCTCTGGCTCAAATCGGAAGTGTTCAGCAATAACGGTACAGTCAGCGATGGGGACCATGAAGCACTGTATGACCGCCCGATTCCTCATATGCGTTATTTTGACGCGCAAGTTGGCGTCCGTGTCGATCTGGATTCAGGTCCAACCCGTACCTGGGCAGCAGTAGGCATCGAGGGACTTGCACCATACCGCTTCGAGTTTGCGCCAACTCTCTATATTCGGGACGGCGGCCACGTTGCCGGCCGGGTGATCGGTTTCTACGATTTATTGCTCACGCAGCGATGGATAGTGCAGCCAGAAGCGGAGTTGAACTTCTACAGCAAGGATGATCCTTCGCGGCGGATCGGATCAGGTCTCTCGAACCTGGATACCGGTGTGCGTTTGCGTTACGAGATCAGTCGTAAATTCGCTCCTTACATAGGGTTTGCCTATAGCGGAAACTATGGTAACACGGCTGGCTATTCGCGTCAGGCGGGAGAAACCACAAGCGCCCACCGTCTCGTATTCGGGCTTCGACTCTGGTTCTGAAAGTCCGGTTCCGTATTATGTATTGAGGGTGAACTTGAAGACGCACGAAAATCACATGCAGATGAGCGACGTGGCTGGTCTCAAGTTGCCGGACGCTCGTGGAAGTCACGACCGCCACACAGGACACTCCGTGGCGATGTTTCGCGAGAAGTTTTGGTTGAGTTTCGCTCTCACGATTCCAGTGGTCGCCTGGTCAACCGACGTTCAACACTGGCTTGGCTACACAGCGCCTTCTTTCCCTGGCTCGAAATTTATACCTCCGATTCTCGGAACCGTCGTGTTCGTTTATGGCGGCCTTGTTTTCATCCGGGGGGCATGGCGTGAACTTGCCGACCACAAGCCCGGCATGATGACCCTTATCAGCTTGGCGATCATAGTCGCTTTTGGTACTTCGCTCGTGGGGACATTTGGCATCTTTGAGATCGAAGTCTGGTGGGAACTTGGCTCACTGATTACGATCATGGTCCTCGGGCACTGGCTCGAAATGAAGGCCATTTCTCAGGCCCGGGGCGCGCTCAACGCACTCGCGGCGCTGCTTCCGGACACTGCCGAGCGCATAAACGGAGTAGAGATTCAAAGCGTTCCGCTCTCTGATTTGCGCGTGGGCGACACTGTCCTTGTCCGGCCAGGAACCCGCGTCCCAGTGGATGGCGTAGTGATCGAGGGCAGTGCAGACGTCGATGAGTCAATGATTACCGGCGAGTCAAAGACAGTATCGAAGGGGCCGCGTGCCACCGTCATCGCCGGAACAGTCGTCAGTGGGGGAAGCCTTCGAGTTCGCACTACTGCAGTCGGGGAACAGACAGCGCTGTCCGGCATCATGCGTCTTGTTGCCTTTGCGCAAGCCTCTGAGTCCCGCACGCAAGCATTGGCCGACAGAGCAGCCGCAATTCTTTTCTACGTGGCGATCGCGGCTGGCGCCATTACGTTCACCTACTGGTGGTTTTCGGGAGACAAAGAACATGCCCTGATCAGGACAGCTACCGTCCTCATCATCGCTTGCCCGCATGCCCTTGGACTGGCGATTCCACTCGTGATTGCGATATCGACATCACTTGGGGCTCAACACGGTCTCCTCATCAAGGACAGACTCGCGCTCGAACGTGCCCGCAAGTTGGACATAGTGATTTTCGATAAGACTGGGACGCTCACGCGCGGCTCTCCTGCGCTATCGGGAGTCGTGGCTGCCCCTGGCGTCAACGAGGACAATATGATTGCTCGTGCTGCTGCCATCGAAGCCAATTCCGAACACCCGCTCGCCAGAGCAATAGTTGCCGAAGCCAAGCGCCGCGGCCTCCCAGAATTGAAAGCTGCCAACTTCAAGGCGCTGGCCGGTCGAGGTGCGAAAGCACTCGTGGATGGCAAGAGCATCGTCATCGGCGGACCCCGCGTTTTGACCGGGGCCAAAATAGCAGTGCCGCCCGAAGTTGAAAAGTTGACGAACGCTTGGGCCTCAGATGGGAGGACGGTTCTTTATGTCGTCACTGACGACCGGCTGCTTGGAGCTTTCGCCGTCGAAGATGAGATTCGGCCCGAATCCAGCGAGGCGGTCACCCAACTTCATCGCCTTGGTATCCGAGTGGCGATGATTACTGGAGATTCGAAGACTGTTGCCCACTCCGTCGCCCGACGCATCGGAATAGACGAGGTCGCGGCTGAGGTTCTCCCGGCTGACAAGGCCTCAGCGGTGAAGCGCTTTCAGACAGGCGGCAAGAAGGTCGCAATGGTTGGTGACGGCGTGAACGACGCACCGGCGCTGGCGACCGCAGAGGTTGGAATCGCGATTGGCGCGGGGACCGATGTGGCGATTGAGTCGGCGGGAATCGTGCTCGTGCGCAGTGATCCGCGTGATGTTTTGGCAGCGATCGAATTATCTCGCGCTACCTACCGAAAGATGATTCAAAATCTCGTTTGGGCAACTGCATATAACTTCATAGCTATACCTGTCGCAGCAGGGCTTTTCGTCCGCAGTGGACTTGATCTGCCCATGAGTGTTGGCGCGATTGCCATGAGCCTTTCCACGATCATCGTGGCTGCAAACGCGCAACTGCTTCGCCGACTGAAGCTGCGGCGTCCCAGTGTTATCAGCACCGAAACGGCGCTACTCCACGACGCCACACGGATAGTGGAAAGTTGAATTTCTACTTTGCCGGCGCTATCGATGCCTCTTACCGAGAACATGGTTCTCATTGCTTTTCTCCTATTCTTTGATTTTGAATTGCCACGCAAATGCTCTGCTAAAGCTAAACCAGACTCTTTTGCTGCGAGCCTCATTTTGGTTCCATCGGTTGTCAAGTTCCATACGTAAAGCGCGTTCCTTCATTAAAGCGAAAAACACCGGCACCAGAATCAATACGTGGATAGAACCAAGTAAATGGGCTGCGGCAACGACCGCCGAACGACTCGGAGTTGACATACGGACACGTGACATACGCGTTTTGACTGTAAACAAAAGGCTGCGGCGTGGCTCGACAAGTGCATTTCCAAGGTGCATGAGATTCCGACACATGCTTCCTACGGCTTTGCTGCTGATCTGCGCCGCGCACACCTGGGCTCAAGACGCGCCATCATCAGCACAAGAATTGGCGCGCGTTCTGCGCGATAAACAGATAATCACGGCGAGTGAGTACGATCGAATCCTGACGGGAGGCTCGTCCGGCGGAGTTGAAGAGCTCGCCACGATTCTCCGCAACAAAGGCGTGATTACAGCGGTCGAGGCCGCCAGCCTGAACCCCAACAAGATCGGCCGGGTAACCACAGACCCGCCCGTCGAACCAGCGAACAGTAATCAAGAGTCGGAGCGCAAGCTGAATTTTTATGGCACGCTGCTGTTCAATGCGTACTTCAACAACAGCGCCTTGAACAATGCGGACATCCCGGCTTTTGCCCTTCCAAATACATCAAGCGCGCAGAAAAATTTCGGCGCCACGGCGCGCCAGACGCGCTTAGGACTGTCCTACTCGGGCTCAACGGTTGCAGGTGCGAAAATCACCGGCACGGCCGAGGCAGACTTTTTCGGCGGCGAGCCCGCGCTAGCCAATGGGATCAATATGGACGTGATCCGGATGCGCCTGGCATATGGCCGGCTGGACTGGAAGCGCTTCGCAGTAGAAGCCGGACAGGACTGGGCGATTTTCGCGCCGCTGAATCCGACATCCCTTGCGGAGTTTGCCGTCCCAGAATTCTCCACATCAGGCAACCTCTGGATCCGCACGCCGCAAATTCGCACTGAATTGAAAAACGAACTGGGAGACCGGCGAACTCTTTTGTGGCAAATGGCCGCGCTCGATCCCGATATCGGCGATAACGCGGTGGCCTACTCTACCGCTCGCCAGCCCAAAGCGGGTGAACTCGGTGGTTGGCCCGCTGTCGAGACGCGGCTCGCCTTCTCGGCGCCAATCGGGCAGCGCACCGCGACAATTGGCGTGAGCGGTCACGGAAGCCCAGCGAGGAATATGGGCTCGATTAACGGAGTTCCTGCTGCACGCAGTTTCACGAGCTGGGGTGTGGCCGCAGATTACAGCGTTCCTATTTCGACACTCGTCAGCATCTCGGGCGAAGCTTATTCCGGCAGAGCTCTGGGTCTCTTCAGCGGTGGAATCGGACAAACGCTAACGCCGCTAGGGCAGCCCGGCGATCGCGGAGTGGGAACTCGCGGCGGATGGCTCCAGATTCAATTGAATCTCACAAAACAATTGCAAAGTAACAGCGCCTACGGCATCGACTCGCCGGTGCTTCGCGATCTTCCCGCCGGAAGCCGCTCCAAAAACCAGAACTACATGAGCAACATCATGTATCACTTGTCGCCCAACCTGACGTTTGCTCTGGAATGGCACCGGTTTCTCACGGACTACCGCAATCAGCCGGGGGCCAATCACAATGGCGACCACTTCAATGTCGCTGCCGCATACACCTTTTGACACGAGGCAAAGCAAATGACAACGACCGCTGCTAATCGATGGATGATCGCCGCAACCGGCGTTTTGATGCAGATCGCGCTCGGAGCCGTGTACGCGTGGAGCGTGTTCCGGATTCCGCTCACCCAAAATTACGGCTGGACCATATCGCAGGTGACGGTGGCATTTGAGCTCGCCATCCTCGTACTCGGGTTCGCCGCTTTCGCCGGCGGTCTGTGGATCCGACGCGCCGGGCCGCGTCCGGTAGTGTTCCTTGCTGCGATTCTGTACGGACTCGGTACGGCGCTGGCAGGACTGTCACATAGCCTGCCATCGCTATACCTCACTTATGGAGTGATCGGCGGCGCAGGTTTGGGCCTCGGCTATATCGTGCCACTGGCTACTCTGATCGGCTGGTTTCCAGACAAGCGCGGCCTGATCACGGGCATTGCTGTGGCAGGATTCGGCGCGGGAGCACTGATCACAGCGCCGATCGCGGAGAGGTTAATCGCAACCGTGGGCGTTTCGAGCACGTTCGTGGTTCTTGGAATCGCGTATTTCATAATTCTCGCTCTTGCAGCGACTGTCATGAGAAATCCACCGGAGGGATATATGCCGCAGGGTTTCAAGCCTTCTGCCGCCGACGGTTCAGCTGCGCTGGCTTTAACGCTCCGGCAGGCACTCGGCACCTGGCAGTGGTATGGATTGTGGTTGACGTTGTTCTTGAACACCGCTGCGGGTATCTCGATCATTTCGCAAGCCGCCCCAATGGCGCAGGAAATTTCGCATGTGAGCTCGGCAGCCGCGGCGGCGTTGGTCGGAATCATCTCGATTGCCAACGGGTGCGGCCGATTCCTGTGGGCGTGGTTCTCCGACATCATCGGTCGAAAGGCTGTGTTCGTCACGATGTTCCTGCTCCAGGGCGTTGCCTTCCTGCTGCTCTCCAATGTTGTGGCGTTTGGATCGCTGACTGGCCTCGCATTCGTGATCCTGCTTTGCTATGGCGGCGGCTTCGGCACGATGCCGGCGTTTGCGGCGGATTATTTCGGCGCTAAGGATATCGGATCGATCTACGGTCTCATGCTTACGGCGTGGGGCGTCGCGGCAGTTGTCGGGCCGACTCTGATCGCATACGTTCGACAGGCGACCGGCGAGTATCAGGGAGCTCTAGAAATCCTGGCACTCATTACGTTGTTGAGCGCGATCGTTCCTCTTCTTCTGCATCCGTTGGGTCTGCGGCCGATGGCGTCTGCGAGCCACAGTCACGTCCAGAGTGCCCCCCGCCGCGCCGCTTCCTAGGCCGTTATGGCTCCACGGCCTAGGGCATCTCATGCGCATCGACTTTGATGGGCAGTGTAAGGTGAAAGCTCGCGCCGCGCGAGGAATTCTCGGCAGCCCACAACCGGCCGCCATGCGCTTCAACGATGGAGCGACTGATGCGAAGTCCCATACCGGTGCCGTGAGGTTTGGTGGTAAAGAAGGCATCAAAGATTTGATTCGCCTGCTCCGGCGGCAGCCCCAAGCCGGTATCGATGACCGAGACCAACAGTCGGTCGTCTTCGGCTTGCTGGGAGCAGATGATCAGCTCGCGCGTCCCATCTACATCTTTCATCGCATCTATGCTATTGGTCATGAGGTTCAGTAGCACTTGCTGCAATTGCACGCGATCTCCCATGACTTGTGGAAGATCTGCCAGGTCTGTGCGGACTGATATGGAGTGCCGCATTGCCTCGCTGCGCAAGAGGCCGATCATCTCTCGAATGACTTCGTTTACATCAACTAACGCCCGTTGCGGCGTACCCTTCCTGAAGAGCAGGCGGGTTCGGCTGATGACTTCCGCCGCACGGGTTGCGTCCTTCACGATTCTCGATGCAGCCTGGCGGGCTTCTTCCAGATCGGGTTGATCGCGGGTAAGCCAGCGCAAGCAGGTATTGGCGTCGGTGACGGCGGCGGCAATCGGTTGATTCACTTCGTGCGCGAGCGAGGCGGTCAGCTCGCCCATCGTGGTCACCCTATTTATGTGCGCGAGATCCGCCTGGGCCTGACGAAATCGTTCGCGCTCTTCACGCGCCAGCTTACGTTCAATGGCAATGCCGGCGAGGTGGGTGGCCATTTCCAAGGCGCGGGTTTCAGCCGGGCTCGGACTGCGCGTTTCGCGGTAATACATGGCAAACGATCCCAGCGCCTTGCCCGAATGGGCAAGTATGGGAGTGGACCAGCAGGAGCGGAGCCCATAGGGCTCGGCCACGTCTCGGTACTGCTCCCAAAGCGGATCCTGAAGAATGTCGGTGACGATAACAGGTTCTCTTCGGTACATGGCCGTGCCGCATGATCCCGCTTTCGGTCCGATCGAAAGGCCGTCGATGGCCTCGCTATAGGGCTGGGGAAGGCTGGGAGCAGCGCCGTGCCGCGCGTGCCGCCCGTCTTCCTCGAGGAGGAGGACAGAGCAAAGCAGGCCGGCAATACGGCTCTCTGCGTCACGCAGCGCCTCTACGCGCTTGCGTTCGGTCACGTCCATCACCGCTCCGACGAACTCGACGCTGCCCGATTCATCGCTTAAGGCATGAGCCACAACGTGGACATGTTTGACGGAACCATCTGGCATCAACAATCGATGTTCAAAATCAAAATCCTTCCCATCCTGCGACGCGCGCTCCATTGTCTGTTTCACGAGCGCCGCATCTTCCGGATGAACCCGTTGGAGGACAAGTTCCACGCTCGGCGTCATGGTTCGGTCGTATTGGAAGATTCGAAAGGTTTCCTCTGACCAGATGATCTCGCCGCTGGAAGCCCTCCAGCCGAAGCTCCCGGTATGGCTGAGTCTTTGAGCTTCAGCCAAGTACGCTTCGCTTCGCCGCTCGGCGCGCTGACGTGCTATGAGAATGCTGCTTGCATTCTGCAGGACGGCCGATCGCAGTAGCTTGTCGTCGTCATCGTTGGCAGCCACTAATGACCTCCGATAAGTCTCTCTGCGAGTCTCGTGCCCAGCACACGCGCCTGGATCTTGGCAAAAGCAGTGTCACGGCTAGTGGAAGTGTCATCGCAGAACGGCGCGAATCCGCAGTCATCCGTAGTACCGAGTTGCTCGACTGGTATGTACTCAGACGCTTCAATGACACGGTCCCGCACTTCTTCTGGGGTCTCAATACGTGGGTCAGCTGGAGCGGTGACTCCCACGAAAACCCGCTGATCCGGTTTCCGGTATTTGCGGATGATTCTCAGAGCGTGGCGGCGGTCCTTCTCACCTGCAAGCGCGATGTAAAAATTTCCCGCCTTCAACTCAAACAAGCTGGGCAACAACTCTGCGTAATCGACATCCGCACTGTGCGTTGAATCGAAATCATTCCCCGGACAGGTATGGACCCCGATGCGCTTTCGCTCCTCCACCGAGAATCGCGATAGCGCGAGATTGTTTAAGTCAATGAAGCTGTTCAGGAGATGCCCAGATGGATCGATCTTCACAGCCAACCGTCCTTCGGTGAAGTCCACCTGCACTTTATGGGCCCCTTTCTTTAAGCAGCGCCGTATCTCGGTTTCATGCTCGCTCAGCAGGTCGTCGATGAACTGCTCGCGCGAATAATCGGGAATGCTCTCGGCTGGGTAAAGCAAACTTAACGCCGAGGGCGATATCACCGCCTGTTTGATTGGTACGTGCGCGTAGCGGATGGCGACATCCATGTAAGAGTCTGCGTACCGGCGGTAGCGGAAAGGACCGCGTGTGAGCCGGGCCAAGCGGCGAGTGTGTCCATCTGCGAATGAGACTTTGAAACCATCCGGGGCGGCGTTTGGAAGCCCATACACGCAATAGTTCGCGAAATTGTGATACTTCTTCTGCTCACCATCCGTGACGACGGGAGAGCCTGTGGCCTCAAACCGCTCAATCGTATCTCGAATCGCATCCTCATAGAGAGATTCAACGCCAGGATCCTCACTGCCGAATCTGGCGATCCTCTCGATGAGCTCGAGTGGACGGGGAATACTGCCAATTGGCTCCGTGGCTATGGTGATAGGCGTTGCCATACATTAAGCATCATAACGCGCAATGTCACTCGGTCTTCTGTAGCGGCGGTCTATGACCGCGCTTCTACAGCGGGAACCCAGAGCTCCGAATGTTATTCACACCTCGACTTTGATGGGCAGCGTAAGCTGAAAGCTCGCGCCGTGCAAACAATTGTCGGCAGCCCACAAGCGGCCGCCATGCGCTTCAACGATGGAGCGACTGATACGAAGTCCCATGCCGGTGCCGTGAGGCTTCGTGGTAAAAAAGGCATTAAAGATCTGATCTGCCTGCTGCAAAGGCACCCCCGTTCCGGTATCGCTGACCGAGATCATGAGTTGCTCGTTTGCACTTCGCTGCGACCTGATGGCGAGCTCGCGCGTACCGTCCACATCCTTCATCGCATCAATGCCATTCAGCATGAGGTTCATGAAAACCTGCTGCAATTGCACGCGATCGCCCAGGACCTGGGGAAGGTCTGCCGCCAGTTCCGCGCGAACGGATATTTTGTATCGGGTTGCCTCGCCGCGCAGGAGGACGATCATCTCTCGAATGACTTCGTTTATATCCACCAATTCCTCTTCCGGAGTACCCTTCTTGAAGACCAGGCCCACCCGGCTGATGATTTCCGCCGCACGCGTTGCGTCTTTCACCACTCTCATAGCTGCCTCGCGCGCCTCTTCCAGATCGGGGTGAGCGCGTGTAAGCCATCGTATGCAGGTCTTCGCGTCTGTGACGGCTGCGGCAATCGGTTGTTTCACTTCGTGCGCCAGAGAGGCAGTCAGCTCTCCCATCATAGTTAGCCGGTTCACGTACGCGAGCTCTGCATGCGCCTGACGCAATCTCTCGCGCTCTTCGTCCGCCCGCTTGCGCTCGGTGACGTCGATCACCGTACCCACGAATTCAACGAGATCGTCGGATGCGCTGAGAGCACGGGCTACAATATGGATAAACTTGACGGAACCATCCGGCATCAGCAATCGATGTTCAAAATCAAAGTCGTTTCGATCTTGTGACGCGCGCTCCATTATCTGTTGCACGAGGGCCGCATCTTCCGGATGAACCCGTTGAAGAATGAGTTCCACCGTCGGCTTCGTCGTTCTATCGTATTGGAAGATTCGGAAGGTTTCATCTGACCAGAGGATCTCGCCGGTGGAAACCCTCCAACCGAAACTCGCCGTATGACTGAGCCTCTGAGCTTCAGCCAAATATGCTTCACTGCGCCGCAGTTCTTCATTGACGGCTGTCAGTCGTCTGGTCCGCTCGGCGACTCGTTGTTCGAGCATCTCTGCGAGACGCTTCTGCTCGCCGGAGCGCCGGGCCTCTTGCAATCCGATTCCCGCCTGGTTCGCCGCGACACGCAGGAGGAGTCGTTCGATATCAGTGGGGAAATCCGCTCGACGTGCGCCGGCCACCAACACGCCGACTTCGGCCTGAAGGCCCAGCGAGAACGACGCGCAGGCGACCTCGCCCTCTCCGGCCGGATTTGGAACTGCGAACCGCGAAGCGGCTTGGCCCGCCGTCAACCAGGGG